>Ga0315902_10008524_pt1 | contig 13876 bp, 13 predicted proteins | sample LakEriMetagenome_9_FD_203523 | JGI IMG/M metagenome (GOLD analysis project Ga0315902, IMG submission 203523) | Freshwater fungal communities from buoy surface, Lake Erie, Ohio, United States - Buoy 12 MA117 | ecosystem: Environmental > Aquatic > Freshwater > Lake > Lake biofilm | place: USA... | reverse complement strand
GAATTAATTGAATCTGATTGCTCTTATAGGATTGATCCGAGTGATCACGATACTAGGAATGATCAGAGCACTTATACAGATCACTAAAGTGCCAATGTTCAAAGCAGCCCAGGACCAGAAGGAGATCTCTATCGGAACTTCAGACAAATAATATACTTCAGGATTTAAACTAAGTACACCGAAGAAGTATTGGATGCCGCACAGGGATAATCCGATCAAATTCCCATAGATCATTCCGCGAAGGATCAGAAAACCGGCCTGGATCAAAAAGATCTTTCGAATACTCCAATCATTGGCTCCCATTGCTTTCATCATGCCAATGAAATTGGTTCTGACCAGAATGAGTACCAGAAGGGCAGAACCCATATTGATGATTCCAATAATGATCATTAACGTTAAGATGATGAATACGTTCAGATCGAGGAATCCGAGCCATACAAAGATGTCATTTTGGGTATCCATGATACTTTTTACACTGAGTATTTCATTGTGTTTTGTTGGGATCAGTTCGAATCTTTTCTTCAATCTTTCCGTGACTTCAGGCAATGAATTCCAATCAGAAACAGCCAGTTCGAATCCGCCCACATAATTGGAGCTGCTACCTTTACCATCGATCTGCTCGAAATGAATTTCCTTTTGAGAAGCTTTTATTGAGAAGCGTGTTCCGGAAGTGTTCAAATAATCTCTGATAAGGTTGGCATCTGAGGTCATTTTAAAGTCACAGTAACTAAAGCCAGTACCTTTGATCTTAATCTTCAGATATGCTGTGTCAGGAATGGACGTCTGTTCTTCTCGACCGTTGATGTCAGTCATGTAATCAGAAGCAATGAGGCGGATAACAGTATCTTTTGTTGGACAAATTGTAAATCCGGAATAGTTCTCATAGCCATTTCCCCAGTCATAACGGTAATTCCCATTTCCGCCCGTTATCGCTCCTTTGATGATCAGTTGGCCATTCGACATGGTATCTTCCACAACAATGGATGCTTTAATGCCCCAATCATTTAATTCCTGAACGATCCGAATATCTCCGAGGGCAATTTTTTTATCAAATTCCTCCAACCCTGTTTCATAAATGCCCACAAGTTTAAATACCCGTTTTATCGGTTGGCTCTTCACAAAAAATGCCTTGACATCCTCGTTCAACTTCAGGTTCAGATCACGCGCAATCTTTGCTGAGATGATGATCTCCTGTGAAATAGAATCTTTTGGGAATTCAGGCAGGCGACCCTTTTTTAAATGCTGTTTAAAAAAACGCATGTCATACGTGTGATCAACTCCTTTCAGAATTGCACCTTGGATCTCTTGTTGAACGTATGTAGTATCTTTTCCCGAACTTAATTTGAATGAACGTTCCTTTTTCTCCGATTGAAAAAGAACCGGTTTGTATGCGACATATTGAATGTACTTAATTCCGTCTTCTCTTTTGAGCCCCGGGTAAAAGGCTTGATCTTTGCGAATAGGCTCACATTCGTAGATACTATTTTCTCCGGAATTCATTATGAAAAGGTGGGAACCGAATCCTGAAACCTTTTCCCGAACTTCGTGCTGGAAACCGGTAACTACGGCAATTGTGATCAAGTTAACAACAACGGCTAGTGTAATACTTATAATAGATATGCGTACGATCGGTCTGGAAACTTTCTTACCTTGGACCTCGCTTTTCAGTACCTTCCGCGAAATGAAATACTCGAATGACAATACACTGTTTTTAGGTGCACTAAAGTACATAAAGCTTTTGTGCATTAAAAGCATTTTATTGGTTTTGATCGCGTCTTGTACCATCCAGCGTGAGCGGGATGCAGGGACGAAAGAAACGCAGGTTATCGAGCAGTGTACACCAACGAACGAAGAGTGTATACGGGAGGAGGAAGCCATTAACAATGCCTTGCATAAACCGGTATTGGGGATAGACAGATTACACCTCTTTAAAGATTCATTAAGGGATAAACGGATCGCGGTTGTCAGTAATCAAACATCCATGGTAGGGAATGTACACCTCGTTGATACATTATTGGCGCTGAAACTTAATGTTATCAAAGTTTTTTCTCCTGAACATGGGTTCCGTGGTGATGCGGATGCCGGAGAAAAGGTTCATAGTACGGTAGATGAAAAAACAGGATTGCCATTGATCTCACTGTATGGTCAGAATAAAAAGCCACAACCTGAACAACTTGCTGATATAGATGCTGTGATCTATGATATCCAGGATGTTGGTGTTCGCTTTTACACGTACATTTCAACGCTACATTACGTCATGGAGGCTTGTGCAGAGAACAAGAAGCAGCTAGTGGTTCTCGACAGACCAAATCCGAATGGTCATTACATCGATGGTCCTATCCGTGAACCTGAACATCGCTCATTTGTTGGGATGCACCCAGTTCCTATTGTCTACGGGATGACAATCGGAGAGTACGCCATGATGATCAACGGTGAAAAATGGTTGCGCGACAGTGCTGTTTGTCATCTATGGGTTATTCCGTGCAAATATTACACCCATAAAACGAAATACGTGCTGCAGGTTCCTCCGTCTCCCAACTTGCGATCTGAGGTTGCAATAACATTGTATCCCAGTTTGTGCTTGTTTGAAGCAACGACGGTTAGTGTTGGAAGAGGCACGGACCGACCGTTCGAAGTCTACGGTCACCCACGATTTCCGAAAACCGAATATTCGTTTACTCCGATTTCAACATTGGGTGCTAAAAGCCCCATTTACGAAAACAAGGTCTGCAATGGATTTGATCTTCAGCAAAGTATTGTCAAGCGGAAATACGAGATCAACTTGAACTACCTGATCCAGGCAAAGGACCTACTCGGAGATTCAACTACCTTCATAGACCAGGTGGGATTCTTCAATAGATTGGCAGGCACATCAAAATTGCGTGAACAGATCTTGGCTGGATGGACAGCAAAAGAGATCCGGGAAACGTGGAAACCCGGGCTGGAGGAATTCAAGAAGATCAGACAAAAATACCTGCTGTACGATTGATAAAAGTTATTTCAACTTTTCGGCGCTTTCCAAGACTTTTGTTTTAAGCTCCTCCATATAGGTAGTAATCTTTTCTAATACATCCGGATTCGATGCGCCTATAATCTTTGTTGCAAGGATTCCTGCATTCTTAGCTCCGTTCAAGGCAACAGTCGCGACTGGAATGCCATTGGGCATTTGAAGAATAGAAAGAATACTGTCCCAACCGTCTATCGAATTGGAAGATTTTACCGGGACACCGATCACAGGTAGCGGCGTCAGTGAGGCTGTCATTCCGGGAAGGTGGGCTGCACCTCCTGCGCCGGCAATGATCACTTTCAATCCTCTTTTATGCGCATTTTTAGCATAATCGAACATCAGCTCAGGAGTGCGGTGAGCCGAAACAATATTGATCTCGAAGGAGATGCCGAATTCTTTCAAAATGTCCGCGGCGTCCTGCATAACCGGAAGGTCTGAAGCACTGCCCATGATGATACCAACTTCTGCCATGTTAAAATATTTACACAAAGGTAAAGACAATTCCCGTAATACGGGATAAAACCTGATTCTGATCAAGCATTTGCGACAACTAAAAAAGCGCGATGAATTTCAACGCGCTTTTTAGAAGTATGAGCTTTAATTAAAGAGTCCCTCTCTTTTCTTGCTCTCTTTCAATAGATTGAAACAACGCTTTGAAGTTTCCTGCTCCAAATCCACGTGCACCCATTCGCTGAATGATCTCGAAAAATAAGGTCGGCCGATCCTCCACAGGTTTCGTAAAGATCTGAAGCAAGTAACCTTCTTCATCAGCGTCAACAAGGATACCTAACTTCTGGATCTCTGGAATGGGCTCTTTCATCATATCACGGTGCTCACCTAAACGTGCAGGGATCGCATCGTAATATTCCTGGGGAGGTGAAGAAAGGAATTCTACACCGCGAGCTCTTAACTGTGTTACCGTTTCAATGATGTTGTCAGTTGCTACAGCAATGTGTTGAGCTCCTGCACCTTCATAAAAATCAAGGTATTCCTCGATCTGAGAACGTTTTTTACCTTCAGCAGGTTCATTGATCGGGAATTTGATCCGACCATTTCCATTGCTCATCACTTTCGACATTAAAGCCGAGTACTCCGTGTGGATCATTTTATCATCGAATGAAAGGAAATTCACGAAGCCCATTACATCTTCGTACCATTTCACCCATGTGTTCATTTCTCCCCAGCCAACATTTCCGACCATGTGATCGATGAATTTCAAACCGACCGGCGAAGGGTTGTAGTCCGACTCCCACTTCTGATAACCGGGAAGGAAGATACCGTCATAATTCTTACGCTCAACGAAAATATGAACAGTTTCACCATAAGTGTAGATACCTGAACGCACGACTTGACCATCTTTATCGCTTTCGACAGTTGGTTCCATGAAGGAACGTGCGCCACGACTTGTTGTCTCTTCCCAAGCTTTTCGGGCGTCATCAACCCACAGAGCGATTACTTTCACACCGTCACCGTGCTTCTTTACGTGCTCACCGATCGGTGAATCACTGTTCAACGCTGTTGTGAGCACCAAACGGATCTTATCCTGCTTTAAAACGTATGATGCACGGTCCGTCACTCCTGTCTCAAGGCCTGCATATGCGAGTGACTGAAAACCAAAAGCAGTTTTGTAATAGTGAGCTGACTGTTTGGCATTTCCGACATAGAATTCAACGTAATCAGTACCTAACAGTGGAAGGAAATCCTGTGCCCCTTCAAAGATCTTTTCTAATCCGTAATCAACGGTTTTTATTTCTTTACTCATATTCATTTTTTTGTGCCGTCTTAATTAAGCAGTTCCGGCAAGATAAACTATTTCAATTAATTCTTTGGTGATTTAATGTAGCCAGGATGTGTGGTAGTCACCCAACTCAATATTAACAGCTTGTTTTGTAAGCATGAGCGGTTTGAAAGTGTCAACCATCACGGCCAGCTCGAGGGTTTCCTTGTGGCCGATACTTCTTTCGTATGCTCCGGGATGCGGACCATGTGGTATACCTGATGGATGCAACGTGATCTGTCCTTTTTCAATATTATTTCGGCTCATAAAATCGCCATCCACATAATACAGCACTTCATCAGAATCAATGTTGCTGTGATTGTAAGGTGAAGGGATTGCATCAGGGTGATAATCGTACAAGCGAGGCACGAAAGAACATAGCACGAAGCCTGCAGTTTCAAATGTCTGGTGGATCGGAGGTGGGAGGTGAACCCTTCCGGTTATCGGTTCGAAATCGTGAATTGAAAAGGCATACGGATAATTAAAACCATCCCATCCAATTATGTCGAAAGGATGAGTTCCGTAGACATAGTCATACAAAACATCTTGTTTCTTGATTCGAACCAGGAAGTCACCGTTTTCAGCATGTGTTTCTAATTCGTGAGGCGGTCTGATATCTCTTTCGCAGTATGGTGAATGCTCCAGAAGCTGGCCGAACCAATTTCGATATCTCTTTGGGGTATAAACAGGGTTGAAAGACTGAACGATGAACAATCTGTTGTCCTCCTCCTTGAAGTGCAATTGATAGATCATTCCCCTCGGGATGACAAGGTAGTCGCCGTAAGAGAAATCGATGTTTCCCAATTGGGTTTTCAATTTACCTTCACCTTTGTGAATGAAAATGATTTCGTCAGCATCAGCATTTTTATAAAAATAATCAGACATGGACTTTTTTGGAGCAGCGAGTTCGATGTAACAGTCTGAATTAATCAGCATCGGCACTCGGCTTTCGAGGAAGTCGTCTTTTGACTCAACCTTGTAGCCCATGAATGAGCGGCTTAACATGTTTTTTTCATGAGCCACTTCTGGAGAAATGTTTTTTTGACCCCTTACTTCCTTGACAATTGTCGGTGGCTTCAGGTGGTACATAAGACTGGACATTCCGTCGAATCCTATGGTGCCGAACAGTTGTTCATGGTAAAGACTTCCGTCGGGCTGTCTGAACACTGTATGTCTTTTGTGCGGGATATTTCCCAATTTATGATAAAATGGCATGTTTCAAAATTTAAAATAAAAACGAACTTAATTGAAAGTTGTTCGTGATCATTCCGGTTTCCGTTTGATCATATATTTCAAGAAGAGGGTTAGTTCTGCCCACATAAAACTACAGATTATTTCGCAAAATTATTTTTGTCTTTTTATGGAAAAAATGATTCTCGTCATAATTTTCAAATTTCAGATTTTTTTAGAGAAGTCGTTTCAATAATAACTCAAATTTTAACTTTGTCAAAATTGGGATATTAAACTATGGCAAAAACGATCATCATTGGTGCATGCGGACAGATCGGCACAGAGTTAGTGCATGAACTTCGCAGAAGAGAAGGGGAGCAGAATGTGATCGCTTCTGATGTCAAAGAATTGTGCCCTCCAAGTCTGAGTAATGGGCCTTATGTGCAGATGGATATTCTTGACAGGGAGCAGGTTCGCAATTACATTATTCAACATGAGATAAAGGTTGTTTATCTGCTCGCAGCACTGTTGTCGGCTACAGCTGAAAAGAATCCTGATTTTGCATGGAAGCTCAACATGGATGGACTGTTTACTATCCTGGACCTGGCTAAGGATGGCTATGTCGAGAAGATCTTCTGGCCGAGTTCTATTGCCGTATTCGGTCCTACCACACCCCGCGATTACACGCCTCAAACGACCGTTATGGAGCCAACAACGGTTTATGGGATCTCCAAACAGGCGGGAGAGAGGTGGTGTGAGTATTACTTCCGTAAGTTCGGGGTTGATGTGCGAAGTATACGCTATCCGGGGTTGATCTCTTACACGAGTCTCCCGGGAGGAGGAACGACAGACTATGCGGTTGATATTTTTTATCAAGCCAAGCTGCAGAAGACCTTCACGTGTTTTTTAAGGGAGGATTCAGCGTTGCCGATGATGTATATGGAAGATGCGATAAGGGGCACCCTGGAATTGATGGATGCACCGAAAGAATCGATCACAATACGTTCTGCATACAATCTTTCCGGCTGCAGTTTTACGCCGGCAGAATTAACGAAAGAAATAAAGGAATTAATTCCTCATTTCGAGATTTTTTACGCCCCTGATTTTCGTCAGGAGATCGCGGACAGTTGGCCACGTTCTATCGATGACAGCAAAGCAAGGCAGGATTGGGGATGGAGAGAGAAGTACGACACCAAAGCGTTGGTAAAAGTCATGATTGAAAATGTCGATCCATCTCTTTTGAATCATACCTGAGAATTGATTTACAGTGATGGCATTTTTAATGCATTAAAGCGAAAAAAATCATTGTCTGGTAATCATGTATTAAATATTTTTTTTACATTGCGTTCAAACTACGAGTACTGCAGATAAAGTTCATGTTCGGAAGATTTATTATATGGCTGGTTTTCACAGGATTTCTAACAAGTCCTGTTGCCTTTGCTGATTTAAATCAGGATGAGAAGAACAATCGTAAGGATGCTGAAGGTAAAAAGCAAGGACGATGGATCTACTTTGGTAAGGATCGCCCTCAAGAAGGCTATCCTGCTGATGGTAAGATCGAAGAAGGAGATTACAAAGACGATCGAAAGGAGGGTCTTTGGATCAAATACCATAATGATGGCGTCACTCCCAAAACGAAAGGTGAATACGTAAATAATCGTCCGGAAGGACCATACGTCAAATTCTATCCGAATGGAAAAGTGAGGGAAGAAGGTGTTTTTGTGCGCAATCTCTATCAAGACTCTCTAAAGCGCTATCATGAGAATGGAAAATTGGAATATGAAGCGAAGTACAATGATGCCGGGAAGGAACAGGGAGTCGTAAAATATTATTATCCGAACGGTCAATTAGAATTTGAATATGTAGCGCAGGAAGGAAAGCCTTCAGGTAAAGCGACGCGTTACTATGAGAACGGTGATGTGAAAGAAGTTACCTTTTATGGAGCTGATGGTCAGGTTGAAAAAAGCGAACAACGAGAAATGATCTCGCCTGCAATAAAGGTAGCTGATCCGGGAGCATCCCGAGAAACAGCTCCAAAATTGGGTGCAACTCCAAAAACAAAAGGAGTTAAATTCCAGCCGAACGGTTACAACAAGGTATACAACACAAATGACGAGATCTGGCAGGATGGAAATTTCAAGAACGGACTCCTGTGGGACGGAAAGGTCTACGAGTATGACCGTGATGGTATCTTGCTTAAAGTAAAAGTTTATAAAAACGGGGTTTACCATTCGGATGGACAGCTCTAATTCAAACTAGAATAAAAAAGGCCTCAATTGAGGCCTTTTTTATTGGTTATTTTCTGATTTCGTATATTTGGCAACATGTTTATTAAGTTGTGAGATGAAGCACAAAAATACCAAGACCTTTAAAGAGGAATACCTCCTTGTGCCTCCTGTTGATAAGGTTGGTGTAGAAGAGCGTGTAGCTCGGTTTCAGACCAGAAGTATTAAGAATGAATCAAAAGTTCAAGGGTTGAAAATGGCTCTTAGCATGATCGATCTTACCACCCTTGAAGGAAAAGACACACCGGGAAAGGTGCGGCAAATGTGTTACAAGGCACAGCATCTGTATGATCTGCATCCTGATCTTCCAACGGTGGCAGCAGTATGTGTTTATCCTTCAATGGTGCGCATTGCCAAGCAGGAAGTGAAAGGTTCAGCAGTCAGGGTCGCATCGGTATCGACAGCTTTTCCCTCAGGACAAGCCCCTATCGATGTAAAGATCCGAGACACGCAATATGCTGTTGAAGAAGGCGCTGATGAGATCGACATGGTTATTTCCCGTGGAAAATTTCTGTCCGGGCAATACAATTATGTTTTCGATGAGATCGCAGCGATAAAAGAAGCGTGCGGCAAAGCTCGGTTGAAAGTCATTCTGGAGACAGGAGAGTTGGCAACATTAGATAATGTCAGGCTTGCCTCGGAAATCGCAATCCATGCCGGAGCCGATTTTATAAAAACATCAACAGGAAAGATACAGCCTGCCGCTACAATGCAGGTAACATATACCATGTTAATGGCAATCCGGGATTATTACGATAAAACCGGGATCATGGTCGGTATGAAACCAGCAGGAGGAATTTCGACATCTAAACTGGCTTTGCACAATCTTGTGATGGTCAAAGAGATCCTTGGTTCTGCCTGGCTAACCAACGAGTGGTTCAGATTTGGAGCCAGCAGCCTCGCGAACGATGTTCTTATGCAGATCCTGAAATGCGAAACTGGTGTTTATCAGTCCTCAGACTATTTTTCAATTGATTAACATGGCTAAGAAGAAAGAAGTTTCAAAAGCGCTCGAATGGAATTATTCTCCCTCACCGGAGAGTACCTCACATGTCGAACTGAAGAAAAGATATGAGTTGTTCATTGATGGAAAATGGGTAAAGCCATCGTCAGGGAAATATTTCGCAACGATCAATCCTGCAAATGAAGAACTGCTGGCTGAGGTCGCTCATGCTGATTCATCCGATGTGGATAAGGCTGTCAAGGCTGCTCGCAAAGCGTTTAAGGAAGTTTGGGCTGTAATGCCTGCTTCCGAAAGAGGGAAGTATATCTACCGAATTGCCCGCAAGATGCAGGAAAGAGCAAGAGAGCTTGCGGTAATTGAGACGCTGGATGCCGGCAAGACGATCCGCGAATCGCGGGATATTGACGTTCCATTGGCATGTAATCACTTTTTTTATTATGCCGGTTGGGCGGATAAGTTGGACTACGCTTTTCCGAGTAGGACGGTAGAACCGCTTGGAGTTGCAGGGCAGATCATACCATGGAACTTCCCTTTGCTGATGGCTGCATGGAAAATTGCTCCGGCTCTTGCGGCAGGAAACACAGTTGTTCTTAAGCCGGCTGAGACAACCCCACTTACAGCATTGATCCTGGCAGAGATCATTGAGGAGTCAGGACTGCCTGCCGGTGTGGTGAACATTGTTACCGGGCATGGTGATACAGGTGCAGAGATCGTCAACCACTCTGACATTGATAAGATCGCTTTCACCGGGTCTACCGGAGTTGGGAAGATCATACAGAAAGCGTTGGCCGGGACGAATAAGAAACTTACTCTTGAATTGGGAGGAAAATCAGCGAATATTATTTTTGACGATGCCCCCATCGATCAGGCAGTAGAAGGAATAGTGAATGGTATTTTCTTTAATCAGGGTCATGTATGCTGCGCCGGATCCCGCTTGTTTGTGCAAGAAAATGTTGCTGACCGAGTAATTGCGAAATTGAAGCAGCGTATGGAGTCGCTCTATGTTGGTGATCCTCTTGATAAGAACACTGATATTGGTGCTATCAATTCAAAAGAGCAATTGGATACCATCACGAAATACATTAAAATTGGTAAGGAAGAAGGGGCTGAAATGTATCAACCGAAATGTTCGATACCAAGTAAAGGATATTACTGCCGACCAACCTTATTCACGAATGTAGCGCAGTCACATGTGATCGCTCAGGAAGAGATCTTCGGTCCGGTTTTAACGATCCAGACATTCAGAACGGTAGATGAGGTCATCCAAAAGGCAAATAATTCACCTTATGGACTTGCTGCCGGTATCTGGACTGACAAAGGTTCAAGGATCTTTAACCTCTCTGCGAAGATTCGAGCGGGTGTTGTATGGGCAAACACATACAACAAGTTTGATCCGACATCTCCATTTGGAGGATACAAGGAAAGTGGGTTTGGAAGAGAGGGTGGCTTGCACGGTTTAAGTGCCTATGTAAAAATGAAACAATTATGAGTAGGTTGGAAGTACTGAAAACATACAAGATTTATATTGGCGGGCAGTTCCCACGGACTGAATCTGGTCGATATTATGCTCTTTTGGATCCCAAGGGTAAACCGATTGCAAATATCTGTCTTTCGTCCCGAAAAGATGTTAGAAATGCTGTTTTAGCTGCCCGCAAAGCTTTTGGCGGTTGGTCGGAAAGAGCTGCCTTTAACAGAGGTCAAGTGTTATACAGGATAGCAGAAATACTGGAAGGTAGAAGAGACCAGTTCATTGCCGAATTAATGCGTCTGGGTTCAACGAAAGCCAAGGCTGAAGCAGAAGTGGATCTATCGGTAGATCGCATCGTTTACTACGCAGGTTGGTGTGATAAATATGTTCAGGTATTGAGTGCTGTTAACCCGGTTGCATCCTCTCACTTCAATTTTTCTATTCCAGAACCCACCGGTGTCGTTGGTATTACAGTTCCATCACAAGGTTCATTGATCGGTTTGGTTTCACTCGTTTTACCTGTAATCGCCGGAGGCAATACGTGTGTGGTTGTAGCTTCTGAAAAGCTTCCATTGTGTGCCGTAACTTTTGCAGAAGTGCTTAATTCATCCGATGTACCGGGAGGGGTTGTAAACATTCTTACGGGCACTAACAAGGAGTTGTGTGATACCTTGTCAACCCATATGGACGTGAATGCTATAGTGTATGGTGGATCCGATGATTCCATGTTTCAGAAACTACAAGAGGCATCCGTCGGAAACGTGAAGCGAGCTCACTGGCACAAGAGGGATTGGATGAAAACAGATGCGCAGGATCTGTATCTGATTGCTGATCTGCAGGAGATCAAGACAACCTGGCATCCGATCGAGAATATTGGTGGCTCAACCTCCAGTTACTAGTCTGAAAAACAAATTGTAATTGGTAGAGTTACCCGACTCCGGACCTTGATTGAATGATGAATGGCTGGCCTCCAAGTTGGACAATTCTGCATCAGTAATACTGCCATTTGTTGGCTCAAAAAACACGGATTAAGGCTCTTTTCATGTGTGATCGATCCATCCTTTTCGACGATGAATTGAAAGTAGATTTTTGAACAAGTGCCATCGACGAACTCTTCTGCATGGAGCATCTCCTGATTGGTTAACCATTTCATCCATTCTATCTGCCCCCCTGGAAATTCTGCTGTCGTATCCGGGTTATCATAGATCAATGTATCCTCTTGTAAAAATGAGGAGAAGGGCAGGAAGGAAAAAAGTAGAAAGAAGAGCTTCATACTATTATGGATAGATTAAGTTAAAAAAAATCCCCCTTTCGCTAGAAAGAGGGATTCCTAATTTATCGAAACGGATTAACCTATCAACTCCGCATAACTGTCTGCATCGAGGAGATCATTCACTTCAGTAGGATTTGACATCTTTACTTTGATCATCCACCCAACTCCATAGGGATCAGTATTTACAGCCTCAGGATTGCCTTCTAATTCAGAATTAAACTCAATGATCTCTCCACTCACCGGCATGAAAAGGTCAGAAACAGTTTTTACTGCCTCGACTGAACCGAATACTTCTTCCTGGTCCAATGTTTCACCTTCAGTTTCGATCTCAACGTAAACGATATCGCCCAATTCACCTTGAGCAAATGCAGTAATACCAATTGTTGCGATGTCACCGTCTACACTTACCCATTCATGGTCTTTTGTGTATTTCAAATTTTGTGGAATGCTCATTTTTATATTTTTTGAAACAAATGTAAAATTTTTCTATTGCAGAAGAGGCCTTTTTACTGAAATTGTTCTGCACATATTCTTTTCAAATTTGAACAATACTGTTTGAAACGATTTTAATCTAACAGACAGGCCTGAAGCTACCTCGCAAATTTCCAAATTTCCAAATTTGCAATATGAGGTAGATCCCCCGATTTTACTTGCTCGCAGAGTATGAAATTATTTTTAAGTGAATCCCTGTAGCTCTCAAAATCGACTTCTTTCCCCTTCTTTTACTAACTTTGCAGCGCTATGATAAACATCGATCAGTTAAAAGAACTTTCTCAACGCGTTGAAGCCATTGAAGGCTATCTGAAGATCAGCGAAAAAAGAGTGCAGTTAAAAGAACAGGAACTGAAAGCACAGGACCCTGATTTCTGGAATGATGCGAAGGCTGCTGAATTAAAGATGAAAGAGATTCGCTCGTTGAAATATTGGGTAGGCACCTACGACGAACTCAAGCAGGCTATCGATGACGTGGAGGTGCTGATAGAGTTTGTCAAAGAAGGCGCCGCAAGCGAAGAAGAAGTTGATGCCGCAACTGAGGAGTTAATCAAGAAAATCGAAGAGCTTGAATTGAAGAATATGCTTTCCGGTGAAGAAGATCCGTTGAGTGGTATTCTGCAGATCACGGCTGGGGCAGGTGGTACTGAAGCATGCGATTGGGCCGGTATGCTGATGCGGATGTACATCATGTGGGCTGAAAAAAGCGGGTATAAAGTAAAGGAGCTGAATTTTCAGGAGGGAGATGTTGCGGGAGTTAAAACCGTGACACTTGAGATAGAAGGAGAGTATGCGTTCGGTTACCTGAAAGGTGAAAATGGAATACACAGATTGGTTCGTGTTAGCCCATACAATGCGCAGGGTAAACGGATGACTTCTTTTGCTTCTGTCTATGTCTATCCTTCGGTGGATGATACGATCGAGATCTATATCAACCCTGCCGATATCAGTTGGGACACTTTCCGTTCGGGTGGTGCCGGAGGGCAGAACGTCAACAAGGTCGAAACCGGTGTTCGTTTGAAACATGCTCCGACAGGGATCGTGATTGAAAACACGGAAACAAGATCGCAACTTGGAAACCGCGAGAAGGCTATGCAGTTGCTCCGATCCCAATTATATGAGCTGGAATTGCGCAAAAGAAAGGAATCACGAGAACAGATCGAGGCGGGTAAAAAGAAAATCGAATGGGGTTCGCAGATCAGAAGTTACGTAATGGACGATCGACGTGTTAAGGACCACAGAACAGACTACACTGTGAATGACCCGGACAAGGTGCTGAATGGTGAATTGACTCCTTTCCTGAAGTCATTTCTCATGATGTATGGTTCTTAAGGGATAGCAAGACACCAATTGCATCCTAACCATTCACCTCAAATTATAACTTTTTGCAACTCTTTGTAACCGGTTCATTTAAAGTTGGCATTGAAATAATCTGTTTAT
>Ga0315902_10008523_pt1 | contig 13876 bp, 13 predicted proteins | sample LakEriMetagenome_9_FD_203523 | JGI IMG/M metagenome (GOLD analysis project Ga0315902, IMG submission 203523) | Freshwater fungal communities from buoy surface, Lake Erie, Ohio, United States - Buoy 12 MA117 | ecosystem: Environmental > Aquatic > Freshwater > Lake > Lake biofilm | place: USA... | reverse complement strand
TGAAGCCCTCTTCGGCTAGCGTGCGGCGGTCTTTCAGGTCTTCCTCGGTGATTTTGCCAACGGTCTTGCCGTCAACGAAGAGCAGCCCACACTCAACCGCGCCAACTACCTCGGCGATGCCATCGGCAAGATCGACCACCCAACCGTCTTCGGTTATCAATACTCGCTCGTGCGGAATTCCGGTTTGCTCGGCCAACTTGCCGTTGGCAATTAGGTGACGATATTCGCCGTGCACCGGCATAACGTTCTTGGGCTTCAAGATGTTGTAGCAGTAGAGCAACTCCCCCGCGGCCGCGTGGCCTGAAACGTGCACCTTCGCATTTCCCTTGTGCACGACGTTTGCTCCGAGCTTGGTGAGTCCGTCGATGACTCGATAAACCGCATTCTCGTTTCCGGGAATTAGCGAACTAGCCAAGATGACAGTGTCGCCCTCGCCAATCTCGATGTCGTGCTCGAGGTTCGCCATGCGCGCCAAGACGGCCATCGGCTCACCCTGCGAACCGGTCGACATGTAAACGAGTTGGTTGTCGGGAATGTCGGTTGCGTGCTTCGAATCAATCAGCACGCCGTCTGGAACATTTAGGTAACCCATCTGCTGAGCGATCTGCATGTTGCGAACCATGCTTCGACCAACCAGAGCCACCTTGCGATTATTTGCAATCGCAGCATCGATAACCTGCTGCACGCGGTGAACGTGACTCGAGAACGATGCCACGATGACACGACGCTTCGAACGCGCGATAACGTTTTCGATAACCGGGCCGATGTCTTTTTCGAGCGGTGTGAATCCTGGGATGTCGGCGTTGGTCGAGTCACTCATAAACAAATCGAGACCGGCCTCGCCAACACGTGCAAAGGCGCGAAGGTCGGTTAGGCGGCCGTCGAGTGGCAGCTGATCCATCTTGAAGTCACCGGTGTGCAGAACCGTTCCGGCCACCGTCTTGATAACGACGGCTAGAGCATCTGGAATCGAGTGGTTGACCGCGATGAACTCGAGGTTGAAGTCGCCATACTTTTTGTTCTGCCCCTCGGACGTGACCATGACGTTTGGGGTGATTCGGTGTTCTTTGAGCTTGGCTTCGAGGAATGCGAGAGTCAGCGCAGAACCGATAATCGGAATGTCTTCGCGCAACCGCAGCAGGTAGGGCACGCCGCCGATGTGGTCTTCGTGTCCGTGGGTCAGCACGATCGCGAGCACGTCATCCATGCGATCACGGATGTAACCGAAGTCAGGCAGAATCACGTCGATGCCCGGTTGGGTCTCTTCGGGAAACAGCACACCGCAGTCGACGATTAGCAGTTTGCCGTTGATTTCGAAGACGGTCATGTTGCGACCGATCTCGCCGATTCCGCCGAGCGGAACTATGCGAAGAACATCTTTTCTTAGCGGGGCTGGAGCAGGAAGGGTTAGAACCATCGGTTCAATCTCCTAGGGTTTTCGACGCGCTTTAGCGTGTGGTGCCGGCTACTTTCGGTAGCGCGCCACCAGCAGCAGCATTGCGGTCTGGGCGGAAGTTCTCAAAACTGAGGCCCGTGATTGGGCCAACCTTGTCGATGTCTTGCTCGATGCGTGCAGCCTCTGACTCTTCAGGGCCAACGAGCGGTAGTCGAACGCGTGGGCTGTTTATGAGGCCCAAGCCGTGCAAGATGTATTTCGAAGCCACGGTTCCTGGAACATGGTTCATGGCTGCGCGAACCAGAGGCTCGAGAGAATTGTGCACTTTGAGTGCGTGGTGAAAGTCGTTGCGGTTGGTGGCGTCGACCATCTCCCGATAGGCAGCTGGTGAGATGTTGGCAGTCACGCCAATCAAACCGGTTGCGCCAATTGCGAGGTGCGGCAAAACGTTGCTGTCGTCGCCCGAGAAATAAAGCAGTTCGGTTTCGTTCATAACGCGGGATGCTTGCGCGAGATCGCCCTTGGCATCCTTGATTGCAACGATGTTTGGGTGCTTCGCGGCGCGAAGAATGGTTTCGTATGCGATTGGAATTCCGGTGCGGCCTGGAATGTCATAGAGAATAACCGGCAGGTCGGTTGAGTCTGCGATGAGCCTGAAGTGAGTTAACACACCCGCCTGAGTTGGCTTGTTGTAATAAGGGGTGACGATCATGACGCCGTCGGCTCCGGCTTTTTCGCTTGCCTTGTAGAGCTGCATTGCGTGCGCGGTTTCGTTTGAACCACCGCCGGTGATGATCTTGGCGCGACCGGCAGAAACAGACTTGCCAACTTCGACGAGCTTCAATTTTTCTGCGTCGGTTAGAGTGCTGGTCTCGCCGGTAGTGCCGGTGACAACAACTCCATCGGCACCGTTTGAGATCACATAGTCGATGTGTTTTTCGGTCGCAGGCCAGTCAACTTCACCCTCAGAGTTCATCGGGGTGACCAGTGCAACTAGCACCTGTCCGAAGATGTTTTTGTTCTGCGCCATGACTAAAGGGTAGCGGCTAAGGCGCTACGCGACCATTCTCGTTAAATGCCGCGTAGGTGAAAGGCATGAGTTCGGCCCAGAAGTCTTCCATTTTCTCTGCGCACATTTCGATTTCGCGCTGAGGGAATGACGGAAAGTGGGTTCCCTCGCGCTTGGTGCGAAGGCTCAAGAAGTTCATAAGTGCGCGCGCATTCATGGTGACATACATGCTCGAGTAGATGTTTAGCGGAAGAATGATTCTGGCAACCTCGCGGGCCACACCCGCTTCCAGCATTCGCTGATAAGCCTCATAGGCCTGAATCGAAGCGGTGCGAGACTCTTGCTCAACTAACGCGGTCTGCTCTGCTGTTCCAGGGATGAAGTCGTAGCTGCCGGTCTTGCCAATCTGAATCAGGTTGCGATCTGGGCCTGGCACATAGAAAACCGGGTCGAGCTGCTTGTAGCGACCCGATTCTTCGTTGTAGCTGGCGATGCGGTGACGCTGAAACTCTCGGAACACGAAGATTGGTGCCTGTACATAGAAGGTGAGCGAGTTGTGCTCGAATGGCGAACCGTGACGGTCGCGCATTAGGTAGTTGATGAGGCCCTTGCTGCGCTTTTCGTCTTCGCTGGCGTCGACGCGTGCAGCGGCGGCCTCAAGGGTTTGCTCACCCTGGGTCGAAACGCGGGCGGCGAACAGCACATCGCTGTCTGACGCGCTCGAGCGCACTAGTTCAACGGTTACATCGCTTCTAAATTTGATCTCTGACACGCCTTATAGCCTAGCGGCGAGCCACGGTAATAATTTGCAACGAGCCTGAGCTGGCAGCCTCGGTGCGAGAGAATTGACCTGTGAACATCGATTTCGAGATTCGAATCATCCTGGTAGCAGCCGTGGTTTTGGCCGCCCTGGTTGCCGGCTTGGTTTGGCGTTCTCGCACCGGTCACTCGAAGAAGGTTTCAAACGGGCAGCAGATCGATTTGGCCGAGCTCGGCGCAACCAAGAACGGACAGCCGGTCACGGCCTTTGGTGAGCGCCTCACTTTCTTGCAGTTTTCGAGCGAGTTTTGCTCGCAGTGTGTGCAAACGGCTCGGGTCTATAAAGATCTCGAGCAGCACAGCGAGGGCATTTTGCACATCGAGGTCGACATCACCAACAGACTCGACTTGGCAAAGAAATACAACATTTTACAAACTCCGACCACCCTGGTCTTGGATGCCTCAGGCCGCGTGACTTCGCGCATCGGCGGCGCCGCAAAAGAACAAACAATAAAAGATGAGATAGGACACTTCAATATCTAATGAGTAAATCACATAGCCAAATCGACCCGCGCGGCCCGAGGTTCGGAGCTGCAATCACTTCAGTGCTCGTTTTGATCACTTTCTTCTTAGCGCTCGATGCCAGCACAAGTGCACTCGCGTTTTCACTCTTTGCCTATGTCTGGGTGGCGTTTCTCTGGGGCGTGCTCTTTGGCAACGCAAAGCACCCATACGGCTGGTTGTTTAGGAAGTTTGTGCGACCACGACTTCAAGCGGCCAAAGAACTAGAAGACTCGCGACCACCACGCTTCGCTCAGCTTGTCGGCCTCTTCGTTGCAAGCGCGGGTTTCGCACTCGCCTTCGCTGGGGTTGAGTCTGGCATCGCAATTGCGGCTGCTGCCGTGTTTATGGCATCGTTCTTGAACTCTGCGTTCAACTACTGCCTCGGCTGCCAGATGTATCTGGGCCTTCGCCGCATCGGAATTATTCGCGGTTAGTTTGACTTGGGTCAGGCCTTGGCGTCTAACGCCAGGGCCTTTCTCATTGCCTTGCGCGCCCTCGCGCGATCGCCGGCTGCGTCGTAGGCCAATCCAAGTGAGAACCAAGCCAACGCACTCTCCGGATTCGCTTGGACTGCCTTTGCATAGCTTTCGAAAACTCGGTCGGCCGACTCGCGGGTTGGGCGACCACTCGGACGCAACTCGAAGGCAAAATGCGGCCACTTGCCCTGCGACTCGACTGTCGTTGCGAATCTTTCGATTTTCACTCCGAAGGCAAACTCTCGGATGATCAGCCAGATTGCGAGCACCGGGAAGACCAAGATGAAGAACCCCATGATTTTGGCAACGGGCTCATCGAGCAGCAACAGCATGATGCCTGTGTTGGCCAGTAGCGCGGTGTAAATCAGGGTTAGCGCACCCATGATGAAAGCGCCGATTTTTGCGTTGTATTTCATGAAGCGTCTATGCGCCTAGAACGTTTTGCAGACCGACGGTGAGGCCGGTCGACTTAGCGGCGAAACGAATCGAGGCCAAAATGCCGGCCACGTATGCTCGCACCGAAGTGGTCTCGTGGCTCAGGGTGAGCAGCTCGCTTTCGCCCCCAAGAAAAACGTCTTGCTTGGCTGAAACACCATTTATGCGAAGACTGTGAATTGGCACCCCGGCAACAATTTCACCGCGGGCCTGCTGACCGACACCTGGCAGAAGAATCGGCTTGCCATCGCGAGCGCCAGCGATAAGTTCGGCCGTGCGCAATGCCGTGCCCGATGGCGAATCAACCTTGCCCGCGTGATGAGCCTCAACGATTTCGATTGAATCAAAAAACTTTGCGGCTTCGGTCGCAAACTTTGTTGCCAACATCGAGCCGACAGAGAAGTTTGGCACAACTACTACGGCTGCTTCAGAAGACTGCAATTTCTTTTCGAGCTGCTGCAGGTGACTTGCAGACCAGCCACTGGTGCCAACCACTAGTTTCTGATTATTTGCAACCGCGTGCTCGACAACCGATTGGCTAACGTCGAATCTGGTGAGATCAATCACAACGTCTGCCCCGATGGTTTGGGCGATGTCACTCTTGGAATCGAGCGCGGCAAAAAGCTCCAGGTCTTGCGACCCTTCAATTAGGTCTAGGGTCAACTTGCCCATGCGCCCGGTTGCGCCAACCACTGCCACTGAGATGCTCATGCAGACAAACCTACCAATCGACAACTAACCAACGCTAAAAACTAGGTCTACAGAAATGGTTCGAAGGTCTTCTCTTCGACATCGCCGACGGCAACAATTGTGCGCTCACCGAGCAGCAAGTCTTGAACCAGCATCTGCACCTGCTCGGTTGTCACGGCCGAGAAGCGTTCGATGGTTTCATCGAGGTCGAAGAACTCGCCGGTCGACATTTCTGACCCGACCAGCCTGCTCATGCGAGCCTGACTGCTCTCAAACTTCAGCGCTAGGCCGCCAGAGATGTTGCCGATTGCGAGTTCAAGTTCTTCTGTGGTGATTGAGCTCTGGGCAATCTTCTCGAACTCATCGAGCATCAGGCGGGTAACCTGTTCGGCTTTAGCCGGCGAGCATCCGGCATACAAACCGAAAGTCGAGGCATCGCTGTAGCCCTGGTTGAACGAGTAGACGCTGTAGGCCAGGCCGCGCTTTTCACGGATTTCCTGAAACAGACGAGACGACATTCCACCACCGAGAACCGTGTTCAGAATTCCCATCGCGTAGCGGCGCGGGTCGTTGCCGATGATGCCGGGCATGCCTAACAAGATGTTGGCCTGAGCGATTGGTCGCTTGATGACCTGAAGTGGCTTGCCGCGAGAGATCTTCGCCTGCACGTTGCTGCGGCGAGCAACAGGGGCTGCAGATTGGCCGAGATCCCAGCCGGCCGCCGAAAGTTCTTTTTCGACTAGAGCGACGAATTCAGAGTGCTTGACTCCCCCGGCCGCAGCAACAACTAGGTCTTGCGGGCGATAGTTCTGCTGGTAGTGCTGCCAGACGGCATCGCGAGATACAGCTCCGATGGTTTCTTTGTTGCCGCCGATCGGGCGACCGAGTTCGTGGTCGCCGAGCACCGCCTCAGAGAACGCTTCGTGGGCGACATCCTGCGGATCGTCTTCGTTCATCGCCAGCTCTTCGAGAATCACGGTGCGTTCGTTCTCAAATTCGGTTGCATCGATAAGCGACGAGGTGAGCATGTCGGCAATCACATCGACAGCGAGCGGCAACGCTTTGTCTTGCACGCGCGCGTAGTAGCTGGTGTGCTCTTTGCCGGTTGAAGCGTTAGAAGAACCGCCGACGCTGTCGAATGCGATAGCGATGTCTAGAGCGGTGCGACGCTTTGTGCCCTTGAAAAGCAGGTGCTCGAGAAAGTGAGTGCTGCCGAAGTGGCCATTGGTTTCGTCGCGAGAGCCAACCGCAACCGAAAACGAAACGCTCGCACTCTGTGCTCCAGGCACGTGTTCGGTTAAAACACGAACACCGCTTCGGAGGATAGAACGGTGAACCGTGCTACCACCCGAAGCGGTGAACGAAAGCTCGCTCTGGTCTAGAGGAAAGAAAATTTCTGCCACAACCAGAGCCTAGTTTTATTCTTCGTCGTCAGACGAAGCGGCTGCGCCGTCACCCTCAACAACCGGGCTTAGCGAAAGCTTTCCGCGGTCATCGATTTTGGTGATTTCAACCTGAATCTTCTGGCCAACCTCGAGCACGTCTTCGACGTTCTCGACACGCTTGCCGGCCATCTTCTTTAGCTCAGAGATGTGCAGTAGGCCATCCTTGCCCGGAACCAGTGAAATGAACGCACCGAAGGTGGCCAGCTTCACAACGGTTCCCAAGAAACGCTCGCCAATTTCAGGAACGTGTGGGTTCGCGATGGCGTTGATGCGTGACTTGGCAGCTTCTGCCGAAGGTCCGTCGGTTGCACCGATGTAAACGGTTCCGTCGTCTTCGATTGAGATTTCTGCGCCGGTCTCGGCCTGAATCTCGTTGATCATCTTGCCCTTCGGGCCAATGACCTCGCCGATCTTGTCGAGAGGAATTCGCACCGAGATAACGCGAGGCGCGGTTGGCGCCATCTCGTCAGGCTCGCTGATTTCTTCTGCCATGATGGCGAGAATGCTCAAACGAGCCTCTTTCGCCTGCAAAAGAGCGCTAGCAAGAACCGACGCAGGAATGCCGTCGAGCTTGGTGTCTAGCTGAATCGCTGTGATGAATTCGCTTGTGCCAGCAACCTTGAAGTCCATGTCGCCCAGCGCATCTTCTGAACCAAGGATGTCGGTCAACGCTGCGTACTCTGTCTTGCCGTTGATCTCATCTGAGATAAGACCCATCGCGATACCAGCTACCGGTGCACGAAGTGGCACACCCGCGCTCAGCAATGCAAGAGTCGAAGCACAAACTGAACCCATCGAGGTCGAACCGTTTGAACCTAGAGCTTCTGAAACCTGACGAATTGCATATGGGAATTCGTCACGTGCAGGAAGAACTGGAACTAGCGCACGCTCTGCCAATGCACCGTGACCAATTTCACGACGCTTTGGAGTGCCAACACGACCGGTCTCACCGGTTGAGTAAGGCGGGAAGTTGTAGTTGTGCATGTAGCGCTTGCTGGTTACAGGTGAAAGCGCATCGATCTGCTGCTCCATCTTCAACATGTTCAAAGTGGTGATACCCATGATCTGAGTCTCGCCACGTTCGAAGATTGCCGAACCGTGAACGCGAGGAACAACGTGAATCTCTGCCGTGATCGGGCGAATGTCGCGAAGACCGCGGCCATCCATGCGAACGCCTTCTTTGAGAACGCGGTCGCGAACGATCTTCTTGGTTACAGACTTGTATGCAGCCGAGAACTGACCCATGAGGGCTTCGTCGAACTGTGCAGCCAACTTGGTCTTGGTTGCTTCCTTCAGCTCGTTGTCGGCATCCTGGCGAGCGGTCTTGTCTGCAATCAGGTAAACCTTTGAAAGTTCGCCTGCTGCAGCTGCATAGACAGCGTCATACATTTCGTCGCCGTAAGGCAAGAACACCGGGTATTCGGCGGTCGGCTTAGCAGCCTTGGCTGCCAGGCGTGACTGTGCCGCTACTAGCTCCTTGATGAAAGGCTTTGACGCCTCGAGACCCTCTGAAACCACAGACTCTGAAGGTGCGGTTGCGCCCTCGTTCTTGATTAGGTTCCAAGCGTTCTCTGAAGCCTCTGCCTCAACCATCATGATCGCAACGTCTTCGACGCCGTTCTCAACGATTACGCGACCGGCAACGACCATGTCGAATACTGAGCGCTCAAGCTGTGAGTGCTTCGGGAATGCAACCCACTGACCATCGATAAGCGCAACACGCACTCCACCGATTGGGCCAGAGAATGGCAAGCCAGCAAGCTGGGTTGACATCGATGCCGCGTTGATTGCGACTACGTCATACATTTCGTCTGGCTCAATTGCTAGAACCGAAACCACGATCTGAATTTCGTTGCGAAGACCGTCAACGAATGATGGTCGCAACGGGCGGTCGATTAGGCGGCAGGTAAGAATTGCCTCGGTCGATGGGCGACCTTCGCGACGAAAGAAGCTTCCCGGAATTCTTCCGGCCGCATACATGCGCTCTTCGACGTCGATGGTTAGTGGAAAGAAGTCAAACTGGTCTTTCGGCTGCTTGCTTGCAGTGGTAGCCGAGAACAACATGGTCTCTTCGTCGATGTAAACGGTAGCTGAACCCTGTGCCTGCTGTGCAAGGCGACCGGTCTCAAAGCGAATGGTTCGCTTTCCATACTTACCGTTGTCGATAACTGCGGTCTCATACTGAGTTCCGCTCATTGTTTCTATTTCGTGACCCACTCGGGTCCTCCTCTTTATCCTCGTGCGCGCCACAAATCACATATGACTTGTTGCGTGCGAAAGCGCCATGGCAAGCTAACTTGCCCACACTTTGAGGGATGCCCCGAAGATTTTCGGTAACTGATCTGCAGTAAAAAACCTTGAGCCTTGGTTTGCACCAGCTGGTTCTCAAGAGCTTCAACCGGAGATCAGAAAAACATGCCGTAGCGCTCTGGTTCTAGGCTACCAGCGAGCCCGACATTTGCCTAGGGCATCGAGATAGCAAAATCGCCCAGAGCATGCCCTGGGCGATTTTTGAAAGATTTACGCGATTAGCGGCGCAGACCTAGTCTTTCGATTAGGTTACGGTAGCGCTCAATGTCTACCTTCTGCAGGTAGCCAAGCAAGCGGCGACGCTGACCAACCAAGATCAAGAGACCACGACGGCTGTGGTGGTCGTGCTTGTGGTCTTTTAGGTGCTCGGTTAGGTCTTTGATTCGCTTGCTGAGAACAGCAATCTGAACCTCAGGAGAACCAGTGTCGCCCGGGTGAGTTGCGTACTCATTGATAATCGCGGTCTTTACGGCTGCATCTAATGCCATAGTTTTGCTCCTTCAGTTCTTGCTGCGCGGCGCCGAAAACAGGGTGTTTTGGCTCTCTTAATCCGCGGCCGATACACGGCAACCTGTCTACTCTAGACCAAGAATTGGCTAGTTGCCAGCCCCAATGCCAAGAAGCACTCGAATTTTGGCGATGTCGTTATTGATTGAGATGACCAGGTCTTCTACCCCGTTGAATTTGGCTGCTGGCCGCACGAAACCAACGTATTCGAGGTCGACGGTCTTGCCATAGAGGTCGAGGTCTTTGCGATCTAGCACGAAAGCCTCGGCCAATCGAGGCACCGCCTGGAAGGTTTCGTTTATGCCTATCGAGATAGCGGTCGGCATCTTTTCGCCGTCGACGTGCATCCAGCCGGCATAGACACCATCTAGCGGAAGATAGCCTTCGCAATCGCGAGAGATGTTTGCCGTTGGAAAACCGATTGTGCGACCGATCTTGAGGCCGTGCTCAACCTCGCCCGTGGTGACGTGTGGGCGACCCAAGAGTTTCGCGGCACCAACCACGTCGCCGAGATCGAGCAACTCTCGAACGCCAGTTGCCGAAACGACGGCACCATCGACTTCTAACTTCTCGACCTCTTTGAATTCGAAACCATACTTCTGAGCGAGCTTTGCGAGCAAGCTGCAGTCTCCCTCGCCGTTAGCGCCGAAACGAAAGCCCTGCCCGACAACTACGAACTTGGCGTGAAGGCGTTCGACCAAAACGTTTTTGACAAATTCTTCTGGCGATAGTTTGGCGAGCAGTTCATCGAACTCGAGGGTCACGAGTGCGTCAACGCCGAAAGCGTCAATGTGCGCAATCTTTTGCTCCGGTCCGATTATTGATTGCGGAGCACTGCCCGGATGCAAAACGTTTAGCGGATGTTTGTCGAAAGTTACAACAACAGAAGTGAGTTTCTTCGCGCCAGCAATATTCTTCAGTTCAGATAGAAGGTGTTGGTGACCGAGATGCAGGGCATCAAACTTGCCAATTGTGATAGCGCTGGCTGAGAACTCTTTTGGAACCTCAACAAGCGATTTGAAATGCAACATGAATTGTATTCTAATTTGTCGCGGCGCGGCGGTTTAGCCACAGCAGCCCGAAGATTGGCAAAACCAGCGGGAGACAGGCATAGTTCAATCCGAACCACGACCACACCGAGGGGTGCTCGAACGCTGCTGGCCAAAGCAAACTGAGCGTGCCGACTACTAGAACGCCAACCAGTTCGAACTTCACAGCCCAGCGGGCCACCGTCTGCGAGCTAGCATCGGTTCTAGCCAGCGCAACCGTGGCAACTATGTAGACAACCGCGGCGAGTGCCGAAAGAGAGTAAGCGAGTGGCGCTTCATTGAACTTGGTCAGCAGCTGAAAGCTGGCCCGAGCGGTCGCCGAGATTGCAAAGATCGCATATACGGCAATCAGCAGTGCGCCGACTCCCCGGCTCTTGGTTGGGTTCACGCTTCAACCCTAAGCCAGAGCCGTGAGGCTACTGCGGTGCAAGCGTTGGCTGTGGCAGACCAACAGAAACCGTAGCCAGCGAGATTGCTCGCAGCATTTCCGGCAGCGCAATCACAGATGAGAGGCCGAGTGAGCCCTGGCTGTCTTGCCTCAACAGGTAACGAGCAGCGGCGCGGGTCTTGAGCGAATCTTCGCCAACGAGAGCCAGTGTGATCAGCGTGACCGCCTGATAAGGCATTGGCGCGATTGCGATGCCCTCTGGAGCGATTGCCTTTGCCTTTGGATCAAATGTCAGTGCAATCTTGCCGTTCTCGGTCTTGGTCTTGAACATGGTTGCTGCGGTGAGCACTGTCTCCATGGTTGGAATAACACCTTCGCCGCCTTCTTCGGTAACTATGCCCGCCGTTGTTGCAAACAATTCACTTGCCTTCGAATACTTGGTGAGCACGATGCTGCCCTCGGCAAAGTCTTCGAGGGTTGCCGAGCCGCCCGAAATCGCAATTTCTCTTCCGGCGAGCCTCGTCATCCAGTCAAGAAATGACTTGGTTTCACCAACATCGCCATCAACACCAAAAGAAATATCAACATCTGGAAGTTCGAAGTTTGGGTTCAACTTAGCTAGCTCGGTATCGCTCCAGTTGGTGATTTCGCCAGACCAGATCTTGCCAATTGCATCGGCAGAAAGGTTGACGTTACTAATGTCGGTCAGTGAAACTGCCAGCACAACCGCGTCGAGGGCAAAAGGAACTTCACTGTATGAGGTTCCGGTTGCAGAAGAGTCGGCTCGAAAGATTTGAAGCTCGGCAGCTTCGGTGACTTCTTCAATCGGCGTAATTGTCATGCCGGGGCAATTGCTTTCAACCGAGAACTGCCAGTCGCTAGCGACGCTGGCTACTGTGTCAATGACGTGCAATTGAGTGTCACCCTCGACGCAGGTATAGGTCTGCTCGGCAAGAGAGGCGAGCACCTCTGGAGGCATTGGCGGATCACACGCGGTTAGGGTGAGACTGCCGATGAGAACCAAGCCAATTGCACCTAGCGATCGCTTCAACTGCTATTCCTTTCGGTGAAAAACCCTTGGGGCACCGGCTAACCGGCACCCCAAGAGTTTTGTCTCAGATTATTACTTTACTTTTGCTACTAGCTCTAGAGCCTTCTTCTTCAGCGCAGCTGAAAGCGGCGAGTAGTTGAGCTTCGGGCCCTGCGACGGTGCGCAGCTGTTGATTACATAGGTGAGGAACTTCTTGATAGCAGTTCCCTTTGCAGGGTCTTTTGCGGCGGTCGGTGCCAACGCGTAGGTGACTAGCGAGTTGTTGTAACCGCCCTTGACCGACTTCTTGTAGTCGATGTCGAGGATTCCGTTGGCCAAAACCTTCTGAGTTCCCAGGAAGATTGAAGCTGCCTTGACCGAAGGTCGCACAAACTCGCCAAGCGGGTTGCGAAGTGCCGCGAAAGGCAAACCCTTGGCAGCAACGTCTGATAGGTCGGCGTAGCCAATTGAGTTCTTTGTTGCCAAAAGGCTTGCTACCAATAGCTGTGAGTTAGCCGCGCCGCTGCCCACCGGAGCGCTCTGGCTAGATGCGGTTGCCCACGCACCGTTGTCTTTGTAACCAGATGCGCCGTTACCACGAAGGTAGTTTGCAAAGTTTTGGGTAGTTCCAGAGGTGTCTGAGCGATAAACCACGTTGATCGGCACGCTTGGCAATTTGGCCTTTGGGTTGAGCTTCTGAATAGCTTCGTCATCCCAGGTCTTGTAGCGACCATTCATGATTCCTCCGACAACTACAGCAGTCAAGTTTAGAGACTTGACGCCGTCAACGTTGAAGACCACTGCTATCGGACCACCGATTAGCGGCACGTAGGTGAAGTTGTCAGGCTTCTTTGCAGTCGCTGCGTAAGCGGAGTCTGATGCACCGAAGTCGTAGCTACCGCTAAGAAAGTTGTTGCGACCAGCACCAGAGCCGACCGAGGCATAGGTAATGGTGTCGGTCTTGTATGCCTGGGCACAGGTGCTCAGAATGCTGTTGGCATAAGAAGATCCACCAGAGGTGATGGTTTCCTTTGCATTGGCCGATGGGCCAACTAGAGCGACAGAAGCCACGAGGGCGGCGACTGCCACGATTGCGCTTGCTGAACGACGCATTTATTCTCCTTGTTAGATGTAGAACTGCTTACGTTGTTTATTGAATGGCAACCTGGTTAACAGATGCCTAGCCTTTTGTTGAATTGACGTGAAGCAAAGGTTAACTTTTGGTGTCAGCCAAAGTGGCCGTTGACGTAGTCGTTGGTGCGCAAATCGACAGGCTGGTTGAAAACCTGTTCGGTCTCTCCAAACTCAACGACCTGACCCGGGTTGCCGTCTTCTGCCAAGAAGAATGCTGTCTGGCTCGAAACGCGCTGAGCTTGCTGCATGTTGTGAGTCACGATAACAATCGTCATTTCTTCTTTGAGCTCGAGAATTGTCTCTTCGATTCGCCTGGTCGAACCCGGGTCGAGTGCAGAACACGGCTCGTCCATTAGGAGCACGTCTGGATCCATCGCAAGCGAGCGAGCGATGCAGAGACGCTGCTGCTGACCACCCGAGAGCGAGAGCGCAGGGTCGCCGAGGCGATCCTTGACTTCGTTCCACATCGACGCGCGGCGCAACGAAGTCTCGACGAGCCCGTTTGGATCGGCGTGCTTACGGCTCGCTAGCTTGAGGCCAGATAGCACATTGTCTTTGATCGACATGGTCGGAAACGGGTTCGGTTTCTGAAACACCATGCCAACTCGCAAACGAACGCCCACCGGGTCAACCGAGGGGTCATAAATATCGACCCCATCGAGAAGAACTTTTCCGCCGAGACCT
>Ga0315902_10008520_pt1 | contig 13878 bp, 14 predicted proteins | sample LakEriMetagenome_9_FD_203523 | JGI IMG/M metagenome (GOLD analysis project Ga0315902, IMG submission 203523) | Freshwater fungal communities from buoy surface, Lake Erie, Ohio, United States - Buoy 12 MA117 | ecosystem: Environmental > Aquatic > Freshwater > Lake > Lake biofilm | place: USA... | reverse complement strand
TAACACACCACGGCACTTACCCAAGAAAGAAAAAATGACCACCTATCTCTGGAATCCACCCCCGCCCTTGTCACTGCCCATCCGCGGAAAATCAGAACGCTTCCCGATTCATCGCCTATTTTTTGTTGGCAGAAACTATCACGCCCATGCGGTCGAGATGGGCAAGCCGGTAGACAAATCCGCTGAGCGGCCGTTTTACTTCACCAAGTCGCCTCAGACACTTTTGGAAAGCGGTGCAACCACCGCCTATCCGCCGGAGACCAAAAATTTTCATTATGAAATGGAGCTGGTCGTGGCCATTGGTAAGGCGGGTTTTCGTGTGTCGGCCGATCGTGCCCACGAGATCATTTATGGGTATGCCGCAGGCTTAGACATGACACGGCGGGATCTGCAGCTGGCAGCCCGCGATAAAGGTCGGCCCTGGGATCTGGGCAAAGATGTGGAAGAGTCCTCGGTCTGCGCCGAGATCGTTCCCATGGAGGGTGTTGTCATTGAGCGCGGCGAAATCGCACTTCAAGTCAATGGTCAAACCAGGCAGCAGTCCAATGTCGATAAGCTGATTTGGAATATCCGCGAAATCATTGCAGACCTATCGCTTTTTTATCATCTACAACCGGGCGATCTCATTTACACCGGTACACCAGAGGGTGTGGGTCCGGTGGTCACCGGCGATGAAATCACCGGCTAGGTGCAAGGAGTGGGCGAGATTTCCCTTCGGATTGGCGCCAGCGCCTAACGCGAATTTCCCGAATCTACGTTTTCACCGCGGTAAGGTCGATCTCGACTTTGCAGCCTGGCACCAGTAGACCGCTGACTTGCACCGTTGTACGTGGAGGTGGCGACGGGAAAAACTCCTTCCAGACTTGATCAAAATAATAAAAGTCGTTCAGATCAGTGAGAAAAACTTGCGATTTGACGACATCTCCAAAGTCCGCACCAGCGGATTTAAAAACGCTGCGAATGTTGTTAAGTACGTAGCGCGCTTGCTTTTGGATATCCGAACCATAAAACGGGAAGGCCGGATCCTGGCGAGCTTCAGGCGGCACGCCAGTCTTGTAGTCGGAGGCAATCTGCCCAGCGGCGTAAATGGTGTCGCCGGCAATGACACCCTGACAATAGTGGGCCATTGGCTTGGGCGTATCAGCGCCGATAAGAGTCTGCAGTTTCATAGCTTCATTCCTCTACTGGATTGTTGGACGTCTTCTCGCGTGCTGGTGCCCCGGCAACGCCGCCCTAGCCGCCCAAGTAAGCGCGATGCACCTCGGGATTTGCCGCCAACTCCCTTGCCGACCCCGATAGCATCACGCGCCCGGTCTCGAGCACGTAAGCGCGGTCGGCAAGCCGCAACGCCAACGAGGCATTTTGCTCGACCAACAGAACCGTAGTGCCCTGTTTGCGTATCGTTGCGATCATGTTGCCGATGGTCTCGACCATCATCGGGGCGAGGCCCATCGACGGCTCGTCGAACATACAAAGTGCTGGGCGCGACATTAGCGCGCGACCAATGGCAACCATCTGCTGCTGCCCACCTGACAGCGTGCCGGCGAGCTGGTTGCGTCGCTCCTTGAGTATCGGGAAAGTCTCGTAAACACGCTCGATGTCTTGGTGAATGTCCTTGCCGTTCTTGCGTACGAAGGCGCCCAATTCGAGGTGCTCATACACGGACATCTCGGGCCAGATCTTGCGTTCCTCTGGGCAGTGGGCCACACCCATACGCACAATGACGTCCGAATCGACGCCGTGTATCGGCTGTCCACGAAACGTGATGGTGCCGGCGCTGGGCGAGAGCAGTCCAGAAATAGTGCGCAACACCGTGGTTTTGCCCGCACCATTAGCGCCGATCAGGGCTACCAGTTCACCCTCGGCAACCTCCAGCGACACGCCATCGAGCACGCGCGTGTTACCGCGATGTAGCGTAACGTTATTGAGCGCCAGCATGGGGCGTGTCGGCTGTGTCGGACTGCTGCACGCCGAGATAGGCTTCAATGACATTGCGGTCAACGCGCACCGCCTCCGGGCTGCCTTCAGCGATCTTTTCGCCGTAGTTAAGGACAATGACGCGGTCGGAAATACTCATCACCACGTGCATGTTGTGCTCTACGAGCACAATGGCAAAGCCGCGGGTTCGCAGCTCGCCGATGAGACGTACGATTTGCGCACTTTCCTGATGGTTCATGCCCGAAGCTGGCTCATCGAGCAGCAACACCTGCGGATTGGCGGCAAGCGCCTGGGCAACTTCCAGCAAGCGCTGGTCGCCGTAGGACAGTTGGTCGGCGCGCAAATGCATCTTCGCATCAAGGCCTACTGCGCGGAGGGCTTCGCGTGCGCGCGCCGCAGGATCCGCATCGCCAAGCGCGAGAGCACCGGCGAGCGCGCCCTCAGTAAGTGGTAGCACGCCAAAAACCTCGGTTTTCTGAAAGGTACGCACTACACCCATTTGTGCGATGCGAAAAGCCGGCGCCTTGTGGATCGGCCTGCCCCGAAACAGTACCTCGCCCGCGGTCGGCCGCACGCGGCCAGTGATCACGTTGAACAGTGTAGTTTTCCCCGCGCCGTTGGGCCCAATGACGCTCAGCACCTCGCCTGCCGAAACCGCGAGATTTATGTTTTTGAGAGCCATCAGCCCGCCGAAACGGACTGAGACATCCTGAACCTCAAGCAACGCTGTCACGGCTTATTTCTCCAGCGTGCAGGCACAACATGCTCGACCAACGGAAAAATAATGCCACGCGGCATGAACATGGTCGCGACAATCAGGATCGCCGCAAACAACACCATTCGAAACTGCGAGGCGTCGCGCAGTAGTTCGGGCAGAAAGGTAAAAATCACCGCGCCCAGAACCGGCCCGATCAGCGTACCCTTGCCGCCAAGGATGACCATGATCAACATGATGGTGATGTAAGAAAAATTAAACAGATCGGGGCTGACAAAACCGACATAGTGGCCGTACAGTGAGCCTGCGGCGCCGGCCATCGCAGCGCCAGCAACAAAGGCAATCATGCAATAGCGAAAGGCCGAAATGCCCAGAGACTCGGCCAACACTTCGTTTTCACGTACCAGCACGAAGGCACGCCCGATCGATGAGCGAACGAGCCTGGCACAGGCCCAGAAGGCTAAGATGGCAGCGACCAAAGCAACATAGTAAAAGCGCTCCTTCGAGCTCAAGTCAATCTCGCCGATACCTGGCAGCGAAAGCGCCGGGATCTGCAGCCCAGGCAGGCCCATAAAGCCGCGTGTCACGTCGATCCAGTTGGTCGCGACGAGCTTCATAATTTCGGCAAAAGCCACAGTGATAATCACAAAGCGGTGGCCGCGCACGCGTAGGATTACCCAGCCGAGCGCAAAAGCAACGATACCAGTGACAAGCGCCGCCGCCGGCAGTCCCACCCACATCGACAGCTTGAAACGTACAAACAGCAACGCCGAAACGTATGCTCCGAGTGCAAAAAACGCCGCGTGAGCAAGCGATAACTGGCCAACATAGCCAACAATTAGGTTGAGACCGAGTGCAATTACGACAAATATTGCCGATACGATGCACAAATGCAGGAAGTACTCGTTATGCACGAACTGCGGCACAGCAAACAGCGCCAGCAATACCAGCACAGTCGCGACTGGATATCGACGCGCATCGTTAAGCGAGTTAGGTTCAGCCACGCTTGAAAAGACCGTCAGGCCGGAAAAGCAGCAACAGGATCACCGCGACAAAGCCGATTGCATCTTTCCATCCGCTCGAAAGATAGCCGCCGCCGAGGCCCTCGGCCAGACCGAGCAACAGGCCACCAACGATGGCGCCAACAAAGCTGCCCATACCGCCTAGAATGACAACAACGAAAGCTTTCAGCGTGGCAACCCCGCCCATGGTCGGTTCGACTGGGATAAAGCCTCCTAAAATTGCGCCGGCCGCCGCAGCAAGCGCCGCGCCAAAGCCAAAGGCATAGAGATAGATACTGTCGATACGGATGCCCACAAGGGCGGCAGCCTCCTTGTTTTGAAAAGTCGCACGCATTGCCTTGCCCATTCGCGTACGCTGTATCAGCACGTGGCCAAAGATGATCAGCGCAGCCGCCATCACCATGGAGAACAGGTATAAGGGGGTCGTGTAAATGCCGAAAAAACTCATCGGACTGGTGGGAAATGGGTTAGGCACCGTCTGCGGCTGAGCACCCCACAACAGGTGGGCAAGGTGCTCGAGCAGGATCGACAGGCCAATGGTGACCAGCGTCGTGGTCATTACCGGAGCGTCTCTCAGGCGCTTGAAAATCGACTGTTGCAAGACCACTGCCAACACCAATACCAGCGCCACGGCGAGCGGCAGCGCAAGAAAGTAATTGATCTTCGCCAGGCTGACCAAGTAGAACGCAAAAAAACCGCCAATCATGTAAAACTCGCCATGCGCGAAATTCGCGATGTTCATCACGCCGAAAATCATTGTGAGTCCGATCGCGATCAGCGCGTAGGCACAGCCAATCAGCAGTCCATTAAATAGATGCTGGCCCAGTATCGCAAAGTCAAACATGCGGCGGCATTTTCCCTAGCCGATTTTGCTATCGAGTCTTAGGGTTTGGCGATTTTTGCCGTCGCCACAACCTCGGGCACTCCGTTCTTGACATTGGCGAGATAGACGTTCTGGCCGTAAGCTTGGCCTTTGGCGTCAAACCGAATATTGCCGACAATACCGTTGTAATTGGTCTGCGTCAGTGCGGCGCGAATTTTTTCAGGATCGGCCGCACCCGCGCGACGAATGGCATCGACCATGATATTAATCGCGTTGTGAGCGGCACCCGCAAACTTGCTCGGATTTTCTTTCAGCTTCTCGCGGGACATTTTGACGAAGGCTTCATTGATCGGATTCTTGATGGTATAGGCGTACTCCACCAGGCCGTAGACACCCTCGGAGACAGGACCGGCGAGCTTTAAGTAGCTGTCGCTAGTCCACGAGCCCTCGCCTACCAGAGGCGCGGTAACCCCCATTTCACGCATCTGTTTGGACAGCGCAGCAGCGTGCTGGGTGTTAGCGGCGAGGATGACCGCGTCCGGATTCATTGACTTGATCTTCGTGATCTGCGACAAAAATTGCAGTTCGCTTGACTGGAAAAACTCAGTGCCGACGATGCTGCCGCCAGCCGCCTCAATGGATTTGGGGTAGGAGGCAACCATGGATCGGCCCCAATCGTCGTTGATGACGAGAAACGCGAATTTTTTGGCTTTCACTGCCTTAGGGAGCTCGCCACCGAAGGCAGCGCCCAACATTGGCGTCGTTGCCACGGCTCGGAAAAAATAAGGATTATTCTGTTCGGTCAGCTGCGCGGCAGTCGAGATGCCAGTGATATGCGGTACTTTGTGCTTTCGTGCAACTTCCATCATCGCCGCGGTCGAGGTGCTGCAGAAGGCGCCGAGCAGAGCGACCACTTTATCCCGCACGACCAGCTTTTCAGCCGCGTTGACCGACTGGGCGGGATTGCAGGCGCCATCTTCGATAACCAACTCGATTTTCTTGCCCAGTACGCCGCCCTTCGAATTCATATCCTCGACCAGCATCTTGACGGTATTGGCATAAATGTTTCCGTCATACGCGACCGGGCCGGTCAATGGCTGAACTACGCCGATTTTAACGGTCTCTTGCGCGGCGGCGGCACCCGATAGTGCCAAGGCGATTACTGCGGCAAATAACTTAATTCTCATGATGAATCCCCCGTGAATTACAGCGATTGAGTGTTTAACGACATTTTGCTACCCAGATTATGCTTGAAATCAGTTGAACCTCATGCCGCCTTTTTGACATTCGCAAGTTTGACTGCGGTGGCCATCGATACCGCATCATCACGCAGCGTGTCGAAGTGGCCGCGCATGCGACTTGCGGCGGACACCGAATCCATATCAAAGATCGCTTGGAGTATTCCCTCATGCTCCTTGATAGTCAACGCCATTAAACCCACATGAAAAGTGATGACACGGCGATAGGCTTCAAGACGATTCCCGAGCTGCACCGTGTTGGAGCACAGATAATCGTTGTGACTGGCAGCGTAAATGCGCTCGTGAAAACGTGCATTAGCAGTGAAGAAAGAGTCGGGGCATTTTTTCCTTGCCGCCCTCAGACAGGCGGCGTGTGCGTCGCTCAGCAGCTGCCGATCCTCGGCGGTGTGGCGCAGGGCAGCCAGCTCGGCGCAAGCGGACTCGAGAACAGCCATCGTTTCGAACATCTGCCCCAGTTCGCTGATGCTCAGTTGCGAGACATAAGCCCCCATGTGCGGACACAGTTCGATGTGGCCCTGCGAGGCCAGTTGCCGAAGGGCCTCACGCACGGGCGTGCGTGAGGCGCCATATCTGGCTGCAAGGGTTTCTTCTTCAAGTTTGGTTCCCGGAGGTAGCCGGCCCGAGAGGATGTCACGCTCGACAGCCTCTCGGATACTCAGACCGCGCGTCTTCGAACCCTTGGGCTTGATTGCTGCCACGGATGCGGCCGATTTTGAATCCCTCCGTCGGGGATCGGATCCCGGGGCGATTGCTTCGTGATTTTTTGACATGCGAAGATTGTATGCGATACAGTCAAAATTGTATGTACGCAACCGGAGAGAAAAGTGGATTTGAGGCTCAAAGGACAGTCGGTGCTGATCACCGGGGCATCGAAGGGTATCGGCCTGGCAGCTGCACGCGCCTTTGCCGCCGAAGGCTGTAACCTCCACCTGGCAGCGCGCTCAGGCGATGCTCTGGCGGCAGCGCGCGACGAGCTCCGCGGTCAGTATGGCGTCACCGTTGACACGTACGCTCTGGACCTTGGCAAGTCAGAAAGCCTCGCCCAACTGGCTCAGCACTGCGCACACGTCGATATCCTCTTGAACAATGCGGGGGACATTCCCGCTGGGCCGATCGAGTCACTCGCTGAGGAAGATTGGCGCCGCGGCTATGACCTGAAGCTATTCGGCTACATCCTCCTCACGAAAGCCTTGTACAAAGAGATGAAGACGCGCCGCTCCGGCGTCATCATCAACGACATCGGCAACTCAGGCGAGAACTGGGACGCCAATTACATCGCGGGCAGCACGGCGAACGCGGCCCTGATGGCTTTTACCAAGGCTCTCGGCGGGCAAAGCCTGGACTTTGGGGTGCGCGTTGTCGGCGTCAATCCTGGACCGGTCGAAACCGACCGCATGATCAAGATTAATAAGCGTCGAGCCGTCGACTGGTACGGTGACGAAAACCGCTGGACCGAATTGCGCGACATGTACCCCGGAGGACGTCCGGCGAGCGTGGAAGAGGTAGCCGACCTAATGGTTTACCTCGCCTCACCTCGCGCCGGTTACATCACCGGGACTATCGTCACCATAGATGGCGGCATTGCCGCCCGCGGCTCAGTAATCAAGGGGCGGAGCGAGCAAAAATGAAATCCTTCGAAGTTCGCAATCAGCATTTCGACAGGCTGTTCAACACGCCAGGGCTAAAGTGGTTCGGCCAGAACACGAATCATTTCAGGACTCATCCGGCGGTACGCCAGGCGATGCTCGATTCTATCGATGCGGAGGAGTTTCATGCCTATGCACCGCCGTTAGGCCTCGAAGAATTACGGAGCTTGATCCTCGATGACCTCGGCCTTTCCGCCGACACTTCCGCAGTTTTAGTGACCGACGGCGCGGTCGAGGCCCTTTACAACGTATGCCATACACTCTCCGATCCTGGATCCGAATTCATCACCACCGACCCGGGCTGGAAATGGCCGGTTCTGTATGCCAAGGCCTCGGGCGCGTCCGTAATCGAGATCCCGATTTACAAGCCCGAGAACAACTTCCGGCTGACGGTGGCGCAGTTGCAGGCGACGGTTAGCGCCAAAACGAAGATCATCTACCTCGTTGACCCCAATAACCCGCTGGGCGTTTGTTACACCGCTGACGAAATTCAGGCCTTCACCGATATTGCACGTAGCGTCGGCGCGTATTTCCTCCATGACGCCACCTATCGGCATTTTGCTGACCAGCACACCCTCGCAGCGCACCACTATCCTGAGCGCACCGTCACGATCTATAGTTTTTCGAAGTGGCTCGGCCTCGCCGGCCTGCGTCTTGGCGCCCTGGTTGCGCATCCGGATTTGGTCGAACGCTTGGCTGCCTCGCCGCCCAATAACCTTGGTTCCAACGTCATTTCACAGCGCGCTGCGATCGCTGGCCTAAAGGCCAGTGCCGAGTGGATGCCCGACGTCAACCGCCGCCAGCGCCGGAACCAGGCTCGAATCTACGAGGCCGTCAACCGCATTCCGGGCATGAAGGTCGCGGTCTATCCGTCGCAAGCGAACTTTCTTGTCGTCGAGTGCATCGACGCCGGGATCACGCCCGAGGCCTTGTGCGAAGCGTTCATTCCCGAGGGCATCATGATCCGGCAGGGTGCCTATCACACACCGACCTTTGGGCACCGCTTTGTCAAGATCTCTACCACCGTGCCCGAAGACTGGGCCGACGCATTGTGTGCGCTCTTACCGGCGATGATTGAGCGCGCCAGAGGCATCGAGAAGCCCGGACCTTTGTTTTAGATTTGTGGCGTCGCGTTCCGTGCACCTGTACCACGTTTGACAAAACGCTCCCTAAAACAGGATTTCAAATGGCCTACGCAAAAACTGATGACGGCGTGAAGCTTTACTACGAAGAGTCCGGTAGCGGCACGCCTATCGTCTTCGTTCACGAGTTCGGCGGCAACTATCGTAGCTGGGAGCCACAAATGCGGCATTTTTCGCGCCAGCATCGCTGCATCACCTTTGCTGCGCGCGGCTACCCACCATCAGATGTGCCACCCTCGCCCGACTCTTATTCACAAGTGCGCGCGGTCGGAGATATTCTTGCGGTGATGGACGCCGCCAGTGTCGGCAAGGCCCATATTGTGGGCTTGTCCATGGGGGGGTTCGCTGCACTGCACTTCGGCCTCGAGCATCCAGGCCGCGCGCTATCGCTTGTGATCGCAGGTGCCGGCTATGGCGCGGAGAAACAGTACGAAGCTTACTTCCGCGAGGTCTCGCTCGATGTCGCCCGCCAGTTCGAGACCCAAGGCAGCGAAACTTTTGCAAAAACGTATTCGCTCGGTGCCTCGCGCGTACAGTTTCAGAACAAGGATCCTCGCGGCTGGCAAGAGTTTGCAACAATGCTCGGACAACATTCGGCGCTGGGCGCTGCCAACACCATGCGCGGAGTACAGATGAGGCGGCCTTCAATTTACGATCTTGAAGACAGGCTCAAGAGAATGACCGTTCCGTCTCTGGTGGTCGTCGGCGACGAGGACGACCATTGCCTGCAGCCGGGTGTCTTCATGAAAAAAACCATCCCCGCTTGTGGCTTATTGGTACTGCCTAAAACCGGGCATACGTTGAACCTCGAAGAGCCAGGCTACTTCAATAGGTTTGTTGCTGACTTCATTGGCCTCGTCGAATCCGGCCACTGGTCGCCGCGCGATCCGCGCGCGATGCCGCATCAGATCATGAAAACCTCGTGAACCCATTCGTCGCCGGCTATGTCAATCGGGACCGGCTGTGGCAGCGGCACTTGCTGCTGGCGCGGCATGGTGCCACAGCGTCCGGCGGCGTCAACCGACAAGCACTATCGGCGGAAGAGGTCGCTGCACGGCGTGAACTCATCGCTTGGGGAGGGGCTGCGGGGCTCTCTGCTTACACCGATGCCGCCGGTAACTTCTTTTTACGTTTGGAGGGCCGCGACCCTGAAGCCGCGCCTTTACTGAGCGGCTCACATATCGACAGTCAGCCCAACGGCGGTAAATTCGATGGCGTCTACGGTGTGCTCGCGGCACTCGAGGCGGTGCAGGCTATTCTTGATGGCGGGCATGTGCCAAAACGCGCGATCGAGGTTGTCGCTTGGATGAACGAGGAGGGCTCGCGCTTTGCGCCCGGCATGATGGGGTCAGCCGCCTACGCCGGCGCCAGGACGCTCGCAGAAATACTGTCGGTGCGCGACTCCGCTGACATCAGTGTCGCGCAAAGCCTCGCAGAGATGGTGAATGCCTTCCCAAATGTGCCACAACGGAGTTTGGGGCGCCCGATTGCCGCCTATGTTGAAGCCCACATCGAGCAAGGCCCGGTGCTCGAGAAACACGGCTTCAGCGTCGGCGTGGTCACTGGCATACATGGCAAGCGCACCTTTCGCGTGACAGTGACGGGCGAAGATGCCCACGCTGGCACTGCGATTGCGAGCGAGCGAAAGGATGCGCTGCTCGCGGCGACGGCAATGATTCAAGCCTTATCAGCATCCATGCACTACTGTGACGACATGGTGAAATTCACCGTCGGACGGCTTGAGATCAAGCCCAACGCCCCCTCGGTGGTAGCAGGCCATGCGCTTTTTTCAATTGATTTGCGCCACCCAATCGAGGCAAGGTTGCGCGAACTCGGTGACCGAGTCGCAGGCCTGTGTCGCGAGAACGCCGGGCCCTGCACCGTCGACGTTGTGGAATTGGTCACCGCCTGGCCACTCGAATTCCCTCCAGCGATGCAGGCTGAGGTGCGCGATGCGGCCAAACGCCTCGGGCTGCGCAGCATGGACCTCCCTTCTGCCGCCGGCCATGACGCCCGCTACCTGCACGGCATCTGCCCGTCGGCGATGATATTCGTTCCCTGCAAGGCTGGTATCAGCCACAACGAGGCCGAGTCAGCCACACCCGAGGACTTATATGACGGCGCGCGCGTGCTGGCTGAGACGTTATTTACGCTAGCCGAGCGCTGAGCCGCACCATGTTGCAGAGATCGCGCACCCTACTGCGCCACGCCGACGCCATTCATACTTGCGATGATGCCCGTCGCGTCATCCGTGACGGCTATTTGTTGATCGACGGCAGCCACATTGCGGCAGTCGGCCCCGAACCCGCGCCAGCGATGGCGGTCGACGAGGAGATTTCGATGGCCGGCTGCATCGTGACGCCAGGCCTCGTCAATATCCACCACCACCTATTTCAGACGCTCACGCGCGCCGTACCGTTAGCCAACCGTGCGTCAATAATTAACTGGCTTTACTCCTTATACCCAGTCTGGGCTGAGATCGATGCCGACGCCTATTACTGGGCAGCGCTTTCAAACAGTTGCGAACTGCTCGCGTCGGGCTGCACAACCAACGCGGACTTCGCCTACCTTATGCCCGAGACGGATGGGGAAATGGCCGCCGAAGAGATTCGCGGCGTGCGCGAGGCTGGGATACGCTTCACGCTGACACGCGGAGGGATGCCGACCATCGAGGCCGACCTTGAGACGCGTCTGCGTCCGCTAATGGGTGGACAGCTCGACCGTATTCTCGACCGCGAGGAGACGCTGTTCCCAGCGCTGGAAAAGACCCTTGCTCGCTATCACGACACCTCAAAAGGGTCGATGCTCCAGGTAGCAATCGGCCCAACCAGTGTGACCTACCGGCGTCCGCAGTTCATGCGCCGCTTCGCCGATCTCGCACGCGACAGTGCCTGCGGGCTGCACGTACATTTTGACCCGCGACCGGATGAGCACGAGATCATGCGTGCACAAGGCGGCACGCCAATCGACTTCCTTCGGGATTCCGGTTGGCTATGGGAGCGCACCTGGTTCGCGCACTCGACACTGCTCAACACCGAAGAAATGACCGCTATCGCCGGAGCCGGCGCAAGCATTGCCCACTGCCCGCATTGCATAATCCGCCTCGGCAAAAAAGTTGCGCGTGTGGGCCACTGGCGCGCCCACGGCATCAATGTGGGCATTGGCGTCGACGGGCCGGCGAGTAGCGACACGAGCAACATGCTCAACGAAATGCGCTTGGCGATGATGCTACATCGCATCGGCGGTTACGAAGACACCGAACCGGCCGAACAGTGGTTGACCCCAGCCGACGTGCTCTGGATGGCGACGCGTGGCGGCGCACGAGCCATAGGCCGTAGCGATATCGGCGAACTGGCGCCGGGGAAGGCCGCTGATGTCGCAGCCTTCCCGCTGCGTCGTCTTTCGCTGGCCGGCGCCGTGCTCGACCCGCTAGCGGCGCTGCTGATGGCTGGCAGCGACCCTTATGCGGCACTGACTATCGTCAACGGCAGGGTCAGGGTGCGCGACGGGCATATGGTTGATGTCGATGAGATGCGTGCTTTGGACGGCGCCAACATCGCGGCGCAGCGCCTACTTGATGCGGCGCAAAAGCGTACGGGGTTTGATTTCTCCAGTCACGTTTGAGAATTGATACCGATTAAAAATATCCGACCGTTAAAAGAGCTCGGATCAGTCTGTCGGCCGCTAGGAACACTCACCTAAAAGCTTCAACGCGGTTCCGCAGCAAAGATAATGCCGCTCTTGACTTGTGACTCGCGGGATCGCATCGATAACACCCACCGGATTCTGAAGCCCCATATCGAACGGAGCATCTGTTCCGATCGCAACGTGATCGGCGCCCACTAGATCAATAAGAAACCGAAGCGCCTGCGAATTATGGGTAATGGTGTCATAAAAAAAACGCTTCGCGTGCTCGAGCGGCGATGTGGCGCTTAATGCTTTCGGCTCCGGCCGGACCTCATGGCCGTGCGCCAACCGACCGATTTGAAAGGGCATAAAACCGCCCCCGTGGGCGAGTAGAATTCTCAAATTTTTCAGCTCATCGAGCCGTCCGCTAAACGATAAATGCGCCACCATGATGGTCGTCTCTAACGGATTGCCGATTAGGTTGGTCATGTAATAAGGCTCAAGACCACACTTATCGCCAACAAAGTAAGGATGAGCAAAAATAAAAACGCCGAGCTCATCAGCCCTGCGAAACAAAGCGCGGTAGCGCTCATCTGATAAGGGAATACCCTCGACCGAAGTGCCAATCTCGACAGAGCGAAATCCGAGCATCTTCACGCAGCGCTCGAGCTCATTGAGCGCAGCAACCGGATCTTGCATCGGCAGAGTTCCCATACCACGCAGTCGTGCGGGACACTGCTGAACCATCTCGGCAATACCATCGTTTATCAGCCTTGCGGCGTCAGTCGCCGTCTGGGGATCCACCCAATAAAAAAACATGGTGGGCGCTGTGGAGAGCACCGCAATATCGATGCCTCTTTTGTCCATGGATGAAAGTTTTGCTTGAGCATCAATAAATTCAGGAAAAAGGGGGTATGCATAGCCCTGATCGTGAATGATCTTGGTGGTGGCTGTTGAGTAATCCACTCGAGCCGCGAACCGCCCCGGAGTCGCGGCAATCGCATCTACGATACCGCGTGGAATAACGTGATTATGCAGATCGATTGTCTTCATGGCACTCCTGGCAATAAGAACGTGGTCTTGAAAAACCGAGCAGAAAACCCAGTTGGAGTATGCCTTAAATCAAGTCTTATCTTTGCTGTCGATGCTCCATTTGCCCGCGCCTGCCGATGCCAGGACCAACAATCCCCCAACCACGGCAATATTCTTGAAAAACATCAGCTGCTGCACAAAGGCCTGCTCGGCAGGAGCTGCCCAAAACGCATGGCCGACGACGCTTGCGAGTAGCGTAAATCCCGCCAAGGCGAATGCGACATAGCGTGTCTTAAAGCCCAATAACAGCGCGATACTTCCAGGCACTTCAATCGCAATCGTGGCGGCAACGGCAGCAGCGGCCATTGGAATACCAAGCGAGCCGAAGTAGCCCACTGTGCCCGCAAAGCCAAATAGCTTGGAGAGCCCGGCAGGCAAAAAAAGTGCTACAAAAAGTAGTCGTCCTAAAAACTCGATTGGGTTGTAAACATTTTTCATGATGATTTTCTTTCTAAGAGAATGAAAAAACAAACTAACGTAAATCCGTAATGGCCAGCCTTTGGTTCAATGAAAGGCATAGCCATCCATGGCCAGCACGTGATCACTCATGCCGCGAAAAAATGCATAGGGCTTGGCCGATTCGCCTGCCGCACCCAATGCAACCATCAGCGGCA
>Ga0315902_10008513_pt1 | contig 13886 bp, 23 predicted proteins | sample LakEriMetagenome_9_FD_203523 | JGI IMG/M metagenome (GOLD analysis project Ga0315902, IMG submission 203523) | Freshwater fungal communities from buoy surface, Lake Erie, Ohio, United States - Buoy 12 MA117 | ecosystem: Environmental > Aquatic > Freshwater > Lake > Lake biofilm | place: USA... | reverse complement strand
TATATTTTTAAATACAAACATAATATTAACTAAGTAATGAAAATGTAGTCGTAATTATTTTCTCAATTGCTGCTTTATATTTCATCGCATCTGCTTCTTCTTGTATTTCTTCGATACGAGCCAAATCGTTTAATAGATCTGTATATTCAGCTGTTGATAGTTGTCCTGTTTCATGTTGATGATTATATCTTAATACTTTATTTGCTTTTTCTCTTAACCATGCATTTTCACTAGTTGTTAGTAATTGCATTTCCTGTAGTGCTTCATTTATAGTCATTATTTGTTCCTCGCTGCAAGTGCATTCGCTATAATATCCACTTGTTTTGTTAAATTAATTACTTTTTCGATACAGTAAAGTTCTTTCATATTGCCAGATTTAGAAGATTCGTAAAGACCTCTCATGCTTTCAGATAATGGTCTTACCATTTTTAAAACATCTTCATTTTCTTTTGCTGATGAGTAATAATATAGTTTTTCTTTTCCTTCCCAAATTTTTAATATAGTTTCTTGTGATTTATCACCAGTACATTGCACTTGTCTTACATCATATCTTAAATTTGAAATCATTAACATTTCATTATCATCATATGAAGATGGTAATAGTTTTTTAACTGCAATTATTCCTGCAGGAATACATGATGTTAATAACATCAAGAGTATTAAAGTACTCCATATTTTTAACCCTCGCAAGCTAAACATGTATCCTCTTTTGTTAAATCTTTTATCTTAATCTCTTCGATAATTCTTCGTTCAATTTTCTTTGCAACTTTGTCAGCTTTACCAATCTTTTCACTACGACAATAGTATAAAGTTTTTAAACCTTTTTTCCAAGCCATAAAGTGACAAGCATGTAAATATTTAATATCCGTGTCTGGTCTAAAAAATAAATTAACTGATTGTGCTTGGTCTATAAATTCTTGACGTATTGCTGCATGTTCTATAACCCAACGTTGATCTATTTCCATAGCTGTTTTAAAAGTGTCTTTTTCATTTTCTTTTAAAAACTCTAAATGTTGAACTGAACCATCATTCATTATAATACTAGACCAAATTTCATTATAATCAAGTTTATCATTTTTCTCAACATATTTTTTAATTAACTTATCTAAGTGTTTATTTTTATTTATAGACGCTCCAGAAAGAGTATCTTGTCTATAAACATTTGCTCTAAATGGTTCAATTGATGGTGAAGTATTTCCCATTATGATAGAAGATGAAGCATTTGGTGCAATAGCCATTACATGAGAAAATCTCTGTCCTGTGCCAACTGCATCTGGTGCTTCACCTCTTTCTTTTCCAAGTTTAATGTTCGCTTTATCTAATTGAGATCTTATATGCATAAACATTCGAGTGTTAGCAGATACTGCCATTGCAGACTCCCATGGAATATTTTTGCTTTGTAGGTAAGCATGAAAACCGAGTGCACCAACTCCGATACTTCTTTCTCTTTCAGCTGAGTACTTTGCTCTTGATATAGCATTCGGAGCATGAGATATAAAATATGTAAGAACATTATCTAACATCTCTGCTATATCTGCTAAAAATTGATCGTCTTTCTTCCATTCATCAAAATATTCTAAATTAACTGAAGATAAACAACACACAGCAGTTCTTTCGACGCTGGTTGGAAGTATAATTTCAGAACAAAGATTTGATTGATGAATTTTTAAATTTTTTGATTTTAAGAATGCTGGAAGATGCTCATTTGATGTGTCAATAAAATGAAGATATGGTTCTCCTGTCATCATACGCATTTCTAACACACGTTGCCATAATTCTCTTGCACTTATATAAGATTTAACTTCTTGTGTATGTGGATCACGTAAAGCCCATTTATCATCAGCTTCTATATCTAACATACATTTTTCAATAAGTTCCATAAACTCATTTGGTATATTAATACCATGATGCATATTTAAGCAACGAACATTTTGATCGCCTGTTGGCTTTCTTATTTCTAAAAATTCAATTATATCAGGATGAGATATATCAAGATAAGCAGCATAAGACCCTCTTCTTGTTCGTCCTTGTCTATATGCAAGTGTTGCTGCATCATATATTTTTAAATGTGGTAGCACACCTGTTGATTTATCATCAGCTGATCTTATACCAAATCCTATACCAACTCCACCACCAACCATAGATAACCAGTTAGTTTCTGAAAGATTTTTAACTAATCCTTCAGCTGTATCTTCTATGTAATTTAAAAAACAAGAAATTGGCAAACCTTTTTTACTTCTTCCAAATGAAAGAATAGGAGTAGAATAAGATAGCCAATGTTTAGATGAATAATCATAAAGTCTTTGAGCGTGTTCTTTATTTGAAGAAAACGTTTTACTTACAAAAGCAAATCTTTGTTGTGGAGATGTTTCATCATCTTTCATATAAGATTCTTTCATACGTTTTAACCCTGCTTCATCAAATAAAGTGTCACGAGTATAATCAACTCGTATGTCGTTATATAGTTCTTGTGTCATAGTTTATTATTTGTAGTATTGAATTACGAAACTGAATCTGTAAGTTGGAGCTGATGGACTTGGCGATGAGATACAATGTGGTATTGTTCCATCAAAAAGTATTGCTCTTCCAGGAATATAAAAAGAACAATATTCTAATTTACTCATATTTTGATTTGTGAACATAGTGTAGCCACCCCATTCAATATTCCATGTCATATTAGGATAGTATAATATAGTTCTTACATCATTTGAACCTGCAGCATCACAATGAAAACGATTACGATCGTGAAGTGTACTTAGATTAACTCTTGCTTGAATAATCTCATATCCATCTAACATAGAAAGTATTTGTTTTGTTCCTTCTAAGTTAAGAAAATTTGATTGTTGTAATTGATTGCCTGCGAGTAGATTACAGTATAAATTAAAATCGCCTTTATATTCTAATCTTGCTGTATCGCTTCCATCTGTAGTGAAGTGTCTAGTTGAACAAAAAGAGTAAAGTCTTTCTCTATCTGCTGCTGAATAAAGATCATCAAATATAGTTAATTGTCTATCTTCAATATGCAAACATGTTTTATTCATAAATCTAATTATGTGCTTTTTTTATAATCTCATGAAGTTCTGTTATATCTATTTTATTAATATTTACATTCTTCATTAGTTCATTTTGTATTAATACTTTAGCTTTGTGTTCTTTTGCTAACTTAGTAAAGAATTCAAAAGTTTCTTCGTTATGTCCTATAACTACAGGTTCTTTATCTTTTGCTGGCATTATTCGTCGTCTCTAAACATACTATCCCACTTTAACATTTGATAATACATTATATCATAAGTTATAAAATTAATAAATTGCATTAATATTGTAAATTGTATTTTAAGTAAATATTCAGGTATAATCCATAAACATAACCATAAACAAATTCCATAATGTATTCTTCTGTTTGGTGGGATAGTATAGAATAACCAATTCAACATTTAACTATTCAATAATATTTTTTTCTTTTTTAAGATGACCTACTACTTTACCAGCATTCTTTCCTTCTTTAATAGAATATCCAGAAGTTCCATTCGCATTTATTTCAACTTCTTTTCTTGCTCTCAGTAAAGCTTTTTCTTTCTTTTCGATTTCTTGATTAGCAGAATATATTGCCATCGTTCTATCAAATTTACTGTTTGTCATTTTCTTTTTCCTTTTCTTTTTTCTTTGTAAAATCAGCTTTCACTACTGTAGGTGAAATAGCTTCTTTTGCTATCTTATCTAGTTCATTCTGAATTTCTATTTGTTTGCTCGTCACTAGATCAAGAGTATTATAATTTAAATTGTCAATAAAATTTTTAGCGACATCTGCTCCTAACTCTAAGACTAACAAATCTTTACCAGCAACAATCATTGCTGAAGCACAAGATATAGCTTGTCTTGGTGTCTTAATATTCATAACAGATCTCCAAAGAGGTTGAAGAAGAACATTTTGTTCGTGTTCTATGCGTTTTTGATGTTCTTGTATTTTTGTTATATCAATTGTATTATTATCGTCGCTCATATTTCCTCTATATTTTACAACGTACCCATTTATTAAAAGCAAGTTCTGCTTCTAGTCCACGATACGTATTTTCATTAATTAAATTTACTATATTTATTTTAGGTTGTTTTAAAACTATTTCATTTATATCTTTACCAGATATATTTGAAGGAAGCAAACAAACTCCATATCCTAAGTTTATACACTTATATATAGATTTACAAATTTCAACATTTCTTGGTTCATTATCTATTATTACTATTACACGTTCTTTATTTTTTAAAAGTCTTTTACTTTCAAAAGAAGTACCTGCAACAGCAACAGCATTAGGTAAGAACATACTATCAATTGGTCCTTCAACAGCATATATAGTCTTATTCTCATCTAACTTTTCTAAACCAAATATCTTTTCGTTCTTCTCGTTTGTCTTAATTGTATAATACTTTGGTAATTCTTTTCCTAAAGTACGTCCTTGTATTGCAAGTAAATTCTTTTTCTTATCGTAAAATGGTATTATTAACCTTGGATGATCTTCTTCAATCGAAGCAAATTTTGGTGCAATATTTTCATTAACCCATTTTTTAAATGTATTAACCCAATATAAAGATGCAAGGTATTCAGTTGGTATTTTACGTTTTGATAAGTACTTACGAACAGGATGTTCAATTTGTAGAGTGGTGACACACTCAGCATTAGGAAGAACAGAAATAGTTTGTTTCTCATTTTCTGGTTTAAATTGGTCAAAGAAGTCTTTAATCGGTTCTTTAGAGACTCCAACTTTAGAATTACTTTTATATTTTTCAACATTGTATTCACTTTCTAATTTAGGATCAATAAATTTTAAAAAATTACTCAACCCCATACTAGCACTGCAATTATGGCATTTGAAGTTTAAATTATTCTTAATCTTGTAAATAAACCCTCTTGCTTTTAATACATTACGTTTAGAATCTTTACATATTGGACAACTAAAGTTCCAAAGATAAGTGTTTTTCTTTTTAAAATTTCTTAATTTTGGAGATACTAAATCAACGTATTTAATGTCAATAAACAACATAATAACGTATATTATACTATATTTTAACTTGTATGTAAAGTACCTTAATTAAATATTTTTAATAATATTTGGGATATACTCTTATATTCCATACCCATTGCAATAGCTAAAATAGCACCACCAGCATACCATTTCCAACGTTCAATATTCTGTACTTTATTTGCTAATTTCTCAATATTATTCGAGCTTGTATTCGATAAATGATGGCTTACTTCTTTAATTTCTTTATGCACATCCATTATACGCATATTTAAATCGTGTATTTCGCTATTTAAATGTTCACTTTTTTGTTCATTATTTTCTAATCTTACTTCGTGTTGAGAAATTAATTTACTTACTTCTAGTGAAGCATCTGCTAATTTATCTACATTTCTATCAAGTTTATTTAATAATGTTTTAAGTAATTCAATATCAGATGTTAATTTAACGAAACGTGACTTAGTGTTTCCATTTCCATTACCATTACCATTTTCATAGTTATCTGACATTTTTTTGTAATCTTTCTGCTTCTTTTACCCAATTTTGTAAAGCAATTAATTTCTCACGTATTATATTACATTCTGTGTAATTATCAACAGTTGTTTCTAATAACGTTTTTAATTCTACTTTATCGTTTTCATTTGTTTTGGACTTTCCATCAACACCTCTGGTGGCATTGGGTATTTCGGGGATACCTGTGATTGCTTCATTATGGAGCAATTTGACATCATAAGGAAGAGCACACTGCCTATTAAGATTGTCAGGGATAATCTTTGATACTTTTGCATGGACATTTTCACCTCTTTCATTTATTTTTTTAACTATTCTTTCTAAATTTTTATCTGAAGCTTCAGACAAATCTTTTATTTGTTTTTCGTATGTTTTTATTTTATCTTTATTTTCTTTTAATATTTTTTTAGTTGCAGAAGAACTGTTCGCATAATTTAATCCTTCTAACCATGTTCCTGCTATTAATACAATTAAAAACATTATACGATAAAAAAATTTAAGTGGGATTGGTATAAAAGGAATAGATGTAATTATGAATCCTACTAAACCTGTAAGAAATATTGCATGAAACACAAAATCAGGTATTATTGTGAATAATGTTGATAATGTGAAAAAACTACTTAATGATTTTATACTTAAAAATTCAAACATAAATTAATTTAATTCTGTTGCTACTATATTTGCTATTTCTTGTTCTTTAGATTCTTTATTTCTTTTAATTGAAGACCAAGATCCACCACCATAGCGATTAAAACGAATTGCTTTCATTTTATCACCATTTTTTAAAACTATAATTCCTTTAGGATTTTTACGAGCAAAATTATAAATTAAACTTTCTCCTTCATCTTCTAAATTTAAATATTCAGACCAACGAGTCCATTTAGTTTTACCATTTTTAAATTTATCATATATAGAATCTTTAACATTAAACATAGCATAACGTCTTGCAGCTTTTTTTGAAACTACAGGTTGGTCTGTACTCACACCAGCACCTGTGACATTTGCTATATCTTCTTGTATTTCTTCTGTTAAATATAAATCTCTTAAAAATTCTTTTACTTCTTGTTCATCTAAATTCATTGACTCATTAGATGATAACAATTCATTATATCTTGATTCAACTAGATATAATGATTCTTTCTTAATATAAAATTCTTTAATTAAATATAATGCGGCAACTAGAGATTTAAGACGATTATCTCCTCCAGGAAGTTTTGCTAATAACATTTTTAATTTAAAAACTAATCGATGCAAATACGAAAATGATTCACGTTCTGCTGAAGTTTTTAATTCTGAATATTTTTTAAGATAATTACCTTTATCATCAATAATTCCATATTCATATGCTTTTGTCTTTACGAAAGGTGTGACAAGCAAATATAAAATTCTTAAAGCGATAAGATTATCTACTACTAGATTTGCCATTATATTTCTCTTAATTTCTTTTGTACGTTTTCATCAATCGACAAGCTTGTTGTACGAACTGCTGTATCTGGAATAAACTCAGGCAGTCTTCCAAGATAGGTAAGAAAAGGAATTAATACATCCCAGTTTTCTTCACCTATCTTAAAAAACAACATTTTAGTTGCAGATTGTCCCCAAAGATTATAGATAATAATTATATGATTTAATATAAGTCTTTCTTTTAAATCATCTACATTTAAAGAAAGTTTATATCTTTTTAACAGTTTAGAAAGATGAATAAATCTTTTTAAATCATCTTCAAATTCTGATAAATTCCCAATAGTAGGATTATCATAATATTTAATAGCATAACTTAGGAAATTATTTTCCGCCAGTTTTTGCTCTGTCATCATCTTTGGTTGAAGTTTCTTCTTTTCGTTTAGTTGCATTAGCTACTTCATTTAATGCTTGTACAGCACCAGACAACATATCAATTTCTTTTATAGTTTGAGCTGTTGTATTACGAAGTTGAACTAAAAAACTTTGCTTTTCTGCTAAAATTTTAGAATATTCTTCAATTTTACTTTTTACATCATATGTCATAATTTAAACCTTAATTATATAGTTATACTATTGTCATTCCTCTAGATGATAGAATAATCCATCCACTAGCTAATGCTAATAATGTTATTGAAGCACCAACTGTGCTACTATTAACTGTTGTGAACCCTATTCGAGTTGCAACGTTAATTGATACGTTTCCAGCACCTGCTATTACATTTATAATTTTAACTTGTCCTGTTGTACCTGCTGCAAGAGATAAAGAATCGCTTCCAGAAGATAAAGTAAAATTAGTTATTGCTGTTGATAAACTTGCAGCAGCATTACCTGTTGCAGCTTGAGGTGTTTGTGAAAAACTTAGAAATCCATTTGATATTGTTAAATTTCCAGCAACATCAAGTTTCTCAGCTGGTGTAGAAGTACCGATACCTACTTTATCAGCAGAAGCATCTGTGAAAAATAGATTGTTATCGTTATCTCCAGAGATACGAGTATCTTGGTCAGCACCATTTGAATTTACTATTACAGCAGAATTCAAGTTTGCTAAGAAGTTTGTTATTGTTATTTTTTTATTTGAACCACCCTGTACGAGTGTAAATAGATCTGCACCAGCAGCACTGGTTGCAGCAGTTAAATCTGATATTTTTTGATCAGCCATTGTATTTTCCTATTCTATGTTATAGAGGGGATAGGTATTTTTATCTACCTATCCCAACTCTAGGATTTATTTTTATTTATTATGCGTCAGCTACAACTGAATCATCACTAGCATCACCAGTGATTGAACTCATTGCAACTAATGTTTCAGCTTTATGACGAGTATTACTTTGCGCATCAGTATAGGTTGTGTATTTTACCCATCCTGGAGTCGTCAAACCTTTTGCTCTGTTTGCAGCAATAGTAGCTTCTGTTGTGTCAACACCATAAACATTTGCAAGATCACTCGCAGCAATATATGCTGGTTGTTCATTTGCAGTTATAGTTAATCCTGATGCAGTTGTTCCTGCATAAGTTGTATGTAAAGTTGCTACTGTGTTTGAAGTAATACTTACGACTCTATATTCTACAGATGCTATTACCACAGTGTTTCCTGTTTTTAACTCAGTAGTGAAAGAAGTTCCTGTTCCAGTTAATGTAGCTGATCCGTTTGTCACATCTACAGTTCCTGTAATAGCTTTTGTATCTTTGTTTCCAAATAGTGCCATTTTGTATTTCCTTTAGTTTAAATAATTCCTCTAGAAGAATTATTATGTTATTATAGCTATAATATAGTTAATCAATTCTTTTTAATAAAATCAGAAAAGCTTTCTTTTACACTTTCAGATTTTTCTGTTTTTTCTGACTTTAAATAATCTTTACAAGTTGATATATAATCTTCTGCTTTAGTAATTTTACTTTGTACCCACTCAGGAAGATTATCATTATCAGAAAGTAGTTCTTTAATTTCTTTAGCATTATTCATTATGGAAATCAACTGGCTTTTCGCCATAGATCCTTCACTATCATATTCTCCTGGATCGTTTTGATTATTTAAAAGTTTTTTCTTTTTTAAATAATCTGATACAGGAGTTGATAGTTTTTTTAATATTTTTTTCTTAAAATTTTCTTCCATTTATATTCTAAAATCTAAGTTTTTATCTAATGCAGATACAGCACCATCTATTAATCTATTTTTAGGTGCTTCTTGTTTAACCTCAGCTGTTTTAGTTTCAACCTTAACTTCAGCTTTTACCTCAGCTTGCACTTCTACTTTTGGTGCTGCTGCTGGTTGTGCTTCAACTTTAGGAGTTTCAACTGTAGTTTCTTGCACTTTCACTATATTATCTTGTTTATTTTCACTCATTTTATATCCTTATTGTTATTATATTATATTATGTGCCTTCAAATTCTATTTAGGTTAGATTATAAGTCAAATTACTTGACTATTAACTACCTACTGCATTAATATCATCATATATACTAAATTGAGCAGTTTCAATTTTACTTGCCCATCCTTCTTTTCTCAATTTAATAATTAAATGTGCTGGACCATCTGAAGTTATTCTAATATCTTTATTTGCATAAATTCTATCTGAAAATCCAGTATAGTCGTAATGTCCAGCATTAACCAAATAATAATGATTATGTAAAGTAGGAACAGCTGGATCTATTATTCTGGCAATATCTAAATGTTTATTATGTTTACATCCCCACCAAAGTTCAGTAATTTGTACTCTTGATCCAGTATGTTGAACAAAAACACCACTAGATTCATCTGGTATTGATGTTGGTGCTACATATAACTGTGTTGATTTTGTCATATCATTTTGCACGCTTAAATCAATAGTTCCACCATTCGACTCAGTAATATAACATTTAAAAACTATTTCAGTTTCTGTATGTGCTATGATGTGTTTACTAGACATAAATTATCCCTCTACTTTTCTTGACGCAGACCATTGATAACAAGACCAATATCTTGCTGTAGTTCGATCTTTTGCAGTATCGCAATTATGTCTTGCTCTAAAAGATTTTCTTCTTTCAGGATCGTCTCTTTTAATTTCCATGTTAGGATCGCCAAATCTTACTATAATTACATTGCCCTTATCATTTTTTACATAAACAGCAAATTTCTTTGGTCCAGATGGTGTTCGAAATGGTTTATTTAATGTCACTTTTCTTCCTTGATATTCAGATTCTTCTTGTATCAAATCATCATATTTCATATTTTCGCAAATATGGTCTATAATTTCTTCTTTTAATTCTTTATATTTTTTCATTTTGTTAATCTTGTTCTTTCAATTTTACGAACAACTGGTACAAGTTTCATAGCAAAATTATCAATATAAGATTTTGGTAATGCTGCTATACGTTTTTCTGCTCGTTCTCTTTCAGCAACTGACATATTTGCTGGTGATTTTTTAAATAATAATTTTTTAATTTTATTAATCGCAAGTCTTCTTGCTCTTTTATTTACTACGTCCATTGTTGATGCTCTTTTCAAAGCAAGACGTAATTTAGCATTTCTTTTTCCTTTTGTTCTTGCAAAACGAATACGTGATTTAATACGTTCTGGTCTTGTAAGAACTTCTTTAATTGTAGGAATATCATAAGTAGTATTTTCATCGTCAACTACATCTAATTCATCATCATCGTAAATATCCAAATAATCGTCATCTTCAAGTGGATCTTCATTATCATACTTACGAATAATTGAATCCATCTCATAATCATCTAATCCAAAATCAAATTTAGAATCATAAGGATCGTTTGATTCTTTTATTGAAGCTATTTCTGCGTCAGAAACTTCTCCATCTTTTATTATTTCTTTTAATTTTTTATAAAATGTTAAATAATGATACTTCTCTAACATTTTGTAAATAACGTTTTTAGGTAAAGCATTCTTCTTACCATATTCACGTATTTCATCTGGTGTTAAATCAGCATCAAAGACTTCTTTACGATCTTTTAAAGTTTGGTCGCCAGCATCTACTAATGTTTTAATACCTGACATAATTTCACCAATCTTTTTTGAAACAATGCTTTTTAAATTCTCAACATTATCTGGATCTAAACGTTTTAAGTCTTGATAGTCAACTATATCTCTTTCTAATTCACCTTTGACAACATCTAATCTTTTTACTTTTTCTTCAAAATCTTTTGCGTATTTTTCAGGATTAAATTTAAATGGTATTGGTTTTTTAATAAATTTATTCTTTTCAATATCAAAAATACCATCACTTAAATTATCATTTCTTTCTTTTAATTTTGGATCTGTTAAAACAAAATAATTAATAGGATGATTAGTTCCTGGAACAGTTTTTCCATTTATATCTTTTAATGATTTAGCAATTTCCAATCTTTTTTCGTCTCTTTGACTTTCAGGAACATCAAATAATACATTTACATCTATGTCAGCATCATCTCTATATTGTTTAGTAAGTATTGAACCAATTAAACTAAATTTTATAACTGGTGCTTTCTTTTTAAATTCTTCTATTTGGTCTAATATAATTTTTCTTACTGAATCTTTTAATTTCGGCTCTTCTGTATCAGCATTATCAAAAATTGCTTTAGCATAAGTTTTTTGTGGTATATCAATAACAGATTCACTTTTACCATATTTACGCATTGCTTCTGCTTTTGTCATTTTATACTTATTATAAAATTCATCAGCTGATAAATCTTGTAAATCTATTGCCATATTTTTAAACATTCCTTCATCAAATGTTCCTTGAGTGTTCTGAGAGAATGCTTGAGTGCCTTGTAAATTCTGTATATCTAATAATCTTTTGAAATCTTTGTATGTAAGAATTCCTCTAGCTAAATTATCTTTTTTATTTTTATCTACTGGTGTCATTTAATTTTTCAAGTTGTTAAAATGTTTTTTTACATTATCTGTTGTAGAAGAAGAATTTCTAAAAGTAATAAGAGATCCCTTTTCTACAACAGAAGAAATATCACATTTTTTATTTTTATCTAAACAATAATCTCTTAATGTGCGATACTCTCCGAGAAGTAATCCCACATAAAATAAACTAACAACTACTGATAAAAAAAACAATATTTTTAGTTGTATTGCGATTTTGTTTAATAATATTTTCATATTTTTTAGTCTTGACTACATATTATATATGCCATAATAAGAATGAATATAACCATTCCGATTGTGATTAGCATAACTCTCCTTAGTTAAAGATTGTTATATAATATAAAAGTCTTTATCCTTATCTTGCTAATGGGTTTTGATTCGATTGTCTTAATTCACGAATTTGTACCTTTAATAATTCAACTTCTTTTGTAAGAATTGCTACATCTTGTGTCACTTTTCCTACTGTTGATGCTACTGCTTTTGGATCAAGTGAATTTATTTTAGCCATAATTTCACCATACTTAATAAATCCACCACCAATAGTACCAATAATTGCTACTGTTGCAATTATTTCTTTTAAGTTTGCTTTTATTTTATCTATCATTTATCTATTCCTCTTTAGTTCTTCAAGTTGAATAATTATATCATTCATCTCATCTTGAATTTGTTGCATTGCTGTTTGTTGTTTTCCAATAGGATCATTATTTGTATATGCTGATAACGTCACATTTGCATAAACTGGCTTTTGTGCTATATCAGCTTGCAAATAAAAATCTGGATTTGGTACTCCATTATAATATTTAGGTTCGTAAAAAGCACGATTCTCATAGACTGATAAGCTTGGAGCACCTGCTTTTATTCCATCAATTTTAATTTCTTGTATCGCTTTAGTTTTATCACCTATATTTTTTAATTCTTTTTCAACTTTTTCAACTGCAGATTTCACATTTACGCTGATTTTTTCGTCTTTTGATGAAGCAACATTGCTGGTATTAGCAGTCCCTGACGCAGTAGTGCTTCCCTTTTCATTCGATACATTTTCAGATGATGACGTCTTTGACGACGATCCTTCTGTTTTCGTATCTTCGCTTGTAGTAGACTTAGCTGTAGTAGTTTCTGTTTTTTCAGTTGTCGTGCTTGACGTTTTTGTAGTTGTTTCTGAACTTGAATTGACATTTGATGATTCCTTTGTTGTAGGTTTATCGTCACTTGTTGTATTCATTGTCGAAGTTGATGATGTTGAAGTTGGTTCTGACGTTGGTGTTGCCATTGCCATTTCTTGTGTTTTAATTGAACTTTCTTTTGGTGCCATTGATGATAATGTTGAAGATGTACCTGTAATTGAAGTACTCAATTCTGGTGCTGGTGCTGTTGAAGTTGTTGTTGTTAATGATGATGTTGGATTAATTTGTTCTTCATTAATAATTGAAGACGTTGAACCAGAACTTGATAATGTAATTTTTGGTTCTTCAATAATTGGTGCTGTATAACAAGTTCCTAACGATTCGCAAGAAATAACTATTGAAGTATTTGTGATAGCAGTAGTTGTTGTTTCTGTATATCCTGTGTATGTAATACTTAAATTTGGATTTGTAACATCTGCACCTCTCCAAGTACCAGAACCACTATCTGAAAAATCAAATCTTAACTTGCTTGTATAACCAAGATTTGAAGAATTAGATCCCACTATAATATTATCTAATGTTTTTACTGTCATATATTGTGAATCTGATCCATAATCTTTTGAAAGATAACGATTTTGTGTAATTGTTTCTCCTGTATCTAAATTGGTCACTGAATGCGACATAATTAATGATTGTGGATGATTCCAATAAAATCCAGTTTGAGCATTTGCTGATTGTGTAAATCCTAAATTTTGTTCTACTTTAGATATTCCTTTATCAGTAAGTGTAATGTTGTTTTCTGCATATGTGGAACCTTTACCAGTTAAATAATTACATCCTAAATCACTTGTAATTCCAGAAGGACTATTTGTAATCTGTGTACCAGTCCATCCACCTGTACAAAAATTACCAGTTAATAAG
>Ga0315902_10008512_pt1 | contig 13887 bp, 8 predicted proteins | sample LakEriMetagenome_9_FD_203523 | JGI IMG/M metagenome (GOLD analysis project Ga0315902, IMG submission 203523) | Freshwater fungal communities from buoy surface, Lake Erie, Ohio, United States - Buoy 12 MA117 | ecosystem: Environmental > Aquatic > Freshwater > Lake > Lake biofilm | place: USA... | reverse complement strand
GTGGTCAGCGGTCAGTGATCAGTGATCAGTGATCGATTCGTCCTCGATGCTTGGCGTTTGAGTACGTAGTTCGGGCTTTAGCCCGCCGCTGAAAGCGTTCCAAGTTTCACGTTTCAAGTTCCAAGCCAAGGAGTGACGGCATCCTGCCGTCTCAGCAGATGGGTTGGCCGAAAAAAACGCAGAAGACGAAAAAGGTTTCCCTTCGCGTTGAAAAGCCTTCTTCACAGGAGGTAACGGAGGCAAGGGAGGTCGATTCAATCCGCCTTCCGGTTCAAAGCCAATCCTACTCCTCCTCTTACTCCGACTCTGACTCCTCCTCCCGGGTTCAGGGTTCCCGTTCGTCCTCGTGCTCCTTCTCGTTCTCGTCCTCGATCCCAGGCTCCTGACCCTTTTTCACCGCAGAGACAGCCGAGTTCCGCAGAGGAAAACACCAAGGAGTGACGGCATCCTGCCGTTTCAGCAGTTGGGTGGGCCGAAAAAAACGCAGAAGACGAAAAAGGTTCCCATTCGCGTTGAAAAGCCTTCTTCACAGGAGGTCACGGAGGCAAGGGAGGTCGATTCAATCCGTCTTCCGGTTCACAGCCAATCCTCCTCTTCCTCCTACTCGAACTCGTCCTCCCGGGTTCAGGGTTCCCGTTCGTCCTCGTAAGCACAAGCGCGTTTTGATCTTCCGGGCGCGGCACGATCCGCCTCAAGCTCGCTGGAATCATCAAGACTGAAGCGCGAATCACTTCCGCAGCCCGGACAGCGCCCGCACCGGCCGCCTCAAGCTCGCTGGAATCATCAAGACTGAAGCCGATGCCGTCAAACTGCGGATGGTCGTTCATCATGCCCGCCTCAAGCTCGCTGGAATCATCAAGACTGAAGCTGCAGAATCGGGGCTGGTGAAGCTCTACATGGCTGCCCGCCTCAAGCTCGCTGGAATCATCAAGACTGAAGCCCATTCCTCCATTCTCAGTTCCACCATCGTGCATGCCGCCTCAAGCTCGCTGGAATCATCAAGACTGAAGCTTGCTTTATTTGGAGTATCCTTCGGAGTAACTTCGCCGCCTCAAGCTCGCTGGAATCATCAAGACTGAAGCTCGCGGGTGCGCCGTCATGGCGTCACCGCCTCGCCCGCCTCAAGCTCGCTGGAATCATCAAGACTGAAGCGCCGCCGCTGTCTTGGACTCGGGCGCGTGCTTGCCCGCCTCAAGCTCGCTGGAATCATCAAGACTGAAGCGTATGTAAGATCAAGAGTTAGAAGGCCAGTTAGACCGCCTCAAGCTCGCTGGAATCATCAAGACTGAAGCTGGCATAGACTTCGTCCCAGCCTTTGCCCTCGTTCCGCCTCAAGCTCGCTGGAATCATCAAGACTGAAGCCGGGAGCGCAAGGCGGTGTTCAATCGCGAGCTGGACCGCCTCAAGCTCGCTGGAATCATCAAGACTGAAGCGTGAAGGTGCGGTTTTATAAGCGCACGGTGGCAGCCCGCCTCAAGCTCGCTGGAATCATCAAGACTGAAGCACCGCATTGACGGTGGAAGGGAGGGCGGTGGCGTCCGCCTCAAGCTCGCTGGAATCATCAAGACTGAAGCGTAAATGCTTCTCTGCCTCTTGACGCAGTGCCCACGGCCGCCTCAAGCTCGCTGGAATCATCAAGACTGAAGCAAGATTTGACGCGCGCCCTCAAGACCAAGACGGCACCGCCTCAAGCTCGCTGGAATCATCAAGACTGAAGCAAAAAAGGTGAAGGTTTGAGGAAAAGGGCGCTCCCCCCGCCTCAAGCTCGCTGGAATCATCAAGACTGAAGCCCCGCGCCGCCGCGCTCCGCGCGCAGGGCGATGATCCGCCTCAAGCTCGCTGGAATCATCAAGACTGAAGCACCGGGATGCCTTTTGAGGTCGTGGCATCCTTGTCCCGCCTCAAGCTCGCTGGAATCATCAAGACTGAAGCGATGCTGGCGGCATGCCTCGCCATAGTCACCGAGACCCGCCTCAAGCTCGCTGGAATCATCAAGACTGAAGCACGGCGGTGCTAACTATTGGTCTGACCGCACCGTTCCGCCTCAAGCTCGCTGGAATCATCAAGACTGAAGCTTAAAGGCAAAGACTGCATTGTGATCAACCTCGACCCGCCTCAAGCTCGCTGGAATCATCAAGACTGAAGCCCACACACCTCGGCTGCATCGAGGCCCGCCTCGAACCGCCTCAAGCTCGCTGGAATCATCAAGACTGAAGCTCGCTGAAGACGGACTTGAAGCGGGGATGGAGAAACCGCCTCAAGCTCGCTGGAATCATCAAGACTGAAGCCGCGATTGCCCATGCCGTGCCCAGGATCGAGGATCCGCCTCAAGCTCGCTGGAATCATCAAGACTGAAGCCAGCTACCACCGGAACTGCCGCCACTCCGTCATCTCCGCCTCAAGCTCGCTGGAATCATCAAGACTGAAGCATGAGGGACTCCGCGCCCGCCTTTACCCCTTCCTTCCGCCTCAAGCTCGCTGGAATCATCAAGACTGAAGCAGGCGCTGGAGATGATCCTGCATGATAAGATCACCCGCCTCAAGCTCGCTGGAATCATCAAGACTGAAGCAAAATGACAGAAGCCCGGCCCCGGCGTCTCGATCTTCCGCCTCAAGCTCGCTGGAATCATCAAGACTGAAGCTGGCGCACTGTGGAACACACGTATTCACGGCCTGTCAGCCATCTTCAGCGAGCGCCCTTTGTGGAACGCTCCAGCCTCTCGGCCAGCGTCTCAATAAATAGTGTCTGACGCCCTTCGCGAGCGCGGCTACGGGCAGGGGCCCGGCACTTCCGCGCTCGCGAGGAGCGCCGCCGCTTCGGTCGTCATGATTTCAGAGATCAGATATCCACTCAGGATTTCCTAGAGCTTGCCTCTCCAATGGCGGAGGAAAGGTGGTCGGTGGCACATGGCCACCCCATGCTCGCGGGAACCTCCGCGAGCGCAAGCAGGATTTGGGCGGGAATGCAATCCCGCCCTCCTTCAGACAATCGTCACCCGGCTGCGGACGAGGTAGGGGAGGCCCATCGCCTCGATCCGCAGGCCGTGGCTGCTGTCCTCTGGACCAAGGCTGACAAACAGGACCTGATCTTCGTCGTGGTTCAGGATGGGTTGGAGTTCCGCCTCCATCTTGCGGTAGCGTTTCTCGTCCAGAGCACATTCAAAGACGCTGTATTGGAGGCGCACGCCGTAGCCTTCCATGGCCTTCGCCACCCGGCGCAGGCGCTTCGGGTGGCAGATGTCGTAGCAGATGAGGTAGCGGGTTCTCATGGGCGTCCTCCTTCATCGCGTGGTGAATCCATGGTAGCCCGCCGCCTCCCCGCGCAGGTAGCGCCAGAGCTGGCGGCCCTGCACCTCCAGCATGCGGCGGTAGCTCATCTTGTAGCCGAATTCCGGGTGGCTTACCTCCATGTCCATTCGGCGGAAATACCCCTCCCAGAAGGCGCGGCGGCCGCCGTCCTTCATGAAGGTCCCGTTCGCGCTGCGCACAAAATCCTCCACCCCCAGTTCCCCACGGTTGATGAGGGAGATCACCACGCTGTCCGCGATCAGCGGGCGGAATTCCTCCATCAGATCCAGCGCCAGCGCTGGGCGGCCATAGCGCGGCTGGTGGAGGAAGCCCAAAAACGGGTCCAGCCCCACTGCATGGCAAACGCCCGTGAGTTCCTTCGCGAGCATGCTGTAGGCCATGGACAGCAGCGCGTTCACCGGATCACGCGGCGGACGCTTATTCCGCCCCTGGAAATCGAAGCGCCACGCCTCGCCACGCCCTTTCAGCATCGTGGGGAAGTGCTGAAAGTAGAGGTTCGCCGCCATGCCCTCGTAGCCGAGGAGCTGCGTGCGGTCCTCCGCCTCGTCCAGTCCGTCCCGCAGTTCTGCCATCAGCTTCAGCGCACTTTCCGGCGCGTCGCCATTCCGCATGAGCAGCACGCGCTGGTTATGAATCTTCGCCCGGATCACCTCGCGGGCCAGCTTCAGGCGGATGGCCTCCTTTTGGAAGAATTCATACTGGCCCATCCGGGCATCCACCCCGCTCGTCGGCAGGCCGCGCAGCATCCCGAGGAAGCGCCCTGCCGGGGAAAAGTAGGCTACGTCGATGTCCAGCTCCAGCGCCGTCTGCACGGCCTGCGCCGTGAGTTGCACCGCGCCATACACATAGATTGCCCGGAGCTGATGCCCAGGCATCTTCTGCACCACCTCCCCCTTCACGCTCACGGTGAACATATCCCCGCGCTGGCCAACTTGTGCCCCCGGCTCCTGCACCACCAGAATCTCCCCTGCGTCACTGCCCGGTCGCGGCGCTTCTTTGATGGGAGCGTGGACACTCTTGTCCGCATCTTCTCCACCCCAGGCCGGGCGGCCAAGAGTGGCCGCGCTCCTCTCCTGAAATCCCTCAAACACAAAAGCCATCTGCTGCTCATCTATCTTCTCCTCAAAGCCCGCCGCCCACCAGCGGCTCTCATTGGGCAGACAGATCGGGTAGGCGCTGCACACCAGGCAGCGCGGGTCATGCACCAGAGGCGGCGGACACTCCCCGCTGGCGGCCAGAGCCTTGGCTGCCACGATTCCCTGTCTGGTTTTCTCAAACAGGGCTGAGTCCAGCTCCACCGGCACGCGGCGGCGGTCTTCGGCATAGTAAATCCAGCCGCGTATCACGCGGATGCCCTGCTCTTCGAGAAGCAGGGCCTGGGCTGCTACCTGCACCGCGTCTGCTTCCTTCGCCACACGTTCTCCATTAGAGCCACGTTTGGCGCTGCCCTTTTTATAATCGACCACTTCGTTGCCATCCGGTCCGCCTTCCACCAAGTCACACACCCCCACCAGACCCAGCGCAGCACTTTCCAGTTTCAGGCTGCGCAGTTTGGCTCCTTCCGGCAGGCCCTCGGCGAGCGCGGCCTTCCGTTCGTCCTCGTAACTGCTGGCCTTGTCCACATTTCGGTGCAGCGAGCTTCCGGCGATGGTGTCCGCGTTCTCCTCGAAGAGATTCTCCACCCATTGGTAGTAGAACTGGCGCTGGCAGTAGAAAAAGTTTTGCAGGCGGCGCACCGGCAGCGGCGGCTGTGGCGCGATTTCCCCATCCTGTGTTTGCAGCGGAGCGGCGGCGGTGTTCATGACGGAGGGTATTATAAGCCCACCTGTCAAATCCGCTCAGGACGCCTTGCTCTGCTTCAATAAATCGGGTGGCTCGATCCGGGCGAGCGTCGCGCGAATCCGCTCAATCGGCACTGGCTCGCCTTCGAAGGCCATGCTCTGCGCCACGTTCAACGGGATCGCCTCCCAGCGGCGACGTAGCTTCTCCTCCGGCGGCAGGCTGCGCCAGCGGATGATGTTCTCCTTCCACTTCATGGGGCGTAAATTAGCGTCCCTCATCTCGAGGCGCAAGCAAGCACAAGACCGGGACCGTTCCTCATCGCACGAGCTTTCGCGTCTTTACGGAATCTCGTCTTCTTCCTCCAAAGGCCGCCCAAGACCGGCGGCGGCAAGCCGGTCGTTGTTCAACGTGCCACAGCGCAGAAAGTCTTTCTGGTTGATGCTGCCCCACAGCCCGCGACCACTCGCATAGCCGTACTTGTTGCTGACCTTGGCTTTGTCGAATGTCGCCACAGCACCGACATCCTTGAAAAAGTTGAGTCGCGCATCCTCCAGCAGTTTCTTGCGGTCCGCGTCATTGCCGACCTCAATCGCAGGCGGCTTGTCGCCCCACTGCGCTTTCTCGCGGATATTCTCCGCACGCACGACGAAGCCATCTCCTTTGCGCTCGGCTCGGATGCGCAGATGAATGTCAGCCGCCTCCGGCGAGGCCATGGCTCTTAGGCCGAGATTGATGGCCGCGTTCATGTCCGCCTGAATCGGCTTGCCCTTCATCGGCACAAAGACCGGTCCGCCCGCCACAGGTGCCAGCAGCGTGCGCCATTGCGGGCGCTGCGGGTTCTTTTCTTTGACGCCGGCATTCAGCTTTTCGAGCGCATCAAACAACGCCTTCACCCACTGGCTTTCCTTTCGCTCCTCCGTGCTGAGCTTCTTGGCCCGCTCGGGATCGGCCAGCCGCTCCAAATGTTTTTTCCAGCGGTAATCGTCTTTGTGCTCGGGATGCAGCTCGACGGCGCGGAACCCCGCCACGCCGGTCAGGGAGCAAAAGCGCGAGGAATACGCTGCGGGCGTTTCCAGCACCGCCAGACCGTAAACCTCGCAAAGCTGTACCAGCTTGTCGCGAATCTGCCCGTGGCACCATTTCATCAAACGGGAGTTTTCCCCGCGTGAACGGCCCTGGGAGGCGAGGTAGCGGTCCAGATTTTCAATCACCACAAAATCCACCGGTTCGCGTCCGGGGATGCGTTCATACTCGCCATGAACGTCCCGTTGCTGGCGCTCCTCATCCGTCAGTGAATGCGCTTTCAGCCGCACACCGAGTGCCTGCGCCAGGATTAGATGCGCTGTCTGATTCACCCGCTGTTCTTTGAGAGCATCTAGGCGCTCCAGCAGTTCAGGGCAGGGATCGGGAAGTTCGATGCCGCGCTTGCTCCTCCCGAGCCGTGCCGGTTCGCCGGGCGTCTGTCGCAGGGCACGGTTGAGGGACTGACACCGCTGCCGCAGGGACTCCAATTGCTCCAGGCGCTCCATGGAAAGGCCGCGCTGTCCGGCGAGACGCTTCTTGCGTTCATCCGTGCCGCGCTGCGTCTGCCGCAGCACATGGCAGCCGCTGCCATCATCCCGCAGCGCCCACTCCCACTTCCGGCCGCGCAACGGCTGGATGCGGTCGGCGATGAGCACCATCTCCCGGCAGATGAGTTCTCGCAGACGGTTGGCTTCGTTGATCAAGGTCTGTGCCGCCACCGCCCACTGCTGCTTCTCGAAAGCAGCCTTCAGCTCCACTAGCAGCGGCTCTTTGGCCGGTGCCGGCTTTCCGTCAGGCGGTGCTTGATCCTGCTCGCCCGCCGCTTCGAGAATCTGCTCCACGATGCGCGGACGGCGCTTCTCGTCCTTTTCCAGACAACTCCAGCTCTGCATCCGTGCCAGCCGGGACTGTGCTCGACGCAAAGCATAAAGCAGGCGGTCGTTGCATTCAGGAAAGGAGTGCTTGGAAGCGTCAGTGCCTAGAATTTCATCGGCTACCAGGCCCAGCCGCGCGCAGATGTCCTGGGCTTCCTTCCATTCCTCGGCGGATTGCAGCCGGCCTTTCTCACCGGAGAACTCCTCCTGCCACTGCCCCTCCCGGAGCACCTGCGCATCCTCGCCCGGCAGCCGCATCATGCCCTTGGCCTTCACCGTGGCCCACCACGTCTTGCCACCGGCCTCACCGAGCCAGCGGCTGATGCTCTTCGGTGCATCACCCGGAGACGCCAGAATCAGCGCATAAGCGGCGGTGTCCCGCTGCCCGAGGTCAATGGACAGGCAGGAGAAAGGCTTACCACTTTGCCACCAAGGCTCCGACCGTTGGTTTTTGTCGGGTGTGGATGGCCAGCGCAGCCACGAGGCGTTTTTGAAGTTCGGTCCAAACTGGTTGGCGTCCCATCGCTGAGCTTTGCCGACTTGCTTGGCGATGGCATCCCCATCGAGTTCGATGGGGAAGTTCAGCAGGTGGTGATTTGAGCCGTCGTCCCGCTGCTCAGGCATGAGCGCGACAGCGACACATCTCTCAAAACTGGTGGGCTTCCCATCTTTACTCAATCCAGTCTGAATGCCCAGTGCCGCCATCATGCTTTGCTGCCAACGGGACTCGACACTCTTTTCGGTGGCGGTGATTTGATCGCGCTGAAGCCGGGGCGCTGAGAAGTGAAGCCTGGCCCAACGCTTCTGCCACCGGCCTTGCTCGTGAATCGCAAGTTCCGTTTCCACATAGCCTTGGTGGTGATTGAGGCGATTCTCCGCCTTTAGATTCGTCGTGTCCGAGAAGTAGAACTGCCTCCGCGAATGGACCGGGTCAGCCGGGGTGAGGCGGATCGGCTCTTTGAGGCGGTCCATCTCTTCTTTGAGTTCCCGTTCATCTGTCAGTGCTTGCAACGGGTCTTTGGCAAACTCCACATCATCCGGCAGCCCGGCGTCTGAACGCCACTGTTTCATCTCGTCCGCCGTCGGCTCACGCCAGATCAACCAGTTGGGCTCCCGCAGCATTTCTTCAAACAAGCGCACACTTCCAACGATGGTCGGATTCTCCTTCTGGTAATCACGCAACCTTTCTAGCACACGCGCTGCACCGCCTGCGGAGTAGGCCGGTTCGTCCTTGATCGCATCATTCCACTTCTTCCGCAGATCGCGGAAGCCGCGGATGGTGCGTTGCTGAAGTCCATACTTCACCGACACGCCCTCGGCCATCTCGTATTCCTCCTTCATCTCCACATCCACAAGCTGTTCGAGACGTGCGATGCGCGGATCACCATTCAAAACCGGAGGGCGTGTGTCCTCCTCACCACCGGTGGCACCTTTCCATTTCTTGGTGCCATCGCGCTGATATTTGTGACGTGTATTAAGTGCCTCCCATTTATTTGCGCGTTCAACCGCCTTCTCATCTACTTGATGCAGCGCCTTGAGGGCTTCTTCAAACGCGGCGAAATCAAACGGTGTCCAGTCACCCACGCCATCGTTTGCCGTGGTCCATTGCGGAAGACTGGTGAAAGCCCGGAACACATAACCTCGCTGACCGCGTGCGAGCCGGATCGGATCGCCATCGGTGGCAGCAGCAGCCTTTGCCTCCGGTCTTTTTTCACCTTCCTTCGGCTTTCGGGTGAACTGGCGGAGCAATTCAAGTGTGAACGATGACTTCTCCACATGCTTGAAGAAAAACATCGCAAACAGTTGATGCTTGATGACACCCTTGGCTGCGGTTGGTGCATAGCCGGGAATCGAAAGAGTCGCAGGTAGTTCGCCAAGCTTCGCTGACAAGCGATCCCACTGCTCATCGTCAGGCTCAAAGAGGGCTTTCAATTCTTGTAGCATGCCCTTGAGCTTGGAGAGCGCTTTAGCACCGGTGAATTCAGGCTCCTTTGCATTGGGGAGCGCGATGGAATGAACTGTGAAAGCGTTCAATTCCTCTGACTCGTGGGTCGTGTCAGCAGCATGAACGACATGCGGCAGAAGCGCTTTCTCGACCTCGCGGTTTAGCGTGGTGCTATCAGCACCGTAGTTGCCTTTGTAACTCGGCGAACAGTAGCGCGGCTGAAAAACAGGTGCCGCCTGTTTGATGCCACTAGAGGTCTTACATTTGTCCAAGAGCTGCCGAAGGCCACGATCCAACAACGTGCGTCCTTCATCGCTTTCCGCATGTGGATTGCCTTCGAGCACCGCTGCCGCGCATTCGTCCCAAGTTGGCGTTTCTTTGCCAGGGCAGAGATACTTTTTCACCGATTCACGCAATCCCTGCCGGGTGGCGCCTCTCCGCCGAAACGACCCCCACACAAACAGCGGATTGTCTTTTTCGCTGGTGGGTTCGATGACGAGTTTCTCCCTGAGTTCCTTTTGAGCTTTGCACTCGTCACCCGCCAGCGCGAGCAGGCACACAAGGTAATAATTCACCGCATCCTGAAACAGCTCATAGTGCTCCCAAAGCGCGGTCAGGTCTGCTTGGGGTTCCGTCCATTCATTCTTGGTGCCCTCCTTGAGAAACTGCACCTTCGTGACACGTCCTTGGTAAATTCGATTCATGGTGACGCGATGCTAGGCAGGCGGCGGATTGGCGGCAAGGTTCTTCTGCCTCAGGCATCGGCTCTCCGTCCACCCGCCCGAATTTTGCGCTTCCCAAACGCCGCACGATCTGCTGTAATTCGCAGTCCAACCCGTTTTTTCCGATGAAGAAGAAGCTTTCGCGGACGGCCCGGAAGGGCACGGGTGCGAGTGTTTGTTTGGAGACGCATCCGAATCGCGGGCCTTGGGATGGATGCGTCGATCCGGAGCGGGGGAATACCTGCGTGCGGCGTTTGATGAAGTGGTATCGGCAGCGATTGGAGCTGTCCCTGCATCAGGTGGAGGCGCTGACGGGGATCAATCGGGCGCATCTGCGGCGGGTGGAGCGTCGGCGCATCCATCTGTCGCTGACGGTGCTGTGGCGCTGGTGCAACGGGCTGCACGTGAATGTGGACTGGGTGCTGAAACTGGCGCGGCGGCAGGGACTGGAAGCGGTGGGGACCCCGCCGCAGAATCCGGCGCGGGAAGGGGGGAGCCTGCGCGCTCCCTGTGCAACCGCGGCGGGGGTGGCAGAATGCACCCATGATTCCGCTGCCTCTGCTGCCGACCTTTCCCCGTCTGCCCTTTCCGGGCTGGACGCTGGAGCGGCTGGCGAGGCGGGTGCCGGGGCTGCAGAAAACTCTTTTCTGGACGGAAGGGAAGGTGCCAGAGGTGCGGAAAAGAGTTTTCCGGAGGATGTCCACTTTGCCCATGTGCCGGAAAAGAGTTCGGCCGAGTGCGGGGAGTCTCCCCCGGGTCTGGAAAAGAGTTTTCCAAAGGGCATCCACATTGCCTGGGGGGCGCAAAAGAGTTTTCCAGCGGGTGGGGAGTCTCCCCAGGGGGCGGAAAAGAGTTTTGCGGTGCGCGGGGAGTCTCCCCCGGGTGCAGAAAAGAGTTTTCCAGATCGTGGGGAGTCTCCCTTGGATGCGGAAAAGTGTCCTGCGGGCCTGCCGGACATGGTTTTCCCTCCGCAGGACTATTGGCTCTAGAATCGGGAGCTGGTTTTCCCTGCGCAACGGCCTCATTTTGAGGGAAATGCGCCTTTTCCCAAGTCGGCAGGCTGGCTGCGCAGCCGCGAAGCGAAAGCCTGCCCCACACTTGGCCCTCCGCCCTTTGCCCAGTGCTCCCGGCTGGGAACCTGGAACTTTGAACCCTGAACCTGGAACTCAAACCCATGCCTAACTGGGACGAGGGCACCTGGGACAGCGGGTCCTGGGATGAGCCCACGACGACGATCACCTTTCTCCCGCAATCGAAACGACGAACCAACCGACGCATTATGGCCGCTAACCCAACACCCGACGACGATGATGTCCTCAAGGCTCTGGCCGAGGACCTGGCCGATGGCTGTGACCTCCATGAGGTCGCCATCGGCATCAAACAAAACACGGAGGCCGTGATCCGCGCGGCGATCACGCAGTTTGACGCGATGAAGCTGGCCCGAGGGCAGGCGGAGCAGGTCGTGGAGCAGAAGGTGGGCCTGCACCAGTCTGCCGACGCGTCAGGCACCACGGTGCTGAAAAACTGCCGGCTGCGGCTGGTGAAGCTGTTTGGCGGCCAGTTCAACAACCAGTGGCTGACGGCGGGCTGGCCAAACAACACCACCGCGATCCCGACGACGCAGGATGGGCGTTTCAGCCTGCTGGGCGGCCTGAAGACCTACTTCACCGCCACCCCGGCCAGCGAGAGCGTGGACATGGAGGCGACCGCCGCGATCTGCAACACGGCGCACGCGGCGATCAGCAATGCCCGCACGGAGATGAACACGGCGGAAACCGCGCTCGGTGCGGCGAAGGAGAATGAGAAATCAGCGGTGCGCACGCTGCGCAAGCGCGTGCGTGGCCTGATCGACGAGCTGGGCACGATCATCGCCGACGATGATCCCCGCTACGGTGACTTTGGCCTGAACATCCCGGCGCAACCGGTGGCCCCGGAGCCGATCGCCAGCCTGTCGGCAACCGCGACCGGCGGCGGCAAGGTGCATCTGGTCTGGCCCTACAGCACGCGCCTGACGGGCACGCGCCTGCAAAAGAAGGTCATCGGCGTGGACACGGAGTTTGTCAGCGCGGGCACTGCGGACGGTCTGGAGAAGACGCTGGTCGGCTTCACCGCCGGTCAAAGCGTGGTCTTCCGCGTCATCGCTTACAACGACGGCGGCGATGCTGCACCCAGCCCCGAAGCGACCGTGGTGGTGACGTGAGGCGCGAGCCAATCCGACTCGTCCTCGATGCTGACGCGCCGAAGGCTCAGAGGCTCCGCGCCACACTCCGCGAGCGCTCCGCGCATAGACGATAGCAGATAGACGATAGACGAACCTAAAACCGGGAGGACGAGTAGGAGAACGAGGACGAACTCTGAAACAGCGGACAAGAGTGTCCGCGCTCCCGTCTCCCTGAACCGAGAACCGAGAACTGAGAACCGCGAACCGAGAACTGAGAACCTTGAATTGGTATGCCCTTCGATCCCAACAAACCTGCAAGCAACAGCCCGAACTCGAGCGCGGAAATGCGCGCGCAGTTCAACGGGCTCAAAGATCTCATCGATGCGTTGCCGACGGGCGCGGGGATCACCGGGGCGGTGGTGGATGCGGTTACGACGCAGCCGCCGGGCACTCAGGCGATGGTGTCGGTTTCACTCGTGGGCGGGGAGCTGCATTTCAGTTTCGGCATTCCCGAGGGCTCGCAGGGAAGCCAGGGCAGCCAGGGGTCGAACGGCAACGATGGCGCGCCGGGGCAGCAAGGACCGCAGGGAATCCCGGGTGAGGTTTCTCAAACCGATCTGAACAACGCGACGCTGAACGTGCTGAGCCAGAGCAGCAACATCACCAACAACGTGAACACGCTCACCACCGTCGCACCGATGGATTACGAGCCGCCGGTGCTCCAGGAGGTGATCGACAAGCTGAATGAGCTGGTCATGGCGCTGAGGCGGTAGCATGGAGTGGCGACGAGTCGTCGCAGCTCCATGGGGAGCCACAAGATCGGGGATTGAGACGGCAGGATGCCGTCACTCCTTGTGCCGGACGGGCTAAAGCCCGAACTACGAACGAAGAACGGGCGCACAAGAGTGTGCGCGCTCCCTTCGAGGACGAGGACGAACGAAGAAGCGCACAAGAGTGTGCGCGCTCCCTTCGAACTGCGAACCAAGAACCCAGAACAGCGGACAGGAGTGTCCGCGCTCCCCTTTTACTGAATGAAGAAGAACTGGCGGGTGTTGAGGACGGTCCAGAGGACGTCGCCGCGGTCGGTGGCGTCGGCGTTGTCGGCGATGGGTTTGAGGAGGGCTTTTTCCTCGGGGGTGGCGCGTCGGCTCAGGAGGCTGAGATAGACGGTGTCGATGACGGCTTCGGCGCCTTCTTTCTTCGCGCGGTCGAGGGAGCGGGCGATGACGGTGTAGCGGTTCATGAGGTTGCTGAAGACTTTGCCATTCAGGAGCATGAGGGCCTGGGAGACGCTGGCTTCGTCGTTGGCGTTTTCGACGAGTTCGCGGTCGCTCTGGCCGAATTCGCGGAGGAAGTGGCCGTTGGGGGCGGGGCTGCGCAGATCGGCGGCGCGGACCATGGTGGTATCGCGGAAGGTTTCCCAGGCTTTGAGGCTGGCGCGGTCTTTGTCGGTTTCGACGGCGAAGCGTTCGACGTCGGCTTTGAAGCGGGTTTTGGCGAGTTCGGCGAGTTTGGCGCGGCGTTGTTTGGCGAGGATGCCGAGGGCTTCTTCCATGCTGAGTTCTTCGCCGTCTTTTTTGGCTTTGAGGGCGGCGGCGACTTCTTTGGCGAAGGCTTCATCCTTGCTGAATTCGTCGAGTTTGCCGGCCTGGGTGAGTTCGGCGAAGCGTTTGAAGCCGGTGTCATAGACGATGGCGTCCACGGCTTCATCGAGGCGTTTGCGCTGGCCTTTGATGCCAGCGCGGGCGGCGCGGATGGCGTCTTCGTCTTTTTGCTGCATGGCGGTGTCGAGCTTTTCCTGGGCGGCGCGGACTTCGGCGGCGAGTTCCTTCTGCTTTTGGGCGACTTTGATGCTGCAGGCCTGCAATTGCTGCGGGGTGAGGCTGTTGAGGGCGCGGTCGAGCCACTCGATGCGGCGGATGGTGATTTCGGCGTCCACTTTGGCGTCGATGCCGGGCTGGTCGGGGTTGGGCTTGTAGAGGGTGACGACGCTGTCCCAGATCTGCTCGGAGCTCATGCGGCGGAGGAGGGGGCCGGGGAAGTGATAGACTTCGCCGAGCTCGACATCTT
>Ga0315902_10008511_pt1 | contig 13888 bp, 13 predicted proteins | sample LakEriMetagenome_9_FD_203523 | JGI IMG/M metagenome (GOLD analysis project Ga0315902, IMG submission 203523) | Freshwater fungal communities from buoy surface, Lake Erie, Ohio, United States - Buoy 12 MA117 | ecosystem: Environmental > Aquatic > Freshwater > Lake > Lake biofilm | place: USA... | reverse complement strand
ACATCGCGGCGCCGTTCCACTACATCCTTTTCGATAAATCCGGCGCGGGCATCGTCATCGAATTTTTGGATGGCAAGATGAACGTCTACGACAATCCGGTGGGCGTGGTGACCAATGCCCCGGATTTTCCATGGCATTTGAAGAATCTCGACAACTACGCGCAGCTGACCAATGTGGACAAGAACACCGGCCAATTCGGCCAGCTGAAGGTGAGCGCTCCCGACAGCGGCAACGCGCTGGCCAACCTTCCCGCCTCGCAAATCTCGGCAGACCGCTTCGTCAAAGCAGCCTTCTACACTCGATTCGTGCGCAAGGCCGATTCTCCCGATGTCGCCGTGATCACGCTCGGGCACATCATGAACAACTTCGACCGGCCGTATGATCTCTCGATCGACAAGGGTTTCTCGGCCGAAGGAGGAACGCCGGGCACTACCTCGAGCGAAGTGACGCTGTTCACCTGGATGAACGACAAATCGCGCAATCTTTACTTCCTGCGCACGATCGACGCTCTGAACTTCGCCAAGTTCGAGATTGACAAGCTTTCGCCCCTGAAGAGCGTCGTCACCGTTCCGCTGGCGAAAATCAACGACGCCGCGCTCGACGGCACGCAGGTGCTGCTGACTGCCGCGGGGCAATAGGGCAGCGCGATTTTTGCCAGGCTGGGTGAGGGGAGTGCCTGGCCTTTGCAGGGCGGCGCGAAGGCGAAGCCGCCGGCCGAAGACAGCTGCCGGCTCGGCCTATTCCCCCAGGCTGATCTGGCCTCGCTCACCGAGAAGGTGCGTTGTCGTGTCGTGCGTTGGTTCCGTAGGCAGCGGCTCCTCGACGCGGCCGGGCGTTAACGGCGTCGTCGAACTCTCACCATTTGAGTTGCTCGACCAGCCCCGGCCGTTGCGCCCCAAGATCCGCTCCGCTCGGCCGATGCTTACCGAAGTGCCAGTGGCCGACCTGTCGTTCAGAACGAACGCACGGACCCCTCCTCAATCTGCGTTACGAAACCCGCCTTGTCGGCCCTCCCCCGAAGCCTACACTCATCCTCATAGAGAGCCCCCCATTCGGGCGATAATCGGGTTTGGGGAAGTTGTATCCCAGCGGAGCGTAAGCCATGGCCGAAACGAGAGCGAAGCGGTTGAGTCGCCGGCGACAGCTCGCCGGTCGCACCCGGCTGGATGTTGAGGGCCTGGAGGGCCGGATCGTCCTTGCCGCCGGGATCGGATACGACCGCGTTTCGCGCACCGTGACCATCGTCGGATCGACGGGCAATGACTCCGCCGAGGTTCGGCAGCAGGGCGCGAATCTCATCGTGTCGCTGAACACCGCCTCGGGCCGGTTGAGTCGCACGGTGAGCGCCGCAACGGTGTCGCGGATCGCGTTCACGGGTGACGCCGGCAACGATACGTTTACAAACCTGACGGCCATCGCCTCCCGTGCCGACGGCGGCGCGGGCGCCGACGTGCTCCGGGGAGGCTCCGCTGCCGACGAGTTGATCGGTGGCGAAGGGAACGACCAAGTGTTCGGCGAGGGTGGCAACGACACGGTCAATGCCGGTGCAGGCAACGACACTGTTGATTCTGGCGCCGGGAACGACACGGTCGACGCCGGCGCAGGAAATGATTCCGTCCGTGGTGGCCTTGGCGACGATCGTCTCATGGGAGGCGATGGTCAGGACGCACTGCAGGGCGACGACGGCGCCGACAGAATCTGGGGCGGACACAGCAACGACTCGATCAATGGCGGAGCGGGCAACGATTCTGTGTTTGGCGAGGATGGTGCCGATAGCCTGCTCGGCGGAGGCGGCAACGACACTCTCAGCGGGGGCCATGGGGCAGACGAGTTGCTCGGCGGATCGGGCAACGATTCGCTCAACGCGGGCGAGGGCGACGACCGCTTGGATGGCGAGCTCGGCACCGACGTGCTCGTCGGCGGCGGTGGCCTCGACCGCGAGACCGACGCCCAGGATCGTTTCGCAGACGGCGACGTCGATGGCGACGGCTTCGACAACGACTACGACTTCATGGATATCTTCAACGAGAACGGCAACCCGTCGGCCTATGCCGACGACGCCACGGTCGCCGCCACGATCCAGTCTGTGGGCGCGAAGGTCCGCGACGTCCTCGGGATTCCTGCCGACGACCCGGGCCTGCGGGTTCGCGTGTCGAAGAGCCAGTTCGGCGATGTCGTGTCCGGCGTCTGGAGATACATGACGCCCGACAAGATCCAGGTGTGGGCGCGGTGGTGCTATCCCGCGGCGGATTCCACGCAGCTCAAGACGTTCGTGCAGTATCAGTACAAGGGCCCCTACTCGGGGAACCCTGCCGACTACACCAATCCGGCGAACTACGCCGTCTCCGAAGAGAATCGCCTGTATGCGGGCTACTTGAGCGGAGCCACCACGTTCATCGGTTGGCTTCCGGGCCAGCCCGTCGGCTTTTTCTACTCGGCTCCCAACGAGCAGGCGACAGGCTTTCCCGCGCCCATCGAGCCGCTGAAGGCGGCGCTCGGGTCGCTGCCGAATTTCTCCAACCGCGGCGATTCGTTCCAGGGAACCCTCTCGAGGGACGCCGGCTTCAAGGGCGTGCAGCCCATCCTTGGTCTCCTGCGCACGATCAATGGGGTCAACCAGACCTGGTACACGCGGTTGAGGGCCGAAAGGTTGGCCAGCCAGCCGACGGCGCCCGCGGCCCGCTAGCCCGCGAGCGGGCGAAGGCCAGGATGGCTTTGCCCGCGTAGAGCAGCATCGCCGCCCGTCTCTCCCACCCGTAGCCCGCCGACCGACTGGGGAGAGCTCGTGCAGGTCCACTTTCGACCGGGCAATTTTTCGGGCGGCAGTGCCATTGGCCGACCTAGCCTTTGACGAGGTTAGCGGCAACGGCCATCGACGCGGCCCGGCGGCCGCTTTCCGGTGCGGTGCCCGCCGGCTACCGCAGCGGTAGGTGAACGAGACGGTTTCGGAACTCGTCTGCAGTCAAGCCTGCGAGGCAGAGTTCGGCATCCTCAATCGTCCGGCCAATCGGTGTGCCCTGCGGCGCGAACAACACACCGCTGAAGGGAATGCCACGCTGCTGCCACCGTGCCGTGATCTCCAGGAAATCAGCGTCTTGCGTCAGCAGGACGCTGCCAAGGGTCGTCGCTCGCTCCAGCAATTCTTCGTCGGAAAACTGCCCTGCCGCGTCGGCCTGGGCCGTTCAGACATCGAGCAACTTGCGCCGTAGACCCTCGGTGACGGCGGCAGGCACATGCACATCCATGTAAACTGCCAGCGACATGGGGCGGATTACGCTCGGCGGTCATCGGCCACGGCTCGACGCCGCAGCAACTCATCACGCGAGAAAGGCTCGGAGCTTCGGGCCCGTTCGGCCCGCGTTTTCCCGGCTTCGATCGCAGCCGCGATGGTGTCGTGGTGGTCATGGAAGTAGGCAAGTGCCGCATAGACCTCGGCTGGCCGCAGATCCGGATGCTGCCGCAGAATCTCTTCCGCTGACCATCCGGAAAAATACTGTTCCGCAGCGATGTGCTCGACGGTGTAGCGAGTGCCTTCGATGAAGGCTTCCCCGTCGGCGTTGAGGATGATGTGGGGGTATGTGTCTGCAGTTGCCATCGGATGCTCCCGCCATTGGGCGGACAGCATTCTATCGTCTCGATTGAGCTGCCTTCTAGTCGATAGAGCGTCGCGTGCCCGGGAGTGCCACGCTCGAGCACCTGGGCCGCCACACCCACGACGCCCTGCAGCAGTTCGCGAAGCACGAACCGCGCGAGCCGCCGCCCGTCGAGCTGCCCGACATCGACATCCCCAGCCTGGAGTCGATCCTACTGGTCGGTCTCCTCGGCGGCTTCACGAGCTACTCGACATTCGCGTTTCATTCGGTCGAGATGCTGGAGACCGGCCGCCCGTTGGCCGCGGCGGCGTACATCGTGGCCACCAACGTCGCGGCGCTGGCGGCCGTCTGGGCCGGCCTGCGACTGGCGGGCTAGTTCAGGCAGCTTTGGCGGTGGCCGTCGGCAGATACCCATGCAGGCGCAGGGCCGTCTCCGCCCGAGCGTTGAAGCGGCCGATCTGCGCGGCGGTGAGTTCCCGTTCGTACGTGCCTTTCTTGCCCACCCGCACGAAGGCCTTGTCCTTCGGCCAAGCCTTGTTGTCCCAGCCGAGAAGCACCTCGCGGCGCTTCATCTGTTCGGCGGTGGTGGCGGCTGCGATCGCCGCGAGTTCCGACCTCGTGCGCGTGATTCCGATGAATCGGGAGATCCGCCCGAGTTCCCCCACGCAGTCATCGATCAGGTCCTCGTAGCGAACGACGATTTTTTCTGCCCCGAACGGGTTGCGATTCCAGGCCAAGGCATGGTCCTGCCATGTCCCAAAACCGAGCCCCGATCCCGCATCGATGGCGGAATCCATGTCGAAGGTTGCGCCGATCGCTTCGTTGAAAGGCTTGTACGAACACAGAACGTCCCGGCCGTCGCGGACAATGTTGATCACCCGTTGAAATTCAGGCTTTGGCAGGTCATGCGTCTTGAAGCAGCTTGTTTCACGGAAGCGCTTGTAGTGCGCCTTGTAATGAATGTCCGGGACCAGTTCCTGCACCAGCGAATCCGGCGACGTGTCGGGGTCTATGCCGTACGTGATGCAGGATACGAGCACCTGCATCCAGGTGTTCCCCGATTTTGGATAGCCGGCGATGAAGATGTCGTCTGGCGAGAAATCGCCCATGCGAACGAATCCCAGCGGACACGCTTCGGCAGATTGGCCGCGGTGGCCGATGGCCTTGCAGAAGCGACGCAGTTTTTCGCCCAGAGACTTCATAAAAAAGGGAATCTACGGCCACTGACTTCGGGCATCCCAACACGACCGCAGCGGGCACTGTACGGGATTTATTACCGCTTCGACAGGTTTTTCACAGGGCCAGGCGGATGCCGGCACGAACCATACAAACCTAATCGACGCCCCAGCCCACCAAACATGAATCCACTACATAGAGCCTAAATCAAGTCCGCCGAGCGGCTTTCATGGCGGGGGTGGGATGCAATCATCCCGGCTGGGGGTAGCCCGCGGGACGACGGAAGAGAGAAAGTAAATTTTTATTCCTGTCGCTCGCAAGCCTTCCCCCAAGGCTCCAGTTCCCTCATGTCCAATCGCATCAATGTCGTGATTGCCTGTCCGCAAGCGTCCGGATCACGCTCATCGACCGCGACGTGCTGAGCTATTTTCAGAGTCTCGAGCACCTGCTGCGATACTGTGCCCGGCCGCCCTTCGCGCTGGAGCGGCTCTCCGTGATCCGCGGCGAAGACGGCCGCATCAGTCGCGTCCGCTAAGTGCTGCCACGGCACAAGGCGGCCAACTGGGTCGGCTCGGGGCGCGGGCGGAAGACCACGCGGCCGGGCGCCAACAGCGCGGTCGAACTCTCGCCGTGTGACTTCTTGGACCGGCTGGCCGACCTCGTGCCGCCACCGCGGAAGCACCGGCATCGCTATCACGGGGTGTTCGCCCCGAATCACAAGCTCAGGTTCGCCGTCACGGCGCTCGCCATCGGGAATGTCGGCAAGCCGCGTGATGCCGCGACTGGTGGGCATGCGGTCGGCGGACATGCGGCGCGCGGAGATGCCACCGGCGACTGCTGAAAAAATCCGGCCTTTGGCTTGGATAGGAAGCTCCTCGGCGCCTCCACGATCGGACCGGATACGGCCCAGCCAGCTCCGGCGGTTGCTCCTCATGATCCGCCCCGCTCGGCCGACGCTTGCCGAAGTGCCATTGGCCGACTAACCCTTGGAAAACGGCCGGGGGTCTGACCAAGGAGAAGTCGTTCGGTCGCGCGAATAGCAGCGGCCGGACTTGAACCGGCGACACCCGGCTTATGAGCATCTCCTCGGTTGCGGCGGATGGGGCTTCGGGGTGTTTCTCGATGGAGTCCGTTCCGGGAAACGAGAAACACGAACTCGTCTCCGAAGACGTCGTAGCAACGCGGGTGTGGTCTGGTGCCGCTGACGCAGAGGCAGCGGCGGACGTCATGGCGGTTGCTTTTGTCAGTGCCTCTTTGTACACTTCTCGACTAACAGCTGTATCGCGGCGTGTTCAGGTCCATTGAGTTACCGAGCGAAGAGAGGCTCGAATGACGTCCCTTGAACAGGCAATCGATCTGATTGGCCGCCTCACGCGTGGCGAGAAGGCGCGGCTGGTGAGAGACATCGTCTCCCAGCTTGACGAAAGTTTTCCCGGGATCGATAGCCGGCCGGATGTCTGTGGCGGTGAGCCTTGCGTGGTTCGCACGCGGATTCCCGTGTGGCTGCTCGTTCAGACGCGTAGGCTCGGGGCCAGCGAGGCGGACCTCTTGCGGGCCTACCCGACGCTGCGGGCACAGGATCTGGTCGAAACGTGGGCCTATTGGCATGCCCACCCGGCCGATATCGAGCAGCAGATCCGCGACAACGAAACCGCCTGAGGACTGCCGCTTCGTGGCCAAGCTGTACACGAATGAAAATGTTCCGCTCCCTGTGGCGGAAGAACTGCGCCGCCTGGGGCACGACGTGATGACCGTGCAGGAAAGCGGCCTTGGCGGGCAATCCGTTCCAGACCATTCGGTGCTGACGTTTGCGATTGATCAGGGTCGTGGCCTGATCACGCTCAACCGCCGGCACTTTGTGAAACTCCACGAAGCGACTCCAGGTCATCCGGGAATCATCTTGTGCACGACCGACAGTGATTTCGTGGCGCTCGCCGCTCGAATCGATGCGGCCGTCCGCGGCACTCCTTCTCTTGCGGGCAAACTGATACGTGTGAATCGGCGACACTGATCGTGTTTCGCCCTGACGCTGCCCCCCAGTTCTCCGGTTGGACAGCCAACCCAACGGCAGCGTTTATCGGCTGTGTAAGCTGCGCTCCCGCCGTCTGATGCACAACCAAGCAATAGCAGCGGCCGGACTTGAACCGGCGACACCCGGCTTATGAAGCCGGTGCTCTAACCAACTGAGCTACGCTGCCCTGTGCTGAAAATATAGCCGCTTCTCTGCCGCGAGTCAGCGGCCTGCGAGAACCGCCGTCTGCCACGCGATGTCGGCGGCGGCAGGCTTACGCGAGGTCATCAGTCAGCACGGCCGCCAGCGCCTCAGGCCGCAGCGAATGCGCCTGCGCGAATCCGCCGACGAAGCGTGCCGACAGGGGCGTGAATGCCACGATCGAAAAGTCGCCGAGTTGAAAGAAATCGGCGGCCTGGGGATGACGGGCGAGGTAGGCGCCCTTCAGCGAGGCGAACTCGGGATGCTCCGGCGAGATGAATTCTGCGACTGCGGGGATCGACACCCGCGGCAGCGCCTGAGGGAGCGCCGCATCCTCCGGCGCCATGATCAGCAGGCACACCTCCGGCGATTCGAGCATCTGCCGCGTGTGTGCGGCCAGCCGGCTCACGTGCGTGACCAGCCGGATGCCATCCGTGCTGCGAGCGATGGCGAACGGGATCATCGAGGCAGCAGGATGTCCATCGTGCAGCGTGGCGAGCGTTGCGACGCGTCGGTTGAGCAGCAGCGATCGCAGAAGCTGCGACGACGCAGGATCGAGGCTCATGAGAAATGTCTCGTGGGGAAAAGCCGTCGAGGGGCGTGGCTGAAGAAACGACGTCGGATCACGAGGCCTCTGAAAGCTCTCGACAGAGAGCCCGAAAATCATCAAGCCGATGCTCGACGACCGTGCGCACGACCTCCGGATCGAGCCGTCGGTATTCGTGAACCGCAATGTTGCGAAACCCGACCATGCGCCGCATGCGGTCGGCAACTGGTTGTGACAGCACGCGTTCGCGCTCCAAGAGCGTGAATGCATCGGCGCTGTCGCCGGGGACACCGAGTCTCCGGCGGGAAACCTCACGGCAGGCGGCATCGATCGCCTGCTCGCATGCCCGCTGCAGGTTCAGCACGACTGCGTCGAGCACGATCGGCTCGCGCAGCCTGCCGAGGTCACCAGCGACGTAGTCGCGAACGGACCGCAGGCAGCGGTCGATGCTTGCCAGTTTCTGCATGACCACGTCATCGGGCACGGAACTTCTCCTGCATGGCCGCCGTCGCCGCCTGTCGGTTGGCCGCGAACGCTGCGTGATCCGCGAGCGCATGGGTCGTGAAAAAATCCGCCTCACGTGCCGGCTGCACCAGCGCACGGCCTCGCTGCGTGGCCTCAACCCGCAGGAGACCACCGGCCCTGCGCAGATCCACAAGATCGACGTGTGCTCCCAGCCGAGTCGCCAGCCTGCCCGAGACGTCGAACAGCATGACCTGGTCGAGCACCGAGTCACACAGGACCGCGATGTCGATGTCACTGTCCGCCCGGCTGCTGCCCTGCGCGCGGCTTCCGTAGAGCCAGGCGCCCAGTAGGCGCTGCCCGGGGAACGCGGCTGCCAATTCCTCGGCTACGGCGGCGGGAATGCGATCGAGTACGACCATAATCGATGATCAGTCTACCCGCCCGTGATCATGCCGTGCGGCTCAGGGACAGCAGGATCACGGCCCGCTTGCCGTCGCTGTGATACGGGTCGCCGGTGAGGTTTCTGTGGGGGGCGGCGCGGGTGCAGGCGCCGACGCCGGCCACGTAGCCTGCGGCAGCAGCCCGGCCGTTCGTCATCAGGTCTTCGATCACGTAGTCGCGCGACTCGTCGACGTCGGGATCGATCCGGTGAGTGGTGAGGTTCCAGGCCCGCGTCGTGAACCGGACGCCGATGTCGCGGCTCACCTGACCCACCCACACGGGCTTCTTCTCGAACGACAGCGTGGTGAGCCAGAGCCGGAGGTGGAGCCGCTCGTTGATCGAGTGCCGCGTGCGCTGGAGCGCGAAATCCTGCTGCCGGCCGAAGAGATGGAGCGAACTGACGGGCGAGTAGCGATAACTGGAGCCGAGCAGGAACGCCCGCACGGTCTTCCAGCACGTGGCGAGCGAGATGGCCTCGCTCTCGTCCCAGCGGGCGGCAAAGGCGGCCAGCAGCGTCTCGAAGTCGCCGATCACGACGAGGTTGACCGGATCGCCCGCCCGCGTCCCGGCCGCGTTGCTCGTGGCCGGTGGCAGTGCCTCGAGCCTTGCGACGAGCGTGTCGATCGAGCACTCCTCCACCGATGCGGGAGGTCGGAGCTTTGCGAAATCCTGATCGTGGTAGTCGACGGCGATTCCCGGCACCGGCACGGTGAACGTGAAGTCGGCGACGGCACGTGTGTGGGCGGCCTGGCCTCCGGGCGGCTGGGCCTCGGCACCAGCGAGCGAGTCGGCGATACCGCCGACGCTCGTGAGCCGCACATGCACAGCCTTCGTGCCGAGGTCGAGCATGGTGAACACGAAGCCTTCGGCTGTCTCGCCCGGCGCGATGGGCCGCAGCCGAAAGCCGCGGCTGCGAAAGAAGTCGTCCATCCGCCCGTTGCCGAGCCACGCCGTCACGAGCTTGAGCGGCACGAGCGCGAACAGCGGCACGAATAGCCAGGCCATCGCTCCGAATGCCGAGAGCCGCCGCATGATCGAGAAGTGTGTGGCGCCCGCGGCCTCGAGCGGCGTGAAGTACCGAGGGTCGATCGTCACGAACTGCAGCCGCAGGCTCTTTGGCGAGCGGTTCGCGATCCGGAGGAACACCGGCTGGATGCCGCGCCGTGCGAGATCGACGCCGAAGATGCGGCGGGATTCCACTGACGAGGGCACGGCCACGGTGACCGCCGCCCGGTCGTTCTCCTGCGCGAGCCCCCGTTCGAGAAACCCGGTGAAGGCCTCGTCCGGCTCATACGGAGTCGTGATCAGCCGCCAGAGATGCGTCAGTATGGACATGGCAAAAAAATGGCCCGGGGCCTTGGCCCCGGGCCACTGTGTCGATCAGTTCTGCGACGGTCGCACGTTACTCGACAAGCGCGCACGACGCCGCGACGACGGCGTCGATCTTGTCGTCGGAGAGGCCGCCCTTGGCGAAGGCGTGGTTGGCCTTCACCTTGCCCTCCTTGTAGCAGACCACCGTGACGTCGGCGTCGGGGGCGATCTTGAAGTCGGCGGGGCCGTCCTTCGCGTCTTCCGGCACCACGAACGCGATCCGCGAGAGGCCGTGCTTCGCGGCAAATTCCTCGGTGGCCTTCTTCAGGCTCTCGGCGTCGGCGCCGATCATGTTGACGAAGCTCATGAGCTTGTCGTCTTGGTGCTCCTCGACCTCTTCTTCAATCTTCTTGAGCAGCTTGGCGAGCTTCTCGTCGGCCGAGCGGGCGAACACCATCACGACGGGCTTTGAGCCGGTCTTGCATCGGTAGCAGCCGGACCGGCCCACTGCGAAGCCGTCGTCAGGGTTGCCGGCCACCTTCGTGACCGTGAACGCGCCCACGGAATCACCCACCTGCGGGCCGCTGGTGACCTCGGCCGAAGCCGTCGCCGCCAGCATCACGACCGCCATCATCGCCATCATCGAGCAAAACTTGTGCATCACGAACTCCTTACGAAGCCATCGTCTGTTTCGGTCTTTTATTGGTCGGTGCCACGCGACAGCCGACCCGCTCTCCTTGCCCGCATTAGGGTACCGCAGGTAGCATCGCTGCCGCAAACAAACGGTGCTTTTTCAAGTTTTTCGTCATTCTCTCGTCGTCTCGGAGGACGCCCCCATGGCCACTGCCACCGCCCCGGTGAAACCCGCCCGCCCCGCGATTCACCAAACGCAGCTCTTCATCGGCGGCCAGTGGGTGCCCGCCAAGAGCGGAAAGACGTTCGACACGATCAACCCGGCCACCGAGGAAGTGATCGCTCAGGTCGCGGAGGGTGACGCCGCCGATGTCGACGCAGCCGTGCACGCCGCGCGGCAGGCCTTCGACGAGGGGCCGTGGCCGAGGATGGACGCGCGGGAACGCGGCCGGATCATGCTGCGGCTCGCCGACGCGATCGAAGCGGAGATCGACGAGCTCGCCGCGCTCGAGGCGCTCGACAACGGCAAGCCGGTGAGCGACGCCCGTGCGGGCGACATCCCGCTGGCCCTCGATACGCTCCGCTACTACTCGGGCTGGGCCGACAAGATCCACGGCCAGACGATCCCGATCAACGGCAACTACTTCTGCTACACGCGGCGGGAGCCGGTGGGCGTGGCGGGGCAGGTGATCCCCTGGAATTTCCCGATCACGATGGTGGCTTGGAAGTGGGGGCCAGCCCTCGCGGCCGGCTGCACGATCGTGATGAAGCCGGCCGAGCAGACGCCGCTTACGTGCCTCAGGCTCGCGCGGCTCGCCCAGAAGGCGGGCGTGCCCGACGGCGTGATCAACGTGGTGCCGGGCTTCGGCCCCACGGCCGGCGCCGCGATCGTGAAGCACCCCGGGATCGACAAGGTGGCCTTCACCGGCTCGGGCGAGACGGCGCAGGTCATCATGCGGCAGGCGGCCGACCAGCTGAAGCGGCTGACGTTCGAACTCGGCGGCAAGAGCCCAAACATCGTGTTTGCCGACGCCGATCTCGACGCGGCAGCCGTCGGGGCTCATGTGGGCATCTATCTCAATCAGGGGCAGTGCTGCTGCGCCGGCTCGCGGCTCTTCGTCGAGGACAAGATCCACGGCCAGTTCGTGGAACGGGTCGTGGAGATGAGCCGGAAGCGGAAGGTGGGCGATCCGTTCGACCCCGCCACAGAGCAGGGGCCGCAGGTGGACAAGGCCCAGTTCGACAAGATCATGAGCTACATCGAGTCGGGCAAGCGGGAGGGCGCCACCTGTGCCACCGGCGGCAAGCGGGTGGGCGACCGCGGGTTTTTCATCGAGCCGACCGTGTTTACGAACGTGAAAGACGAGATGGCGATCGCCCGCGAGGAAATCTTTGGCCCGGTACTCTCCGTGCTCAAGTTCTCCGACATGGAAGAGTTGATCCGCCGGGCCAACGCCACGAACTTCGGCCTCGCAGCGGCCGTGTGGACCCGCGACGTGGCCCGGGCGCATGAAGTGGCCAAGCGGCTGCGGGCCGGAACCGTGTGGGTGAACTGCTACGACGTGTTCGACGCGGCGGCGCCTTTCGGCGGGTTCAAGCAATCGGGCTTCGGCCGCGAACTCGGTGAGCGCGGGCTCGACCCGTATCTGGAAACGAAGACCGTGACCGTGAGCCTTCAGTAAACGGAAAATCCATGGGCAGATTCTTTGGCAGGGTGACGACCGGCGGCGGGTTCCGCGCCGTCCTGTACACGTTCAAGAAGTCGCGTGAGGCGGGCGGCCTGTGGAAGTTTTGGAAGGCGATGCGTTCCAAGAACGCCTGCAAGACCTGCGCCGTCGGCATGGGCGGGCAGGCCGGCGGGATGGTGAACGAAGCGGGGCACTTTCCCGAGGTGTGTAAGAAGTCGTTTCAGGCGATGGTCGCCGACATGCAGGGCGCGGTGAAGCCGACGTTCTTCGAGACCTACTCGATTCCCCAACTGCGGGCGTTCACGCCCTACCAGATGGAGCACTCCGGGCGGCTCGTGCAGCCGGTGATCCTGGAGAAGGGCAGCCAGCACTACCGGCCGATCGAATGGGCCGACGCCATGGAGCGGATCGCCGCCAAGTTGAAGAGGACCGCGCCCGAGGAGTCGTTTTTCTACTTCAGCGGCCGGTCGAGCAACGAGGCAGGATTCCTGCTCCAGCTCTTCGCCCGGCTCTACGGCACCAACCACGTCAACAACTGCTCCTTCTACTGCCATCAGGCCAGTGGCGTGGGGCTCGCAAGCGTGATCGGCACCGGGGCCGGCACCGTGAAGCTCGACGACATGGAGCACGCCGACTGCGTGTTCCTGATCGGCGGTAATCCCGCAAGCAACCATCCGCGCATGATGCGCACGCTGATGATGGTCCGCCGCAGTGGCGGCAAGGTGATTGTGGTCAACCCGATCGTCGAGACGGGGATGGTGAATTTCTCGGTGCCGAGCGACGCCTGGTCGCTCTTCTTCGGCGCCGAGATCGCGAGCACCTATGTGCAGCCCACCGTGGGCGGCGATCTCGCGATGGTCTACGGGCTCATGAAGCGGCTGCGGGAGCTGCACGCCGCGAAGCCGCGCAACGCCGCCGGCGAGCCGATCGTCGATGAAGATTTTCTGAGTCGGCACTGCGCCGACTGGCCCGCGCTCGCGGCGCGGCTCGATGCACTCTCCTGGGACGAGATCGTGCGGAAGTCGGGCGTGTCGCAGCGCGAGATTTTCGACATGGCCGCGCAGTATGCCGAGAGCAAGCGGGCCGTGTTCGCCTGGACGATGGGCGTGACGCACCATCTCCACGGTGCCGCGACCGTGCAGGCGATCGCGCAGCTCGCGCTCATGCGGCGGATGGTGGGGCGACCGGGCGCCGGCCTGCAGCCGATCCGCGGCCACTCCAACATCCAGGGCATGGGCACCGTGGGCGTCACGCCCACGCTCAAGAAGGCGATCTTCGAACGGCTCGAGAGCCATTACGACGTGAAGCTACCCACGACGAAGGGCTACGACACGCTCGAATGCCTCGACGCGGCCGACGCGGGGAAGATGCGGTTTGCCTTCTGTCTCGGCGGCAATCTCTACGGCGCGAGCCCCGACGCCACGTATGCCAGGCGGGCGATGGAAAAGATCGACACCGTGGTCTCCATGAACACGTCGCTCAACACCGGCCACGCCTGGGGCACGGGCGCCGAGGAGACGATCATTCTTCCCGTGCTCGCCCGCGACGAGGAGCCGGAGCCCTCCACGCAGGAGAGCATGTTCAGCTACATCCGGCTCTCCGACGGCGGCACTCCCCGGCATCCTACGACCGAAACGACAGGCCCGCGGGCCGAGGTGGAGATCATCGCCGACATCGCCCGCCGCGTGCTCGGCGAGGGCGGCCCCGTGAACTGGCGCGACATGGCCCACACGAGCACGATCCGCAAGGCGATCGGGGCGATCGTGCCGGGCATGGAGGCGATCACGGAGATCGACAGGACGAAGCAGGAGTTTTCGATTCC
>Ga0315902_10008509_pt1 | contig 13890 bp, 5 predicted proteins | sample LakEriMetagenome_9_FD_203523 | JGI IMG/M metagenome (GOLD analysis project Ga0315902, IMG submission 203523) | Freshwater fungal communities from buoy surface, Lake Erie, Ohio, United States - Buoy 12 MA117 | ecosystem: Environmental > Aquatic > Freshwater > Lake > Lake biofilm | place: USA... | reverse complement strand
TCAAACATACCAGTACGGCTTACAGCGCCTTTCCAGTTTTTTATCACCAGCTGAGCATTGGTGCCCCCGGGACTGGTGTCAGTACTGCTGCCGGCAGCATTGTAGGTTATGACACGACCTGTGGTAAAACTTGCAACATTGGTCACAGTAAATGTGCCATTGTAGATGTCGGTGGCGCCACGATTTACTTCGACGTTTTCAACCACAATGCTGACTCCCGAGGTAATGCCAGGAAGCTGCTGCGCAGTAAGAGTAACCGAAGTGCCCACCGAGGTTATGGTGTTGATGTCAAAATGTGGAGTAAATTTAGTACCGGTGCTCATGGCCAGGCCCTTGCCTGACTGATAACGGAAATAACGTCGAGTCTGACGTATGGCCGTCACACCTTCTTGTATGTTTACTGTGCTGATCAGCACGCCACCGTCGCTGGGTCGATGTATGAAGTTTCCTTCGGGACGTGGCATGACGCTCAGATTGCCCGCAGTAGGTGAGGCGGTACCTGTCTGTATGTTGGTGGTTACATATCTGAACGATGTCGCCGAGGGCACGTCATACACACTCCAGTTTCCGTTGATGGTTACAGTGGTTGCTGAGTTGACCAAAATAGGCGCGCCAGGCATGAGTCCATGTTTGCCGGTGGTGTTTACTGTGATTACACTGCCCGTGGTTACGGCATTGTTGGAGGTAGCATTGTCTGACACCACTGATGCTACAACAAACCGCATGGGCACGCCGCTGATATCATAGTTAAATCCGGCCTGCACAATCGTGGAACTTTGATATACACTGCCGTTGATCTGACCCTTGGCAATATAGCCAAAGGTTGTGGCCGTGGAACTCACTACAGCAAACACACCCTCGGCATCGCTGTTTGTAGTGTAGCTGACATTGACCAGATCGCCAGTAACAACTCCGTGACTGCCAACGGTGGTGACCGTCATGATGGAGCGTGGCGTCTGATTGCCACCGCTGATGCCACCGGTGGTTAGGTTCAGTGTACCTGCACCGGCTTTGTAGTAAAATGCCGGCATGTTCTGCAGCAGACTCAGGCTCTCCCATTTAATGGGCTGCAGTCCATATTCAAAGTCGGTGTCAATCAGGCTTTCTGGAGCCGACACACGAATCTTGTTGGTGGGATCGTTCACAGTTTCATCGAACTGAATTTGATCCGCTGGCACATCCTCCATGATCATTATGGGATCAGATGCGCTCATGCTGCCGGTGTTGTAGTTCAATACAAACTGCGTGCCTGTGGAACTATAAGGCACGGTATAGCTGGTCAGCGTCAGATCTGGATCACTAAAATTATAGAGTACAGTGTTGCTGGTGGTGTTTACAACCAGCAGCAGATGCTCCCTGGGAATGATACGATTGGGTATCGTAACAGTCTTGGTTGTTGGATTGAATGTATAATATTCACTTACTATGCGTTTCGCCATGAATCAATCTCCTAGGACTATGCTGTTGGCTGAAAATGGGTAGCGTTTGCGCTTCTGTCTTCTTACGGATCGATTATTTATCCGTATTTCTGCAGTCTGACGATTTTCAATGCCACGATAAAATATAATTCTGCTGCCCGCAACCTTGTAGGTATAGGTGGGTTCAGCTGTATAATCAACGATCCATGGCCCCAGCGTAGTGGTTTGTGGAACAGCCGCACGATAGTTTCTTCCTCCGATGCTGACTGTGAAATCTTTATTGTCGGTGTAGTTCACACCTTCGATGATGGCTACCTGGTCATCACGAAGCGTGAATATTTGCTGCACATTGTTGAACTGATTGCTGATGTCGTCCAGTATGGTCTGTGTGGACTGCACAGTCAGCGTAGATGATTGTGTATTTACGGTGTAGATGCGTACATCCGCAACACCGTAGTTTGCATCATTGGTAGCACCAGAATTGGGTCGTAGCAGTCGAATTCTGGTGGAACTTGTTCGTGCTACTATGGGTATGTCATAGACAAAACTACGCCAGGTAAAAGCAGTTGCAGCTGCGTAGTTGGGATCATTGCCATCAACAAATCCATATCGAACTGTTTCGGCCGTTACCCAGGTATTGCCTGTGGTATTGTATTGTAGTATTAAACTTTCATCGTATGAATCCGGTGTGCCGCCGCCATTGTTGTTATCACCAGCAATGTAGTAAAAAGAAATATATTTTGCATTAGAAAAATTAAGTTGCTTGCTGGTAAGCCAAACCTGCCCCAGACCTTCAAATCTAAAATGTTCAAACTCAGTAAATCCTCCAAGTGTGCTGATTCCATTACCTGGCGATTGCACTGTAACACTGAGTGCTGAATACCATATGGCACTGCTGCTGAACCAATATTGACCAAACGCTCCAACTGAACTGGTGAGACTGGCTATGCTGGTATCAGATGTCGTGCTGTTGTAATCAAAATACGTAGTGTTTGCTGCAGGAATCCAAGACGCGCCACCCCAGGTCAAAACCTGGCCTGTAGTGGGCGTTAATGAGCTTACTGCGTTGCCACGCAGTTTGGTGACGACGGGCGCACTGGTGGCGCCGCCTAGATCACCGCCGAGCTCAACCTTTAATAAATTGAGCTGGCGGAAGTTGTCATCGAGTTCACTGTTGGTAAGCGGCGAGCCCTTGTCGATTCGCAGTGTTATACTGGCCATGCGGCTGCCCCATTATGATTAGGAGATTGTAATGGTCCAGGTGATCTGCAGTGTATCGTCGTTACCCTTGTTAACAGCGTTAAAGGTTGTGCGGCAAAGCATGGTACCACCGGTGGACTGCGTATTACTGCTGTTGAAAATGCCAGCCTCGGTAATCGCAGTAGTATTGCTGGTGTTGGTGCGCTGCGGATTGTTGGTACTAAACGTAGCCACATAGGTAACAATGCCGGTGGAGTTGCTGCTGGTGGTGATTGATGCACGGCTATAAGCTGCGATATCACCGCTGACCACAACCTCGGCGGTCAGGCTGGTATCCGAAGTAGCGGCTGCTACGGTGCTGGTACCTATGCCCATGTGCGACATGCAGCTAGTCAAGGTACTGGTGTCACGCGCCGATGCTCCACCGGTGCCCAGCATGCGCACAGCAATGAAAGTTTTACCGGATTGAACAACCAGGTTGGGTATGTAGCGACTTTCTTTGATGTTACCGTCGGGGCCGAAGAGTTTGATATCAACGCTACCACGAAGTTTTTGAGTTTCTTCGTAATTGAACATTTGGTGCTCCTTATTTAAGAAAATGAACGCGATGCGCCAACATAGTCATTTTCCAGGTATTCTATGTCAACGTAGTCTGTCATGCGTAAAGATCCATTACTGACCATGGTATTTATATTTCCAAACGGGTCAAGATCACCGGAATTTTCTGCGAGCCGTTGCTGCGTACCATAGACTCTGCGAAACAGGTCCACGGCGCCGACTTCGTCGCGATCTCGACTGGTGCGGGTAACTGTGACCGACGACTGTAGATACACATTGGGCACGGACTGCACAGCGTCCTGTGTCTTGAGATCCACAGACCCAGCGACGCCCCGCGCCATAAGCAGATCCACATCCTTGGCGACTTCGCTAACTTCCACGTTGCCGCCATAGATTGGAATACTTCCATAGGTTCCATATGGCGTTGGTACTATGTCTCCAGGAGCCTGATACACCTCTACATTGGTTACTCCATAGTTATCAATATTAAAACCACCAAGTGCTGTGTTTCTGAATCTAAATTTTGCGGGTTCGGCAAAGGTCCTGGTGATGCTGGTCTGTACCCAGGAGTTGGCTGAGCCGGTATCATTGCCTGCATGTACCACAGTCCATTGTATCCAGGTGCCATTGGAACTTAGAAAGTCTAATATTAGGTTATCGCTAGCCTCAGTGGCGTCACCGCCGTTGAAGTTAGAACCACGTATTTTTAAAAATCGTATGGTAACAGTATTGGCTGGAAGGCTAATTTTGCTGGTCAGCACACGAGTTACTGTGGTATCAAAACGATAATGTGTGTAAGTGGGAAATCCATTGAATTGGTTTGTGCCTACGCCCGCTGAAGTTATGTACACCCCTATGCCTGTATCCCAAATGAGGCTGTTGTTAATGATGAGAGTTGTGGTAGCAGCATTATATTGATTAATGTAGTCTAAATTTTCAAGACTCTCGGCAAAATATATTCCCACTAGTGAAGATACTGCACTGCCTATGCGTCGTGTACCAACGCCGCCTAACAACACTGGCACAGTTTCACGTTTAATCGTCGTGCTGGAAAATCTTTCGGCATCGGCTGTAACAAGGATGTCGGATTTCTGCAATGCCGGATCTTTTTTCAATATGTCTATGCTGCCCACCAGATCAGTGTCGGCGCTGCTGCGTGTCACAAACACCGAAGAATACTGATTGGTGGTCTGTATGGTCTTGAGCTGTACTGTGCCGGCCACGCCACGTTTGGCGCTGAGCGCAACATCGTAGCGCATGGCCGATGGTTGGTTGGAACCGCGCGGTGTTGCATCTCTGTACAATGTTGTGCCAGCATACATCTCAGTACGTATGATGCTGGTTGTGCTGGTCTCGGTTGTGAATGCTATCAACACACTGGTGCCGGTGGAATATTCACCCGAGAATGCTGCAAACTTTGCGTTTATCTCAGTTCCACTCTTGGCATACCGCACATTGGAATATCTGGAGTATGAGCTGGTCCAGTTTATGGCATCGGCACTAAAATAAAATGTCGGTACAATTTTATCGGCACTGAGACCTTCGCCTTTGCCACCAGCGGATATTACAAATTGCTGCAGACCAGTGTCCCAGACCACACCATGTGTATCGGTGTTGTTGTTACCAGGCAGATTTACGGTGTTCCAGGTTGTTATGCTGGTGCTTCGGTGCACTCTGCCGTTGGCATCCAGAACAACAAACATGCCGTTACCAAAAGCCATCCAGTTCGTACTGTACACTTCTGGTTGTGAAAACGTCAGTGTTTGAACCAGTACGCCAGAGGTGGCAATAGAGGGACTGTTGCCCTGATAGGCATATACATCACCAGTGCCCAACACAAGCAGTGTAGATGGTATGCTGGTGCTGCTGGGTATGCCCGATGCCGAGCCGTAGGGAAAATAATTCGTTCCAGAGTTGTCAACAAGGGTGTTGCCCCGACTCCAGCGTGTACCAGCCTGTGTGGTGGCACCCGAAGAATAAACATGTCGCCAGTTATATTGAGCTGGGCTAGCCTTGGTGGCAGTGACGAAAATTCTTGCCCAGGCAAAAAATGCACCCCGTCCCTGATCCCATACTGGGGCATAGAACCCGGTATCCAAATTTTGACCAGTCCAGCTATCAGTAACAGAACTCCAGGTTGCACCAAAATCCGTAGAAGTTTGTATTGAATACAACGGATGCAGCAGGGCTACACTGGTGACTCGATCCGATGTTTGTTGATGCACAAACACCAGAGAGTTTGTTGTACTAGTGTTAAAATCATAGGTAACAAAATCCTGGGTTGACCAGGTCAGACCACGATCAGTGGATCGATATCCTACGCTGGTATCGTCGGATGCACGCACCAAAACACAGACCTGACTTCCCAGGGTGGCCACGGTACCATAGCTGGTGAGAGCAAATCCTGTGACATACTGTACATTGGAAGTTGTGCCTTCTGTCAGCGGTGCAAGATTGTTAGGCTGATAAAAATCTACTAGTTCGGAAACAATCAATCCCAAGGATTTGGCAAAACGATCTGCAGTATTTACCGTACTGTCAATGGTTTTAACAATGGACAGGCTGTAGAGATCTGCGAGGGTCTGGTCATCGGTTACACCCCGACCTCTTAAGTTAAGTACTGATATTTCATCCAGCACTGTGATGTCTGTGCTGCGCAGCTGTATGGACAAATACTTGGCTATGACATCGCTAATACTAACTTTGTGTGCACGACTCAGCACTGCGCTGTAGTTCAAGCCGTCGGCAATGCCAGTTAAGTCTTCGGTGATGGCAGTATCGGCAAAATTATACTGCAGGACAAAACGTGTTGCGTCTCTGAGATCCAGGGCCGGATCTGCTATAGCCTTATTCAGAGTTTTAACGCTATTATCCGTAACAATGGATAGTTCGGTCTTGCTAACGCCAAAAACTCTGCGTATGTTGTCTGCAGGTGTTGCGGTTTCTCGCAACAACTTGGTGAGATTGAATATTTCATAATCCTGAGACAGGGCCGGATCTGCTATGGTCTTGTTCAGAGTTTTGACGCTATTATCCGTAACAATGGATAGTTCGGTAAAGATCTTGATGGTACCAAAAACTCTGCGTATGTTGTCTGCAGGTGTTGCGGTTTCTCGCAACAACTTGGTCATGCTGAATATTTCGTAGTCCTGAGGCAGTGCAAATTCACCGCCACGCAGAGTGAGATTGGCGATGCCGTAGTTATCTAAGCTACTGGTGGCAAGATTCTGGCGTATTCGGAATCTGGTGACATTGGAAACCAGACCCGATGTAGTGGCGGCAAGATTAAAACTAAACGGAGTCCAGCCGCGGCGAGCATTGTTGTTGGCAACAACGCCGCCGGCATGTATGGTTACTGCAGTGGTCCAGCCATTGGTTACGTGAAAATATTCAAGAATTAAATCTTCATTGGTGTCGGGACTTTCTCCGCCGTTGGAACTATTGCCAACAACGTAGAGAAAATCAATTCTAGGATACTTGGTAAAATCTATGGGATCGCTGGTCAGTATTCTGGGTGTGGCACTGGCAAATCTAAAATGACTCCAGGTGGGAAATCCACCACTGGTTCCTAGTCCAGTGCCGGCTGCGCTGATGACAATGCTGGTGCTGCTGTCATAGATGTTGCTGTTGGTGAATACGCCGCTGGACTGCGTCAGCGATCCTATGGCTTCGTCTAGTTGATCACTACGTATGATACGTTTGCCAATGTTCTTGGCTGTGGCATCTGCAGTCGCACTAGAATCTGCTAGTGTTCTGCTAACACTAGCAGTTAGTCGCAGAACATCGTTTATGTTGTTATCATCTGCCAGTGTTTTAGTTGATGCCAGGCTCTTGGCATCCAGTATGTCGCTGCTGTCTTGTATTGTTCTGCCTGTAACTATACTTAACTTGGCAATGTCGGATACAGTGTTATCATCTGCCAGTGTTCTGAACACGCCAAGGATTAGCCGCAGAACATCGTTTATGTTGTTATCATCTGCCAGTGTTTTAGTTGATGCCAGGCTCTTGGCATCCAACAAGGATTGATCATCGACCAGCAGTTTTATAACATTCAAGCGTTGAACATCGTTTATGCTTAGTTGTTCTTCGAATCGTATTCCTCGAGCCAGCAGGGTCACCAACACATCTGTGACCGACACAGCATGACTAAACTGCTTGGATACTAAATTTGAAACTACATCTGATATCAATGCAGTATCTTCGAGACTGCGCAGATAGGTTACTGCAGCGCGATATTCATCACCTACGGCAACGTTGAGGGCACGCGACAGTCCATAGTAATAGGTTATACCATCGAACACACCGGCCAGGTCCACGGGTATGATGTCTTCGGCAAAGAACTTGGCCAACAGATTGCGCGCAGCATCAAATACGGTGGTGGCTTCTGATACTGACTTAAAAACATCGAGGCCAACAAACTCACTTAAAATTGCATCATCGAATTTTGTCAATGAAACCGATTGTGCAGCTGCATCGGTTGCGAATACTGTGTGATTTTTATTCAATGCAACCGCAGTATTTTGTGCATCCTGCAGGTCCACGACATCGGTTTTTAACTGCGTTATATCCAGTATTTTGGTATCAACTGCTGCAAGAACATCGATTAGATTCTTTGCATAATACAATACTGCGACTTCTTGTACATTTAAATCATGTTGCAGAGATTTGACTACATCCAATCTAGCAACATCATCTAGCCCAAGAATTTCTTGAAAACTGTAATTTAATGCCATGGCGACGATGTCTGCCATGAACAGCTGATCTGTTAAACCTAGATTTACGTTAAATGTTGTTTGATCTGCGATGCCGACGAGTTCGGACTGCGATTTGTCTAATCTCAGTGTAGTCTGACTCTGCGGTAAGATACTGTGTTGAAAAAATCTTTCCGAAATTTTTATAATTGTGATGATGTCCTGCAGACCCAGTGAATCTGCAGGTTGTTTGTTGAACAATGATCTCAAATTGTCTGCTGTATTCAGTGCATCGTCAACAAATCTACCACGAATAAACAACAGCAGGGCGCTGTCTGTGGGCAACAGATAGTCGGCAAATACCTGCGCACCACTGACGGTGTCGTTGTAGACAATGCGATCAATGACACGGCGTATAACTTCGGCACGTTTTACCAGCGCAGCCGTACCCGTCAACTCAGGTGTGATCTGAGTTTTTCTAATCGTGGTTTTGGTGAATAATTCTGAGCCGCTCTGAAGTTCGGCCAGAGTGACCAGACTTGAACTACTGCGGATTATGCGATTGATTTTTGCCATGTTCGCGTCATCTGGTGACGCGTGGCGTCACGGTTACTATACCCTCAACAGCCCGGGTCTTGGTGCCCGTGGAACTGTTGGTGATCAGTACATCGTAGACATATCTCCCGTATTTTAACGCAGCGCTGGTGGTGCTGGCCATGGTTAAAACCAGTTCACCGTTGCTGGGTATGGGCATGCTGACAGCAAACGCCGCGCTGGACGATGTACTGTCATAACTGCGTCGAACCTGAGCCACGGCACCATAGTTGGTGAGGTTCAGGGGTTCGGTGTTGGTGCTGTATAATTTAATTACGGCTTCAAAATCTGCACCCTGATCTATGGTTAGATTTGTAGTTATGGCCATGGGTTATTTTTCCAGCAGTCGGTACAACAATGTTTTTATGTCGGCAATGTCTGCCTCCATGTTATTTATTCTGGTTTCCATGGTGCCAATGCGTTCCTGTTGTTGATGCCGACTATTTTTTATTTTAAGATACTTTTCATAGCTCTCAGAATCAACGTTGATGACTGCGCCGCTGTACACTTCGCGGCGCAGATCCGCATGATCGGCAATGTGAACTTTTTTATTAAGCATGTGCAATTATTCTCAGATTTCTAAACGATGGGAATCGGGCGCCATTGGTGCTTCGCATCACTATTTTGACCTGGAACGAAGTAAACTCTGGCAGGTCCTTGGCATTACCATCGTCATCAAAATCTGTGATGTTGACTTCGATTTCGCTGAAGATTCCGCGTCGGTCTTCTTTGTTGTAGTTAGGTAAATTGGTGAACTGCGACCAGGGTTGTGTCTCAAATCTTTCAGTGGCCGAACCAACCTTGTAGTATACATCGAAGCTGGCCGCGCTGGGTATGTTGGCATCGATCAGCATTTTAATGCTGGTCGCAGGATTTTCTAGATTGACTCGACGACTAATGTACTTGCTGTTGGCAGATGCCGGACCATAGCTGCGTTCATCGACAAAATCTCGTATCTGATATATGGTGATGGCATCGCCTGGACCACGGTTGGACAGATCTGCGTCCAACACCATTTCAGTACCAGTATCATTGATGCTAACAACCCGCACACCAGTACTGGTGCTGTTGTTTGCAGCTATGTTGCTACCAGAAACTACAACATACAGGCCTGCAGCAAAATTCTGGAACAGCAATGGTGTGGTGCTGATCAGTGAATTGGTTTCGGCATCGAATGCAATTGTGGTATCACCAACAATGGTTTCTTCGTAGTCCACAAACTGTGTAGATCCAGTAAACGCTGTTCCCACTGCCGGCAATGTAGTTGGCAGACGATTGGCTCGTGTTGGATTGTCCAGGCGCCACTGGTGTGTCTGTACACTCAGGGTGCTTAGATCTATGGCAGGGCTTACGGCATCGTTGTCAGTACTCATGGTGAACGTTCCTGCAAAGCTTTCTTTCCAGGTTGTTTCAACCCCGCCGGACTCTACCTGCGCCACCAGACCGCCTTTGGCTCGATAGAATTCATTGACGCCGCTCAGCACAATCTTGGGATCGTCCATGAAGTTTACATTGTTGACGTCCACAGTCTGCAAGGATCTTTCGTAGACCTCACCGGTGACATCGGGCAAAGTGGAGTCATAGGTAAATCCACCGGTCTGGCCAGCTTCAAACCTCAGTGTAGTACCCTGCACTGCCTGAACTTTACCACCAACTGTGACTGTATGATACAGCTGGTTATAGGTAGCTCGAACATCATCGCCACCGGTCTGCACCGCAGTAATGCCAGTGATGGCACCCACACCTAGATCGGCTGGCGTGGTTACCTGCACGACATAACTGTCCTGTGTAATAACATCGTTGGTGCTGATTGTCAATGGTGTATCTGAATCAAGGATGATGTCGTCGGTACTTACAGCAGCACCAAAAATTTCAGTGACTGGTATGCCAAAAATAGCAACTGAAGTATTCAGAGCATACTGACTGGCCCAGTAACGACTAGCCAACCGAACTTTATCTCCGGGTGCATGACCATGATTTATGTGTGTTACACGTATCTTGTTGCTGCCGTGCACCAACATCAGTGGTTCATCTCTGATGATTTCGCCAGGCAACACTTTGTTAACCACCTTGACAGTTCCTAGCTCCTGTGTAAATACTGCACGATTCAACCTAAATTTTAAATCTGTGAGCTGATCTTCGCTCCACAGTGTGCCATCCTGTGACTTGAAGAAACTGCCCAGCAGTGCCTGTTTGTTATAGGTTCTGCTGGCGGTAGAAGTGCTGAGATCTACCTGCCCCAGAGTGGCAGTCCATACACGATAGTTTATGCTGTCAGTGCGCACAACCATGGCATAGTTCTTGTTGGGCAACAGATACACAGGATTTTTAAAAGTAAACTTTGTAGGCGTACGTCCCGTAGTGGCATCGACATTGACCTGTTCTGGTAGCAAATGAGTTTCTGATCCCGGTACCATTTCGCCCGATCCGTCGGGTCGTCCTGTGGCATCACATACACGAATTTCTACACTGACTGGCAAGCTCTGTGTTGATGGTTTTTTCTGGAAATACAAATCCACATCAGTAACAAATGCACCGCTGGTGAAATTGTCGGGAATTTTAAAACTTTGTGCAATAGGATCTACAGCTCGTACACTGAAGGATCTTGCGGTTTCATAGCTGCGTGTAACAGTGATCTGTATGCCCTTGGATGTATACGTGGCTTCGGCGATGCTGATGGCATCATCGGGTTCCAGCGTATCGCTGATGCGAATTGTTCTGTCACCACCAAGGAATTTCTTCAGAGCATTGTTGGGCATGTCAAACAATGCCACGATAACACCGTCATTGTCGCTGTATAAATTGCCCTCATCGTCACTGGTCTGCATTTCATCAAGAAACACTTGTTGTGAGATTAACTTGGGATCGTTTTGATCCACGGCGACATAAAAAACATTGGGATAGGTATAACCGCGTCGACCATTGACCAAGGGTCGACTCTTCATGAAGGCGCGGCTCATGCTGCCACGAGCATTTACACAGTACAGTGTAGTGCCTTTCTGATACATGGCCACAGCACTGCCCACATAGGCACTGCCATTGTAATGATACACAGAACGTCCGCGCTCAAAACTTTTACGATAACCGTTGCCAAAAGCTGAATTGGGCAGAGCAAGTTCTTCGGCATTTCGACGCGGTTCTACGGCCTTGAGATAATTTACTTTTACTTTTTCTTGCCATGCGCCCCAATGGCTAGGACCAAATTTACCTGAGCTTCTCCACCCCCAAACAGTTCTTAGTTCTTCTCTGGTGGTCCATTGAAACTCATCTATGCCACGCCATTTGGCCCATTGATTGCGGTCTGCCACGGAAATTGAGAAATCCAAGACCGGCATGCTGTCGAACTTGAAACGCATGGCACCAGTAACATATTCACCCAGGGGCTCCTCGTCCAGGAATACGTAGTGTTTGGTGTTGGGCAGCAATCCCGAAGCGCGCAAAACTATGGTGTTGGCACGCATAAAGGGATAGACATTTTGTTGCACGTTGGTGGAATTAAATCCTGCGTTCTGAGCTACTTGGAAATATGTAACGTTAACACGTCGTCCACGTACTGCAGCATTGAACTGTTCCTGTGTAAACAGATCACGACCACTGTTGACCGCATTTTCATTGGTCACTGTTGTGGTCCAGATGTCGCTGTCGGGTATGAGCTCCAGATTTCCGATGAAATTGGCCTGCAGGAACGGTGCCACCGCAATGGAAGTTGTGGCCATGGTTTGTTGCAGTATGGTGCTGGTGGTGTAGTCCAAGGTTATGGTTTCACCAGTAATTCGATAATTATCCAGGGCTCGAGCTGCTATAATAGGCTCTTGTTCTATACCAGTAATTACTGCACCGGTAAAATTAATCTTCTCCATGAGATCGAAATCACGAATTACAGCCGAAGGATACAGAGTTGGATCTCCAGAATCCTTGGTAAAATCTGTATCCATGTCATCGTCGGAATAATCTTCGCTGAGTTTAAAGCTATCAACAAAGAATCCAGTCTTGTAACGCTCCAGAGTGGGATCAGCGTTGTCGCGAACCTGTAGATTCTTAGTTTTAACTTCCAACAAATTCAACGCACTGATTTCTTCCAAGGAAGTTAGACGTCGATTCATGTCACCAATGTCTCGCATGGTGTAGCGTTGATATTCTTTTTTAACTATGCTGATGTTTTTAGGATCTGGCGGTGTTGTATATGGCTGCAGAGTCAGCTGATACATGGTCAGGCTGTCCGTAGATTTTGATATCTCGGGCTCTCGTGGCGCCAATGCCGATGCCGAAGTAACATTATAGAATCTTCCGCGACGATCCAACAATACAGATTCTTTGCGTCGCAGATAATAGGATAGATCGGTTATGAAGTTTGAATCAAATTTTGGCACACTGTTGCCAATCAACAGATTGGTATCAGGATCTATGCGTGAGCGGAAATCCAAAACATCGCTCAGTGGAGTGCCGTTGTACTCTGGCATGTTCTCACGCGGAACCTGCAGTGGGCTATAACTAGCTAAACTAAAGAAATCGCCCAGACCATGTTCAAAGTAATCATACCAAACTTTGACGCTGCCGCTGGGCAATGCCTGGCCAGCATTTATCGTCAAGAACGAAAGACCATAATAATTGTTGGTCTGATTGGCTCTAAACGCATACTTGGTGGTGATGTCCACGGCCGTGGCCTGCACTGCCGGAGTCCAGGATTCTACAAATCCCGTAGCCATCATTATTTTGTTTACACGATACACATCAGAATTGGTGAGAGTCAAAATAGTGCGTGATGCCACTGAGCTGTTTAAAAATTCATCGGCTTGATCATAGATCAAGGTCTTGGATTTTACACCGCCCAGTACATTGCCATTGGCTGCTGCATGCAGCACAGGATAAACAACACGCACCCGATTGCTTTGGAATGGTGAATCTACAGTAAGTACATATTCTGAGGCAGTGGCGCCAACATTGACGGCTATGACCGTGGCCGGTGTGGCCAGACTGTTCACAGTATTTTCTGCTACTATGAAGGCCGAAGGATTGGTGCTGAACAGTTGTTCGCCATTCAATGAACCCGTGGGTCCAGCCAGAGTAATGGTAACTGCGCTTTGATTCAACACACCATCGATTTGTTCGGTCTTGTACACATAGTAACTGTTGTCGCGCAGATCGGTAAGCGCATCAGCGACCTTGAAAACTAAACTATTGTATTCTGTACCAACAAGTTTATTGCTGATTCTCAGCATGGGAAAATCTGCGTTGCTGCCAGTAATGCTGCCATCCATGCTGATGCCATAGGCAACGTTGTTGCTGCTGATGTGGGTAATAAAAATTCGATTATCGTTGATTTTTACCAGATCATTTTCACGCAATTCCTGTGTAAATTTAGCAGTGCTATCGCCAGTGATGCGCAGCGCAGTATGCACTGTCGCAGTACCAGTACTGCCGTTGTAGTC
>Ga0315902_10008506_pt1 | contig 13892 bp, 11 predicted proteins | sample LakEriMetagenome_9_FD_203523 | JGI IMG/M metagenome (GOLD analysis project Ga0315902, IMG submission 203523) | Freshwater fungal communities from buoy surface, Lake Erie, Ohio, United States - Buoy 12 MA117 | ecosystem: Environmental > Aquatic > Freshwater > Lake > Lake biofilm | place: USA... | reverse complement strand
CGTGAAGGGACAGTTTTTCACCGTCTCATACCAGGTGGCCGATCTCGTCGTCCCGATTCCGAATTTCTCGTCGGACGGCCTCGGCATCACCGGCGCCCTGCGCGACGGCTACTCCCGGATCCCGACCCGCAACGCGCTCTCCGTGGAGACAGGCCCCCCGCCCGCCGGCATCAACGGCGCGAGCACGAGCCCCGCCAACGCGGCGCTCAATCCAAACGCGCTCGCCCAGTTTCAGGGAGGGATGGGAGGGCCGCCGGCCAGCGGTTCGATGCCGTCGATCCCCTTCGGTGCCCCGAATGTCGGCGGCAGCCAGGCTGATTTTCAGTCGCTCATCGACCTCATCCAGAACACGGTCGCCCCGCAGTCGTGGAACACGGTCGGCGGCCAGGGGGCGATCCAGCCCTTCGCCACCAACCTCAGCCTCGTGGTCAGTCAGACGCAGGAAGTGCACGAGGAAATCGCCGACCTGCTCGTACAGCTGCGCCGGCTCCAAGACCTGCAGGTCACGATCGAGGTCCGCTTCATTCGTCTCAACGACACGTTCTTCGAGCGGATCGGCGTCGACTTCGACTTCAACATCCAGACGAACGTGGGCGATCCGCTCAACATGACGGCCGTCCCCACGCAGACGAACGGCTCCACCTACCCCGCGACACTCGGCATCCAGGCCGCTCCGGGAGGCCGATCGCAGACCATCGGTCTCGACAACTCCGGTAATCCCGGCGTCGCCCTCTCGCCGTTCGGCCGCCTCAATGCGTTCGCGCCAACCCAGACGACGGGTCAAGCCAACACGCCCGAATACGCCCGGAACTATTACTCCATCCCATTCCGGCAAAACAGCTTCGGCAGCGCCACCGTGCCGTCGCTGCCGGGTCTTCCGGACCCCACCACGTCGGCCGCGAACTTCGGCTTCGCGATCCTTTCGGACATCGAGGCCTACTTCCTGATCCAGGCCGCCCAGGGCAACACGCGTTCGAACGTGATGCAGGCGCCGAAGGTCACGCTCTTCAACGGCCAAAACGCATTCGTCTCCGACACGACGCAGCGGCCGTTCGTGACGAGCGTGATTCCCGTGGTGGGTGACTTTGCCGCTGCCCAGCAGCCGGTCATCACCGTGCTCTCGGAAGGCACCGCCGTCAACGTGCAGGCCGTCGTTTCCAGCGACCGCCGGTTCGTCCGGCTCACGCTCGTGCCCTTTTTCTCCCAGATCGGCAAAGTCGAGGAGTTCCAGTTCGAAGGCTCGCGATCGACGAAGACGAAGAGCAGCGACGAGAAGTCAGGGGTCGATGGCGAGGCCGACGTGGTCGGGGGCATAGGCGCCGGCGCCGGAGTGACGACCAACGCCAAGGCCGACCGCGAGCAGGAAGTGCGCTCGAGCGGCACCACCATCCAGTTGCCGGAATTCATCTTCACGACCGTGACGACGACCGTGAGCGTGCCCGACGGAGGTACGGTGCTCCTCGGCGGCATCAAACGGCTCCGCGAGGGCCGCAACGAGTTCGGCGTGCCGATCCTCTCGAAGATTCCCTACATCAACCGGCTATTCAAGAACGTCGGCCTCGGTCGCACGACCGACAGCCTGATGCTGATGGTGACGCCGCGGATCATCATCCAAGAGGAGGAGGAGGAGAAACTCCTCGGTTCGAGCCGGCCGTAGGCTCGCCTCCATCCCATGCTGCGTCTGTGGCTCGTCTGTGGTGCGGTGCTCGGCTTCGTCGGCGTGGCCGCCGGTTCGTTTGGCGCCCACGGCCTGAAGACCCTGCTCGACGCCAATGGCCAGGCCGCCAACTGGGAAACGGCCGTGCGCTACTGTCTTTTCCATGCCCTGGCCCTCGTGCTCGCGGGCCTCTGCGCCGGCCTGCCGCAGGCTGCCGCCGCCCGCGGTCTGCTCGCAGCCGCAGGCTGGTCGTTTCTCATTGGCACGCTCATCTTCAGCGGGTGCCTCGCCGCACTCGCGCTTTCGGGCGTGAAAATTCTGGGTGCGATCGTGCCGATCGGCGGCGTGCTCCTGCTCGTCGGCTGGGCCTGCCTCGCCGCCACCGGCTGGACGTGCAGCTCGGCCGAGTAGGCACGTCACTGCGTCGGGGGAGGCTTCGGGCTCCCCATGTCCCGCTCGCCGACGCACCAGTTATGCCGGCTCGTCGGCGAAAGGGTTCGCCGTGTCGGTCGGCTTCTCGGCCGGCTCGGCCGGTTCTTCAGGCTCTTCGCGAGGTTTTTCCGTCTCCTCGGCAGCGGGCTCTTCGGCCTCGACGGCCTGGTCGCCTTTCGGCACGGGCGCTGCGAGCTGCTCGGCCGGCTCCATGCGTTCGGGGCGGCGGCGCCGCAGCACGTCGGCCTCGGCGTCCTCGATGTCGGAGTAGCGTTGACGGATCGCTTCGCGATCCCGCTGGAGCATCGCGACGCGGGCCTGGCCTCGAAACCGTTCGAGCTTGAGCCGGTCGCAGCCCTGCACCCGCTCGAGTGCCAGGGAAATCGACCTGCTGCTCTGGCCACCTCGGCCTTCAGCCTCGAGGTTCGCGCCCTGCTGAAAGTCGGCCTCGGCTTCGTCGAGCCGGCCCAGCTTCAGGGCGGCCAGGCCCCGATAGTAGTAGACCCGAGGATCGTTGCTACCCGCCTCGATCACGCCAGAGAGCTCGTCGTAGCTGCACTGGTAATCGGCGTCGTAGTAGGCGTGCACGCCGTTTCCGTAGGCGACGGTGAGTGCCGCGGACTGGGGCCCTGCGTGAGCGCCGACCGCTCCACAGACGACGAAACCGCCAATCGCCAGCAGGACCAACGCCGTGCACCGCATGAAGAATGCCTCCGCGAAAGATTCGACAAGGGGTATCGGCAGACTACCTTCCGGCGGCGCCGGTTTCCCGACCGGGCTGGAAAAGCCTGCCACGACGGCCCGTCAGCGGGGACGCAAAGTCTCCCCATCTCCCGCCGCCCCGCGGGCCGCGGCATGGCCCCGAAAGGTGGCCTCGTCGAGGAAGACAGCCGGTTTCACCAGTTGGAGCATGACCGGCTCGGCCGGCCAGCCGAAGGCGGCGAGCAGCTGGTCGAAGGCCTCAGGCGGGCAACTCCCCTTGAGGTCCACCAACAACACGCGGCCGTCCTTCTCGAAAGCGTTGCCATCGACCTGCCACGACACCCCTTCCCGCGGGCTCGTCCACACGAACGACCCGTCGGGTTCGGCGAACATGCGGTCGAGCCGAGCGAGCCGGGCAAACGCGTCGTCAAACCCGATCGCCAAGGGCACGGCAGCGCGGGCGGAGCCGGCCGCGAGCGTCGGCCAGGTGCCCCAGGAATCAACGTGCGCTGGTCCGGCCGATGGAGCCTCCGGCATGCGGTGCAGCGTGGCGTCAAAGGCGTAGAGTACGTCAGGCGGGCGCATCGGCATCGGTGTGATTCCCGTCGTCGGAGTGCGTTTCCACCTCGGCCTGCACCCATGCGGCGTACGCGGGCGAGGCCTGGGCGGCTACGACCAGTAGTTCCGGTGTCGCGTACTCGTGCATGCCGAGAATGGCGGCCGTGCAGGCCGCTGCACGCGCGACACTCGTCTTGCACGTGCAGCGAAACTCCTCGGCTGTCTCCATCACGCCCTGCCAGCGGTAGATGCTCGTCACCGGGCCTTCGATCTGTACGCAGGCGGCGAGTCGCCTCTCGATCAGATGCCGCGCGCAGGCGGCCGCCCGGTCCCGGCACGAAAACGTCGTCCGAAGTTCGACGACGGCGCTCGCCTCGACGAGCGACGGGGCGTGTGCAGGATGCGGCATGGTGCTGTCTTCCACCCGAGTTCAGCGGCCGAGTCAGGCAGCTTCGAGGATCGGCCAGCTGACGGGGCGATCGGTCTGCGGCAACTGCCGCTCGCCGATCCGCCACCACGCCACGCCACGCCATCCACCCTCGTCGGCCTCGGGAACGACGATGGCCGGGAAGGAATCGGGCCCGCTGGCGGGAGACGTCTCGATACACGACACCCCGGAGCGAACGGACCCCGTGGGCCCATATCGTCGCACGGCACGTGGCCCCAGACAAACGACGTCTGAGCCCTGGATCACGCCGCTCAGGGCCGGGTGGCCGAGCACCGTGAGGCGATCCCCGCGCGCCCGGCTGGCCGTCGCCGGCAGGGGGGCTGTGAGCGTCGCCACGACCTCCCGCACCGTCGCGTTGGCCGCCGCCTCGTCGCCGATCGCGTGCATCCACGCGGCGATCGCCGCCACCTCGCCATGCTCGTCGGTGCAGCCTGCCCGCCGTGCCTGGCGGACCCACTCGTCGACGCTCCGTCGCCAGACGGAGATGATCCATGCCGGATCAAGGCCGTCGTGGCCGTCGCGCACGAGGCCTCGCACCATGCCGTTCAAGTGCCACGCCATATCGAGCGGCTCACAGTCACTGAGGGCTCGGACGATCGTCCGCCCCACAGCCACGGCCGCGGGCCGCTCGGCGATCGCCGCACCGAAGCGGGCCAGCAGATCGACCGCGAGGCTCTCGCGCAGGGTGGGCCGATCGTCTCCGGCCGTGAGTGGATCGCATGCCTGCCCGTGGGCGACGCCGACCCCACCACCGTTCCACACTGTCCCGATGCCGATGCCTCGACGCGCCGACCAGGTCTGCCCGCCGACCCGTTCGAGCATCGTGTCGCGATCTCCTGCAAGCAGCACCACATGCACCGGCACGACCACTCGCGCCCGCACCATGGGCCGGCCCCGGCCGTCGGCCGGTGGCACGGTGATCCCCCGCCGCGCGAGGCACGACAGCATGGCCAGGGGTCGCCGGGCATGGCGCACGGCGGCCTGCACTACGGCCTCGTGCCGCAGTGCGGAAGCGCGGCTGCGTTGCCACGGCCGCACGTCGTCGATCCACCGTCCGCTCACGAGGCCGTCGATCGTGTCGCCCGCCAAGACGACGACGAGCCTTTCGATGGGGCGATACCGACCGTCGTGGCGCACGCCCGCCCGCACGGCTGCCAGCCGAATCTCATCGAGCAGGCAGGCCAGCCTCGACATCCGCGGCTGAGCGGCCACGCTGCCATCGGGGATCGCCCAGTTCGCCGTCACCACGAGCATCGCCATCCTCCCCACCTCTCATCGGCGATCGCAGCGCCCGCTGCGGAGCCGCTTCGATCGATGACTGGCGACGGCGAAAACCTGTGCCGGTCGTGCCGCTTGTGCGGGCGTCAGGGCGCGGCGAAGAGGGTCGTGCAGGTCGATTCGAGGGAGCCGTCGAGTTCGGCACCCGTGACGATCGCCGTGGCCCGGGCACTGCCGGCTACGGGCACGCGGTACGACACCTCGAATGTGGCATGCCCTCCGGGAGGCAGGCTGGAGATCGAGTCGAACCCGACGTTCGCTCCGTCGATCCGCACCCGCGACGGGCTCGGGTCGCCGACGATTCGAGATTGGTCGGGCAGCACGATCACGAGATCGAGTCGGCCCGAGGGGGCGGTGCCGTTGTTCGTCACCGTGCAGACGAGCGACGTGGCCCCGCCGATCTGGACGGGATCGTCGAGATCCGCCAGCGAAAGCCGCAGCCCCGCCTCGCGGGGCGTGCGCGGACGGGGAGTCACCGACCGCACCATCAGGCATGCCTCGTCGGCCACCATCACGCCCCCGGGCAGACCGCTGAGCACCCCGCGGACGCACGACCGCGAGGCCGGCGACTCACGAAAGCTCGTCGACGGCGCCTGGGCCCGCAGATTGATCTGCCGCCGCAGCTGCCCGCCCGGCTCCACCGCCGGCAACGTCCAGGAGACCTGCCCCGTGCCGAGCTTGTAGCCGTCGGACGCTTCGAGCGGGGAGAACATGGGGTCCCAGGTAAACTCGAGCGTGGTCGGTGGCGAAGCGACCGCGCCGGCGTTCCGCACGGTGGCGATGCATTCAACGACCGCGCCCGACATCGCCTCGGTCGGCGCCACGAGGTCGAGCTCGAGCGCGGCCGAGCCGAGCTGCGTCGCGGGCAAGAGCGGCGTGGTCGACGACGCCACGAGCGGCGGCACGACGATCGGCGCCGGAGTCGCAGGCACGGGCGGCGTGACGGCCGGCGCCGGCGCGACGACCGTTGGCGGGGCCACCACGGGCGCGGGGGCCGCCGCGACGGCAGCGGCCACCTGCACGCACTCCGTCGCGCCCCCCATGTATTTGTGCGCCTGATCAAGAATCTCCACCCGATGGCACTGCCGGCCAGGCTCGTCGAGGAGGAAGTCGAGCGTGAGCCGCCGCGTGGTGCCGGCGGCGAGATCGATCGTACCCTTCTGCTCGATCGGGCTCGTGGAGGCCTCGTGGTGGAAGCCCGCGTCGAAGTAGTCGACCACGCGTAGTCCGGTGAGTGGACGGCCAGACCGGTTGACGAGCTCCACCTCGAAGGCCACTCGCTCCCCGACCTTCGCCGCGAGCGGCCCGGTGATGTTCACGAGCACGGGATCCTCGGCCCGCACCACGGCAGCAGAAAGCGCCGCTATCGCGACGACGCTCCACACGAAAAGCCGACTCATATGCCCTATGCCTCCCGGGTCTCCCAACCTGACGGGCCGAGAGCGTACCACGCCCCCGCCCCCGCTGCCCACTGCGGCTTGGATCGCGCGGGCTCGGGCTTCCTGAGCATCGAATACGGGAGGCGAGGGGCTGCCCCTACCGTTGAGACGGCGTATGTGACCAGCGAAGCCATGGATGGCGCAGCGCAGGCACATCCGAGTGAGCGGAGGCCACGAGGGCCGCAGCGAACGTCCGGCGAGACGGTACGGGGTAACCCCGAGCCGGCGCCACACCACGAAGCCGTCAGTCCGTCGTGCGGTGGCGGACGATGTCGCCTTCCACCATGTAGATCACGTCCTCGGCGACGTTCGTCGCCATGTCGGCGATCCGCTCGATGTGTTTCGACACCGAATTGATACGGAGCAGGTTCTCGAGTTGCTCCGGGTGAGCCTTGATGCCCTGGAGGATCCGCCGGCGGATCTGCTGACGGGCCTCGTCGACCGCGTCGTCTTCCTCGCGCACCTGGCGGGCGAGCGTGGGATCGGCGTTGACCACGGCGTCGAGGCACTGCTTGACCATGTCTTGAGAGAGCATCGCCATCGTGCGAATCTCGGGCGGCAGATCGACCGTCGGCCCATTCGCCAGTTGGGCCACCCGCTTGGCGATGTTGCGGGCCAGGTCGCCCATCCGTTCGAGATCGTTGTTGATCTTGAGCACGGCCACCACGAACCGCAGGTCGGCGGCCACCGGCTGGTAGAGGGCGAGGATCTTGAGGCACTCCTCCTCCACCTCCACCTCCATGCGGTCGATCTCTTCGTCGCTCGCCATCACCCGCTGTGCCAAGGCCGTGTCGCGGTTGATGAGGGCGGTAATCGCCTTCGAAAAGGCTTCTTCCACCAGCGTCCCCACGCGGAGGATCTTCTCCTTGAGCTGGTCGACCTGCCGTTCGATATGCCTGGCCATTGCTTTCGCCTGGTGACGTTCAGCCGAACCGGCCCGTCACATAGGCCTCGGTCTCGCGCAGGATCGGCTTCGTGAAGATCTCCGTCGTGGGCCCGTATTCGATGAGCCGGCCGAGGTACATGAACGCCGTGTAGTCGCTCGTGCGACTGGCCTGCTGCATGTTGTGGGTGACGATGAGCACGGAATATCGTCCGCGGAGTTCCTGGATCAGGTCTTCCACCTTGCCGGTGGCGATCGGATCGAGCGCGGAACACGGCTCGTCGAGAAGGAGCACCTCTGGTTCGGCCGCGATCGCCCGGGCGATGCAAAGCCGCTGCTGCTGGCCGCCCGAGAGCCCCAGGGCGCTGTCATGAAGCCGGTCTTTCACCTCGTCCCAGAGCGCCGCCCCGCGCAGGCTGAGCTCACACACCTCGTCGAGCACGGCCCGGCTGTTCTCGCCGTCGATCCGCAGCGCATACACGACGTTCTCGTAAATGCTCATGGGAAATGGATTCGGCTTTTGAAACACCATGCCCATCCGCTTCCGCAGCTCGATCACGTCCATCCGCGGATCGTAAATCGAGTCTCCGCTGAGCCGCATGTCGCCAGTGATCCGCACGTTCTGCACGAGATCGTTGAGCCGATTCACGCTCCGCAGCAACGTCGACTTGCCGCAGCCGCTCGGCCCCACGAGCGCCGTCACCTTGTTGTGGGGCACGGGCATCGTGATCGCGTGCAACGCCTGCTTGCCGCCGTACCACAGATTGAAGCGGTCGATCTCCAGCACCGGCGTCTCGGCCAGCACGCGGTCGTGCACTTCGGCGGCGACCTCGCGGCCGGCCGCCACAGCGAGCAGCCGGTCGGCCGGTGGGTCGCCGGCCGGGGTGCGGCTGCCCTGGGATCCGGCGGGCGAACTGTCGGTGAATACCTGCATGGCAGAGTGACCTCGCACGAATGGTACAGCAAAGGGATCGGTCGCTCAAAACTGCTGCATCACGTAGCGCCGCTTGAGCCGCGACCGCAGCCAGATCGCCGCCACATTCAAAAGCGCGATGATCGCGACCAACAAAAACGTGATCGTGAACACCATCGGCTGGGCGGCTTGGCTGTTGGGGCTCTGAAACCCGACATCGTAGATCAGATAGGCCAGGTGCATGAACTCCCGCTCTGGATGCACGAACGGAAAGGTGCCGTCGATCGGCAGATCGAGCGCCAGCTTCTTCACGCCCACGAGCATCAACGGCGCCACCTCGCCCGCACCGCGGGCCATCGCCAGAATGAGCCCCGTCATGATGCCAGGCAGCGCCCGGGGGAGCACGATCCTGCGGATCGTCTGCCATTTGCCGGCCCCGCAGGCATAGGAGCCCTCCCGCATCGAGTTGGGCACCGCTGAGAGCGCCTCCTCGGTGGCGACGATCACCACCGGCAGCGTCAGCAGGGCGAGCGTGAGCGACGCCCACAGGAGGCCGCCGGTGCCGAACGTCGGCTGGTTGTCGGCGACGAGCGCCGACCGAAAGAACACTTCGTCGATGCCGGCGCCTAACACGTAGCAGAAGAAGCCGAGGCCGAACGCGCCGTACACGATGCTGGGCACACCGGCGAGATTGTTGATCGCGATCCGCACGGCCGTGGTGACCGGGCCCCGCGACGCGTATTCTCGCAAATAGAGGGCTGCGAGCATGCCGAACGGTGCAACGAGAAGCGCCATGATCAGTGTCATGGCCACGGTGCCCCAGATCGCCGGAAACACGCCGCCGGCACTGTTGGCTTCGCGCGGATCGTCGGAGAGAAACTCCCACCAGCGTCCGAGATACACGCCGAGCTTGCCCATGGTCGACAGGCGATTCGGCTGCCAGGCCCGCACAATCTGCTCGAGCGGAAGCACCCGTTTTTCTCCGCCCGCCGCCTCGAATTCGAACCCCCAGCCGGCGTTTTCCTCGCGCAGCAGGCTGGTCTCCGCATCGAGCAGGGCGGCTCGTTCGTGCACGCGGGCGGTGACAGCCTGCTCCTCCTGCACCGCAGCTTCATAGGCCACGCTGTCACGACCCGCTCGGAGATCGGCTTGCACGACCCCCAGCCGCGCCGCACGCAATTGCCGCTGCAGGACGCCGCGGTCGTGACGATCGATCCGCAACGCCTCGCGCACGCGTCGCCGCACCGCCGGCTGGATCCGTTCGAACTCCTGCCATGCCCGCTCGGCGCCCTCGGCCACGGTCTTGTCGCCGTGCACGAGCCGCAGCGGCAGGCCGTGAAATCGCCCCCCTTCCAGCCGCTCGACGGCCGTGGCCCACTCCGGCTGCACGGTGCGAGCCACCCGGGGATCGTCAAACCATTCGTAGTGGTTGCCTGTGACCTCGAAGGTCGCGGTCTTGAGCAGCGTGCGGCCGAAGGCTTCGCGGCCGTCCACCGCCGCCACCCGCTCCCGCCCGGTTACCTCTCCGAGCACCCGCCGCCCGTCGGCGAGTTCGAGCTCCACGAGCGGCACGGGCCAGAAGGTGGCCGCCCCGCGGACCGCGATGAAGGCGAGCAGCCCGGAGATCATCGCGATGGCGAGCGCCAGGGCGCCGCCCGTGAGCCACACAAGCGGCTCGCCATGGGCGGCGAGGCTCGAATGGGCCGAACGCAAGCGGCGTGGCGGGCGGCCCTGCTCAGAGTTCATGCGCCCGCCTCCGAAACCTCTGCCGCACGACCTCGGCCGCGGTATTCACGACGAACGTCATCCCGAACAACACCAGCGCCGCCAGGAACAGCACGCGGTAATGGCCACTGCCCCGCGCCGCCTCGGGGAGCTCGGTGGCGATCGCGGCCGACAGCGTCTGGAATCCGTTGAACAGGTTCCAGTCCATGAGGGGCGTGTTGCCGGCCGCCATGAGCACGATCATGGTTTCACCAACGGCACGCCCGAGCCCGATCATGACCGCGGAGAACAGCCCGCTCGCCGCCGCCGGCACAATCACCCGCACGGCTGTCTGCCAGGGCGTGGCTCCCGCCCCGAGCGACGCGCTCCGCAAGTGATCCGGCACGCTCGACAGCGCGTCGTCGGCGATCGTGAACACCAGCGGGATGATCGCGAAGCTCATGCCGATGGCCACGACGAGGGCGTTGCGTTGCACGTAGGTGCCCCACAGTCCGCCCCGCGCGTCGAGCCGCAGCCCGTCGAGAAACATGGCTGCCGCGATCGCGATCACCACTGCCAAGGCCACGCCGAGGACGAACGTCGCAAGCGATGCCAACGCCGCGTGTCGCTGCGACCAAGAACGGCTCTGGCGACGGAGCCAGGGCCGCACGAACTGCGCCGTTCCGAACGCTGCGGCCACGCCCGAGAGCGGCAGGAGCGCCATCACCCAGCCGCCGAAGCCGCTCCCACCCCGGCCGTCGAGCCACGCCCGAAAATTGCCTTGAAAGAGCAGTGTCTCCATGAGCGGTGCCACCTGCCGCGCGGCGAGCACACCCCCGGGCAGGGCCACGAGCGCGATCGCCGCGAACCGCCAGCCTGCCAGCGAACTCCGCCAGCCAGAGGGCAGCAGTTGCCAGAGATGAGCCCCGGCCAGGAGCGCGAGCGGCACCATGAACACCCCGGTGATGAGCGTCATCGCGGCGGGCTCGAGGAGCGGCGCGAGCACGAGGCCGGCCACGAAACCGAGCACCACACTCGGCAGGCTCGCCATCATCTCGATGAGCGGCTTGATCCGCGCCTTCCAGCGCGGGTGCATGAACTGGCTGGAGTAGATCGCCGCCAACAGCGCGATCGGCGTGGCGAAGAGCATCGAATAGAGCGTGGCCTTGATCGTGCCGAAGATGAGCGGCACGAGGCCAAACTTCGACTCGAACGCCTCGTGGCCGGTCGTCTCCCAGGCGTGCACGGGCCGGGGGTAGTTCTCGTACCACACGCGGCTGAAGAGCGACGCGATCGACACCTCGGGATACCCGGCATCAAAGGCCCACGACGCCACCCCGCCAGCGTCCGCCGCCAACAGGACGTCGTCTCGGGGGGCGATGGCCAGGCGATCGATCGCGGCCCGCGGCTCCCCGGCCGGCTGCCGGGCCTCGAACACCACCTTCCCGGCCGTCGTCTGCAAGAGCCGCACCCCGCCTTTCGAATCGGCGACCGCAAGGAGCCGCGATCTCGGCGATGCAGCCAGGGCCGTCACGCCCGCTTCGCCGGCCGCCGCCGGAAACATCCGCGCCGCGACCAGCTGCAGGCCGTCTTCGGCGTCCGCGCCGTCGGCCCGGGTGGCAAAATAGATCCGCACGACGCCGGTGGAATCTCCCACGGCGAGTGCGGTGCCGCCGAAGAGCCGCACGACGGCGGTCACCCGCGCGGCGCCCGGAACGAGATCGAGCGACTCCATGAGCGTGGGCGCCTCGACCGTCCGGATACCGTAGCGGCGGCAGGTGCCGTCGCTGGCGATCACAAACACTTGGTCACCCAATTCGGAGATCCGCACGAACGCCGGCTGCCAGCCGCCCGTATCGGCTGCCGAATCGACGTCGATCGTGGCGCCTGACGACTCGGTGAGCACCTCGTCGGTGAGCAGATTCCGACGGGTCGACGACGTCTCAATCCGCACTCGGCCACGGTCGTCGAGCGCGACCACGAGCGGCCCGGCCGAACCCTCCGTGGCGTCGACATCGACGATCGGCGCGGTGAGGGCTCGGGAGGGTTCCGCGGCCATCTCCGCCACGACGGTGAGCCGTGCGTAACGGTCAGGACCCGTGCGCACGATCACGTCGTCGCCGGCCGCTTTCGCCTCCCCCACCCGCAGGCTCGCGAAACCGGGCGGCAGATCGGCCGGTGCGAGAAACTGCGATTCGACGCCGCACGCACCGACGCGAAACGAGCCATCGGCATACCCGGCCACCGCCCGCGTCGAGCCCGGCCGCACGCGGATCGTCGTCGCTCCGGAAAACCCCGCTTCCGCGAGCGGCCGGTCGACGATCAGCGAACCGTCGTGGGTGGCGAACATGCGCAGCCGTGCGTCCGGTCCGTCGAGCATCCAGCCGACGAGACCTTCTTCATCGCAGCCGACGGCGCACACGGCCGCGGGATCGTGCCCGAGCGGTGCGGCATGGAGAAACGCGACCCGCGCGGCGCGAAACAGCGGCAGCGCCACGGCCAGGAGAAACACTCCCACGAGGAGCACGGCCCCGATCGTGCCGATGCCGCCGAGCGTGATCAGCATCCGGGCCAGGCCATCGCTCGCCTTGACCCACGGATGGGTCGTCCGGCGGCGCGGGCGGCCCGTGAATGTGGCCTTGGAGTCCATGCCGCCTCGCGGTGCCGCGCTACTGGGCCGTGATGCCGACGCTCTCGAGGGCCCGCTTCGCGATCGGGGCGGTCACGGGCAGGTAGCCGTCTTTTTTGACGTCGGCCTGGCCGCTGCCGCTGAGCACGTAGCGGAGAAACTCGCGCCGCAGCGGGTCGAGGGTCGACCCCGGCTTGTAATTGACGCTCAGATAGAGAAACCGGGCCAGCGGATACTCGCCGCTGTAGGCGAACTGGGGCTCCGGAGCGATCGCAGCCGCCTCGGCCTTGGCGGCCAGCGGCACCGCCCGCACGTCGGCAGTCCTGTAACCGATGCCGCTGTAGCCGATGCCGAACTTGTCGCTCGCCACCGCCTGCACGACGGTCGAACTGCCCGGCTGCTCCTTCACGGTGGGCTTGAAGTCGCCCTTGAAGAGCGCGTGCTCCTTGAAATAGCCGTAGGTGCCGCTCGCGGCGTTGCGGCCGTACAGACTGATCGGCTTGTCCTTCCACTCGCCCTCGAGGCCGAGATCACCCCAGGTGCGGATGTCGTCCTTGAGGCCGCCGTTGCGATTCTTCGAAAAAATGGCGTCCACTTGCTGAAGCGAAAGTTGCTTGAGTGGGTTGTCCTTGTGCACGAACACGGCGAGCATGTCGATCGCCGCGGGCACCACGGTCGGCGGATAGCCGTGCTTGGCCTTGAACGTGTCGATCTCCGACGGCTTCCAGTCGCGACTCATCGGGCCGAACGTGCTGGTGCCCTCCGTCAGGGCCGGGGGAGCCGAGGCGGATCCCTTGCCTTCGATGCCTTCACGGATGCTGGGATAAAACTTCTTGAATCCCTCCGCCCAATGGGCCACGAGGTTGTTCATCGTGTCGGAACCCACGCACTTGAGCGATCCCGACACCTCGCCAGGCACCTTCGCATAGGGCGGAATGTCGAGGTCGGCGGCCTGGCCGCCATTGCCGGTCATGCACAGTGCCACGCACCATAAAATCCCTACCGCCGTCATCGTGCTCCAGCGTCGCTTGTGCATGCCATGTCGCTCCGGAAAGCCAATCTGATCTCGGGCGGATCGCCACCCGCGCGTAGGTGTACGCTGGGAGTGTAAGGGTTTCGTGAGCGTTGCCCAGCGGGCCGAAAAAATGTCGGCGCGGGCCCGAAGAACACTGCTCACGCGGGTTCCGGCGGTGGGGCGAACCCGCGCCGCAGCGTGTTTTCGGTGACGGTTCGTGGGACAACGAACTGC
>Ga0315902_10008505_pt1 | contig 13892 bp, 12 predicted proteins | sample LakEriMetagenome_9_FD_203523 | JGI IMG/M metagenome (GOLD analysis project Ga0315902, IMG submission 203523) | Freshwater fungal communities from buoy surface, Lake Erie, Ohio, United States - Buoy 12 MA117 | ecosystem: Environmental > Aquatic > Freshwater > Lake > Lake biofilm | place: USA... | reverse complement strand
CGCCCGCGTTCTGACCGCTGAGCACGCGCTGTACCCGCGTGCTCTGGCGAAGCTGATCGCCCGCTGACTCCCTTCCCACCCGGCTGCGTCACCTGCCGGCGCCAATGGCTGATCGCTGGCCACCTGCCCGACCGCCTCGGCGCCAACGCGAGTGGAGCGGTGAGCTGCCGCTGCGCAGTCTGCCAGGCCTGTCTGGAGGGGCACGCGCGCGGCACGCGGGTCGCCACCCAACAGGAAGCGCCCGAGCGCTATCCGCAGGTCATGGATCAGTCGTAACCGTATACCGTGTTCGGAAAGCCGTTACCGCGGAGCAGATCGGCCGCCAGCAGGTGTCGGGCGCCATACTCGCGCCCATACCTGGCTTTGAGTTCGGTGTACCAGATCGCCCGCCGCCGTGTCATTTCAGCGAGCAGAAGGCGCCATTCGGCAGCGGAATGCTGCTGCACCAGGCGGTCGACCGCTGTGCAGTCAGGCTCGATCGGCAGCTGGATTTCGTGCCGGCCCCAAGCCTTGCCCTGCCCGAGCATGTCGAGATAGTCCATCCGCGCGATATCAGACATGGCCAGAACGGTCGGCTCGTTGAGCCCTTCAGCCAGAATGGCGGTCAGGTTCGCCGTGCGCGCGGCGGTCGCCTCCCCGGTACAGGCCGTGTCCCAGTTCGGGCTGGATCGCGCGGCTATGCTCTCGGCCTTGATGGTCTGGATCGCCGAGGAGAGCGCTGCCGCATCGCCCGCGATCCAGGCGTCGATGGCAGGGGTCAACCGTGCCGCAGCGACACCCTCGCCGAACGCCAGTTGCGACGCTGGAGCGGGAGGCGGGACCGGTTCGCCGCCGGAACAGCCGGCGAGAAGCGCGACCAGGGCCAGGACCCGCAGTTCATGCCAGCGCAGTATCATGTAGTGGCCGCCCATCGTTACACCTCGCATCCGTAGCGGAGAGCGACTGAACGGTTGTTTAAGCGCGCCTCGTCCCTACATCCGCTCGCCCGGCAGGCGGCTGGCCTGCTTCACCCAGGCAGCGAGCATGGCCTCGTCAAGCGCGTCGCCTTCCTGAATGTGGAAGTAGCGCGTGTCCTGGACCCTGGACGCGACGGGCGGCGCCGGGTCCAGCAATGCGCCGCGGAAGAAGGCCACCTTCACATAGCGGGCGAAGACGTGAAAGCTGAGGAACCAGCAGCCCTCCTCGACGCCATACAGAGGCGTGTTCCACTTCACCGCCTTGGTCACCCCTGGAACCGCCGCCTCGATCAACGCGTCCAGCTGACGCCCGACAGCCTGGGTCCAGCCCGGCATGGCGGCGATGTAGGCCTGGACGGGGGCGTCGCCGTAGCCCTTGGCGATCTGGGGGTTGCCGCCCGAGAGCAGCTTCGGCGACTGCGGGGACCCCGCCTTTTTCGCGCTCATCAGATCTTCCTGTCCCGCACCGCGAGCAGCGCGGCGACACCGGCGCTGACGCCGGCGCCGACCCACAGCGCCGCGCCGCCGATCCTGCCATAGCTCAGCGCGCCCAGCACCGCGCCCGTGGTCAGCGCCATCCAGAGCATCAGGAAGGGCGCGAAGCCCCAGACCGGCCCGCCGCGCAGGGCGGCGGCGATGCGGTGGCCCATGCGCACAAGGGCACCGGTCATGTAGGTGACGCCGATGGCGATGTCGCCGTCGCGCTGGAAGACGGCGTTGAGCGCGCCCATGGCCAGGGCGGCGAAGGCGGCGGAAGCGGGGCTGCCCTGCCCGGCCAACCAGGCGGCGACCGCCAGCAGGCCTGTGACCAGCGTCAGGACGGACACCCGCCGCCAACGCCACCATTCCGGCGCGGCCAAAACACCGCCGATCACGCCGAGGACGAAAAGTCCGATCAGCCCTGCGGCCGTGACGACAATGGCCAGGTCGCCAAGGGCCGCCCCGACGCCGAGTCGGGTCGAGTTGCCGCTCATGAAGGAAACAAAAAAGCCGCCGAGTTGCAGGAACCCGACGGCGTCGATGTAGCCGGCCAGAGCGGCCAGCAGCGCCGCCAGCAACAGAGCAGGTCTGCTGTAGCGGCGCATGTTGGTTTGGCCTTAGCCGACGATATCAGCGTCGGTGAAGAACTGGGCGATCTCGATGCCGGCGTTCTCAAGCGAGTCCGAACCGTGGACCGAGTTCTCACCGATCGACAGCGCGAACAGCTTGCGGATCGTGCCTTCGGCGGCCTGTTCCGGGTTGGTGGCGCCCATCACTTCACGGTAGCGGGCCACGGCGTTGTCGCCTTGCAGGACCTGGACGACGACCGGCTCGGCGGTCATCTGGCCGACCAGCTCGCCGTAGAACGGGCGCTCGGCGTGGACTTCGTAAAACTTCTTCGCCTGGGCTTCGGTCAGGTGGACGCGGCGCTGGGCGACGATGCGAAGGCCGGCGTCTTCGATGACGGCGTTGATCTTGCCGGTCAGGTTGCGGCGCGTGGCGTCGGGTTTGATGATCGAGAAGGTGCGTTCGGTCATGGCTAGTCTGGGAGCCTTACACAGAGTTGGTGTTTTGAGGGTCGCGGGCTTATAGCGGCGGGCCCTCGATCCGCCAACCTTTGTGACGACCTAACCGCTTCATGCTTCAAATCAATGACCTCACCTTCCACGCCTGGGGGCGGCGCTTCTTCGAGAAGGCCGGCGTTTCACTGCCGCCCGGGTCAAAGGTGGGTCTGGTCGGCCGCAACGGCGTTGGCAAGTCGACGCTGTTCAAACTGATCATGGGCGAGCTGGTCGCGGGCGGCGACGAGATCGTGCTGCCCAAAGGGACACGCATCGGCCAGGTGGCTCAGGAGCACCCTGCGACGCCGGTATCGCTGATCGACACGATTCTGGAGGCCGACGAGGAGCGTCATTCGCTGCTGACCCGGCTGGAGACCGCTGATCCGGAAGAGATGGGCGACATCTGGACCCGGCTGATCGAGATCGACTCCGACGCGGCCCCGGCCCGAGCGGCTGAAATTCTCGCTGGCCTTGGCTTCAGCGTCGAAGACCTCGAGCGGCCGATGGCCCAGTTTTCCGGTGGCTGGCGCATGCGCGTGGCCCTGGCGGCGGCGCTCTTTTCCGAGCCCGATCTGCTGCTGCTCGACGAACCGACCAACTACCTCGACCTGGAGGGCGCGATGTGGCTCGAAGCGCGGCTGAAGAAGTATCCGCACACGGCGCTGATCATCAGCCACGACCGCGAGCTCCTGAACAACAGCTGCACCCACATCCTGCACCTGGCGGCCTCCAAGCTGGAGATCTACACCGGCGGCTACGATGACTTCGAGAAGATGCGGGCCGAGAAGTCGCGACTGCAGCTATCGGCCAAGGCCAAGCAGGACGCCGAGCGGGCGCACCTGCAGTCCTTCGTCGACCGCTTCAAGGCCAAGGCCTCCAAGGCCGCCCAGGCCCAGTCGCGGATGAAACGGCTGGCCAAGATGGAGCCGGTGGCGACCACCATCGAGGAGCGCGTCGCGCCCTTCACCCTGCCCTCGCCGCCGCGCCCCTTGGCGCCGCCGCTGATCCGACTGGAACGGGCCAATGTCGGCTACGAGGAAGGCCGGCCGATCCTCAAGAACCTGAACCTGCGGATGGACCTTGACGACCGCATCGGCCTGCTGGGTGTCAACGGCGCGGGCAAGTCGACCTTCGCCAAGCTGATCGCCGGGGCGCTGGGCGTGCAGACCGGGGAGTTCCACCGAGACCGCAAGATGCGGGTCGGCTGGTTCCACCAGCATCAGATCGAGGCGATGGACCCCGAGGACACGGCGCTGGAGATCATCCGCCGCGCCATGCCCGAGGCCAGCGAGTCCTCCCGGCGCTCACGCCTCGCCCAGTTCGGCCTGCCGTTCGAGAAGCAGGAGACCACGGTCGAGAACCTCTCGGGCGGCGAGCGCGCACGCCTGCTGCTGAACCTGGTGGCGATGGATGCGCCGCACATGCTCATCCTCGACGAGCCGACCAACCACCTGGACATCGACTCGCGGCGCGCGTTGCTGGATGCGCTCAACGACTACGAAGGCGCGGTGATCCTGATCACCCACGACCGTTCGCTTATGGAGCTGGTCGCCGACCGGCTGTGGCTGGCCGCCGACGGCTCGATCAAGCCGTTCGATGGCGACATGGATGACTATGCGAAGTTCGTCATCGACCGGGCCCGCGTCGCGGCCCGGGCCCCGACCCAGGTCAAGCGCGAGGCCGTGGTCGAGGCGGCGCTCCCGCCGCCCGCGCCGCGCCCGGCCGCCGGCATGGCCGGACCGCTCAAGCGAAGACTGGAAGCCGCAGAGGCCGTCGTCACCCGGACCACCAAGGCGCTGGAAGAGATCGACGCAGTCCTCGCCGACCCCGCGATCTATGTGAAGGATCCCCGAAAGGCCGCCGACCTCGGCCAGAAGCGCCTCAAGGCCCAAGCCTCCGTCGACAAGGCCGAGGCCGAATGGATGGACATAGCCGAGCAGCTGGCGGCGCTGGAAACGGCTTAAGCCAGCCCCTTCCACCGTCGTTCTCACCCTTGTGGCGAGGCCCCCGTCGTCGGCTCACGAGCTCGTGGCGAAGCAGGCGCCGCCTAACCGCACTTCACCTCTCTCACGATACCCGTCTCGGCGTCGAAGAAGATGTTCAGCCGGTCGGGGCGGTAGTCCATGGTCACCGGACAGGTGGTGCAGGCCACGCGCCGCCTCGACGGGTCGGTGGGCACCGGGATTTCACTCCGGTTGCGGCCGACCAGGTACTGGAGTTCACCTGACTTGCAGGAGTCCTCCGGCAGCGGCGGCGGCAGGGGGACGGTCGGCGCCTCGCTGATCGGCGGCGGCGGCGGCGGCGCGGGCGGCGGCGTAGAGGCGCAGCCCGAGAGGATCAGCGCAGCGGCGAACGTGGCCAGCTTGCGGATCATGCCTTCTTCTCCCATCCGCGATCGGCCTGTTGCCAGTAGCTGACCGGCAGGCCCTGCGCCTTGAACGTCTTCCACCGACCCCGGGCGGCGGCCAGCGCCGCCTCGTCACGGCCGTCGAACAGTACGATGCACCGCTCGTACGGCGAAAGATCGCCCGACTCGGCGCCGCCGATAAGGAAGAGGGCGTGCGCCCCGTTCGGGTTCTCCTGCCCGGTTGTCAGCAGGATGGGCTGATGGTCGGCGAACGGCTCTTCGGCCGTTCCGTGGGCCAGGAAACTGTCGTCCCGGTAGCTCCAAAGCCAGCCGTCGAGATGCTCGATCCGTTCCGGTTCCGCCGTGCGGACCAGCGCCCGCCAGCCGCGCTTGAGCGTCTTGTCGAGCAGGTCGGGCAGCACCTGATCGAGCGACGAGCGCTCCAGGTGGTAGAACCAGACCTCGCAGGGGGACGTGTTCAAATCGGTTGCGTCCTTCGACACGGCGCTGCGCGCCTGCTCAGGATGACTGAGTTTGTGCGAGACACAATCTCAGTCATCCAGGAGGCCGGTCATCCTGAGCAGCACCGAAGGCGCAGGTCGAAGGACGCACCGAAAAGGCATCAGACCTCGTACTTGTCGGCCACCATCTGGTTGAGCAGCCGCACGCCGAAGCCGGTCGCCCCGTCGGGGCTGGTCGGGACGGTGGAGGGCTTCTTCCAGGCGGTGCCGGCAATGTCGAGGTGGGCCCAGGGCAGGCCGTTGACGAACTTCTGCAGGAACAGGGCGGCGGTGATCGACCCGCCCGGCCGTCCGCCGGTGTTCTTCACGTCGGCGACCATGCTCTCGATCTGCTTGTTGTAGGCGTCCGGCAGCGGCAGCCGCCACAGCGTCTCGCCAGAAGCCTTCGACGCAGCGAGAAGATTCTCCGACAAGGTATCGTCGTTGCTGAACAATCCTGCGTAGTCGTTGCCGAGCGAGATGATGATCGCGCCGGTCAGGGTGGCGAGGTCGACCATGAATTGCGGCTTGAAGCGGTCCTGGCAGTACCAGAGGGCGTCGGCCAGAACGAGGCGACCCTCGGCGTCGGTGTTGATGATCTCGATGGTCTGGCCGGACATCGAGGTGACCACGTCGCCGGGCCGCTGGGCGTTGCCGTCGGGCATGTTCTCGACCAGCCCAAGGATGCCAATGGCGTTGACCTTGGCCTTGCGGCCGGCCAGCACGTGCATGAGCCCGGCCACGGCGGCCGATCCGCCCATGTCCCACTTCATGTCTTCCATGCCGTCGGCGGGCTTGAGGCTGATGCCGCCGGTGTCGAAGGTGACGCCCTTGCCGACGAAGGCGATCGGCTGGCTGTCGCCGCCGTTCTTCCACTGGATCACTACCAGCTGGCTGTCGCGGATGCTGCCCTGGCCGACGCCCAGCAGGCTGCCCATGCCGAGCCTGGCCATCTCGGCCTCGCCCAGGACCTCGACCTCGAGGCCCAGCGATTCCAGCGCCTTGACCCGCCGCGCGTACTCGGCCGGGAACAGGACGTTCGGCGGTTCGGACACCAGGTCGCGCGCGAAGTAGACGGCCTCCGCCAGGGCTTTCAGCGGGGCGAAGGCGGCTTCGGCGGCAGCCACGTCATCGGTGATCACCGTCACCACCTCGACCGACGGCTTCTTCTCGGCCTTCTCGGTGGTCAGGTATTTGTCGAAGCGGTAGGCCGCCAGCGTGGCCCCGAGGGCGGCCCGGGCCGACTCCTCGGCCTTGGCCCCCGGCGTAAGGACATGCAGCACCGTGGCGCCGGACAGCTTGACCGCACCATAGGCCTGGGCCGCGAAGCGTTCGGAGGCGTCGCCGCCCCAGGCGTCGGCGGCCCCGGCGCCGATCGCGATCAGGCGCTGCACGTCGACGCCCGACGGCGCGATCAGCTCGACGGTCTGCCCCGGCTTGCCCGCGAAGCGCGGCGCGGCCGACAGGGCGCGGGACAGGGCGCCGGAGACCGCGGCGTCCATCGCCTCGGCGGCGGAGGACTTGTGGCCGTTCTCGAAGACCATGACCGCGGCGGCGCCGCCCGAAGGGATCTTGCCGGCGTCGGAGGCGACGAACTCGATGCGCATGGAACGCTCCTGAATGTGGTCCGGGCGGCATAGTCCAACCCGCGTCGCGAGGGAAGCGCGGCGGTTGTTTCCGATGCGTTCGGGGGTATAGAACGGACCACCCCTGCTTCGGGGTTTCCCCGACCCCTCAACGGGCCCAGCTTCCCTCTATGCGTCTGATCGAGCGCTACCTTTTTCGCCAGCTGCTGACTCCGACCCTGCTGGCCGCCGCCGCGCTGGGGGCCGTAGGACTGCTGAGTCAAAGCCTGGGCCGCCTCGATATCATCATCGAACAGCGCCAGACGGCCTGGGTCTACCTGCAGGTCATCCTGCTGGCGATGCCGCAGCTGATGAACCTGATCTTGCCGATCGCCATCTTCGTCGCGGCCCTGGTCGCGCTGAACCGGCTGCAGACGGACCATGAGCTCGTGGTCTGTCAGGCGGGCGGCATGAGCCGCTGGCGCCTGATTTCGCCGGCGCTGCGGCTGGCGACCCTGGCGGTGCTCGTCGGACTGGCGGTCAATCTCTGGGTTCAACCAGCGTCCTACCGGGCGATGCGCGAGATCGTCTCGGCGGCCCGAAGCGATGTCGCGGCGACGCTGGTCCGCGAGGGCGAATTCTCCGAGCCGGCGCCCGGACTGACCGTCTATGGCCAGACCGTCGATGCGGACGGCAAGATCCGAAACCTGTTCATCCACCACCGCAAACCGGACGGCGGCGCCACCACCTACACGGCCCGGGAGGGGCGCATCACCGAACGTGGCGGCAAGCCGGTGCTGGTGATGCGGAACGGATCGAACCAGGAATTCTCCACGACCGGCGTCCTGAACTACCTGTCGTTCGAGGAATACGCGCTGGAGCTCGCCACCTTCCTCAACACCTCCGACACCGTCACCTACAAGGCGTCGGACCGTTATCTGCACGAGCTTTTCTACCCCGACCTGACCCAGGCCTACGAGAAGAAGAACCGGGAGAAGCTTCTGGCCGAGGGCCATTCGCGCCTCGCCTCCCCGCTCTACAGCCTCGCCTTCATGGCGATGGCGCTGGCCGCTGTCCTCGGTTCCAGCTTCAGCCGCATGGGCTACGGTCGTCGCATCGCCGTGATCGGAGCGGCCGCCGCGGGCGTGCGCATCATCGGGTTCGCGGTCCAGGCCGCCTGCGAGGACACGCCGGCGCTCAACATCCTGCAGTACCTTATCCCGCTGGCGGCGATCGCCTGGGGTCTGGGCCAGCTCTACCGGCCCGTTCGACGCCGCCACGGCTGGCGCGAATGGCTGCCGTTCGGCATTGCTGAACCGCGCAAGGCGCCTGTGACGGGAGTGGCGGCATGAGCCGCGGTATCGGACGGCTGGAGCGCTATGTCCTGTCGCGAACCCTGATGGGCGTGGCGGGCGCGCTGGCCGTCATCGGCTCGGTCATCCTGCTGATAGACTTCGTGGAGGTCTCGCGGACGGTCGGCGGCCGCGGCGACGCGGGCTTTCCGAAGCTCCTCTGGCTGACCCTGCTCAAGGCGCCGTCGACAATCCTGACCCTGCTGCCCTTCGCCTTCCTGTTCGGGACCCTGGCGGCCTTTGTCGGCCTGAACCGCCGCAGCGAGTTGATCGCCATGCGCGCGGCCGGAGTATCGGCTTGGCGCTTCATCCTGCCGGCCACCGCCGCCGCCTTCCTGGTGGGGGCGGTGACGGTCGCCGCCCTGAACCCGCTGACGGCGATGCTCGGCGCCCAGTTCGAACAGTCCAGGGACGCGGTGCTGGAGGAATTCCAGACCTCGACGCCCAAGGACACCTGGCTGCGGCAGGGCGACAACGCCTCCCAGGTGGTCATCCGGGCGCGCTCGCACGACCAGGTCGAAGGCACGGTTCGGCTCAAGGACGTGTCCATGTTCGTCTACCGGGTCACCGCCAGCGGCGGCCTGGAGTTCTCGCGCCGGATCGAGGCGGACGAAGCCAGGCTGATGCCCGGCTACTGGCGCCTGAAAGGCGTGCGCGAGGCGGCGCCGGGCGCCGGCTCCGTCCGCTCCGAGACCCTGTCCATCCCCTCGACCCTTGACGAACAGGCCGCGATCGAACGCTTCACGACTCCGGAGGCTATCGCCTTCTGGCGTCTGCCGGCGACCATTCGCGGCACCGAGAGCGCAGGCTTCTCCGCCCTGCCCTACCGCCTGAGACTGCACCAGCTGCTGGCTACCCCCATCCTGTTCGCGGCCATGTCATTGCTGGCGGCGGCGTTTTCGCTGCGACTCATGCGGCTGGGCGGGCTGGCGGTGCTGGCCGGATCCGGCGTAGCGCTGGGCTTCGTGTTCTTCTTCTTCAACCAGTTCTGCGGCGCGTTGGGGAAGGCCGAGATTGTGCCCGCCGCCGCCGCCGCCTGGGCGCCGCCGATACTGGCGCTGTTATCGGGACTGACGCTGCTTTGCTATACGGAAGACGGTGGAATCGTGCGGGGGCGCGTCGCCGGGAGGAAGACCGTCACATGACGACCAAGAGTCGATCCCCGAGGCGGCCCAGAGGGCGCGGCCCGCTGCTGGCCGGCGTAGCCGGCGCGGCGCTGTTCGCCGTCACGGGCCCGGTCCTGGCGCAGGATTTCGCGGCGATCCCCACCGCGCCGGCGGCCCCCGCCGCCAGCGATGACGGTCTTGGCGACGCCGGCTTTTATCTGGAGTCCGACAGCCTCATCCAGGATGACGCCAATCAGGTTGTCAGCGCCGAGGGCGATGTCGAGGTGCGATACCGAGGCCGTACCCTGCGCGCCCGGTCGCTGATCTATGACATCCGCAGCGGCCTCATCACGGCGCGCGGGAGTGTCGTGGTCATCGACCCGTCCGGCGCGATCAGCTTCGCCGACGAGATGGTGCTGGACGAGGAAATGCGCGCCGGCGTGGCGCGGGGCTTCTCGGCCCGCCTGGACGGCGACGTCAAGCTGGCCGCCGCCACCGCGGTGCGCCGCAGCGACCTGGTCAACGAACTGACCCAGGCGATCTACACCCCGTGCGAGATCTGCGCCGAGGACAAGACCAAGCTGCCGACCTGGTCGATCCGCGCCGACAAGGTCGTCCAGGACCGCGAAAAGCAGGTCATCTACTACCGCAACGCCGTCATCGAGATGTGGGGCGTCCCGGTCTTCTACGCGCCTGTGTTCTGGCATCCGGATCCGGGCGCGAAACGCAAGAGCGGCCTGCTCGCGCCCAATGTCCTGGCCTCCGCCCGTAGAGGCCTGTCCTACGAGCAGCCCTACGCCCTGATCATCTCGCCCTCCGAGGATCTGGTGATCAGCCCTCAGATCAATACGAAGGTGAACCCCTTCCTGAACCTTCAGTGGCGAAAGCGCTTCTGGCCGGGGCAGATCAACGCGCGACTCGGCTTCACCTACGAGCGTGATCTGGATGGCGACGGCGACCGGATCGGCGATCTGACATCGCGCAGCTACCTGCTCGCGAACGGGGCTTTCCGGATCAACGAGGAGTGGCGCTGGGGCTTCGCGGCGGAGCGCGCTTCCGACGATCTGATCTTCGACAAGTACGACATCAGCGACGTCTACCAGCAGCGTGGCATGCTGCCTTCGGACGACCGGCGCCTGTCGTCGCAACTGTACGCGGTGCGCCAGGACGAACAGTCTTGGCTGTCGATATCCGCGCTCAGCATCCAGGGCCTGCGCCCCATCGATATCGACCGGGCGTTCCCGACCATCGCGCCTATGGTCGAGGGGCGCTGGGAGCCCGAAGGCCCGGTGCTCGGCGGGCGCCTGAGGCTGCAGGGCAGCGCGGTCGCCCTGACCCGCGAGCAATCCCAGTTCGTGGCGACACAGCCGGGCGCCGACAGCCGACGTGTCAGCGCCCTCGCCGACTGGCAGGATACCTGGACCTTCGCGAGCGGCCTGCGGCTTTCACCGTTCGCCCAGGTGCGTGGCGACGTTTACGACCTGGACGACCTGCCAGCGCCGGGTCCAGCCGCCAGGACCGTCACCCGCGCCCGCGGCGTGGCCGGCGTCGATGTCAGCTTCCCGCTGATGCGTCGGGACGGGGCCCGCACGATCGTGCTTGAGCCCTTGTTCCAGGCGGCCCTGTCGCCGGACGTCGACGCCAACACGCCTGTTCCCAATGAGGACAGCGCGGTCCTGGAGTACGACGAGACCAACCTGCTGCGGGCCAACAAGTTCCCCGGCTTCGACCGGTACGAGGACGGGCGGCGTGTCAACGTGGGCGCGCGGGCGAGCGTCCTGTACGACGACGGGCGCGGCGGCAGCATCATGATCGGCCGCACCTTCCGCTCGAATCCGGATCTGCAGTTTCCGACCCGAAGCGGCTTGCAGACCGCCAGGTCGGACTGGATCGTCGCCGCCGAAGGGCGCCCCCTCGAGAGCGTCAGCTTCTTCACCCGCGCCCGGTTCAGCCCGGAGAACGGCGACGTGCGGCGCTTCGAAGCAGGGGTTGACGTCAACACTACCCGCGCCCGCGGCTTCATCCGCTACCTGCGGGACAACCAGGACATCACCGGCGTCCAGCGCGAGGACCTCGACTTCGCCGGTGAAGTGATGATCTCGGGCAACTGGGGCGTCACCTTCGCCGGTGTTCGCGACGTCGAGAGCGACGTATGGCGTCGCCAGGAGCTCGGCGGCCTCTACCGGGACGACTGCCTCGATATCGCCGTCGTCTGGGTGCACGAGGAGACCTACAACCGGACTCTGGGCCCGTCGGACTCGGTGATCCTGCGCCTAACGCTCGCCACATTGGGCGATAAAGGCTACAGCCAGTGACGAACGGTCGGAACCTGCGAGTCCGCCTGTCGAAGCATTCAGGGGAACGACAATATTGAATACGTCGACGCGTAGCGTGACGAGGCTGGCACTGGCGGCGGCGTCCGCCCTGAGCCTCGGGTTCGCCCCCATTGTCCACGCCCAGGAGGCTCCTGTCCCCGGGACCACCGACGCCGCCCTGGCGGAGGTGATGGAATCGGCGATCGGCGAAAGCGTCGCTGCGGTCGTCAACGACGACATCATCTCGACCTATGACCTGGTCCAGCGGATGCGTCTGCTGTCGATCACCGCCGGCATCCAGCCCGACGAGAACACCCTGCCGCAGCTGCAGCGGGAAGCCATGCGCTCGCTGATCGAGGAACGCCTGCAGATCCAGGAGCTCCGCAGGGTCGAGAAGGAACACAAGACCGACATCGTCGCCACGGACGCCGACGTTGACGCCGAGCTTACGGAAGTCGCCAAGGGCAACAACATTACGGGCGACCAGATGCTGGCGCAGCTGCGTAGCGCCGGCGTCGGCCCCGAGACCCTGCGCGAACAGATTCGCGCCGAGGTCAGCTGGCAGGGCTACATCCGGGGCCGCTACGGTAGCCGCCTGCGTATCGGCCAGGACCAGATCAAGGCTGTTCAGGAGCAACTGACCGTATCGGCCGGGAAGCCGCAGTACCAGATCAGCGAAGTCGTCATCGACCCTTCCCGCGTCGGCGGCATCGACAACGCCATCCAGGGCGCCGGCCAGCTTATCGGACAGATCCAGCAGGGCGCGCCCTTCCCCGCTGTCGCCCGGCAGTTCTCCTCCTCCGCCACGGCGGCCAACGGCGGCGACGCCGGCTGGGTCGGCGCGGGTGAAATGCCGGCCGAGGTCGAACTGGCCCTCGAACAGCTTCGCCCCGGCCAGATTTCCCGTCCGATCGTCACCGACGACGGCGTCTACATCATCGCGCTTCGCGACAAGCGCGCCGGATCCAATGTCGCGCTGGTCAGCCTCAAGCAGGCCGCGGTGCCGCTGGCGGCCGATGCTTCGCCCGAGGAGGTTCAGGCCGCCGCCACCCAGCTCGAGGCGCTGCGCCCGCTGGTCACCGGATGCGCCGATCTCGAAGCCAAGGCCGCCGACGTCCAAGGCGTCATGGCCGGCGACCTGGGCGAAGCCGAGGTTGCGGGCCTGACCGAGGGCTTCCAGACCGCTGTGGCGACGACGCCCGACGGCCAGCTGTCACAGCCTGTCCGCACCAACGCCGGCCTGCACCTGGTCATGGTCTGCGGCCGTCGCCAGAGCGGGGCCCAGATCCCGACCGCGCAGCAGATCGAAAGCCGCCTCGTCGGCCAGCAGCTGTCGATGATCTCGCGGCGCCTGCTGCGGGACCTGCGCGGCACGGCGACCATCGAGCAGCGGTGACGCCGGCGCCGCTCGCGCTGAGTCTTGGCGATCCCGCCGGTACGGGACCGGAAATCACGACCCGGGCCTGGAGCGCGCTGCGCGAGACCGGGCCTGCCTTCATGGTCATCGGTGATCGTGAAGCGCTGGAGTCCGCGCCCGGCGGGGCTGTTCCTGTCCAGTCGGTCACGAGGCCCGAGGACGCCGCCCTGATCTTTTCCAGGGCCCTGCCGGTGCTGGACATCCCGCTGACCACCACGGTCGTGGCCGGCCAGCCCGATCCCGCCAACGCCGCCGCGGTGATCCGCTGGATCGAGACCGGCGTGGGCCTGGCCCTGTCCGGCGCGGTCAGCGGCCTGGTCACAGCTCCGATCGCCAAGGCGCCGCTCTACGCCGCCGGCTTCGGCTTCCCGGGCCATACCGAGTTCCTCGCCGAGCTGACGGCCGCCGGCCGCCACGACGGCGCGCGCGGACCGGTGATGATGCTGACCGCCGCCGACCTGCGCGTGGCGCTGGTGACCATCCACGAGCCTCTGGCAAAGGTGTCTTCGCTCCTCACCATCGAGAAGATCGTCAACGCCGGGCTGGTCACCGCCCAGGCCCTGCGCCGCGACTTCGGCATCGCCGTCCCGCGCCTGGCCGTCGCCGGCCTGAACCCGCACGCCGGGGAGTCAGGCTCACTGGGCCGCGAGGAGATCGAGGTCATCGCCCCGGCCGTCCGGGCGCTGCGCGAGCTGGGCGTCGAGGCCGCCGGCCCCTCGCCGGCCGACAGCCTGTTCCACCCGGAAGCCCGGGCCCGCTATGACGCGGTCCTCTGCATGTACCACGACCAGGC
>Ga0315902_10008503_pt1 | contig 13893 bp, 14 predicted proteins | sample LakEriMetagenome_9_FD_203523 | JGI IMG/M metagenome (GOLD analysis project Ga0315902, IMG submission 203523) | Freshwater fungal communities from buoy surface, Lake Erie, Ohio, United States - Buoy 12 MA117 | ecosystem: Environmental > Aquatic > Freshwater > Lake > Lake biofilm | place: USA... | reverse complement strand
AATAAAGCAATGGAATCTGCAAATTAGATATTCCATGCCATAATAATCACAATATGTATATCCTGATGAACATCAGATAATCTATATTGTGATTGTTATGGCATGGATATTCATTTAAATAATTATCATGGCTGATGGAATGCACTAAATTGCATCTATCATACAATTTAGTGGCAATAGCAGCATGGTTAACATTTAATGAATTGACAATCTATATTACTTTTCCTTATTCATAAGTGACACGTGACACTTGTGTATTATTCATTAAAAAAAAATTGAAATTTAGACATTTTGTTGTTTTTATAAAAGAAATAATATTCAAATGGGGAAAAGATCAGTATACATTCCGTGTCAAGTTTCTTCTTGGTTTGATGAAACTTTTGAGAAGAATGATGAATCATCTATTAAAAAAGAATATGTCTATGGATTGTATTGCAATTACTGTTCAAAAAACAACATCGCCCCTGTTAAGAACAACATTTTTGCAAAAATGGTTAAAAATAAATTTCCACGCATAAAATCAAGGAGACTTGGGTCAAGGGGTAAAGGGGTTCCATATTTCCAAGGATTTAAATTAAAAAAATATAATCTAAGCGAAAAAATGCAATGGGAAGCAGCCCATGGAATCGTAAAACTTATTTGTGATAACTAATTTTTTTTATATGTATTGCCAAAACACCATGTTCTTTTTCCACATTGGATGCATAATATTGCCTATAAATATTCACCCCATCACTAATGGTTTTAATTTTGGGATCAGGTAACACTTTTTCTAAGCCTTCGTTAGTCAACATCTCTTCGAATGTTTTATATTTTATAATTTTTGTTATTACTGTGTCAATATGATTATTTCGATTGATCCAAACAACTTTATCTCCGACGTTAAGTTTTGTAAAAAACGATTTATTTAATCTGCCTTCAATTGTTTTAATTCCTTCTTTGATATATGTAAACCAAGGATCTTTGATGGTTATTTTGAATTCGGATCCACCTTTAAACTTTTTTAATTTAAGATATTTTGATTTGTATTTTTGGTATTTTTCTTGATAATTGGTATATGTATAAGCCAGCATTATTATCTATATATAAAAAAAGTGATATTTATTTTGTTTTTTCAATAACCAACATAAAATCTTTATTTTTATGTTTAGGTAAAGATCCTTGACATAGTTCAATTAACGTTTCCATACCACTTAATCTTTTATCCATTAAAATTAAGAAAAATTTATCATCAAATTGATAAATTTTTTCATCGATATCTTTATACTCTTCACGCTCAGTAACTTTTTGTATGAGCGATATTGAACTGGAAAAAATATCACTATTATTTTGGTGATCACTTATGACTAAATGAAAAATAGGTATCCTATAGCTATAAAATACCTTATAAGCTTTTAGGAACAGTTTTTCATCGATGCTTTTTGTATGACAACTCAAAATACATAATGGATTAACATTATAGTTTTTTAGTAATTTGAACATCGTTAATATTCCATCTTCAAAGTCAATATCAAATTCCCACAATCTCACAACTTTAGCTTCTTTTCTCAATACCTTGTAGTTGCAAAATTTATTCCTATCCACATCCATACAAGAAATAGATTCGAGAAAAGATGATTTGCCCGAAAAAGATTCACCAATACAGACAATATCAACATATTTGAAATTTTCTGATGGATACCATACGACACTATTTGGTTCGCTGGCCCCACTTTGCGGACCATAAAAATACTCTTTTGTGACAATTTGAATCTGGTTTCCCATCCTCCGTTTTCTAAATAACAAAGTATTACCATTTGGTTATAATTTCAATTTTTTAGCAAAAAGCATGACAAACAACCATCATTTAATTAACAGTATCAATGATATTTTGGGATGCTATTACACAATATGAATTCTATCAAATATGAGCCTATTATACCGGTTGACGCAAATCGCATTGTGGAATAATAACCAGTTCATTAATCTAATCATTTCGGTTATGAATTTCCAATATGGTGATTTAGATTAAATATTAGGTTATTGTATTGTGAATTATCTGGCCTAGATTGGATATCCTAACCTAAATATTGTGTCACACTCAAATGATCAATAAAAGATCCATATAGTTTTACAAATATAAATAGTTACATAATAATCTTTTTTCCCAAATTATATTCATTGATTTTATTATAATGGATACATTTTAGAAAAATGCATGAAATGATACTATAAAATTAAAAATAAATAAATGAATACAGATAACGATTTAATCTATATTCATTAAATTCAACAATTTTTGGCGTAGATAGAAGCCAAGAGAGGGTATAAATCTTCAATAGGTTCTTGTAATTTACCTTCACATACCAAACAAAGTACTAATGCAATTGAATAAATTATCTTATTACTTTCGTTTTCATTTTGATTGTACAAAGGAATTTCAATAAAATTACAATTATATTGAAATATATCGCACAATTTACCAATATCAAATAGTCCTCTAAGTGCTTCTAAATAAGATGGGATATAAATATTTAATCTATTATTTTCTTTATTTATAATTGCTATATGATTAAGACTTACCATAATCCCAAAAGATGAATCCGACAATAAAAATTCATTCACTAATGAATTATTATACGGTATAATAACTTTTTTAAAAATACTATTAAATTTATAAAACGATGATATATAGCTACAAAATTTATGTAAAGTTTTGATAGATACAATTTCAGCAAATATATATTTATTGTTATTTAGTTTCATTGGATTTTCTGTATAATTATGGGTGGGAACAAAAATATCTAAAGGTATATTGATAGGTACATCCAGTTCCAGAATACCGATTGATTTATTTTCAACCACTTTAGTTCCCAGTAAATAAATTTCTAATATCCTTAATCCAAAAGCAATTGTAACCATCTCATTTTTCATAAAATTTGGGTAATAATAAACACCGTTTCTTTTAGGAGGTTTTTCATTTTTATTAAGAGTTTGGTTAAAAATTCTTGGCAGACAATCACCATATTTCTTCAAATCTGATCCTGAAATGGAAAAATTCAAATAATTATTTGTATCTAGAAATACATGAAGATATATTTTGATCTTTGGCTTAATAGTTAAACTAATAAGAGACAATATTTTTCCCCCTTGATTATCATTTTCCACAAATGATATAAGTGAATTGATTTTATTATAATGGTAATTAAAGTTTGTCTTCCCTGAAGAATGTGGAATGGTATAAATATAATGTAAATTTTGTGGTATATTACATCCCAAAATACTAACAACAAGGCGATTTACCTCTGTACTGGTAATTATTTTTTTTTCCATTTTAATTAATCAATCAAATATAATAACTATAGATTTTATATTTCAATTTTTTCCATGCACATGAATATAAAAATATATTTTTATAAAGTATATGGATCCAGACTGTTCAGATAGAGATTTTTTAGAAGCAAACAAATATATTAGAAAAAAAATTGCTTCTTTTGACAATAAAAATTTGGTTGATATCAAATTTGGAAAAAATTGCGAAGAGGAAAAATATGAAAAAAGATCTTATAATGGTTCTTTTCATAAAGGTTTCAAACATAACTCTGTCACAGGCGAGTTAGCTAATGTACATGAATACAATAAATATTTGGAAGCTCTTCTTAATAATAATCAAAAAAAATTAGCTAAAGTAAAACTAGCTAAAAAATTTCAAATAGGATTGGCTAATCCTTTGGCTTCAATGAGTTCGGTACTAGTTGGTGCACCACAAATGAAATTTGATTTTCCTCAACCTTCTAGTTTATCAAGCAAAGAACATGCTGCTGATATGGTCGAACTTTATTGCCAAATGTTATGCAGAGATATACCTTTCACACAATATGACCCTAATGTTAGTAATACCATCAAAGAAGTTTTAATCTATATGAATCAACCTGAATTTTTGAATCATTTTGAGTATTCTTTCCCAAAAGGAAGTATTACCACCGGAAATATTTTTAGAGGTATTGCACCTGGAGAACACCATGGTCCTTATATTAGTCAGCTTTTGTTGTTGAATTTCCCTCTCAATGGAGTATCTATTCCCCAAAAATACGCAACTTTACCCACTAAAATGGATGCCATAAATAACAGTATAACATGTGAGTGGGGAAGGAATATGAAAGAGATGATTAATATCCAAAATACAACTATCTCTAATCTTCCTCCTATACCTAAAAATTTTATTGAACACAAATATATTTATTCTGGAAGAGTTTTGGCAGCTAGTGTACAAATGGACTATGTTTATAATTTACAAATGCAGGCTGCATTAATATTAAATGCGTTAGGAGCAAAAATGAATCCTGGATGGCCTGTTTATAAAAATCAAACGTCATTTATTACTGGGGCTAATATTACTTCAATTTTAACTGCAATTGGAGAAGTTTCTCAATATGCTCTTAAACATGCTTGGTTCTGGAAATGGCAAGTCTATAGAAAACTCCGACCTGAATGCACTTCAATGTGGATCGATAATGTTAAAAACAAAAGAGTTAAGAATAAACATAATTATAATATTAGTAAGGTCGTTCTTAAAAATCCAGTTATGGAAGCAGTTAAAGAATATAACGCTGAATGGGGCACTGAATTTGATAAATCTTATACTTTAGATCAAGTATATCAATCCGGCTGCCCAACACATCCAACTTATCCAGCCGGTCATGCCGTTATTGCAGGAGCCATTAGTACTGTTTTAAAAATTTATTTTGATGCTGAACAACCATGGTCCTCATTGCCTGGATTACAAATTGGGTCACAAAATAGAGCCATTTTACCGACACCTCTTAACGGCCCCGTTATCCAAGCTGATGATACTGGGGATAATTTAATCGATTATTTTGGCAATGGTATTAATAGTATGACTATTGCTGGTGAAATTAATAAATTAGCTAGTAATATTAGTATTGGCAGAGATTGGGCAGGCGTTCATCAACGTGAAGATGGTATCACTGGTATGTTTTTAGGTGAAGCTATTGCCATCGATTATATGGAAGATATCTTGAGTGCCCAAGTAGAAAATAACTTGGATGGCTCTGTTCCAACTATTTCCTTCAGGAAATTTGATGGTAAATTAGCCACAATTAACCCATCTATTTGCAAAAAATAATAACAAAAATTGAAATATAATAGCTTTACATACTCTAATTCAAAATATTATTTTAATTAGAATTTTATGATCTTAATATTACCATATTGTATCTTTTTTGGTATTTGTTTTTATTTGATCGCATCTTTAATTTCTAATCGTTTTGTTGGACCGTATAGATCGATAGACCAAAAGCTTTGTGTTACCATATTCACAATAGTTGGCGTTTTAGTCGGTGGTATGGCCGGATGCGTAATATATCAAGTTATAATAAATCACAATATAATAGATAATAACTATCAATCGTATAGGTAGTAATTTTATTTATCATAAACATATTTTACTATTTCCATAATTAATTCGTTGGGTAATTTGGCTATATTGAGAAGAATATCTTTTCTAAATCTATAAGACTTTACATGATAATTTTTCAAATAAATAAATATATTATACAACACTTTTGGTGAATTAGCCAAAGGGATATTTAATTGGACAAGATAATTATTTAAAATATCAGAGTCTTTTAAAATGGTGGCTGAATCCGATATTTTCATTAGAGGAATCCAATATTTTTGATTCTGGTATCTTTCATAATGATGTCCTCCTGTACCTTTAATTATTTTTTGTGAAATATCGATAATAACTGGAGAGAAAACATTCCAACGACCGTATAAAATATGTGTCTGGTATTCAAATAATATTTTACAATATATTTTGTTCCCAGTATTCTTACAAAATAAAGTGAGTTTATCATAACTTACATAATAATTTTGAAGGAGTTCCTTGATACATTTATACAACCAATTTTCAAAATCAGACATTTTTTCCTTTTTTGATCTCTTTTTGAAAATAACTATTTTATGCCAAATATTCCGACTATCCATAATTAATATATACCATAGTTATTTGTTTATGTAATAAATTAAATACAAACCATGTTGTTATTTCACAATTCTATCAAATAGTATCTAGACATTGTATTTCGATAAGTTACCAGCCGGAAAATTAATCTTACAATATTCTAATAATCAAATGATTTAACAGGATTCCATTTGATAGAATTTATATTGTGGAATAGCAGCTTGGAATATTCTTAATATAACTAATCAAATTAGTGGTTGATTGGTAGACTTTTTTACTTATTCATAAGTGACATTTATGGATTATTTGTTACTAAAAAATCAATAAATGTCACTTATGAATAAGTAAAAGTATGTTAGCCAATCAATTCATTTAATCTTATTTAGATAATATCTTTTTATCAATATTAATTTATTTAATAATATTCAGGCTACTATTCTCACTAAATAATATGATAGTAACATGGATATCAATTATGTCATTAAATAAAACAATGACTCTTGCAAATTAGATATTCCAGGCCAGAGTGATAACAATATGAATATCCAGATAAACATCAGGTAATCATATTGTTATTATCCTGGCCTGGTTCATTCATTTAAATAATTATCCTGGCTGATGGAATGCACTAAATGATACACACGATACCATTTAGTGGCAATAACAGCCTGGCTATCATATTATGTTATTAAATAAAGCAATGACTCTTGCAAATTAGATATTCCAGGCCAGAGTGATAACAATATGAATATCCAGATGAACATCAGGTAATCATATTGTTATTATCCTGGCCTGGTTCATTCATTTAAATAATTATCCTGGCTGATGGAATGCACTAAATGATACATATTATACCTTTTAATGGCAATAACAGCCTGGCTATCATATTATGTTATTAAATAAAGCAACGACTCTTGCGAATTAGATATTCCAGGCCAGAGTGATAACAATATGAATATCCAGATGAACATCAGGTAATCATATTGTTATTATCCTGGCCTGGTTCATTCATTTAAATAATTATCCTGGCTGATGGAATGCTCTAAATGATACACACGATACCATTTAGTAGCAATAACAACCATGATATCATTTAATGCATTAATATTAATAAAAAGATATTATCCAAACAAGATTAAATTTATTGATTATCTAACATACTTTTCATTATTCATAACTAAAAAATTGAAAAATATAACCACTGTTTTGTTTATATTGTTTAAAAAATACAAATGGGATCTCTGGATACTGAAGTTATAAATAAATACTTTAGAAAATTTAATCTTTTAGAATCTGACCTTATAAATATAGAAAACGATATTTTCAAATTGGAAGAAGATATAAAAATATTGGTATTAGATTACGACCAAAATAAATATAATGATTATACAGAAGCAACTAATAAAACAAGTGATTTTCTATCAAATGTCAACAATAATTTTATTGATCACATTAAAATTTTAAACGATATGGATACCGAGATGCCTTTTTTCGAAAATATAATAAATAATATATCCGACACCATATTCATACAACATAAAAAAATCCAAAATATCAAACTGTTACTTTTGAAATACAAGTGTCAAAATGAAATAGTTGACGATAATTATTTTAATAGACAAGAGATAAACAACGCTATTTTGGATACGATAATTTTAAACTTAAAATTTGTTAAAAATGATATCCCAAACTATTTTCTTGCAATAAATAAATATGATACACTCCAACATTTAGTGATTATTGTTGAGATATATCGCAAAAAGTATAATCGATATAAAGAACACATAAAAGGAAAAAATATAGAACCAAATCTATTATTTAAAATGTTGACAATTGATACACTTTTTAAAACGGTCGATTTTTTTGGATAATTGATTTAGGGGTTTCGAGCATATGATTAGTATCATTTTCATCCATTCCCAACTCGAGCAATTTATTGTATAACTTTGTTTGTCTATTTTTAGCTGCCAAATGTAGTATCGTATCTCCATCCATATTTTTATAGGTTATTATATTTTGATTTGAGGTAATTAATTCCATAATATAATCAATTTCATCATCGTAGTATATTGTGGATATTAATAAGTGGAATATTGTATTTTGATTATCAAATTTAATATTTCTTACTTTGATATATTTTAAAATGGTTACAATTATATCGATTTTTTTATTTTCTAGACATATCAAAATGGATTCCTTAATAAATTTGGTGGTAATTTTTTCTTTCTTTTCTCTAAAAATACTTTCTGCTAGATTAAGATTAATATTGAGTAAATAATCAATTATTTCTAAATTACCAATTTTAATCGCTCTAATAAAAGATTCCGCAAAATTAAAAGTTATGGATGCAAAGTTTATCGTATCATTAATTTTATCTTTAGGAACTAATGTAATACCACAATTTTCTGGAACGAAATATTTTATATTATATAATATATCTAGTTTATTAGTCTTTTTTGATAATTGTTGTGTTTGGTAAGGAATATCTGTTCGATCAACAAAAACTTTTATGCCATTAATTTTTTTTTTGATTGTAAACTTTATCCCTTTATCTTTTATAATTTTGTTCACAATAAACTTAACGAGTTCAAGATCGTCACTTTCAATAGCATAATCTAAAGGTGTTTTGTTATTCAGCGAATTTCTAATAGCATAATCAACACCAATGTCCAACAAATATTTTACTATCCCAATTCTTTTCAAAGAAATAGCCAAATGAAGAGTTATCATTCCTTGTTTATTATGTAAACATGGATCAACATTATGTTCAATTAAATACCTAACCAATTCTAAATTATCTTTTACAATAGCATAATTTATCATAGAGTCTTTATTCTTATCCAATTTATTGATATCTTTAACGAATTTACGCTTATTGAACCATTTTTTGTTCATATCGTACATTTTGATTGTTTCCAACCTATTTATTTCATCCACATTACCATCATCGTTATCAATACTAAAAAGGAGTGTATCAAATTCCATTTTGGCTACAATTTAAATTTTAAACTACGTTCAATGAGTCTATTTTTCAACTTTTTTTTATAAGGTACCTAATAATGGAAGAAATTATTAAAATTAATGTCGGAGGACAATATTTTACGACTTATAAATCAACACTTTTAAATTCAGACTATTTTAAATCTTACTTTGAAAGATGGGAAAAAGAAGAACATTTTCTAGATTTAGACCCTAATATATTTCAACATGTTCTAAATATCTTAAGAGATCCAAATTATGAAATACCAAAAAGGGTTTATAATAACACAATTAAAATGGCGGAATATTTATGTATTCCCATTTCTCAAGAAACTATGAGCGATGAAGAGATGGATAAAAATATCTATTATGAAAATAGTAAAATAGTGGTTATACCATTTCAATGGCATAATATAAAATTATATAATTGCAAAAAAATTCATGATTTAATTATTAATATTCCAATACAATCACTTCGTATTACTCAGACTAAGAATAATTGGGATACTATTTTATCAACACCAAATTCTTCAAATATAATGAAAACGATATTCGAATATATTGATAATAAGTTTTTTTTAAAAAGTAAATATATTGAACTAATTAACGATGCCATTACCGAAAAAAATCAAATTGTCGTGGAATTTCAAACTTTAGAATATGGAGATATGGATTTTATATGCATATACTCAAGATAACTCAAATCATGATCAAATAAAATAATTACTAATAAAATATCAATGAATAATCTATAAATGTCACTTATGCATAAGGAAAAAGATTATTAATCAAATAATTATTATTGAACATTGTTGGATCATATCTTTTTTTAAACATAATTATGATAGTTATTAAGATAGGTCCATGTAATAACATCAACAATATGATATCCAGATAATCATCTAGGTAACAATATTGTGAATACCCATTACATGGAAGACTATCTGATCACTAATCCGGCTACCATAGTCACAATATTATCATCCATCAAATGATTACCTAATCACGCTACAACTTGGCCAAGTTATATCGGGCATGTTGATAGATGATAATATTGTGCCACAATAGCCTTATTTAATTATTTGGCCATCTATAATACTTTTTTCTTATTCATAAGTGAAACAGTGACATTTATTCATTAATAAAATATTGAAAAAATTGATTTGTAAATATAATAAAGATATATGTTTGGTATTCAATCATATGTCGGCCTTGAATGATATTTTTAAACAATATGGCGTTACAGGGTCGCCTTTTGTCGATTCTCTAATTTTAGCACATCTTATACCATTTATGATATCATATGTGAATAGTATAGTTGCTATATGTAGTAAAATAGTTTTGACTATTATTAATTTTATAGCAGGATATATTAAAAATGTAATAAAAACCAAAATGGTAGGTGTTATCTTATGTACTATTATTGTTGAACAAGATAACCAAATTTTTAATTTTATTAACGATACAATATTCGAGGAAAAAATTTCATCGGATCCAATAAAAAATAAATCGTCACTCATACTTCATACAATTAATTTTCTCAAAAATATTGGGAAAGTTGAATATTCCGATCATTACAAAAAATGGAAACAAAAAAATAGGAATTTAATACATTTAAATGTAAAATATAACAAAAAAAATGATGGTCTCATAGACTTCGAAACAAGATCAAAATTAAGTATTGTTAATAAAGAGTATAAATTCTTTAATTTTGAAAACAAAGTAATTAAAATATCTAAATTGATTGATAGTAATAAACAAACTAATGAGCTAAAAATCACATTAATGGACTTCGAATCCAAACATATAAAATCAGAAAAAGAAGTTTATGTTAAATTTATAGAAAGGTTTTTGATCGAAAGATTCGGTTTCAAAGATAAAATATACTATAAGTATAGCATTTATTGCATGCATAATGAATTTTCTCAAGTGATTAGAAATTTAATTACTAACGGTCTTGTAGATTCCTCAAGTGGACTATTAAAATATAACGATAATCATCGAGAAGAACAAATTGATCAAGATAATGAGATTGTTGGTTCAAATATTAGTATGCAATGGGATTGTATTAATTTTACTAAAAATGATTATGATTATAAAAGTCATATTGTTTTTGATAACAATAGTTCAATAGCTAAAGATATGACCCATAAATTGAATTTTGGCAATATGTTTACCTATTATTACCGCAAATATATCTCTCCAAATGGATTATCTTGCAATTCTTATGGATATTTTTGGAACAATAATGTGCTATATTTGTTAAGTCAAAATGGCGGTCATTCGATGATTAATATTATCTCTTTTGGAAAAATTATGTTTAAAAAAGATATTATGGAATGCGTTGAACAATTAATTAAATTGAATATTAATCACACAACTTCAACCAATAAAATAAATAAAAAAACTGTAGTCATTTATAAATTAAAAGATGGTCAATGGAATGCGTATGGATTAGATAAAAGATCTTTTGATACTATTTATCTGCCAAATAGCACGATGGAATCAATTAGAAAAGAAATAGATACTTTTATTGAAAAAGAGAAATTATACCGCGAAATGGAAATATCTTATCGAAAGGGGTTACTATTATATGGACTACCAGGAACAGGGAAAACATCTTTAGTCAAATCGTTAGCCTATGAATATCAATTGAATATATATATGATTAATATTAACGACGATGAAATTAACGATGATAGTATTATCGATATACTCAATTCAATCGGTAACTCCGGAAATAAAATATTACTATTTGAAGATATTGATAGTGCTTTTGCCGATAATAATAAAGAGGAAATCAAAAATCATACTAAAATTTTAGAATCTTATAAAGAATCAAAGAGCAAAAAAATTAAGAAATTAGATGGTGATAAAGAAGAAGGTAAAGAGGAAAAATATAATATTGTTTCCAACAATAATAAGAAGCAACATAATTATAGAAGGAAATATTTGACTTATTCTGGCCTTCTTAATGCATTGGATGGAGTATTATCTAATCAAAATGGTGTTATTACTATTATGACAACTAACTATAAAGAAAAATTGGGGGATGCCTTTTTAAGACCCGGTAGAATAGATAAAATGTTTGAGTTAAAACGATGCAATGGTGAACAAATAGATAAAATGTTAACTATACTGATTGAGAAGAGAAATACGCTATTCAAAGAAATTGATAGTACAAATATTGATCAGACACTAATCAAGGAAAAGATAAATCTATTCATCAAAAATGTAACTAATGAAAACGGGGAGAGTAATATTAAACCATGTGAACTACAAGTTTATATCTTGAAATATATTGATAATATTGATGATATATTTAATAATTATAGGGAACTAATTTAATTTTTTTATATTATAAATATATGATGAATCATAATAATTCTACAAAAACCACTAAAAAAAATATGAACAAAATATCAAAAGCCGTCGGTAAATTAAATTTACCAAAAGAGCAAAAAGAATTATTTCTAATCATATTAGAAAAAGATACAACGAATACCCTTATATCATGGTCGCTAAAAAATTCGAATAGTGAAGATATTTTTAAACATTTTATAGAATTATGTACCAATTTGGAAAGTAGCAAATCAGAAAAAAATAAAGAACTTATTAAACAAATTGATAATATTATTGCATTTCAAAATTAAACATATGTTATATAACACAATAAATTACTTTTGTACGAGTTCACATATATTTCAACTCTACATATTCTTTCTTTATTGATAATATCTACAAATTTACTTTTTAGATAACCCATACTATTAAATACCATCTCACTATTTCCAGAACACTTTATCCCCCTAAATATTTTATTTTTTTTATACAGTATGATACTATACACCATTGTTGAATCATCCACTTTTAAATTGATAATTGTATCATCCTCACAAATATCTGCATAATATTTCAAACAAATAGCTTTTTTCATTATTATTACTTTCATCGGTGACAAAATTTGTATATCCATCATTGGATTTAACATCTCCAAGAGATTCTTAACATTGATAAAATCATCTTTTGATACAGCATATTTTGGATATCTCAAGATATTTAATATATGTTTGAAAGAATCCGGGTCAAAATCAAAAAAATAAATTTCATCTTTTTGATCCCCCCTTTCAAAATATACTTTGAAATACTCTAATTTATCCAAAGTTGATTTATAGATTTTAAACTCTTGACCACCTATATTTAAATGGATAATTTTATTTTCCATTTCACATTTCTAATATTTTAAATCATTATATTATTTGAAATTCAAAATTTTCATAATAAATAAACAATCCTGGATTTATTTTATTGACTCAATAAATCCATATTCTTGCTGCCTAAAATTGCATTATCAAACAAAGAATGTTTAAAATCACATCCCAAAAAGATTGATCCTGAAATATTGGCTAATGAAAAATTAGATTTTGAAAAATTACAAAAATGTGCTTCCATATCTAGATACGAATTATAGAAGTTCGCGCTCTCAAAATTAATATTTTTTAATATCTCTTTGCATACTATCCTAGAATTTGAAAAATCGATGTCGGTTAGTAGTCCGCTATTTTGAATAGAAATATCAATTAGTTTACAATAATTCATAATAGAATTAGATAAATTTGTATGATCCATTACACATTGATCAAAATTTGAAAATTTTAAACTGGCACCTTCAAAATTAGATGACTCTAAATTACATTTTTTGAAGTATACATAGTTTAGTTTGGCCTTTGTAAAGTCGCAATTAGCTATTTCACAATACTCAAAAATGGTATATTGAAAATCAGTATTTGAAAAATTGCAATTGGATAAATCCATATTTTTGACCACTTGTTGTGAACCTTTTATTCCACTAAAATCTAAATATTCCATTTTAGATTTATCCTAATATTATCCATTTATACACTCTAATTGCATATACAATTAATAAATTAATCAATTTTTTTACAATA
>Ga0315902_10008500_pt1 | contig 13896 bp, 7 predicted proteins | sample LakEriMetagenome_9_FD_203523 | JGI IMG/M metagenome (GOLD analysis project Ga0315902, IMG submission 203523) | Freshwater fungal communities from buoy surface, Lake Erie, Ohio, United States - Buoy 12 MA117 | ecosystem: Environmental > Aquatic > Freshwater > Lake > Lake biofilm | place: USA... | reverse complement strand
GAAATCCGTGCCCTTCTAGTACCGATTCCTGGTATCCTTTTAGGATATACTTGTAGAAATAAACACCATCTTCTGCGTCTTTTCCACTGTCTGTTTTTCCATTCCAAACGGGATTCAGACCTTGGCCATCAAACATGATATTGCCCCAGCGATTTGTAATGGTAAGTTGAATATCTAACGCATTTGTTGTAATAAGCTGAAACACATCGTTCGCCCCGTCGCCATTTGGCGAAAATACGTTAGGCGCCTCGACGGTTGGTGTTGGAGGTATGCAAGATCCATCATCTACTTCTGCCATAGGATTGTAATTGATGGCAATAGGATCTGTACATCCACAAATGTTGATGCTGATGGTGGCAATAACGGTATCCGCGCACATTCCTTCAATGGCAATAAGTTCAATGATGGCGTCTTCTGTGTACGTTTGAGATTGATTACCCATGTTATTAACGGTCAGCACATTACCGTTTCCAAATGTCCATTTGAATGTGGATGCATTTTGACTGTTATTGACCATATTGACCTGAAGGGGAGAACAGCCCGAAGTTGGCTCCGCGACAAATGCTGCAATGGGTGGGTTGAGAATATCCACAAAAGCACTGTCATTGACTTCACAAACGGCATCTTGCACATTGATGTAATACCAACCGGATGATAAATCAGTCCATACGGAGGCATTGATGAAATTCGGGCTATTAGGACCAGGACCTGTCCAAGTGTATTGCATTCCTTGCTGCGGAGTGACGGTTTGACCGGTAACTTGAACAGAAACATAACCCGTTGGTTCACACGTGGCAGGACCTACGTAAATCGTGTCGATTGCGAGTGTTTGGTTAATCACCAAGACCACACTGTCGTCCCGTGTATAACCGCAGCCATCCGTTATGGTGACGTAATAGGTAATGGTATCATGTTCAAGCCCCGTCGATGGCAAAATGGTTGGGTTCGTTGTACTCGGGGTTGACCAGTTGAACGTGTACGGAGAATTCGAATTGCCTAAGTTTTGAATCGTTACCGTTGGGGAAAAGGTGGGACAATAAGAGTACGCAGTATCGACCAAGTTGTAAGTCATCTGATCGGGATACACATTGATATCAATGATGGTAGATGTGCACATGTAGTTTCCTGCAGTGTCATATACCAATGCCTGAAAAGTAGTATCCGTCATAGGATTGACCCAAAACGTATCCGTATCTTGTAATCCGCTTGTCCAATTGATTACTGTATTGCTTCCACATGGTGCTCCTGTGGCATTGATGACAATGTTTTCAAGGCCCCAGTTGTCACAACATGAACCAGACGAACTGGTCTGAATCCACTGAAACATGGTATTCGTTGTTGCAGCTCCCGGAGGTATAGGCACATTAAACGTACCCCAGCTTGTGTAAGGAGTTGATTGACCTGCACCAACAACTGAACCGCTCGTTCCAGGGTTGCTTGGAAGGGTAAAACCTCCCGGTGAATAATAATAAATAGTTATCCAGGTTATTCCCCCATCCGTACTATACTGAAACGAAACGCCTTCGTTGGCAAGATCAGGTCCTTCACAGGGCGCAGAACCGCCCTGAACGGCATATACCATGTCAAATGAAACAACCCCTCCGCAACTGATATCAAAGGCAGACGTTGTGATTTGAGGGGTTCCAGAACCCGCGGAAGAGGCCCAATAATAAGGAGTGTTGGTGGTGTTTGAGCCGCAAGGAGAACCGAAGTTTGTTCCTCCTGCGACATACCAGCTGGATGGCAATGCTGCAGAGTTGAAATTAAAAGATTGTCCTGCGTTCAATAAGTTGGCAATGCACACAACTTGAACGGAATCTCCCGCACAAACGGTTGTGTCTTGGGGAGTAACAGTAACTGTGCACGTTTGCGCAGAAAGTTGAATTCCGATAAAGGCGCTAAAAAAGAGCGAGTAAAACCTTTTCATACTTATTGGTTGTTGATTTTAAGGTTTGTAAGTATTTCTGATTTGAATTTCCATCCACCGGCTAAGTTGGGATTCACAATGAGTCTGGTAAGTAAATGGTTGCTAAACATGCAATTTCCTTCAACTGTTTCGTTTGGACCTAAAGTAATTTCTACGTGGCTTTCTGAATAATCATCACAACCACTGCAAGCTTCTTCGAACGCTAAACCGAAGTTGAACACAAGTTGTTTAGGTTCACTTCCCGTATTTTCAATTTTCAAAAAGGAGTAGTAAAGAGGTTTTTTCCCAGGGAAAACGTCACAATTACCCCTTCGTGTTGAAAATATGACTCCATCCTTATTTTCGGTGATTTGCCAGTCCGTTTCAGGAAATGAAGACACTTGTTGCCCAAACGTAAATGCTGCAGCCTGCAGAAATACAATAGCAGCGATGGTTTTATAGATTTTCATACCAACAATTTGATTCTTTAAATTCAACTAAAGCAAAAATAAGCAATAACGGAAGTAAAACCAACCAAAAGGACTTTTTTTACGTTCGTCTTAGCTTTGAATTGTTCAGACGCAGAAATGATGTAATAGGATGCCTGCAGAAACCGCAACATTTAGAGATTCGCATTCTGAATGTCCAGGTATTCGAATTTTATTGGGAAGCATGTTTTGAAGGTTGGGACGAATTCCTTGGCCTTCATTTCCCAGCAATAGTAGGCCATTTTGTTGTTTTTCCAATGTTGAAATGTCAATTCCATTAAGTGCTGCTGCAAGCACAGAATCCGCAAATGGTCTTAGCCATTTTTCTAAGTTTGTGTAGTGCACGTTTACTCGGAAAACGGATCCCATACTGGCTTGTAAGCATTTAGGATTGAACACATCAACCGTGTCTTCGCTGCAAACAATGTCTTTAATTCCAAACCAATCCGCGGTTCGAAGAATGGTGCCTAGGTTTCCAGGATCCTGAATACCGTCTAAAGCAAGCATCCAATGATTTAGTCTTTCAGGTAAAACGTGTTTTTTTTTTCGAAGAACGGCTAGGATCTTTGTTCCACTGGCTTGATTACCAAGCTTTGCAAGTTGCGCAGGCGCAAGGTAATAACAGTTATTCTCAGGTAAATTGAAACGCGCATATTCGTCGCTGCATACCAGCATTTCGATATCGTTTGGACATGTAGCAATTGCCTCATCCACTACCTTTGGGCCTTCCACTACATATTGATGATGTAAATCTCTAAATTTCTTCAGTTGTAGGGAACGGATACGTTTGATATTGTTGTTCGAAATCTGTTGCACGTTTGCCTTAATTTGTATTTTTGTTGAGCATGTTCAAAACGCTCAAACATACATATATTTTTTGTATCACCCTTCTCTTTTTGGGATCCTGTTACCAGGCGAAATTTGTTCCCGAAGGAAAATACTTATTGAAGAAAAACGATGTCACCATCACCGGCGATAAACTGGAAGATCCTTATTCCATTATCAGGCAAAACCCCAATTTTAAAACCCTGGGTGTAAAACTAAAGTTGTGGGCATACAACCGCATTGACTCCGCTAAGGTAGCGGACAAAAGGCTGGATAAGAACCTAACACTGCGCACTAAAAACAATAAGATAAGAGCTCGGGAGAAAAAAGTCAACGACCGCAAAATAGCAAAAGCGAAAAAAAAAGGTCAAAACCTCTACACCAAACGCACGCTTACCCTTAAAGACACCCTCGACCCTCCAAAATTTTTTCGGGAATGGTTCAAATATAAGTTTGGCGAAAAGCCAATTGTATTTGATTCGATTCCGTACAATAAAACCTTGGAACAGTTAACCATTTACTTAAAAAATAAAGGGTATTACTACGGTTCGGTGAAAGGAGAGGTTCTTTACAATAACCCGAAGAAAAAAGCGACGGTAAACTATCAAATTGTTACAGGAAATCAATACCATATCGGGAGGGTTAAATTAGGACCGATTGATCGTAAGATTGAGGCTAAATACCTTTATTACCTTAAGGTTAAAAAAGATTCATTACAAGGAAAACCTTTTGATAAAGACCTATTAGATGCTTATCGGGCAAAACTTGCTGCCTTCATGCGCAATGAAAAAATCTATGGGTTTAGTCCATCAAACATTAGTTATGTAATCGATACAAACAAAGGTAATTGGCTCGTGGATGTGGAAATTGTCATCAGTAACCGAGAAAAAGTGATACCGGCCAAAAATGACGATGAAAAAAGCAAGATAGTAACGGTTCCTCACCTTGAGACCTTTATAAATAAGGTATATTTTCATTTGGCTGACACTCTCTATTGCAATGATTTCTCCAAACGTGCTGCATTACTTAAGAAAGATGTACTAGAAGGGCAGTTTGTAAATTGCTTTGATACCATTCATTACCAGCACTTTAAAAACAAGAGAAAGGGAGAAATTGACCCGATCCGATCGGCTACGTTCTTGTACAACTGTAAAATGAGTACAACACCTGAGGTAATTGAACTACAAAATTACCTTGAAGGGAATAATTGGTACAAAGGGTATTACATCGAACGTTCTTATTCGAGGCTCATGCAGCTTGGTGTATTTGAGTCTGTCAAGCCCGTCATTGATGAATTATACTCAAAAAAAGACGTCAATTACATTGATGTGCATTACTACCTCGTTCCCTCGAAAAGGCAAACCTTTAGTTTTGAACCACGAGCCACCAATTCCAATGGTTTCTTAGGGGTAGCTGCATCTGTCAATTACACGAACAAGAGTTTGTTTTATGGGGCGGAAAAACTCATTTTGTCACTAAGTGGGGGCTTCGAATCTCAACCTCCCATCTTTGACGAAACACTTTCGGGAGAAAAAATCCAGCGGGCAGGCCGCAGTTTCAATACCTTCGAATTCGGTCCCAGTATAAAATATGACGCCCCGGGTTTATTCCCAGTAAAAGTGTCCGCACTCTCAAAAAGACAACGGCCCAGAACAGTCATTTCAACTGCGTTAAATTACCAGCGAAGAGCTGACTTCGAACGCACCATTTTTCAGATGAACTACATGTGGCGTTTATACATTCCAAAAGACCAACAGGTCATGCAACTCGGGCTTCCTTTTGCTTCGGTAATAAAATACGTTGATATTCGAAATAGTTCAGATTTTCAAAGCAAATTGGACGTACTCAATGATTTGTTTTTGAAAAATGCGTACAGCAACCAGTTCATTTGGCAAGATTGGAGGGTTTCATACGAATATGAGAATAAAGACAAGGAACAAACTAAAAAGGATTTCCATGCTTACGTTTTATCTAATCTTGACCTGGCTGGTAACATGCTATCTTTCTTTAAAGACAGGCAGGATACCATCGCGAACGGTCAGCATACCATCCTTGGAATCGGTTACTCTCAATTTGTTCGTATTGATAATGAAGTCAATTTATCCTACGACTTGCCGCGGAAGTCAAGTTTGAATTCGCGGTTTCAACTTGGTGGAGGCATTCCATACGGCAACACAAAAACTTCTTTGCCGTACGATTATAGTTTTTTTGCAGGGGGAGCCAATGATAACCGCGGATGGCGTGCACGGGCTTTAGGGCCGGGATCCTACCAATATTACCTCGACACGAATCGAACAGCCACACAAATCGGTGATATTCGCCTTGCCACTTCGGTAGAATACCGTTTTTCGTTGGGGGGAATGCTGCGTTCTGCTGTTTTTCTGGATGCGGGGAATGTTTGGACATTTAACGAGGATACCAACCGTGTTGGTAGCCAGTTCACTTCGAATTGGTACAAAGAAATCGCGTTGTCTGCCGGAATTGGTGTTCGTTTAGACCTGGATTTTTTTATTGTGCGATTTGATATCGGTTTACCCCTAACAAATCCTGCATTACCTGAGGGTGAACGCTGGATATTTGACAAAACGCGTCCGGTGTTTGTTCAGCAAGCAACAGCTAAGTTCGGTGCGAATTACGGTGATATTGTTCCGAAACTGTTTACGCCAGTGGTTCACTTTGGAATTGGGTACCCGTTTTAGTTTCAGTTAAATTTATTAACCGTTTAATACGGTCAATTTGGCAAAACGTACTAATACTGTTTTTGAACCATGATGCGGAAAGAAGACGGTCGCTTTTTGGTCTGGTCCTGAACCTTCTAACGCTGTAACTTTTCCTTTACCGAACCGGTCGTGTTGAACGTTATACCCAACTTTTAGGTGAACTTGATTCGAAAGGTCATTTCCCTCTTGTTTCAATTCACTCAATGGCTTTAGATGAGAGCCATTTCCACCAGGTTTTCGGTTGAGCCCACCAGTAAAAGGTCGTTCGTTATACACAGACCCTCGTTGCATTAATGACTTTCCCCCACCGGAACGGGTGTTTTCCATAGTGATGAATGCACGGTCAATTTCGTCGATGAAACGACTGGGTTCAGCGGTGATTAAATTTCCCCAAAGGAAGCGGGATGCCGCATACGATAGGGTGCAAGTTGTGCGTGCGCGCGTGATGGCAACGTAAAAAAGCCTGCGTTCTTCCTCTAATTCACTTCTCGCGTTTATAGCCATTTGGGAAGGAAATAAGTTCTCTTCCAATCCAACAAGAAAGACATGAGGGTATTCCAATCCTTTCGAGGAATGTATGGTCATAAGTGAGACATGGTTGAGCGCATCCTTGTCTTTTTCGTCCGCGTCGGTTAGTAACGCGACATCTATTAAAAATTCTGACAATGAATCCTCTTCATCCTCGGCACGCGAGATGCTGAATTCCTTTACCGCGGCAAGTAGTTCTTCTACGTTTTGATAACGTTCGATTTCTTCTGGACCTTTGTCTTTTTCCCGTTTCATTTCGGCCAAAATACCTGAGCTTCTGGCAATGGTTTGAGCCATTTCAAAGGCATTTAACTTGTTCAATTGAGCACCAAAACTTTGAATCATGGTCGAAAACTCAGCTAGTTTTTGTTTTGTTCCAGATGAAACGGAAACAGGAAACTGAGCACTTTGAGTAATGACATCCCAAATTCCTACGTTGTAGTGATTTGCAGCGATGATAAGTGTTTCAATCGTGGTTTTCCCAATTCCGCGTTTGGGGTAGTTGATTACACGTTTTAACGCCTCTTCATCGTTCGGATTGGAGGCAAGCCGGAAATAGGCTAAAATATCTTTGATTTCTTTGCGCTGGTAAAAAGAAAGTCCGCCGTAAATTTTATAAGGAATGTTGCGCTTACGAAGTGCCTCCTCGAAGGACCTTGATTGTTTGTTAGTACGGTAAAGTATAGCAAAATCAAAGAACTCCGAACCTGTGCCCATCTTCAGGTCGTAGATTTTGTCCACAACCACTTTTCCTTCCTCATTGTCCGTTAGTGTTCGAACGACGGATAATTTCGCACCCTCGGAATTGTCTGTCCAAATAACCTTCTTGATTTGATCCTTGTTTTTATGGATAACACTATTGGCTGCTTCAACAATGTTTTTACTACTTCTGTAGTTCTGTTCCAACTTGAATAATCGAAAGTCAGGGTAATCACGTTTAAAATTCAGGATGTTTTGGATGTTTGCACCTCGGAAGGAATAAATGCTCTGGGCATCGTCTCCCACGACACATAAATTTTCATAAACGGCAGCCAATTTTTTAACCAGCAGGTATTGTGCAAAATTGGTATCTTGATACTCGTCGACGAGTATGTACTTGAATTTTTGTTGGTAGTAATCAAGCACCTCCGGAAAATCGCGGAACAATACGTTTGTTTGAAACAGCAGGTCGTCAAAATCCATGGCGCCGGCTTTAAAGCAGCGCAACGAATACCGTTGGTAAATTTTCCCAATGTCCGGCCTTCTTGCTTGAACATCTTCTTGCACAATTTCTTCGTTCGCATTGTAGTCCTCAGCTGACAATAAGTTGTTTTTTGCCGAGGAAATACGTCCCATCACCATGGAGGGTTTATACACTTTATCGTCAAGATTGAGCTCTTTTATGATGTCTTTTAAGAGGCTTTTTGAATCTTGTGTATCGTAAATAGTGAAGTTGGAAGGATAACCTAATCGGTCTGCATTGAACCTTAAAATACGAGAGAACACGGAGTGAAATGTCCCCATGGTAATGTTTTTTGCCTCGCTTCCACCAACAATATGAGAAATACGTTCGGTCATTTCACGCGCTGCCTTATTGGTAAAAGTAAGGGCAAGAATATTGAACGGATCGACCCCTTGTTCCATCATGAAGGCAATTCGGTAGGTGAGGACTCGGGTTTTTCCAGAACCGGCACCGGCAATTACCATCATTGGTCCATGAATATGCTCTACCGCTTCACGCTGCGCGGAATTTAGTTCGTCTAGGTAACTCATTTCTTAGAAATAATCTGTGTAATTAGGATGTACGACGAGATGAAACAAACATAATCATTCTACCTCGTTTTTTTTCGTCTTGTCTGAGCTTTTTTTCAACTTTCAGTTGGCAGTGCATTCGATCTAAAATGTTACTTTTGTTCACTACAATTACAAACGTATGGCACAACATTTCAAGCCCGGTGTGGCAACAGGCGACGAGGTTCAGGCAATTTTTAAACTGGCTAAAGAAAAAGGTTTTGCTTTGCCCGCGGTAAATGTTACAGGTTCTTCAACCGTAAATGCGGTGATGGAAACGGCTGCAAAATTAAATTCTCCTGTGATCATTCAGTTTTCGAATGGGGGAGCGCATTTCAATGCGGGAAAAGGCCTTAGTAACGATGATGAACATGCAGCGATTGCCGGCTCTATTTCAGGTGCACACCACATTCATACCTTGGCTGAATTGTATGGAGCAACAGTGATTCTTCATACAGACCATTGTGCACGGAAATTATTACCGTGGATTGACGGCCTGCTTGAGGCGGGTGAGTTGTACCATAGAGCAACCGGAAAGTCTTTGTTTAGCTCTCACATGATTGATCTATCAGATGAACCCATGGATGATAATATCGCAACATGCAAAAGGTATTTGGAGCGAATGGCCAAAATCGGCATGACCCTCGAAATTGAACTTGGAATCACTGGTGGGGAAGAAGATGGGGTCGACAACTCTCATGTGGATGTATCAAAACTTTATACACAGCCCGAAGAGGTAGCACTTGCCTACCAAGAACTTTCCTCCGTTTCAAACCGATTTACGGTCGCTGCCGCATTTGGAAATGTGCATGGGGTATATAAACCGGGAAATGTGAAGTTAACGCCCAAAATTTTGCGTGATTCTCAATTATTTGTTCAGCAAAAATTCAACACTGGACCAAATCCGGTTGATTTTGTATTTCACGGAGGTTCGGGCTCTTCCTTGGCTGAAATCCGCGAGGCAATAGGATATGGAGTGGTAAAAATGAATATTGATACCGACCTTCAGTTTGCTTACACAGAAGGGGTTAGGGATTACATGCTGAATAAAGTGGATTACCTGCGCACTCAAATAGGAAACCCTGAGGGTGAGGAAATGCCAAATAAAAAATACTACGATCCTAGAAAGTGGGTTAGAGAAGGAGAACTTACTTTTATCAATCGCTTGGTTCACGCCTTTCAAGATTTGAATAATGTGAACACCTTAGAAGTTTAAAAACGTAAATCTGTCAATAATGAGTTGGTTCAAACGCAGTAAAGAGGGAATTACGACCTCCACATCTGAAAAAAAGGAAACGCCGGAAGGATTATGGTCAAAATGCTCGAATTGTAAGACCCTTTTTACGATGGAAGATTTGGCCCGAAATAGCTACGTGTGCGATCGATGCTCACATCACGAGCGAATAGGGTCTGAAGAATATTTTCAAATCCTATTCGATCAAGGGGAGTTCATTGAGTTAGATGTAGACCTTTCATCGGGAGACCCTTTGCATTTTGAAGATACTAAGAAGTATACCGATCGCGTTGAAGCGACGCAAAAAAATACAGGCCTCAAAGATGCCATCCGAACAGCAAAAGGAAAATTGGACGGTCACGATTTAGTGATTGCCTCTATGGATTTTGCTTTTATTGGTGGGTCAATGGGTTCAGTCATGGGTGAGAAAATTGCCCGTGCCATTGATGAAGCCATTCGCATCAAAGCGCCGTTTATGATTATTTCTAAATCAGGAGGTGCACGAATGATGGAAGCTGGGTATTCCCTTATGCAGATGGCAAAAGTGTCAGGTAAACTCAGTCAATTGGGTAAGCATGGTTTGCCTTACGTTTCATTTCTCACCGACCCAACAACAGGTGGCGTTACCGCATCCTTTGCCATGCTTGGCGACATAAACATTGCTGAACCAAGAGCACTCATCGCCTTCGCAGGTCCCCGTGTGGTGAAGGAAACCATCGGTCGGGATTTACCAGAAGGATTTCAGACCTCAGAATTTGTTCTTGAACACGGTTTTCTGGATTACATTGTCGAGCGAACCCAATTAAAGGAAACCCTTGGATTATCCTTGAAGTTGTTCCGCAGCTAGTTGGTTTACCATGTTTTTCCTGCGGATTCCATTTCTTTGAATTCTTTCACCAAATTCAATGCTTCCGGAATTACGTCGCTGCTCAAAACGATAAGTGAACCTTTTTTTGCGTGTTTGATGGCATGAGTGATGGCCTCTTTTTCTGAGGGAATCACGGTAATGGGAATATGAGCATTTTTAGCGCGAATGCCTCCTTCCAGCATCTGGATGAGTTCTTCTTCCGTTTTCCCCCGTAAGTGTTTGTCTTGACGGATGATGATTTCGTCAAACATCTCTGAAGCAATAGCGCCCATTTCGTTGTTGTCCTCAACACGACGGTCACCAATTCCAGCAATGATTCCTACTTTATGCGTTGCCTGAAAGCTGTCTGTAAATTTCTTAAGGGCACGCATTCCCGCAGGGTTGTGCGCATAATCGAGCAAAACATTGAACTCCTTGAATTCAAAAAGATTTAAGCGGCCGGGTGTTTGCGAAGGGGAAGGTATGAAGGTCGAGAGCCCCGCTTTCATGTCTTCGATGCTAACGCCATGGATGTTGGCAGCCAGCAGGGCAGGAAGGATGTTTAAAATCATAAACTCTGCACGACCGCCATAAGTAAGCGGTATATCCTCCGCTCTCATTACGCGCATTTTCCATTCGCCCCGACAAATAGTCACATACCCATTTTCATAAATGGCTGTAATGCCTCCTTTTCGCTGGAGAGCTTTAATTCTGGGATTGTTTTCGTTCAATGAAAAAAGCGCCACGTTGCATTCCAATCCTCTGCGCATTTCGTAAACTAAGTCATCATCAGCATTGAGAATGGCATAACCATCAGGAAGCACTGTTTCGGGAACTACCGCTTTCACTTTGCCTAATTGTTCAATGGTGTGTATACCTTTCAACCCAAGATGATCCGCTGCTACATTCGTAACAATTGCGGTGTCGCATTTTTTGAAACCAAGACCGGCTCTTAACAAGCCGCCACGAGCGCATTCCAATACCGCGAGGTTAACCGTCGGATCTTTTAATACAAACTCAGCACTGGCAGGCCCGGTACAATCCCCCTCCATTAACAGTCGGTTTTGAATGTAAACACCGTCTGTTGTGGTATAGCCTACGCGGTAACCATCAAATTTCATGATATGTGAAATCAAACGGGTAGTGGTTGTTTTTCCATTGGTTCCACTCACAGCAATGATGGGAATGCGCGCGGTTGTTCCTTTAGGAAATAGTTTGTCAATAACTGGGGAAGCCACGTTTCTTGGCAGTCCTTTGGCCGGGGCAAGGTGCATTCTAAAACCAGGACCTGCATTTACTTCCAATACGGCACCGCCTGTCTCTTTCAAGGGTTTGGAGATATCCGTTGTCATGATGTCAATCCCGCAAATGTCCAAATCAATGATGCGCGAAATGCGTTCCGCCATGGCTATGTTTGCGGGATGAACGAAATCGGTAACGTCCTCAGCCGTGCCTCCGGTAGATAAATTGGCGGTGTCTTTTAAAATGAGCATTTCACCTTCTGGAATAACTGATTCGAGGGAATAACCCTTTGCTGCAATCAAACCTAAGGTGAGGTCGTTGATAGAAATTTGCGTTAGAATTTTCTCATGGCCATACCCCCGACGTGGATCACTGTTAACCGTATCTATAAGTTCTTGAATAGACGATTTTCCATTACCTGTAACATGCGCTGGAGTTCTTAAGGCTGCAGCAACCAGTTTATAATTGATAACTAAAAGGCGGTAATCGACACCGGTAATATAGCGTTCAACGATGACCGCATTAGATACTTTTTTCGCGGCCTGAAAAGCGGTCAATGCGTCTTCGTACGATTGAATGTTCACGGTAATTCCACGTCCATGGTTGCCATCAACGGGCTTCACAACCAATGGAAAACCAACATAATCACAAGTCTCCCGCAAACTGCTTTCTCTGCGGATGATTTCACCTTTAGGAACAGGAACTTCTGCTTGTTCAAGTAGAAATTTCGTATCCTCCTTGTCGCAAGCGAGTTCAACACCGATGCTACTTGTTTCACTTGTAACGGTAGCTTGAATGCGTTTTTGATTGGCACCATATCCCAGTTGACAGAGCGAGTGTTTGTTCAAACGAATCCATGGAATTCCTCTTGCCTCGGCTTCAGCAATAATGGAACCCGTTGAAGGGCCAAGGCGAACGTCTTCTCTAATTTCACGCATACGTTGAATGTCGTCTGCCAAAGCATAAGATTCGCCATCAATAAGTGCTTGACAAATGGAAACCGCTGCTTTTGCTGCAAAACGACCAACGGCTTCTTCTTCATAGGCAAATACCACATGATAAACACCGTGTTCACCGTATGTCCTCGTTCGTCCGAAACCTACCTCCATACCTGCAAGAGACTGCATTTCGAGCGCAATATGTTCGATGATGTGCCCCATCCAAGTGCCCTCCTCAACGCGCTGAAAAAAACCGCCTGGTTCACCAACAGAACATCTGTGTTCGAACATGCCCGGAAACATCTCTTTCAAACGGTCAAGGAAACCAGGGATTTTATTTGACGGGTTCTCTTCCATTTCCTGCAGATCGAGCACCATCACGATTAATTTGTGTCGTCGGACCGACCAGTAATTTGGTCCCCGCATGGCATTGATTTCGCGTATTTTCATGAGTAGATTTTTATGATTGTCAATAGAGCTGATGGTTAAGTTTTAAATATACAGATTTTTCAAGTAAATAAAACTAAATTTACCGTCAAGTTGAAAACGAAGGTATGATTCAAGCTTACGCGAAGGGAATTTTAATTCCGATTGGAGGTAACGAGGATAAAGGGATTGAACAAAATGAAATGTATACCCTTGAATTTATTGAAAAAGGGATTTTAAGTCATATGGTTCAGCTCGCAGGAGGAGAGAAATCCAACATCGTTATCATTCCAACTGCTTCCAGTATTCCGGATGAAGTCATTGAAAATTACTTGTCCGCGTTTCAAAAATTGGGATGTGCCAATGTTTTTCCATTGGATATCAGGGAAAGGGAACAATCAGAGGATCCCCAAAACATCGAACTTATACGCAACGCCGATGCCGTGCTTTTTTCGGGAGGTGACCAGTCAAAGATTACCGGTAAAATTGGTGATACGACCTTGCATCGCCTGTTAATGCACAAATACATGAACGAAGATTTTGTTGTTGCCGGAACAAGTGCCGGAGCAATGTGCATGTCTTCCCAAATGATTACGGGTGGAAATACAACAGAATCTTTTCGCAAAGGGGTTGTAGGTATGGGGGAAGGAATGGGGTTTACACCAAACCTAATAATTGACTCTCACTTCATTCAGCGTGGACGCTTTGGCCGATTGACAGAAGCGGTTGCGCGTTTTCCAAATTTAATTGGCATTGGACTTTCAGAGGATACAGGCTTAATCATTCGAAACAATAACGAATTTGAAGTTATCGGATCAGGAATGGTCATACTTTTTGATGGTAGAAAACTCACCCATAACAATCAAGCAGTTTTGAAAGACGGCGTACCGATGACGCTCACCAATATGGTAACGCACGTGCTTTCAAATGGTGACCGCTTTGAAATCAGTACACGGAAAATTAAAGTGTTGC
>Ga0315902_10008499_pt1 | contig 13896 bp, 5 predicted proteins | sample LakEriMetagenome_9_FD_203523 | JGI IMG/M metagenome (GOLD analysis project Ga0315902, IMG submission 203523) | Freshwater fungal communities from buoy surface, Lake Erie, Ohio, United States - Buoy 12 MA117 | ecosystem: Environmental > Aquatic > Freshwater > Lake > Lake biofilm | place: USA... | reverse complement strand
CGTAGTAGCACTGCTTGGTGGACCCTGTGGTCTCCTCCCCGGTCTTGTATGCCGTGATGGTTGACCGGGGCGCCGGGGACGGGCCGGGGCTGGGCTCGGCCCGCCGCGAGGTGACCTGGATACTCAGCGGGCACAGCTCGACGCTGGACACGGTCCGGGTGTATTCGCTCCCCAACCCGTCGTAGTAGCACTGCTTGGTCTGGCCGGTGGTGCGTTCGCCGGTTTTGTAGGCGGTAATGGTCTGCGCGGGGAGGGCAGGTGCGGCACACAGCACGCCCGCAAAGGCAACGGTAAGGGCTACGCGCATGGCTGGACCTCATGGGGGTTGGGGGACGAAACGAAAAAGCCGTAAAGCGAAGCTGCATCCCCGGTCTGACAGCCAAAGGCCGCCCGATCGGACGGCCGTTCCACTCGCGCATTGGCGGTCTTCCGGTGGCGCCAAGACTGTCAGACCCCCGCGCCAATTTGCGGTCAACCGGCCCCCCTTAGGCCACCGCAGCCCCTGCCGGCTCGTGACGCCGGATGACATCCCAGTGACAGACCCCCATGCGGAATCCGTCAAACAAAGCCCGCCGCCGCAGCCCCTCCACCCAGGCCCTGCTTGATTCGCTGGCCCGCGAGGCGGAGATCGACGCCGCCCTCGAGCCCCACGACGAACAGGCGGCCGGGCCGGCCCATGATCCGGGCCTCATGCCCGCGCCGGACCGCCCGACGCCGGACGAACAGTCCGCTGAGGGGGGCGTCCGTTTCGCCTGCCGGTACGAAACCACCCCTCGGCCGGACGGGGGGCTCACCACGCGCGTGCTCCTCGAGCTGGAGGGGGCCGGGGTGGCGGCGCCTAGGCCGGTGGACCTCGTCCTCGTGGTGGATCGCTCGGGATCCATGTACGGCGATCGTCTCGAGGCCGCGGTGGCCGCGGGGCATCATCTCATTGACGGGCTGGGGGATGACTGCCGAGTGGGGATCGTGACCTACGAAAGTGCAGTAGACGTCCAGGCGCCCATGCAGCGCCTCACCGGGGCCGGTCGGGAGGCGTTGCACGCCGCGCTGGAAACCATCGAGGTGGCCGGTTCGACGGCCCTTGCCGACGGCTGGTGCACGGGGCGGGATCAGCTGCAGGCCGGCGTCACCGATCGCCTCTGCCGAGTGCTCCTGCTCAGCGACGGGCTCGCGAACGAAGGGGAGCAGCGCGTGGAGGTGCTCGCCGCGTGGTGTCGCGACGCGCGCGACCGGGGGATCACGACGTCCACCGTGGGGATCGGCGAAGGGTATGACGAGGACCTGCTCCGGATCATGGCCACCGCGGGGAGCGGCAACTCCTGGTACGTCCCGTCCCCGGACGCGGTGGCGCCCGTGCTGGAGGAGGAGCGGCAGTCGCTGACGCAGATCTCGGCCACCGGGGTGCGGATCCACGTGGAGGGGCGGGAGGCCACGCTGGTTCGCGTGCTGGGGAGCCTGGAGGTGGGGGAGCTGGCGCGTGGGGTGCCGAGGGCCCTGGTCTTCGAGTTCGACGTGCCGGCCGGCCAGTTCCCCGGGCTGGCGCTGGGGGAGCTGCTGATCGAGGGGTACGACCTCGTGCTCGGCGGGCCGTTCCAAAGGCGACGGGGGCTCTTCCCCACGGCCCGGCGGGGGACCGTAGCCGAGGTGCGGGTAGCTCGGCTCGAGCTCACCGTAGCGGCCGTTCGCGACGCAGCGATCGCGGCCGCCGACGCCCGCGACTACGAGGGCGCCCGCGCGCTCATCAGCAGCGTCCTCGTGCTGATCACCGTGCAATCGCGCCGGGTCCAGGCTCGGCTCACGGACCAGGTGGCGGCGCTCCGCCGGCTGGATGCGCTGCTGGACGTCCGGGGCTACACACCGTCCGTTCGCAAGGAAGCGCTTCAACGGTCGGAGAATCTTCGAACGGGCAAGCGGCGGTACGAGGGGGCGCTGGACCAGTGGGTGCGGCGGCAGGGTCCGAATACCGAATGCTAGTCCAGCAACGCTAACGGAAAAGCGGTACCGTAAAACGTGACCTCGAAAAAAAGCCTAGCGATACAGGAGATTTGCCGATGCCAAAACCCCAACAAGGCACACCTCTCGATCTCGAGATCGAAGAAGCGGAAAGTGGCTTTGTGCTCACCTTCGCTGGTGCACCAATAACAACAGACAGCGGAACGATCGTGGCTCACAAGAGCGCAGATCTTCTGCAGCACATGATTGACGAGTTCAATTGGGAAGGATCGATCGTCGTTCGTAATGGCGTGATTGAAAAGCCCCGGCGATTTTCTGATTATGCTTTGGTGGTCTCAAACGGTGAACGCAACAGATCGTCTGTAGGAGGTCTTCACCGGGAGAGCTGATGACGTATCGGGAGCGTCGGCCGCGGTTGTCCGCGGCGGAGCGGGCGGACTTGTGGACGCGCTGGAAGCAGGGGGAGCGGCTGAGCGACATCGCCACGGCGTTGGCGCGGGCGCCCGGGACGATCTATTCCCGAATCCGCAAAGCCGGTGGGATCCCCGAGCGGCCTCGCCAGCGGGCGGCGCGGGCGCTGAGTGCGGCCGAGCGCGAGCTGATTTCCCGGGGACTGGCGGAGAAACGGGGGGTGCGGGCCATCGCCCGCCAGCTGGGGCGCGCGGCATCCACGGTGAGCCGGGAGATTGCCCGGAATGGCGGGGCGTCGGCCTATCGGGCCGTCCGCGCCGACCAGGCCGCGTCGCGACGGGCGGCGCGTCCCAAATCCTGCAAGCTGACGCAGCACGCGCGGTTGTGTCGCCTGGTGGCGGGGAAGCTCGAAGCGCGGTGGTCCCCGCAGCAGATTGCGGGGTGGCTGCAGCGCACCTTCCCCACCGAGCCCGCCCTTCAGGTGTCGCACGAGACGATCTACCGGACGCTGTTCCTGCAGGCGCGCGGGGCCCTCAAGCGCGAGTTGACGGCGTATCTCCGCACGGGGCGCCAGGAGCGCGGACGTCGGCGCACTCCCACCGAGCGTCGGGGCACGATTTCCGGCGCCGTGTCCATCCGGGATCGGCCGCCGACCGTCGAGGATCGGGCCATCCCAGGGCACTGGGAGGGCGACCTGCTGATTGGCGCGCGGCAGGGCTCCAGCATCGCCACGCTGGTGGAGCGGAGCACGCGCTTCGTCGTGCTGGTGAAGCTCGCCTCGCGGGCGACCGACCACGTGGTGCAGCGGATCCAGCGCCAGCTGGCGCACCTGCCGGCCGAACTCTGCCAGACGCTGACGTGGGACCGCGGCCACGAGATGGCAGCCCATCAGGCGTTCACCGTGGCGACGGACATCCCGGTGTACTTCTGCGATCCCCAGAGCCCCTGGCAACGGGGCACCAACGAGAACACGAACGGGTTGCTGCGGCAGTACTTCCCGAAGTCCATGGACCTCTCGCGGATTCCCCAACACCGGTTGAACGCCGTCGCCCGGGAGCTGAACAACCGGCCCCGGGCCACGCCTGACTTCTACTCACCGGCCGAGAAGTTCAACGAACTGTTGCGTTGATCGGTTGAGTCCAAGTGCAAATAAGATCTAAAGAAGAAGTCGTAGAAGCGCGTAAAAACTTGACCGAATGCCACGAGCGCAGAAAACTGCCAACTTCAACTCGAAAAGAAACTAGAAGAGCGAGTCGTCTTCAGTGCTGAAGGTTACTGAATGAAGGCAGGCTAAATCTAAAGAAAAGAGGTTGGATCAATATCAAGCACCGCCCCAAGGAATGAACACATGACTGCTGGGATTGTGGTTTCACGACCTTAACTCGCACACGGTCAGGAAGCGCTTCGCCCGCGTCGCCGCCACATGCAAGAGGGAGCGCTCCGCCGTCACGGAATCCGCGATCGAACCCGCATCACCTTCGTCGGCAAACTGCTTCGCAAGGTTCTCCGGCCCCCGATACCCCGCGATGATCATCGCGTCAAACTCGAGCCCCTTCACGCGATGCATGGTGGCCACGCGAATGCCGGACGCTTCCTGATCGTCGGCGGTCTCGCGGCTCAGGTGGTGCACCGACGCCCCGGTGCTGGTAATCCACGCCGCGTACTCGTCTGCCTCGGGGTTGGTGCGCGTTACGACACAGATGCCGCTGTCCGCCACACCGTTGGTGCGGAGCTCGCCGATGCAGGCAAGAATGGCCGCGCGTTCATCGGCGCGCGACGCGAAGGTGCGGACGTCAGGCAACGGTCCGTGGGTGAGGGACTTGTAGCCTCGGAGCGAATCGCTCTGCCCATCCAGATCATCGATGGAACAGCCCTCAAGTTGAGCGGTGGCCCAGCGACGGATCTCGTCCGTGGTACGGTAGTTGATCCGCAGTCGCCGTCCGCGACCGCGGATGTCGATGCCGACGGCCGACAGCGACACCTTGTGTCGATAGATGCGCTGATGCGCATCGCCGACCAGGAAGAGATCATTGGGACCAGCCGGTACCGCCGCGCGCAGGAGCTGCAGCGCGGCGGCGCTGAGGTCCTGCGTCTCATCTACCACCACCGCATGCACCCCAAGATTCACGGCGTCGCTCTGCAGCTTGGTGAGCGCGTCCCGGTATGCATCCTCGGGTTCGCGCAGCTTGTGCGCGGTAAGCTGGCTGCGGTACTCCGCGAACACCGGCCAGATGGCCTGACGCTGGGCGCGGCTGAGTTGCACGCCACGACCAACGCGGCTCACCTTGAGGTAGTCCTCCAAGGTCTCGCAGCCCTTGGCCAGCACCACACGCTCGAATTCGGTGCGGAAAAAGTCGCGTGAAAGGTCTGGTGCCTCCGGCTTTCGGGTGAGCGCGCTCTCCCACGAGCGGCGGCGGTCCCGTTCGTCAAAGAGCGGCCGATAGGCGTAGCCATAGCGCCGAAGAATACCGGTCGCCCATTGGTCGACGTTCACCACCTCGATGCGCGCCAGCTCGCTGGGCGACGCGAGTGCGCGCAACTGCGCGCGGATATCGTCGGCGAGCGTCCGGGTGAAGGTGGCGAAGAGAATCGGCTTCCCCTCGTGCGAGGCGAAGCGGTGGCGTGCCAACCACACGGCGCGGTGCATGGCGGCGACCGTCTTGCCGGTGCCGGCCCCGCCAAGCACGCGTACCGGACCATTCCAGTCGCGCTCTACCAGTCGGCGCTGTGATGGGTGCAAGAAGACACGCCACGTAGCCAACGGCGCGGACAAGAGCGCCTGCAGGTCGGCGTCGTCGGAGATGACGACGAACTGGCGCTTGGTTGCATCGAGCTCGAGCGCAGCGGCGAAGTCGGTGACGTCGACCTTCGGAGGCAGCTCGCGATCGGCCACCAGCGCTTCGTACGACTCACCGGCGGCGAACAGATAGAGATACTCGTAGGCATCCACTGGGAGCTTGCCCTGCAGCGCGTCGAGCGCCTCCAGACTGTCGACGGCACGCACGCTGGCAATCGCCTCGTCTGGGACACCCAGCCGGAGCAGCTCACGGTCGCGCAAGCTGGTAAACAGACCGGTCGATCCCTCTGCCTGCGATGAGGCGACGGTCTCGCCCACCTGACTGGACTCGTAGATCTGAATGTTGCCGGCCTCGGGATGAATCGCCGCCCGCCGCCGCCGAGCCCACTCATATGCGTCGTCGTGTTTGTCCACCCACAGCAGACAGTACACGTCGCCCCGTTCAGGTTTCAGCACGATGCCGCGATAGTCCTGATCGATACGGACCGACCGGAGATTGTCGTCGGCCGCATCGCGGATCTTCTCGTAGTTGATCCCGCCGCTTGTGGGGTTCTCACGGAAGCGGGTGACGAACTTCACCACCGATTTCTGCTTCGCGGGCGGGATCGCCGCAAAGCAGCGGAGGAAGTCATCCGAGACGGCGACCTTGATCGATGGCACCATGATCAACTCATGACGTAATAAGGGATGCAATACGGTCCGCGAGCGCGCTCTCCGAGCACGCACGCGCGGTCCAGCCGTGTTCCAGCCACGCGGGCTCCGGTTCTCCAATCGTGACCGCCAGCTTGTGTGAGGGCCACGCGATCTCGGACTCGGCCACGACGCGCCCATCCGGCCCAAGCAGTTCGAACCCCACTTCGGGAAGCGGGAGGCCGCGTACCGCGAGCTCCCCGAGAAGTGGCTGCACATCGCCCAACGCGAGTCGCGCCACCGCTTCCCATTCGGTGTTACGGGAGGTCGCGGCATACGCGGGGGCACCAGAGAGCGCCGTGAGGTCCGTGCCCTCATCCGTCGCTGCCCAGCTGTTGCTCATGGAGAACAGCACGTTGAGCGCATGCCACCAGCGCTGCCAGGCGGCCCGCGCCTCACGATCGTCCGTTGTCGCCGGTACGCACCAGCGCGCCACCACCGTCGGCTGTACCGCGCGCTCGCTCGCGCGCGCGGGAAGACATGCCAGATCCGCCTTGCGCGCCTGTATCCCCAGCTCGATACCGCCATCCACAGTAGCCACGCAACGCCCGACCTCCGGAGCAGTGGGCCACTCAAACACCCCCGACTGCACAATCGACTCGTGAGCCGGTGACGCCTTGAGGCTGGAGAAATCGTCGGCCACGAAACGGGCCCCGCCGGCGCGAACGGCTAGCGCGATCGCCACCCGCTCGACGTCGGCGTCGGTCATCACCGCCAGCCGTTCGCGGAGCTGCTCGAATGCCGTGCGGGCGTGAAACCGTCTCCACGCCTCGATACCAAAGCGCTCGTACAGCTTGGCGGCGTTGGCATCATCGCCTCCGAACGCCTGGCTCCACAGCATCTCTGGCACCGGTGCGCCTGGCTCCAGCACGTGCGTGATGTCGTCCGCCGTGAGCGTCCATACCGCAAACTTGCCGCTACGGGCGACCGCCAGGCGCTTGGTGACATCATCGCCAATGCGATCTTTGTGGTATTGCCAACCATCCATGAACACGGCAATGGGCCGACAGCCCGTTGCCGCTTCCGGCCACAATACAAAGTCCGGCTTGCACGGCACGACCACGCCGTCAGCAGAGCCAAGGCTGACTTGCGGCTCGATGAGCCACAGCCGCTCGCCGGCTCGCAGCGAATAGCCCGCCTTGCCACGCACCACTTCGTCGCGCACCTCAAACCGTACGCCATCGGCGGGACGCCGCCGCAGCGCCTCGATGAATCGCGCCTCGAGGGCACTGTCAAAAAGGGAGTTGCGCGGCGCAAGATCAGCCAGTGACTTGATCTCCCGGAGGCTGCCTTGGTGCTCGAGGAGCTGTTTGAGCACGCGAACGGCCGTGCGCCGTGAGACGTGGACCCGCTCATGGCTGTTGTGATAGGTGTACAGGCAGCGATAACAGCCATCCTTCGTATCGTCGGCATTGCAGCCACAGGTCTCGAGCCGGCGCAGCGCATGCTCGAAGACCTCGAACAGCGGGCTTGCGTCCCGCATCAGCTCCTTGAGGTACCCGGTCCCTCCCGGAATGCTGTCGTAGATCACGAGATACTGCCGGGGCAGTTCGTTCCCCTCCGCGATCCGCACATCCCGCGCAATCCGCAGGTGATCCACGGACCCTCGGAACTTGAGCTCGAGTCCCATCTGCAGTGCGGCGATGAACGAGAGCACGGCGCTTTCGGAGACGGCGAACGTGGACTCCGGCAGGTACGCCCGGAGCCCCTCGCTCTCGAACTCCCGATACAGGAAGACACAGGCCTCCGTCACAGGGCCCGTCTGCTTACGTTGTGGGCAGTACAGCGCGTGGTTCTTCCAGGCGTCCTGTGCACTGCGCCGGCGCTGGATCGTGCCGCACTCCCGGCAAATGCGGAAGCCGGCCTTGGGGGTCTCGTTCCCCGCGATCTTGATGGGCAGCCCATCCGCATCCTGCTCGCCGAAGTTCACTTCGCGGAACTTGATGCGACTGGCGAACTCGAAGGCGAAAGGCATCGCCTCGTTCTCGATGGTCCACGCCTGGCGCACGGCGAGTGGGTCCACGTCGACCAGGGCCTGTCTGGCAAAGAAGCGGCGCTCACGGTCATCGGCATCATCGCTAATGCGGCTGCGACTCTCGAAGCTGTGCGCGTAGACCTTCGTCAGGCGCATCATCTGCTGCACGCGCCCGGCGTCGCTCCACATGGTGTCACCGCACCGAGGGCAGTGTTCGTGGGCGCTGCCGAGTGCTTCCTCCTCGGTATACGAACAGTGTCGGCAGAAGCGCCATTCTGCCGGCTTATTGTCGTGCGCGATGTCCACCTGATCGATGGTAACGCGCCGCCCCTGCGCATAGAACACATTGTTCGGCGCCAGTTCCGTAATGGCGCTCGCTCCCGGTCGTTCGTACTCGAAGGTGAGGACGCGGTCGTCGTCCTCCCTCTTTCGATCGTCGCGAACGATGACGGAGTGCAGCAGGACTCCTTGCTCTGGAAATGCATAGTTGGGCACGAGCCCGGTGTCCGTCAGAAACTGCAGCGTGTCGCGCCCGTTGATCGACGCCATGAGCGCCGTCAGCGCGGAGCGCTCCTGCCGCAGAGCCCGGCGCTCTTCTTCCTCAGACTCACCGCGTGCCGGCAGCGCTTCGATACGTGCGATCTCGGTCTCGATGCGCGTGCGCCGCCGCTTGAGGTCGTCCAGATCGCGATTCACCCGGTCAAAGGCGTCCACCACGGCGCTCCGCATGCCGCGATGCTCCGCGTCACCGTGGAGAAACTGCTCCAGGTGAGCCACCGTCTCCACCGCCATGGTGCGCCCATTGCTGGTGAATAAGCCGGTGAACTCGTCCTGCAGCGCCCCTTGCCTTGTCTTTACGAAGCCAAGCCACGTGTACGGGAACTTGCTTTCCGTACGGTTGCGTACGGCGCTCAGGACCTCGGAGAGCTTACCGGGAATACGTGCCGGCTCACCGGTCTCCCGGACCCAGCAGTCGATCGTGAACGCGGTGAGCTGGCGCTCCAGCACGGCCGACGCATTCAAAAAGATGCCCGGCGCCTCGACTTGGCCGGCAAGCAGCTCCCGAGGCTGTGCCCAGAAGTACAGATCGTGCGGGCGTCCCACGGCAACGGTGGGAAGAAACGCATTACCAGTTCGACGCCCCGCGCGGCCGATGCGCTGGGTGTAGTTCGCCTGAGAAGGTGGCACTGAGGACAACAGCACGGACGACAGATCGCCGATGTCGATACCCATCTCCAGCGTCGGGGTGGCCGACAGCACATTGATGCTCCCCTCTCGGAAACGATGCTCCACCCGTTCGCGGGTGGCGCGCTCGAGGAGGCCGGTGTGCTCGTGCGCCAGGATGCGGCGAACGTCCGCGTGCAGGTACAGCTGCCGGTAGAAGGCGCCATCGCCTGTGGCGTACTCATCGTACGCCCCGCGGCACCCCAACCGCCGGCACGGAGCGCCCGACAAATCCACCCCCATGGGCGAAACGGCCACGTTGCGACAGGTGCCGCACCGCCACTGCCGACCGCCCGCGGTCAGCTGACAGGCCGCCGGTTCAATGCCCCACACGAAGGTCCCCGACCGCTCCGCCTCGACTGCGCGTGTGATCCCCACCTCGGCCAACGCGTCGAGCGCGCTCCGATAGATGTCGGCGAACATGGTATCGTCGATCATCAGCTCCAGTCGTCCGGCGAACGCTCGGCGCGCCCAATCACGGTATGGCTCGGCAGCCTCTCCGGTGGCAGCGGTGCAGTCGCCGTAGGGCAGGAGCGCGAAGAACCGCGGCCGCCGTGGGTGCTTGAGGAGCGCGTACTCGGCCGGGTTGTGGCGATATCGGAAGATGTTGCACCCGCCCCGGGCGTATTGCTCGAGCTGTGGATGCCATACCGCGCCGCTCCGCAGAAGCCGAGACAGGAACCCCGAGAGGAAGGCCTGTACCTCTGCGACCTCCACGTCGCGCAGCGCATCCACCTTCTCGGCAAGCGTCTGTTGCGCCTTCGCAGCCGCGCGCTCGAGGGCGGTGGCGTCGAACGCGAGAGACGCCGTCAGCGTGCGTGGCAACGTGCGTCCCACGTGCGCCTCGTGTGCGAACTCACCGATGATGGACCAATGCAGCGCCCGGTCGAGCATGCTGCGCAAGTAGTTCGTCGGTGCGTCCCCCTGCTCGACCATCGCCTGATAGTCACGCATCCAGGACAAGGACGGCGGGAGGAAGGTCGACACGTAGCGATGCTCCCCCAGCTCAGGGAGCCACCGGGTCTCGAACGCCTGAGGCAAGGTGGCCAGCGTGTGAGGGGCCCCGCTGTCGACGGCGGCGTGAATGACCTGCGCGATCGCCGGCCGGAGGTTGAGCCGCCAGTTGCGCGCCTCGAAGAATCCGGCGCGGTGTGCGGCGTCCTGCACCGAATCCGAGAAGGCGATCAGCTTCTTGTCGGCATTGTATCGGGTGCCAAAGAGCTGCCCCAGTGCAATGCTCGCAAGACTCGCCGCCTGCGACCCAACGATGGTAAGCGTGCGGTCGCCGTCGCAGTACGGGCAATCGTGGCTGGCGTACGCCACGCGGCTGCCGTTCTGCGTGCGCTGTTTCACCGTGTTCGCGACGTCCACGGCGAGCAGCGTGGTGGCCGAGCAGTAGTGACACTCCGTGGAATCGGCGTGGTTGAGCGCGCCGCACCCACTACACGCCTGCTCGCGCACGAAGCGCTTGGCCGATGGCAGCTCGCCCTCGGCCGGAAATACGAAGCGGGTATGCGTGTCTTCGCTGAAGAACGCCTGATAGAAGGGGCGCAGGTCGCCGCGCAGCATGGCGCCGTCGGTCGGCGCCTGCGTACCGCCCCACCCCATCACATGACAGTCTCGGCAGTGCACCACGGGGAAGAGCATGCGCGGCTCGTGCGCACTGAGGTCGTCCGAGTGGACAAGCTCCGGGGTGGCCGATAGCGTGCCCACCATGCGGCGGAGCTCGCGCAGCCAGAGCTCCACGCGTACGGTGACCAGCGGCGACCGCGCGGGGCGGTCGGTCTCCTGACTGGCATGGGCAATCAGGGCCAACAGACTGCCAAGCCAGAGTCGCGGATATTCGGCGGGCGCATCCGCGGCATCGCGCAGGCGACGCGTGAGCACCTGGCAGAGATCGTCCACCGAGACCGCGCGACCACCAAGCCGCTCGATGTCGCGCAGCAGATTCTGAAACGACACGTGCTGCTTGAGCCGCCGGCCGAGTTCAATCTGGAACGCCAGCGTGACCGCTTCAGTCTCTGTGACGGATTCGCCGAACCACAGCGCGTACTGTGCGGCCAGATACTCGGTCGACGACGCGTACTGTTCCGGGGTGAGTGCCAACACGTCCGCCGCCGAGGGTGCCTCCAGATACTCCACCGCGTTGTCACGCAGGAATTCGGCGACGCTGACCCGCTCCTCGCCCACGATGGCCTGATCGTTGAACGGCTCGCCAAATACCTCGCCGGCGAAGTCGCGCAAGACGGCCTCACCATCCCCCAGTGTGGCCGACGTCCCCACGCACACCAGCGTATCCATGGGCGTGCGCAAGCGCGCCTTGAGGCGGCGAATGAGACACGCGAGATCGGTACCTTGGGCGCCGTCGAAGGCGTGCAGCTCGTCCACCACGAGATAACGCAGCGTGTCGGGCGCGTTATGGCGCCACAACTTTGCGTCGCGCGACCGCATGAGGAGGAAATCGAGCATCTTGTAGTTCGTGAGGAGCAGATCCGGCGGCTCCTCGCGCATCCGATCCCGATCGGTGATGACCGAGTAGCGTTCCCCTTCTACGTGCCGCACCGTCGTGCTCTGCTCGTCGCTGTCGTCGCCCACATACAGGCCGGCCGTGATGCCCGCCAGCTCGGGGCGCGTGACGATCTCCCGCGCCACACGCCCCGCCTGGTCGGTGGCCAGCGCATTCATGGGGTAGATGAGGATCGCCTTGATGCCGCGCCGACCTTCGGCGCGCATGAGGCGGCAGTGCTCGAGCACCGGGAAGAGGAACGATTCCGTCTTGCCTGAGCCGGTGCCGGTGGCCACGAGGGTCGAGCGCGCGTCGGGGCCGGTGAGCCGGGAGAAGGCGCGGGCTTGATGTGCATGCGGGAGGAACGCGCGGAGCCACGGAAACGGCACGGCCTCCCCGCCGGCGGCGCGGAAGGGCAGCCCCAGCGACACGTACGGCCCACGCGTGAGATGGCCCGGAGTGCGGACGAACCGCTCCATCAGGCCATCGAAGCCCGGCGTGGTGGCCGGGAACGTGGTGGTGAGGAAGTCGGCGATTCCGCGCGCTACCTGCTCAGCGACGATGAATGGCTGCACTAGTGACCTCTGTTGGCCGCGCGTCGCTCGAATTCTGTCCACGCCACGGCGTAGTCCCGCTCGCGATCAGCGGTCGCGAACGGTGCCACGTACTCAATCACACGCTCGACGGGGCCGCCCGGCATGGTGTCATCGAGCACTGGCCGGCGGATGCGCGTGCCATCTGGGACGTCGCGCACATCCTCCCACCCCAGACGGCGACTGACCGTACGCCCGTCAGAGTACTCGATGGTGCACTCACGGTCATTGCGTGACGCCTTGCGGGGCAAACCAACACCAACCAGGCCTTTGCTACTGGTGAAGACAATCCTGCCCCGAGCGTCATACCAAGTGTCGCGTTCGTATTGCCCCAGCACTGGGAATTGCACCCTGTAGAGCGTCAGCAGCTCGTTCAGCGTCAGGTTGAGCGCCTTCGCGATAAACACATCCAACTCCAGCAGAGCCTGCCGCCTCGAGTAGTCGTTCCTCAAGCCGCATATTCGACTCCACTTCGGACTCAACCGCGAAAAAAACTCTCGGTCAAGCCGATCGTCTGCACTGAGCCAGTTTTCGACAAGGTATTCATCAGTCCATGACGCTAACCAAAGGTCTGCGTATGATTGGGTAAGACAGTTTAGCGACAGCGCGCGAACTCTGGCTCCAGCCGCAAGTTCAAGGAGAGGGAACTGATGCCAGATCGAATGTAGGTTGTTGCGCCCGGTTGCCTTAATGAAGAAGTCGGCGACAATCGTGGCGGAAAAGGCTGCTTGGGCCAGCAGCGCGCTGTTGTCTCGAAAGACGGTGCTTTGGACTCCGTTAATGTGTACCACGCCGGGTGGGATGATTCCCCCAATGAGGGTTCGCTCGCCAGCCTGTGAAAGCATTGCTCTGAGAGCGACGCGGAAGTGCTCTGTTATACGAGAAGGGTAATCCTCGCCATCCGAGGTCCAATTGACGCGTGGGATCCGCCCATCGAAAGTCCGTAAATCGCAATCTCGAGCGTAGTTCGAACGGGGGGAATAGCCGTCGGGGATGTACTCGAGGTCGATGATGTCATAGTCGCTGCTTTGTATGCACTTGCGTCTTGGAGTCTTATAGAATGGATTCGCCACAAAAAGATGAGGGCCGGACAGCACGTGGCACTGGCCTTCGGAAGCAAAGGCCGTCTGCCTGACTAGAGTGCCGTCGCGCTGAGCGTACGATTCGTCGAAGCATACAGAGCTTGAAAAGCGCTCCGAGATGTCTCCAAATCTCCTAGGCGTGCGCGACATCTTTTGGAGAACTGTGACCAGCTCGCGCGAATGAATTGCTGGGAGACGGGCTTCGCGGGGCGGGGTACCCTCGGAATCATACAGCTTTCCGAAAAGCTCAAGTAAATCTTGATCTACAGTGAGAATGCGACTCTGATGCCCCGTCGTGTCCCAGCGTCCTTGCGCGTTCTTAATTCCCGGCACGACGCCATCTCCAAAGTGCGCGTGCGACTCATCGATTGTAGAGGGTAGAAACAGATTGGCGATACTCACGAACTGCACAGCGCCTTCTGGCCGTGCACGATAGACGTGACACCCAAAACGCATCCGGCCGTGGTCGTTGGTTCCCTCAAACAGGGCAAACTCATTTTGGAACTGATAGTGTCGCTTTAATCTGAAATAGATTTGCTCTCGAAGTGCGCCGCCTTTGGGATCATCATAGACTCCCTCCGGATGAACAAATCCAACACAGCCTGTGCCAAGGCGCCATGCCAGTGGAAGAAAGCACTTGTAGAGGTTGGCCTGTACCCGCTCTA
>Ga0315902_10008497_pt1 | contig 13897 bp, 10 predicted proteins | sample LakEriMetagenome_9_FD_203523 | JGI IMG/M metagenome (GOLD analysis project Ga0315902, IMG submission 203523) | Freshwater fungal communities from buoy surface, Lake Erie, Ohio, United States - Buoy 12 MA117 | ecosystem: Environmental > Aquatic > Freshwater > Lake > Lake biofilm | place: USA... | reverse complement strand
CCCCGATTTACACATCTCACGGACTGGCATCTTCCAGTGCTTCAACACGCTGCTCAAGTGCAGTCAGCTCGCTCTGCAGCGCAGCTGCATCAGCCTGCGCCTTCAATGCTGCTGCATTCGCATCTTCTGCATCGTTTCTGGCATCAATGCCAATCACAACGGCAGCAATCGCTACACCCGCATAAACCAGCATCGGCAGATTGAATGCACCGAACTGCCCGCGAACCAGACGCACGTCACTGACGACAGCCGGAGTATTCACGGCGGTTGGTGGTGCCTTCTCAACCGTCCAGAATCGGCAGGATGTCGCCCCGCCCGCCGTGATCAGACGATGCTGACCCGCTCGCAGACCGCGAAATGCAGCCAGACCGTCCGCATTCGTCTCAGACACCGCCACCGCTCGACCCTGATACTCCACTGTCACCTGCGAACCCTCGACAGGCTGACCTTCCAGAGTCACCACGCGAGTCGTCAGCAGACCACCGTCCCCCAGACGCACGTCCTGGACTCGCACACCAGCCTCATCAGCTGCCGCACCGGCAATGGCCAGAGGGCCCTGAAACAGCACGGCGGCGGCCAGCACCAGTGAAAACACTCCCTTCAGATTCTTCAACGCAGCCATCGTTCCGTTCCTTCGTTACTGCCGATCTGTTTTCCGAACCGGTAAAAGTCGCACGGCCACAATGGACATCAATGCGACATTCACTCTTCACTTGAGACAAAGGTTAGAGGAAACGTCATTTTCCGGAAATAGGAGTTTGCCCGAGAAAGCAGACCGGAATTCTCCGCCGCTGCATACTCACTGAATTTCCCCGGTGCCTCGCCACGGTGAATCTGCCGCACATAACCCTGCAGCAGCTGCCGGCTGCCAGCACTGTCGTTGATCAGAAAACACACCCACGCCCAGCTGTTGCGATACTCCTCAGCACCCATCGACTCCGCCGACGGAATCCGCTCCAGAGTTGAAAGTGTCGGAGATATCCCGACTCGAGCCTTCCAGCGAACCGCTTCGCGCCGGGATGACCTCGGACGAGCCGCTTCCTCCTCCTCGAAATACTCAGCCAACCCCTCATCCAGCCACAACGGCGCATACGGCATATGCTGATGCACCCGCACATGAGTCATCTCATGACGCAGATCCACCACCAGACTGCGACTGTTGTACGCGTAAATCTGGCTGATTTCCCCATTCTTCAGGAAAATCGCACGCCGCGCTGCAGCCTGAGGAACACTCGCACTCAGATACTGCAAATAACTCTGCCGACTCGCAAACAGTACAATCTCCACACGACCTTCCGTCGCCCGAATCCCGGTGGTCTCCGCCAGCTCAGAATCCACCTCACTCAGTTCCGCAGTAATTCGCTCTGTATCCACCTCAAACTCGGAATACATCAGCAGACTGCCACGCTGCTCCTGAACCACCCAGCGGTCACTGCCGCCAGCCGGCACACAACACAGCGTCAAAACACACATCAGCAGTGTCCGGAGCCCTGTTCCGCTGCTGCACCACGTCATGTCCGTTGGTTCCTCTTCCGTGCACACACACCACGGAAGATTTCAGAAAATAGAAATTCAGCACACAGCACACTTCGGCAAATCGTGCCGGAAAACCGGGGTCGAGGTCAACACCAGTCTCCGACAACCGCAAATCACCTCACCCACAGCCGAAAAAACGCAGGAATGCCGGCAGAGGAACGATAAGCCGGGTTCTGTCGCGGGTGTTCATTTCTCTAGGATGCCGATTGCTCGACACCTCCAGCAGCCTACCCGAAGGTCAGCGAACCGGACCGATCCGAGGCAGCAGATGCTGCCTGACCTTCTGCTTGGCCTTGCTCCCGATGGGGTTTACCCAGCCAGACGGTCACCCGTACTGCTGGTGCGCTCTTACCGCACCGTTTCACCCTTACCACGACGCAGTGAGACGGCCAGGCCATCACACCACCGTTCGGCGGTTTGCTTTCTGTTGCACTTTCCCGATCCTCGCGGACGGTGGGTGTTACCCACCACCGTGTCCTGTGGAGCCCGGACTTTCCTCTGAATCCAAAGATCCAGCAAACACCTGTTCCTCTGCCGGCACGCTCAATGATATCAGGTTTAACGAGACCGGGAGGCCGCAAATCCGGCATTCTCGACCTGTTCTGAAGGAAACAATCCTCAGGTTCTCGATTCACCCCCGCAGGCAATTTTCCAAAGCGTCGATCTGTGGTAGCAAAAGTTCGCGGAGTTCGCCCAACACCCGGAAAACGGCAGCAGTTCTCATGCGAAAATTTCCTGCTCTCCTCGCCATCTGCTGCCTGCTCGGCAGCTCCCTGCTCGCTCGCCGCTGTGCACTCCGCACACCCGAGCGAATTCATGCTCGCCCCGCTGAAATCTTCAGCCTCCCCCAGCAACAACTGCAACTGCAACAGCTCAGCACCGCACTCCAGGCCGCCATCAGAACCCGGCAATTTGCCCAGGCACTCGCCATCAGTTCCGAAATCACACAACAGACACCCAAAGATACGGCAGCCTGGTACAACCATGCCCGCCTGCTGGCCCTCAACGAACAAAATACAGCAGCCCTCAGCGCACTGAACATCGCCGTGCAGCTGGGTTTCAACCAGCCGGACGCACTGCTGCAGAACCCGGAACTCGCCAGCCTGAGATCTCTCCCTGGCTTCTCACTCCTGCTGCGGCAGGCCGGACAAAACCCCGCTGTCACGCGGACTGCATCCGAGACCACAACATCAGCAACTCCGGCTTTGCTGACGGAACAAACCGCCATCGTCTCCGTTCGCAACACCCGCTGGGTCCCCGCAGACTTCAGCCTCGTTACCGAGTTTCAGGCCCCGCCGACACTTAAGCACAAACGCTCACTGCCGCAAATCACGACAGCATCACCCGCAGCCGCTTTGGTCAACCAGTGGATTCAGCAAGGCTCTGCCGCCGGATTTCACGGCCTGCTCTACGATAATCGCGATCGCGACCACAGCACACTTCAACCCGCAGAATTCCCCGGACTCACCTTTGTCGAATACGCCCCGGAAGCCCGCGCTGCCAATGCCGATTACGGCATCCGCCCCTTCCAGAGATTCAACCTGCCCACACTCGGAAACGCTTCCACAGCATATGTCGATCCCATCCTCTGGCGCAGCAATCCCCGCATGCTCCTGTCGTCCGAACTGCACGCTGCTCTGACGGCTCAAAGCTGGTATCGCAACCAGATGTACTGCTACCCGGAACATCGGGACTATGACCCTGATCACGGTGACATGTTCCCCGTCAACACACCATTCTGGATCATCTCGCAGGGATCCTCAGGGTCTGATCAGCCCTTTATGAAAGCCATACTGCTCACCATCGCTGCTCTCCACCCCGATGTTCGCAACGAACTTGAACACTCGGGACGACTGATGGAAATCGCACAGTGGATCATGCGCCGCAGCCTGAAATTTGTTGACCCGGCAGGCATGCAATACCTGTCCGGACGCGCTCACCCCGTCGTGTTTCAGGAGCATGACCTCGATACCGAACGCATGGTGCAACTGGCCCACAGTCTGCAGCCCAGTCAGTTGCCCGCCATCGCAAAACTGTCCGTCATCAGCGAGGATTCTGCCACGCCCGACACCGACTATTTCTCCGGACAACTCACAGAAGTCATCCTCAACACACCCATCGCGGTGGGCCGAGTCTATCGCACGCTGAATCGCAGCCGCAGCATGGTCGTTGATGTGGCTGCCGAACAACTGCAGATCGGCCGCAGTCCCCGCTGTCACTGGGTCGTCCTCCAAAGTGGCCCCGACCAGGTTCACATCAAACCCCTCAACACTGAACGATCACGTGTCGAAATCACAGTCAAATGGGGCCCGGCCTTTCAGGTCCCCTGGCAACCGGAAATGCACAGCCAGCGAGTCGATGTCGGCGTGTTTATCGACGACGGTGTCTCAGTCTCACTGCCGGCTATCGTCAGCACATTGCTGCCGCCCTGTGAGTCACGCACATATGCCGGCACCCGGCTGATTGCGGTCGATTACAATTCCCCCCAAAACTCACCACCAGCCACTGACCCGCTGCTGTTTCCCACACGCAGGTGGCGCGATGAATACCAGTACACCGACCAGCAATTGACCGGTTGGATTCGGCACTCCCCCGGACAACCCCCGGCCGAATTCAATCACCTCGGACAACTGAAAAACACAACCCCAGACGGACAAAAACTGCTCCTTCCGGTAGAATACCCACTCTCCTCAGCCCCCGGACAACCGCCGGAACTGCTCTGGAAACCACGGAACTCCCAGCCCTGATCCGTCCTGAAGAGTCAGCCATGCCGGTCGGAAATCAGTTTCGCCACCAGTCCTACCCCACTCACCCGGTCACACCTCCCGTACTGCACACCCTGCAGACCACGCCGCCCGTCGCGGGCAGTGCCGCAGAACTGCACACCGATCTGGCCTTTGATCAGGTCATCATCGTGCACGGTACCTTCCTCGGCGATGATCCCTTCGGCATCAGCGCCACACTGCAGGCACTCGCCCAGGATTCCCCCGCACCTGCGGCCGCCGCACTCAAAGGCACCGCAGATCTGCTCCTTCGCACAACCCGCCCCATCCTGTCCCGCTCCGTTCGCGATCTGGGTAACTACACCGCCGACTTCCGCGATACATTTCAGTCACTCGTCGGTGATGACCCTCAGGTCGAACTGCTCCAGCCAACATGGAGCAGCGAAAATCACCACTTCGCACGCGCCGACCTCGCCGTAAGACTACTCCACAGACTCCTCCTGCATCCCCCCGCTCCCGGACGTCGCACACTTCTGTGGGGCCATTCGCACGCAGGAAACGCCTTCGCTCTGCTCTCAAATCTGCTGGCCGGAGGACCTGCCGTGCAGCAGTTCTTCAACGCCGTCGGCCCACGAAACGAAACACATTGGCAGGCCGTCAGAAGCGAACTGGCCCACGCACCGCAACCACACCCGCTTGCCGCCACCGTCGCTGCCGTCACCTTCGGTACTCCCGTACGCTACGGCTGGGATCCATCCGGACTGAACGCCATTCTGCACGTCAGCTTCCACCGACCATTCGATCCTGCACGCCCGGAAGTCGCCCGCCCGCTCTTCCCACCGTGGTCACCTCTTGATGTAGCCACCGCTCGTTGGGGTGACTGGGTGCAGACATTTGCCATTGCCGACACGGATCTCAACACCGGAAAATCCGCAGAAATCAATCAGCGCCTCAACACACTTCTTGAATCAGAACTCGACGAACCTGCACCGGAACCAGAAACGCGTCTGATCCTGTCACGCAGACTTCGCAGACTCTGCAGCCGCTGGAAACATGGCACACGCTGCCACACCGACGGGCAAAACATGCTCGTCGATTACCAGCCCTCAGGCCAGTTCACATTCCCCGCCATCCCCATCGAACTGGCTGCCCTCGGTCATGGTGTCGCCACTGCCGTCCACTGGCTGCCTGCACATCTGCAACTGATCATCACCGCCCTGCGCTCGTCACCGCCGGCAGGACAGTGATCGGCACGGTGACCGCCGGAGCCGTCTCAGGCTCAAAGGACAACAGCCGCTTCGACTCCTTCACCAGAAACTGAGTATTCATGAAGGGCTCAAAACTAATGTCCTGCCAGCGCACTCGCCCCTTCGCGTCTACCAGAAATGTCCCATGCAACGGGACTTTTTCAAAGTCGTCGTAACAACGATACTTTCGAAACACACCCAGCTCCGGGTCCGCAGCCAGCGGAAATGGAAATCCACCCTCCAGATTCTCCAAAGCCCGCTTCAGATTCACCTGCTTGTCCGTACTGATCGCAATGACCTCCAGACCCGCTTCCCGAAAACTCTGATAATCCTTCGCGATCGCTTTCAACTGCTCAGCACAGTGCAAACAGCCATACCCCAAATAGAACACCACCACCACCGGGCGACCGCGATAGTCGGACAGTGAACGTGGCATCTCGTCAACACCCGGCAGCGTCCACTCCGATGCTGCCGAAGGTGACCAGCGAAAAGGCCCCAGGGCATCCAGCTCCGGACGGACTCCCAGATCACCCGGGTTCTCCGCCGGCAGCCTCCAGTCGGCAGGGAATCCAAATTCCGCTGCAATCGGCGCCAGTCGAGCCATCGGTGGCACGGCCAGATCGATCGTTGAAGAGAGCTTCCTGAGCTTTTCAAAACTGGCCTTCGCTTCATCACGACGACCGGCCGCAAACAGAATTTCCGTCTGAGCCGCCAAAGGCAAAACTTCACCGTTCTTTGAATTCACCCGATCGGCGATCTTCTTGATCGCATCTTCCGTCTTCCCCGCCTTCTGCTGCAGCAATGCCAGCTGCTCCACCGGAATCTCAGCCGCTGTCAGCAACTCCAGAGCCTTTGCCGCATCGCCCGCAGCCAAAGCCCCCCGACCGTCAATCTCCTGAATCGCCTTCTCCAGACGCCGCAGGTTCCCCGCAAATTTCTGCTCTGCGTCCTTTCGAGCCTTTTCGATCGCCTTGTCGTCAGACTTCGCCTCGCGAGCCTTCTTTTCGGCCTCTGCCACCGCCTCAGACTGCTTCTGCTTCTCTCCGTCCAGTGATGCCTGCAGCTTCGCACGAATTGCAGCCGCCTCAACGGTACGCCCCAATGCCGCCAGGGCCGCCCCTGTCGCACGGTCCCGCTTCAAATCCTCCTCGGTATTTCCCGAGTCTGCGTAAGAAATATTACTCTGCAGTGCAGCAATCCGATCCCATCGCTCAAAGGCCTCCAAAACCTCCAGCAATCGCTCACGACCATAGCGAAAACTGCCAATCCGATTGATGTCGTTATACTTCGGATGCTGCGGCAGGCTGAGCATGTTGCCAGCCAGTGCCTCTGCATCGAACGCCCGACCAATCGCAATCATATTGCGAATACACCACTCATTGTTATGCGCAAAATTGTGGATCTGATCCGGCAGAACACGATCCCGCATCATATGCGCATGGTCAACGCGAGCCGAAGCCTCCTGCTGCCACACCGCATCATGATAGCGACGCAAACGCGAATAAATGTGACCAGGCATATGCCACATATGGGCAATCCCCGGAGACGCGAGGCCACCCAGTGCAGACGACTGCAGAGCCTTCTCAGGCTTGCGGCCGTCCCACAGGTGGATCCGAAAATGATGCACCGGATGCAGAGGCTCGACATCCAGAACCTCCTGGATCATCGCGTCCACCGCCAGTTGCGATGGCATCTTCAACCCCTCGCGACGCCCCGCCCAAAAAAACTCACACAGGATCGTCTTCGTCTCGATGTCGTCCGGAAACTCCAGCAGCAGATCTTCCAGATCCGAAACATAACGATTGGCACGCGACTCCCGCTCGCCGTCATTGTCTGCCTTCGCATTGATCAGACGGTCAAATGCTTCAATCAGCAGCTTCTCGCGACGACTTGCCTTCTCGCGACGCTTCATCCCCTCGGCAATGAAACCCTTCGCCCGCCCAGGGTTGCCGCGATTCGACATCGCCATACCCCAGTAAGCAATCGCACAGTCCGGATCCAGCATCGCAGCCTGACGAAACGATCGCTCAGACTCAAAATACCAGTACCCATGCAGCTGGGCCACACCCTGCTGCACAAACAGTCTGGCCTCTTCGCTGACTGATGTCGCAGGAAACCGCACCGCACCCATCCCAGGCATCAGCCACGCAGCCTGACGAGGCCCCTCGTTGAATACCTCGCCATGCACCGAATGCCCTTCCTTCACCGGCTCGGCCTTCGCAGCCTCGGCCGGAGCAGCAGCAGCCGGAGCAGCAGCAGCCGGCGCGGTCGCAGCACCAGCAGCGCCCGCTGCCGGGGTTGTCGCCTCCTGACCAGTCGCTGCCGCGCTGATCCACGTTGCCAGAATCACCCCCGAACACTGCAGACAACCCAACGATAAAAATCCGGACGGCATTTTCATGGGGCTCACACCTTCGTAACTCGGCGGGATATCAATGGCGGGCAGGAAGCTCGCTATTGTGCTGCCGAAAACGGGGTTTCGCAACCACATGGACCGGTCGGGAAGCAATCAGCGAGGATTTTCCGATCTGAACCGGCCCTCCAACTGCTGCAATCAGCCCGACCAGGGCAGCCCCCAGAATGCCTCCGGATGCTGACGAACCCTCCGCTCCACCTCCGCAGCATTCCGCCAGCCCGCCTCCTGCTCAGTAAAAAACTTCGCAGACGGATTGATCCCACGCCCCTCCAGAAACTCAATACGCTGCCGCACCCCAGGACGCCGACTCAGCGCCGGCAAAACGACACACCAGATCAGTGCCAGCAACAGTGCCGACACCGACAAACGCCACCATCCGCCCCGGTACGAACCCGTCGCCGCCAAACCCCGCTCACTTGCGCAAGACATCGGCAGCCCCCGGAAATACAACCTCAAACATCAACAGACTCATCAGCAGCGACAACACCAGATTCAGCAGCTGCCCGCAGACATACAGCGTCAACGGCTTGCCACCACGCAGGAACTTCGCCAGCGTTCCCAGATTCGTCTCCAGCCCAATACTCACAAACGCCATGCAAAAACACCAGCTCCGCACCGTCTTCGTACCACCGTCCACAACAGCCTTCACAAAATCCGGACCGCCACTCAGATTTTCATAAAGCAGCGACACCAGCACCGAAGCACCCAGAAAGCCCAGGATGAAACGCGGAAAACGCCGCCAGATCTCACTGATCTCCGGCCTGGCACCCTCAGTCCGCTCGACACACGTCACCCAATACACTGCCACACCAAACGCCACAACGCCGATCAGCATATTCTGAATCATCTTGATCGTTGTCGCCACCACCTCCGCTTCCTTACCCAGCATCGCGCCAGCCGCACCCACCGCACCCGTTGAATCAATCGTCCCCCCAACCCACGCTCCGCCTACCACCGGCCCCAGCCCCATCGCCTGAATCAACGGCGGCATCGCCACCATCATCATCACAGTAAACGCCAGCGATATCCCCACCGCAGTCGTCAGCTCCTCCTTCTTCGCCCGACAGGCCGCTGCCGTTGCAATCGCCGCCGAAACACCACACACAGACATGTCCGCTGAAATCACCATGTTCAGGGCTGCTGATTCCATCTTCAGCACTCGCTGACCAAACCAGAATGTCACAATCAGCACAACAGGAGTCACCACCCAGGAGACACAAATACCCGGAAGGCCCAGAGCCAGCAGCTTGCCAAACAACACCTCAGCACCCAGCAGCACCAATCCCGTCTTCATGTACAGCTCTGTACGCACCCCGGCACTCAGTGCCTTCGACACACCTGTCGTGTTGCTGATCAGCAGACCAATCACCAGCGCCCACAACGCATACTCCAGCCCGTAATACTTAACCACCTTCTGTTCAGCCAGAACATACGCCAGCAGACTCAGCAGAAATACCCCCGCGCACGCCCTCCAGAAATCACCCCGAGATCCTCGGCCCAGCCACATCACTGCACTCATGACCGCCGTAATCAGAACACCGGCACTCGCTGCCCCCGTGAACCACGACACTCCGGACTCGAAAGGATGCACCTCCCACGCAGTGGGCAGCACGATGATCGACTTCATCGGATTGCGCCACGACGGTCCGCCGCCGGTTGCAGCCGTCGACGAAAACACCCCATGACTTTCCAATACCGTCACCAGCATCGAAACACTCAACACCGTACCCGCCACCAGCATCGCCAGCGCATCTTCAGAAAAACGTCGCGATTCCGACATCACACACTCCCCCCAGACTCTCCCCGGATTACTCCCGGAAACTCCACTCACAAACCCTGCAGGTAACTGTTCAGATCGGCCAGATCCTGCGGTCCGGTATTTCGCAGCAGCCCCTCCGGCATCAGCGAATTACGCTGCTGATGTCGCCCGGCAATCTCCGACGCTTCCACCCGATATGTCCTGTGCTCCGCATCCCGCAGCAGCAAGCCGTCCACAGACTCATAAACAATCAGCCCCGTCAGCACCTGCCCGGCCGCCGTTTCAATGGCAGTCGTCTGATACCGATTCGAAATATCACGATTGGGGTCCACAATCGAAGCAAACAGATCCGCTCGCGAAAATCGCTTCGAGACCCCGGTCAAATCCGGCCCCAGTGAACGCCTGCCCCCGTGACACTTCGCACACCCCAGACGCTCAAACAGCCCCCGACCACGCTCTGCATCCCCCGTTTCCCAGGGCACCGTCTCCAGACTTTTCAGCAGAGCCGTCGCCTGCTCACTCAGACTCGTCGGCCTGTAGTCCGGATAACGCCGCTCCAGCCACTCCTGCCACAGCTGCATCGATTCCGGCTGCAAACGATAACCCGCTGCACCAAACTCAAACTTCAAGGTCTGCTCATTGTTGTTCTGCAGCAGCCGCATCACGGACTCTCGCAGAGCAAACTCTCGCTTGTCACCAATCAGCCGCCGCGCACAGGCCAGCAGTGACCACTGCTCTGCTGCTTCACGACCGCGCGGCAGCTTCTGCAGGGCCTTCACACAGGCCTCCACGGCATTCAGCTGCGGTGACTCCAGTCCCGACAGATACAAAGCCCTGTCAGCTGCCACCGGTTGCTCCGAAAGCACCATCAGCACCGCATCCCGCACAGACAGATTGTCCAGCTGAGCCCTCAGGATCTGCTCATGATCCGCACGCCCCGACTCGCCAATCAAAAACACAATCTCACTCGTCCACTGATACTCAGGGTCAGCAGCAATTGTCGCCAGCACATTGTCAATCGCCTGAGGCACCACGCTCGCCGGTACACGCCCCAGGTACAGAACATGTCCCGGCAGACCAAAACCTGGCTGCTGAACCAGCAGTGAGGGCAGGGCAGGGTCCACCTGACACAACTGCGCGTACAACTCACCCATCCGGTCATCCCAGTTTGTGTCCTGCTTCATTCCCAGCCGCTTCAGCTTCACATCAATCCCGATCAACGCCCGTGCACACCGGCCAGATTCCTCCTGCGAACGCTCCAGCTCCAGCCGGCTAAGCGCCGCCAGACAATGAATATCATCCTGCGGCAGACTCTCGTCCGTTAACTGCCCCAGCAGCCGGTCAAAAATCTCGCGATTCGGCGGCGCAACCATCGCAAAAACTCGAATCAACTCACGATCCAGCACCAAATCGCCCGTCGGAAACACACTCGCCAGCCGCGGCAGCAGCGGATTCAAATCCCGCTCCAATGATTCCAGTGACTTTCTCGGCCCATAACTGTCATACATTACCGGTCGATCCTTCACCGGTCCGGTATCGCCCAGAGATAACTGCAAGACACGCACCGCCTCACGACGCAGCTCCAGCCCGCTCGCCGGGTCCACCAGCACCTGAACCGCTACTCGTGCAGCCGCCGAACTCTGCTCTCCACTCCGCTGCAGTAACCCCAGATAAAACCACAGCCGCCCCCGGACATCTCCCAGACCCGACTCGAGCTGACTTCGCTGCCCGGCATTCAGCCTCGGCACAAGCTGCGCCGCACTTAATCGCACCAGCCGATCAGAATCACCCAGCACAGAAGGCAGCTGCAACGACAGAAAATTCAAAACCGGCACAGCCGTCGCCGTCGAAAATGCCTCCAGTGCTGCCCGCCGCACACTCGCCTCCTCGTCCTTCAGCAACCGCTGCAATCCGGACAGCTCAGGTGACTCCGGCCGAGTCCGGCCCAGCGCCCACGCCGCCCGCGCACGCACCTCGGCGTCCCCCGCAGCTGCCAGCCTCAAACCCGTCGCCACATCCAGTCCGCCATACAGCTCCACCAAAATCTCAATCGCCTGCATCCGCTGACCGACAGACCTGCCCGACTCAACCGCAGCCGCACGAAAAACATCCGCCGACAGTTTCTTCGCCCGCGGAACCCACTCCGCACGAGACCACGCTGTATTCGGCTGCCTCGCTGACAACACCCCATCCAGCTCACTGTCAGCCACAGCACTGCCCGCGGACTGCGGTCCGCCAACAGCACCCGCATAACTGATGCGGTAGACACTGCCGCGAGTCCCCCGACCGCCAACGCTCACATACAGGCTGCCGTCCGGACCAACCTCCATGTCCGTCGGTGCAAAACCAAACTGGTTCTGCCCCACCGCAAACTCCCGCGGCTCGCTGATCCAACCCGCACCCTCACGCCGCAATGGCACACACAGAATACGCCCCAGTGTCCAGTCCTGCACAAACAAAGCACCAGCGTACTCCGCCGGAAACTGCTCGTGCCGATAACACACCACCCCTGTCGGTGAACCACGACCAAATGCCGCAGGCACAGGAGGCATGTCGGGATACGTCGGAGGACGCTTCAGGCCGGCAGTCACATAACCCGCGTTGCTCGCCGGCAAAATGTGAAATACCTGCGTCGGCAAATACCAGGGCAACGAAATATCCCGCTCGTCGTCACTGTCATACGTAAAGAAATCACCGGCACCGGAAAATGCAAAGTCATAAGCATTCCGAAAACCATCTGCCACAATCTCGCCACCACGCAGCTCTGGCGACAGTCGCAGCAATGTCCCGGAAACCGGCTGACGAATCGGAGACGTCGGGGCTGTCGCATACGCTGATGTCACACCGGCAAAATTGCCGGCCATCACATACCACCAGCCATCCGGACCTCGCTGGATCGAATGCACATGGTGCTCACCACCCGCCGCAATTTTCAGGAAGACCTGCGGAGCACCATCGGCACGATCATCCGCATTGTCGTCCCGATACAACAGCAATCCGCCATCACCAGCACACAGCAGACTGTTGCCATGAAAATACATCCCCTGCGAACCAGTCGCCGGACCATCAGCAAACTGCTGAAAACGGTCCGCTCGACCGTCTCCGTCCGAATCCAGCAAAATCCGCACATAACCCGGCCCCGAAACCACCACTCGCCCACGCGAATCCAGCGTGAGCGAGTGAATATCATGGGCCAGCTCGTCGTCGGCATACAACTCCACACGAAATCCCGCCGGAACTCGAATACCGCTGAACTCCTGCCCGGATATCACAGCACACTGCATCAGCAGCACGCAGGACAGCAATACCCCCGAACCACCGGCTCTCAGCAGCATCCGACAGACGCCAGACATCAGAATCTTCCCTGATTCCATCTTCGCTTACCCCTCAATCACAAACGACGAACGCGAATGTTGCGCCATGAAACATCAAACGGGCCCGTGCCTGCGGCAATCCCATGCACCTGCAGTCCGATATGACCACGCGGATGAGTCTTATAAATCTCGTCATGAGTCAGATCCGCCACCGGCTGGTCATTCACCCACGTCTGAATCCGTGGACCCTTCGCCAGAATCCGAATCCGATTCCAATCCCCGCTCTTCATCAGCTCGTGCGGCTTGCCCCCCGACTTCGGCTCCGGGGACAACCAGCCATACTGCGTCGCCTCGCCGTACACATAGCCCGTAAATCCCGGCGACTTCTCCAGTTCCACCTGCGGACCATGAAAACGCCCCAGACCACCCTCGCCCTGCGGCCTGCGACCAGTCCGGACCTCCTCAGCCGTCACGTCAGCCTCGGTCCTGCCACGCGATCGAATCTGACAGCCCGAATTCAGACCGTCATGCACACGCACCTCAAAAGTCAGCTCGAAATCCCCAAACTCCTCTTCCGACATCAAAAATGTGTTCGGACTGCCCTCCACCGTCACCCCATGTATCGCACCGTCCACTACCTCATAAACCGCTCGACCATGCTCCGCCTTCTTCCACCCCTTCAGCGTCCTGCCGTCAAACAGGGCTTCCCACTTCTCGTCAGCCTGCACGGCGCCGCAAACAGCACAACAGCAAACCGCCAGACACGTCGTCAACAGCAACCTTCGAGATACCAGCCTGCTCATGCAATTCCCCCTCCCGATTTTCACCCAGCGTCCCCATCAGCCCCGTACCAGGTTCCTAACCTGCAACTCGCAGGCAACGCAAGAATAGCGAAAACTTTG
>Ga0315902_10008496_pt1 | contig 13897 bp, 8 predicted proteins | sample LakEriMetagenome_9_FD_203523 | JGI IMG/M metagenome (GOLD analysis project Ga0315902, IMG submission 203523) | Freshwater fungal communities from buoy surface, Lake Erie, Ohio, United States - Buoy 12 MA117 | ecosystem: Environmental > Aquatic > Freshwater > Lake > Lake biofilm | place: USA... | reverse complement strand
GCAGCTACTAAGTGCCCAGCTGAGGGTGGAAAAAAGCAATAAGCGGACGGCAAATGGGTGTCTGGACATTGGAGTGGTTGTTTTGAAGATGGGAAAAGGGGACTGACGGGTTATTGTTCGAACGGAGCTTCGTTCGGTTTTTTACGCGTTTACCGCCAGATCGTTGGCAAAAGTAGGTTATTTTCCGAAAAAAGAAAACAAGCAGCCTTTTTTCGAAAAATAACCCATTTGCTGTTAGTTGGCATTTGCCCAGGGTAGAAAGGGGAGCGAAGCGGCCGCATTACTTCAACATTCCGCGGTTGGAAAAATCTTTTTGGAGCAGGTAATGTACTTTTTTTCGGATAATTTTATCAAAAAAGAAGAAAAATGCCAAGTTGGCCAAGGTTTGTTTGGTTCTACTCAGGTCCAGCATTTTATGAAGAACCTGTTTGAGTCTCGATTGGAGTGCTGGCAGCCAGGGAGACAATTCCTGGAGGGTGATTTTGGGAAGTAGTTCAGGGCCATATTCTGGGGGTGTTTCGATGCGAAGGCAGCGCATGTACTGGATTCCAGAGGTAGGCACTGTTTCGGGTTCGGGGCGGGCCAGGCGCATATCTGGAATAATGGGGAAGTAGAACCGCCCATCAGCACCGGGGAACACGAACCGCGCTTGTGCCTCCGGGGAGTAGGATTGGAGCAGTCCAAATTGCTCCTGGCTTTCGGAGGAAACGGCAAAGTATTTTTGGAGGAACGACTGGGCATTTTTTCGGCCCAGGAAAAAATCATGACGGCGGAAACGGATATCCAGGAATCCGCCGAATCCACTGAGCGCTCCGCAGGCGATCGCCAGGTTTCCTTCTATAATGGCATTGGTGGTCGTATCGCGTCGGGCGGGAGCGATGATAAACCGGGTGCTGTTGGTGACATCGGCAGCGGCTTCCAGCAAGTCAGGTTTAAAGAGCAATTGGGAACGCATGGTGCGCCAGGTTCGGAACAGTACCTCGAGCAAATCCGGATGAGCGGGTAGGTCATCCTTCATTTCCTCGGAGGGGAACGGATCGATCATGAGGATGATGGGTTCTTTGAAGAAGGAGTTTTCGGCAGTTTTTTGATTTCGCTTAATTTGTTGGTCAAGGATGAACTTGGTAATTTCGAACGGTTCATTGTTGAGCATTCCTCCGTCCACGATCACGGTTTCGTAGGCCTGGTTTTTACCCAGTCCTGTACTAAAATCAATATTGATAATTTCTTTAAACGCGGGGTTTTCGATCAGAAAATTGCTGTTTCGGGTTACTTTGCGGAAGGCCAGTCCGAGGGGGAAGGCACCGGTAGCCATGGCGGCGTCCCGGATGGTGTCGATATTGGTTGGGGAGTGGTTGCTAAACAGCACCGGAATTTTTCCTTGGTGGTTTTTTTTCTCCTCTTTTCGGAGCTGGTTTTCCTGTTCTGGGCTCAGGTTGGCCAGGGCCAGGGTATCCTTTTCGCTGAGGTCTTGAAGGATAAAGTGCCCGAAGTCCAGGTGTTGGCGGGCGGTGAACAGCGAGTTGCTGCCTTGGAAACTGGAGCGGAAGGCGTAGTTTTTTTGGATCCCATTGAGGTTGGTAAAGGTGACGGCTATTTCGGCTTTTTGGGCCAGGTAGGGACGGTGCAGCCGCTTCCCTCGGTACGCCCGGATGTGTTTTTGGGCCAGGTGGTCAATAAAATTCGAGTTGAGCACTGCTTTTGGGGGCTGCTGTTGGTCCATATCGGAGGTATCCAGGAGTTGGTCCATCATTGGCCGACCCAGTTCCAGTTCGGTCATATTGACCCAGGTATCGTAGAACGCATTGTTGGGTTGGTAGCGATCGGGAGCCCTTCGAAACTGCTCATAGGAAGCTGGTTCGATGGGTTGGAGCAGGGCACGAGCGGCGATGATGGCGGTCATGCCTCCGGCGGAGGCTCCGGAGAGCACTCCGATTTCGACGGAGTGCATGGGGATGCTGTGGTCGTAGTCCGGGTGATCGACACCCAGGGCCTGGTTTTGTTCTTTGGCTTTTTCCCAGCGTTCGAGGGTTTCGAGCAGGTAGTCGATGACTCCGGCGGTGTAGGCGCCGGCGGAGACTGCGCCGGCCATGCAGAGGCCAATTTTTATTTTTTGCATCAGCGAGGAAGGTGTTGTGAACGTAGGTTGAGAAAGCGGGGGCAATATACGGGCCTTGGTGATAGGTGGGTTTTTTTTGGTGGAAAAAATGGCTGCTTAGGGGAGGGGTAATTTCAGAAAACCTATTCAAACCGCCAATTACTCAATGGGAGCGGTTAAATACTAAGTGGTGGAAAATAAAAGTGGGCGGTTGTTTATTTTGGCGCCTTTCACGTAAGGCATATATAGCCAAGGAGGCTGTTTGAAATCAAGCAATTCAGTACATGATAAAAAGATTAATTTTAGTGGTCTGGACAGCGTTGTACCTGTCCTTGTCTGCGCAAGGGCAGGTAAACAAAGGCCTTCAGCCGGGCTCGGGCCCGACGCCGGTTCCCGGGAAGCGGATTGCCTTGGTGATTGGGAACGCTAAGTACCAGCATGGAACGCCCTTAAAGAACCCGGTGAACGATGCGGAGCTGATGGAGCAGACGCTTCGGGAATTGAATTTTGAGGTGATAATCCGAAAAAATGCGAAACAAAAGGAGATGGAATCGGCCATGGAGGAGTTCACCACCAAAATTTATAAAGGAAATTATGAATTGGCGATGTTTTACTACTCGGGGCATGGACTAGAAGTAAATGGTTCGAACTATCTGCTGCCCGTAGAAGCCAACCCTGTTTGGCAGACGGATGTGAAGTATTGCTGTGTGGATGCGATGAAGGTATTGGATGGGATGAATGCGGCTGGGGCAGTAACAAAACTGATGGTATTGGATGCCTGTCGAGATAATCCTCTGCCGAGGAGTTGGACGAGAAGCACTGATATAGGATTGGCTGCTTTGCCGGCTCCAAAAGGGTCGTTGGTAGGGTATGCGACGGCTCCGAAAAGCAAGGCTTGGGACGGGAATGGTTCCAACAGCCCCTACACGTCGGCCTTGGCCCGGTACCTGAAGGAGCCCGGTCTGGATATTCTCCAGATATTTACGAAGACCTCTGCTGCAACGCAGGATGCAGCGGAGCAGATGGGGATGGAGCAGGTGCCCTATTTGTCAAGTAGCCTTCGAGGGCAGTTAGTTTTGGTGCCTGTTCAAGGACCGCGCGAGCTAGTGGTTCCAGCCCCTGATCCGGATGTTCCGGAGGTGGGCGGCCACGCTCCTTTGGTAGGGAAGATGATTTTGATCAAGGGCGGGACCTTTGCAATGGGCTGCACGGGGGAGCAGGAGGGCTGTGAAAGTGATGAAAAGCCGGTGCACCGGGTGACGCTGGGAGATTATTACCTAGGGGAGACGGAAGTGACGCAGGCGCAGTGGCGGGCGGTAATGGGGAATAATCCTTCGTATAATACCGGCTGCGATCAATGCCCAGTGGAGGGGGTGAATTGGAATGATATTCAGGATTTTTTGAGGAGGTTGAACGAGCGAAGTGGGAGTTTAAAGTACCGCTTGCCGACGGAGGCGGAGTGGGAGTATGCAGCTCGGGGTGGTAAGGAGAGCAGGGGCTATCGATATCCTGGAAGTAACAATATGGGCGAGGTGGGTTGGTACGGCTCGAATTCGGGTAGTAATACGCATCCAGTAAAGGGGAAGCATCCGAACGAGCTGGGCCTGTATGATATGAGCGGTAATGTATGGGAATGGTGTTCGGATTGGTATGGCGACTATTCTTCGACTGCTCAGATGAATCCGTTGGGTGCTGCTAGTGGATCCGACCGAGTGGTCCGTGGTGGCTCATGGTACGACTACCCGCCTCTTTGCCGGGTGTCGAACCGCGCTGACGACACGCCAGACAACCGTGTCAACCGCCTCGGATTCCGGCTCGCCAGGACTTTTTAAGTTTTGGGTTTTTTACCTTTTTACCTTTTTAAAAATTTTATAAAAAAAGCGGGTTGTGGAAAGGGGTATGAATTTTTGCTGTTGGGGTGGGAGGCTCCAGGCGCGGGTCCTGTAAGGCCGCGGCCGGAGCCTCCCACCCCGACAGCGGGAGGGTGGTTAGGGGGGATCAATACTGATTACTCAACTAAACTGCCAGTTAGTTCATGGGAGCGGTCAGGTATTGCTAAATAAGTATTGAACCGCTGGCTGGGTAGAGGGGCAGGATAAATTTGGGAAAAACGCTAGCAAACGATTGTATTAAGTTGATAGATTGAATGTCAAAATGAAAATTGGACGAAAATTGAACACGCTTACCGTCGAGGAATACTTCTTTTATATAGACAACCATAAGAAGTACACCGACTTTAACACCCTTGGGCTTTACCGTTCCATAGTGGAGCATGAACGTTTATCCCTGGAAGACAAGCTGAAAGTGAGGGATTATGCCCATCAAACGTTCAGAAAGGCATTTGATTTTCTACAACTGAAAGACCCAATGACCTTTATAGCGCTGGAATACCTTGGGCAGGAGCTATTAGAATGGAATAGGCGAAGGATATGGGATGATCTGCGAAAAAACCAACAAAAAATACTTGCAGACAAGAAAATCAAGCACCGAAATTTTGGAGATTATTCCAAACACGATTGTGGTAAAGAGGCATGTTTTTTGAATGGGGTTATGCTAAAACAAGGTTCTCCACTGGCAATGCCCGGGATGCACTTCGAAAGTGACCGGAATAAAATCGCTGCAAAAGCCAAATCGGATCGGCGTAAATCGGAACGAAAGAGGAAACAACAAATCGTACGAAAGGAACTGGAGGAGATGGAATGAACGCTGCTGGCTTGCGTCGTTCCTTTTACAAATGGATTGTCCAAGTAGGTTGTGTGCGGTCCGGCTACTTGGCTGGCTATTTCTAGCGGACCTCAAGAGCGGTTTCAGCCTTCGACTTGCTAGGACCACTACCTTTTTGAACTGGTAATGGAATGGCTAGTAGTTGGGGGGCTATAACCAAAAGGCCTCTAAGGCAGTGTAAGGGAGCCTTGCCTGCCAGCGCAAGAAGGGCTTTACAGTATGGGTACCAAAACCAAGAACTCAGCCAAACCGCCAGTTACTCAATGGGAGCGGCTAAATACTAAGTCGTGTACCTTTATTTTAAACTAATTTTAGATATTTAAGCGCTCAAAGCAGCCCCAACACCGTTTGTGCGGGGGCAGGTTGCCTTTCTTGCTTTGCACCAACTACTTATCAATTTGAAGCCCTTATGATGAAGTCCACTTTTTTTATTGTCCTTTGTAGCTTGCTCACTTCCATCGCTTTTTCTCAAAAAAAAATAGCCTTGATCGTAGCAATTAGTGAGTACGAAGCGGGTACTGGCTGGGAAAAATTGAACACCGAACGGGATGTCACTGAAATTACCGCCGCTCTGGAAAAACAGGGCTTTAAGAAAGGAGATATTAAGATTATCAAAAACAAGGAGGCCACCAAAGCCAATATCCTGAAAGGAATTGATGACTTTCTATTTAAAACGGCAGGCACTGGAGACCAGGTATATTTTCATTTTTCAGGTCATGGCCAACAAATGGCCGACTACAACAAAGATGAATTTGACTGGCTGGATGAGGCCTTGGTGCCCGTGGATGCCAAATCCAAGTATGATCCAGCTCCGAAAGGATACAAGGGAGAACAGCATCTCAGCGATGATGAGCTTATGAGCTCGTTGAATAAGGTTCGCAAAAAACTTGGCCCGGAAGGGCATGTCCTGATGGTCATTGACGCTTGCTTTAGCGGAGGGATGCTGCGTGGACCCGGATACAGGGCCGTTGTCCGAGGCGCCAATGATAAAATGGCCCCGGATGATTGGGCGACCAGCAATCAATCATCCACTACAGCTGGATCGGAGCTAGCAAAAGCAGAAGGTTTGGAACTGAAAGACGACCAGAGCCTAGCGCCGATTGTCGCATTTACCGCCTCCCAGTCGCACCAACCTAATGCGGAGTACAATGGGGGTGGATCCCTAAGTCACGTATTTAGTAAAGTGTTGATGAATATGAACAGCCAAATGTCGTACAATGGCTTGTATCAACTGGTTCGGGAAGAGATGGCCTTGATTGTGCCAAATCAGGTTCCACAGGCGAACGGGAACATCAACACGTATGTATTCAACGCATCCGCAGCACTTGCCAAGCCGTTCTTTATGGTGAAAGTAGGAAAAGAAAACAATAAACCTACCTGGATTCTGAATGGTGGCAGTCTGCACGGTTTGACCCTGGGTTCCAAAGTGGGTTTTTATGCTAATGAGCTAATTGGTGCAGAGGAAAAACCGTTGTTTACTACCACCCTGGTACATGTGAATTCGGTTGCCTCCTTTTTGGAAGTACTTCCCGATGTAAAAGTGGAGAACCTGTGGGTGTACTTGTTGGAGCTGGCGCCTGCTGAGGATAAAATCAGGACCTGTATTCAAGTACAGTCTGCCGCTTTGAGGGATCAACTAAAGGCAGATATCCAGAAAGAAGCCTTGCTAAAGGAGGCAACTGATACTACCTGTGTTTGCCGGATAATTCAGGATAGTCCACAGGATTCAATTGATATAATCACCAACAACGAGCACTTAATAGCAAGGCTTCCGGCTGCTTCAACGTCTATCCCGCTGGTCTTTGAAACGTTGAAGTTGTACGCACGCGCGGAGTTTTTCAGGAAAGTGGGGGCCGAAAATACGGGTTCTGGAAATGGAGGTGAATCGGTTTCGGTCAGCTTTATTCCGGTTCGGGTAGAGTACGGTGCCATTAAGGGGGAATTGCCGCTTTCGGACTTCACAGATAAAAATGGGGTGGTGTCCTTTCCGGAAGGAACTATGGTTCGCCTTCGGGTGACCAATAATAGTGGTGTGAAAGGGTATTTTTCCTTACTGGATATTCAGCCCGACAACAAGATCAATATTTTGATGCCTTCACAGGGCAGTAGCGGTGATACTCCCAGCGACTATCTTTTAACTGGACAAGTGGGGCAAACCTTTGAGCTCCCCCGCAGTAAAAACAGCTATTATACGATTGGGGAGCCTTATGGCAACGAAGTACTCAAGCTCATTGTGACGGAGGAACCACTCGACTTGCGTCCGCTACTGGCTAGCAGGGGTGGATTGCGAGGCAGCAGAGGGGCTCTCTCCAAAATGGAACTGCTTTTCGCAGATGCCATGTCGGCAACCAGGAGTGTGACGGAGAGTGTTCCCGTCCGGGAAGTGGGCTTTTTTCAGACGACCTTTGTAATCCGGCCAAGGGTTGAACCTAAAAACTAAGCTATCACACACGTTTAATCAACTATATTTAGGATGAAATTAGCTCAAACACGTCTTTTCCTTGCCTTTTTGCTACCCATCGGCGCTTTTACTCAGGTAAGCGCGCAGACCGTGCACCTTTACCACAACCTTCACCGCGATTCTACCTGGTACAAAATCGAAGGAAAACGAAAGGTCAAAACGGGTGCTGGCGTTCCCTTGTTAAAAAAGGGCAGTATGGTGGAGCTCCACTTAGTGGAATACAATGATTTTGTTTACGACCTTTCCATTGATCCCCAAATCATTGATAATCCGCTGGCTGTTGCCGGGGTAAATACGGGGTCTAACGGATTGGTGGGTCGTGTTTTTCAATCTTCCGCATCTGGCTCAAACATTGTGTCAGCCCCTCTGGGGATGTTTCAGGGTGCTCTAAAGACACTCCAAAAGCAAAATGCCTATTTGCAAAACCTTCATGGCAGTAGGGGAGATGATTCAAAAGGAGAAGCGCCCAATAGCATAGATAATTCTACCGCCAACTATAAAATTTGGAAGGAAGAGGCTACCAATTCGATCAACCGTCTAAAGGCGCTCAGCGATACCATAAAATTGTTGGAGGCCGCCCTTGTGGAGGAATCCATCTTGGTAAAAGATGCTTTGGTGTTGGAGGAGGACTTGGTAAGCTTAACTACCAAAACCCAGCTGGCACCCTCACAGATTGTTCAGCTGGCCGATCAGCTAGTCAGTCGGCAGTTTGGCGCATCGGGGGCGCAGCTGAACCTTGATAAGGTGCTGGCTTGGCCTGCTCCACAAAAACTACGGCAAAAAGAACAGGTGTTTAGCCAAATAATGGACGAGGTAAAGAGCCATTATTCTATTTTGAATGATATAGGCAATCAAATTGAAGATAGCAGACCGAGTAGTCCGGAAATGAGGACTATCCAGGAACTCTGCTTCTCCATCACTGGAGACGATGAATTCGAGAATGGTTTGAGGGAAAAAATAAACGAAGTAACAGACCTCAAGAAGGATGCCAGTAAGCTAAATCATCAAGCCTTGATTTCTATGTATGAGCAATACCTTGCCATACGCAATCATTCCTTCGAAAAAACCCATAGTATTTATGTTGAGGGCAATGCGATGGACCTGGTGATTAAGCTAAGTACCAAAGAACTATCTTCCGGGCCCAGTACCAGTTCCAGGGGATCAGAGCAGGAGGGCCTAGCTGTACCGAAGGCTACCACGGCTAAAACCATCGAACGCCGCATTCGGGTGAATAACTACGACCCAATCAAGTTTTCCACCAACATGGGGATTTGTTTTTCCAACTTTTTTATGCCTGAACAGGAGTATGCTGTGCGGAATCAGGTGATCGTGGTGGACCAGGAAGAATTCCTTCGGCCTCTGCTTTTTACAGGTATTACCGTTTATAGTGGGCTCGCTCGCTCGCTTACTCCTGGTATTAGTGCCGGGATTGGTATTCCGGTCCTGAGCAATACGGATGGGCAGTCGATCTCTTATGTAATTGGCCCCAGTTTGGTACTTGGGAAGTCGCAATCCGTAGTGGTGAATGCGGGCCTCATGGCGGGTAAAGCCCGTCGATTGAAGTCGCCCAACCGGGTTAATGATGGTTTTGGAGGTTTCACACAAGACCTGCCCACCGAGTTTCGAATGAGTTACGGCTGGTTTTTTGGAGTGGCCATCAACCTTCCCTAAATTGGTATTTATACAATAACAACGTAAGACAATGAAAAAACAACTAAGTACCCTGTTGTTTCTCGTGTTCGGGTTCACCCTGAGCATATATGCCCAGAATAAAATTGCAATGATTGTTGGGATTAGCACCTACGCTCCTTCTACGGGATGGAAAACCATTCATACAGAACCCGATGTAGAAATGACCAAGGCTACTTTGATCAAACAAGGCTTTCAGGAATCCAATATTTTTGTGTTGCAGAATGAGCTGGCCACCAAGGCGAATATCCTGCTCAATTTAGAGCAAAGGGTATTAAAAATAGCCCAGAAAAAAGATATTGTTTATTTTCATTTCTCTGGACATGGCCAACAGATGATCGACTTGGATGGAGATGAATTGGATCGGTTGGACGAGTGTATTATCCCATACGATGCCCCTAAAACCTATATACGTGGGGTCTATGAAGGAGGGTTACACCTGCGTGACGACGAATTAGCCCAGGTTTTTCAAAAAATTCGAAAAAAAATTGGCCCCAATGGTCAACTTATTCAGGTGATAGATGCTTGCCACAGTGGAACGGGGCTTCGGAGCCAAATGGATGGGGTAAGGGGCACTAATACCCTTATGGCCCCCGAGAATTACAAGGGACTTGCTTCCGGGGATGGAAAAGAAGAGTTACTAGAATTGCAACAAGGAAAAGGCTTGGCGCCTATCGTTGGCTTTTTTGGTTCGAAAGCCAGTGAGTTGAATTATGAGTGTACCATTAATGGCCAAAAAATGGGCTCGCTCACTTATGCTTTTTGTAAGCATTTTTCTGTCGCAGGGCCTGAGTCAACCTACCGAGGAATTTTTGAAAGGATTCGGGAAGAAATGTACACCCTGGCACCCAAACAATCACCGTCGGTAGAAGGGGCAGTAGATTATCGGGTGCTCAACGGTACTGTCCAAACCGTTCAGCCTTTTTATAAAGTATATGAACGGGATGGATTTGAATGGAGGTTGAATGGAGGAACCCTGCATGGCCTAACGGAAGGCTCCATTGTTGGTTTTTTTGAACAGGAAACCCAGCATCCCACTAGAGAAGCAAGTCGGTACACGGTGGAAATTTCAAAGAGTGATCTCGTGTACTCAACTGTAAAAAACGGGCCCTCCGAGTTTCGGAATGGGTATGTTTATTTGCTGGAGCAGCAGCCGGGCGCATTGATGATAACGGCGCAAGATAAAGTGTATGATACCTCTTTGCGTCGAATGGTCCTGGATTCTTTGAGGAGCAGCCCTTTTATTAAGTGGGGTTCGCAAGGAACTTGTTCGGTGGAACAAAATGAGCAGGCAGATTCTATCATAGTGTTTGGTATCGGGGGGCGGCAGTTAGCAGCGTTTAAGGGACAGCCGGGGGTTCATACCCGTGTTCTTGAGGTGTTGAAGCAACATACCCGTGCCGCTTACTTACGGAATATGGGGAAGTCCCAATCGAACGACCCACGCATTAAGCCAGATTTCATCGTGGAGATCATCCCTGTAGAGGTGGAACATGGAGCAATTAAAAATAGACCTTCGCCTCAGGAGATAAAGGATTCGTATGGAAATATCAACATTAAGGAAGGAATGAATTTCCGGATTCGAATTAGTAACCCGGGAAGGAAAGGGGGGTATTTTAATTTGATCAACATTACCTCTGCTGATATCATTGAGGTGTTGGTCCCCAAATTGGGAGATTTTCGATTAGCGGAAGACTTCCAGTTCAAGGAGGGAATTTTGGAATCTTTTGAATTTCCTAAACAAAAGAGTGGTTTTTTTACGATTGGTGGGCCCTTGGGAGTGGATATGCTTAAGCTGGTGGTTACGGATTACCCGGTGGATTTAGGGGCTCTTTTGAGAAACAGGGGGAAATTGGATAACAATCGTAGCCCTTCGGATTTGGAGCTCTTGCTGGCATCCAGTTTTTTCCCAACTAATGATCTCAGGGGAGGCAACAATAAATCCCGGCTCTCTTTTGAAAAAGTATCGATGGTGGGTGTGAGCTATAAGGTGGTAGGTGAGTAGCGGCTTCTTTTTTTTAGGAATTCGATTTAACAATAAAAGCGAAAGTGTAAGCTTGTAGATTGGATATTTATTTCTACAGAAACACTTGAAATTGAATTGATTTAGTGAGTTTTAACTAATCTTTTAAAATGTAAAATATGTATTTACGGATGTTAATCATTTGCTTGCTTCCGTTTAGCCTGAGTTCACAGGCTGCGAAGCAACCCAAACGGCTGGCGATGGTCATCGGTAATGCCCTTTATCAGCATTCGAAACCCTTGTTAAATCCGGTAAAGGATGCGGACAGTATGGAGGTTGCACTAAAGCAATGCGGCTTTGAGGTGTTGAAATATTGCAATGCCGATCGAAATGTCATGGAGCAAGCTAGTATTGATTTGAGTAGTAAGATACAAAACAACCAGGCTGAAAATCCAATTGAAACCGTTTTGTTTTATTACTCCGGGCATGGGATGGAATTGAGCGGAGAAAACTACCTGATTCCAGTGGATGCTGTGGTTAATAGTATGGAGGAGGCTAAGCTAAGGTGTAGCCCTGTTAGTAGATTTTCGAGTATCCTTCAAGAGAATGAGATAAAGTACAGCATTATTTTGCTAGATGCTTGCCGTGAGAATCCATTTCCAAAGCAAATGAAAAATTGGGGAAGCAAAGGATTGGCTGTAACGAATATTCCAGCTTCACTCAAAAGTTTTGTTGGGTATGCTGCAGCACCAGGTGCTTTGGCTTGGGATGGTGAAATTTTGGGAAATGGCGTTTACACCAAAGCAATTTTGCAACACCTCAGAACCCCTGATAGAACTATAAGTGAGATTTTTACAAAAGTGGCCAAGTCTACTGAAGAGATGGCTAGGGCGAAAGGCCATAATCAAACTCCCTTCAACTTAACCAATATTACGGAAGACTTCTATTTTATTCGAACCCAAAATCAATTAAGGGAGTTGTCGGATGGAAAGGATTCTGCTTTTATCGGCAAAATGATACTGGTGGCCGGTGGGAGTTTTGTTATGGGGTGTAAAGAAGGGCGTGATTATCCTTGTAAGCTGGATGTGCGTCCATCGCATGAGGTGATTTTGGATTACTTTTTTATCGGTCAAACAGAAGTTACTGTAGGGCAGTGGAAGGCCGTGATGGGTAACCTTAAGGGGGTGCAGGTGGATGAGTCCTGCCTTGAGTGCCCAATGGAAAATATCAGTTTTGATCAAATTCAGGGGTTTATTGCAAGTCTAAACAAAAAAAGTCAATTCCGATATCGCTTGCCTACGGAAGCCGAATGGGAATTTGCTGCCCGTGGCGGACGAAAAAGTAAAAATTATCGATTTGCGGGTAGCAACAATCATCATGAGGTGGTTTCGAATATTTTTCGATCTGAACCAGAGGGCGATTTTCGAGGCAGTGGCGAAATGAAGAAAGTAATGCCTGTTAAACAAAGTATTCCGAATGAACTGGGAATTTATGATATGAGTGGGAATGTCTGGGAGTTTTGCCAGGATTGGTACCAAGCAGACTATTATCAAAAAAGTGAAAAAAAGAATCCCCGTGGGCCATTAGAAGATACGCAGTACCATACAATTCGCGGATCCTTTTGGGATTTTGAAAAACCGGAGGATAATTGCGGCGTGGCGAATAGGTCGAATATTCATCATTCGATGCGTGCTCAAAAACTTGGTTTCAGGCTTGTTCGTAGTGTTCACCAGAATTGATATTCTAGAGTCGTACCCAACTCTATCATTTTTTCGAAAAGCTTCGTTTCTCCAAAGAATACTATTTTCACAAAACTTACTATTATTTACCATGAAGATCCAATACCTATTATTCGGGGCCTTTACCGCCCTCCTCCTCCAAAGCTGCGGGCCAACCAAATCCCTTTCTCGTAGCGATCGGCCAGATTCTGATAAGGTGACGTACGCCTCCGAAGCACCAGAGGAAGATGCTCGAGGTGGGGCAGTAGATAATTATATCGCCCGGTATGCGGACATCGCCGTGCGCGAAATGCGCCGAACTGGAGTACCAGCCAGTATTAAACTGGCTCAAGGACTTTTGGAAAGTGGTGCTGGACAAAGTCAGCTAGCTAGAGAGAGCAATAACCACTTTGGTATTAAGTGTGGTAGTAACTGGACTGGGCAGGTGTATGAGCATTACGATGATGATAGGGATAAAGACGGCAATATTATCAAATCTTGCTTCCGGGTGTATAATGACCCGGAACAGGGTTTTATGGATCACAGTGATTTCCTCCGGGATCCCCGAAAGGAGTTTCGCTATGGCAAATTGTTTCAGCTGGATCCTACGGATTACCGTGCTTGGGCGCGTGGGCTAAGGGAGGCTGGGTACGCTACCGACCCCAATTATCCTCAAAAATTAATCAACTTAATTGAATCTCAGCAATTGTACCAATATGATCAATACTTAAGTACATTGGAGCCCCCAAGCCCTAACACCTCCATGGAAATAGTTTTGTTCAACAATTACCAAGCAGTGGTAGCCCGAGGAGGGGAGACGATTCGCAGCATTGCACAGGCTACCGGGGTCCAACTCGACGGTATTTATCGGGCAAATGGCGGTCGATATAATTTTGATCAGCAGCTACAGGCGGGTACCCCAGTTTACTTGCAAGAATTGGCGGGTTCAGTGCCATCAATCGAGCCTAAGCTACCAGATCCAACGCCCGGCTACCATTATGTCTCGGCCGGTGATACCTTGTATTCCATTGCCAAAAAATACAACCTTACTGTTCAAGCGCTCAAATTAATGAATAACTTGCAAATAGATTTAATTGATGTTGGTGTTCGCTTGCGGGTGAAGTAGTCGCTCTCCAGTTACCATCTGCAGGGTCTTATTCTTTTCTTAGGTACGGTGAAGGGATCGATTTTGATAACCTATCCATCCGCCAACTACCATAAACGATTCGGATTGCTTTTTTGCA
>Ga0315902_10008495_pt1 | contig 13900 bp, 9 predicted proteins | sample LakEriMetagenome_9_FD_203523 | JGI IMG/M metagenome (GOLD analysis project Ga0315902, IMG submission 203523) | Freshwater fungal communities from buoy surface, Lake Erie, Ohio, United States - Buoy 12 MA117 | ecosystem: Environmental > Aquatic > Freshwater > Lake > Lake biofilm | place: USA... | reverse complement strand
ATTTCTTTTATGGCTGGTGTTTTTTGAAAGAAACAAGGCACTCATCATTGGTATATAAGTAAGCGACAACAACAATGCACCCAAAATGGCAAAGCCAACTGTTTCTGCCATTGGCCGGAACATTTTTCCTTCCACACCCTGTAAAGAAAGGATGGGTAAATACACAATAAGAATAATGATTTGTCCGAATGCTGCGGAACTCATCATTTTTTTTGCACTGCCTTCCACAGCTTCATCCATTTGTTGCTGCGATAGTTTACCTGTTATTTTTTTTGCACCTAAAAAGTGTAACGTCGCCTCTACAATAATTACTGCACCATCCACTATCAAACCAAAATCTATTGCACCCAGGCTCATCAGGTTGGCACTCACACCAAATAAATTCATTAACGCTAACGCAAATAATAATGATAAAGGAATAGCAGAAGCTACAATTAAACCTGCCCTGAAGTTTCCTAAGAATAAGACAAGGATTAATATAACAATCAATGCACCTTCAATCAAATTTGTTTTAACGGTATTGATTGCCCGGTCAATTAAATTGGTACGGTCTAAAAATGCTTCAATCTCCACGTCTTCCGGTAATGATTTTTTTACCGTTTCCATTCTCTCTTTTACCAGTTCAACAACAGAGGCACTGTTAGCACCCTTCATCATCAGCACAATGCCACCAACAACCTCTTTCTCTCCATTGTAAGTTAATGCTCCGTATCGGGGTGGTGAACCGAACTGCACGGTTGCAACATCCCTTATCAATACGGGAATACCATTTTGTTGCTTGATGACGATGCTCTCTATATCAGCAAATGTTTTTACCAAGCCCACACCCCGGATGAAATAAGCATTAGGCTTTCGGTCAATATAAGCGCCGCCAGTATTTTCATTATTTTTTTCAAGGGCGGTAAATATTTCGGGGATGGTAACATTCATAGCCTTTAGCCTGTCAGGATTTACAGCTACTTCATATTGTTTATTAATCCCACCAAAACCGGTTACCTCTGCTACACCGGCAATACCGGTTAACTGGCGGCCAACAATCCAATCCTGCATGGTACGCAAGTCCATTGCTGAATATTTTTGTTCGCTGCCTTTTTTTGGATGGATAACATACTGATATATTTCTCCAAGACCTGTGGTAACCGGCCCCAACTCTGGATTGCCCATTCCTTTGGGGATTTGTTCCACCGCTTCTTTTAATTTTTCGCCGATTAGTTGCCGGGCAAAATAGATGTTGATGTTTTCTTTAAATACCACTGTTATCACACTTAAACCAAACCGGGAAAAGGAACGCATTTCCACAATACCTTGGATGTTTGACAAAGACCTTTCAACCGGATAGGTTATAAACTGTTCTACTTCCTGTGCTGCCAGTGTGGGGGCACGGGTAATAACCTGCACCTGGTTATTGGTTACATCAGGCAAAGCATCTACTGGTAATTTAGTAGCACTCCATAAGCCCCAAACAATGAGTGCCAGTGTCATTACTCCAATGATGAGTTTATTTTTTATACTGAAATGAATGATTTTATTAAGCATGTCGGTTTTCTATTTGGTTATATGCCTGTAGAAGTGGTAAATCCTTTCTGCAATCGCTGCTAAAAGAATAGCACAACACACTGCTATAACAATGATTTTAATTACTCGTATTGCCAAAGGCTGTTTTGCCTTTTTTGTTTTTTTGATGGTTACCATTTTACATTAATTAAAATGGGTAATGCAGTACATATCCTTTAGGTATGCAGCAAATTCAATAAAGAAAGTAATTAAGATAATTGGGGTGGTTGCCAGATAGAGGAGAAAATATCAGTTTTGGCATCTTCATTTCGTAGAGGATGTTTTTCTGATTGAAAAACAATTTTAGATGCCTGTATTTTAAAGAGAGGAGAATAGAAAGCCGATGCCGCACAACAAGAACAGGTACAAAATGGTGTGCAGGATTCTGACTGATGTTCGTGTTGCTGATGATTATCGTTAGCTTTTATGCTCAGTTCAGTTTTGGCATTGCACTCCTCACCATCACCACATGGCAGGCATGACATGTAGAGCATAAAGCAACTGAGTATGAGGAATAACGGTTTCACTGTTGCAAAAATAATGGGTTATGTTGCAATTCTTAGCAAAAATGGGCTTTTAAAATAGTAAGATGGTTGCAAAAAAGCAGAAAATCAAGTTCGTTTTACCTATTTCGTAAACTATTTTTACCTATTTAAAAATAGGAACCCGGATTAATTGAAATTAAGCATCCCGAAAATTAGCCTGTTTTTTCCGCATTGCATAACTCTATTTCCCTTTTACATAAGTGGTATTATACAAGGCATCTGCACTTTTGCAACTCAAAATCACACTTATGAGTAAAAGAGAAATTGTTTTGTGTTTAATGATGTTAGCATTGAATGTAGCCAATGGGCAAATCAAAAAAGAAAATGGCGATACACTGCATATAAGAAGCCTGCCCGATGTAACGGTAGTAGGCAAAAACAGCAAAAGTGATTATCAGCAAATGCCGGAAATTGTTGGAACAAATATTTATGCCGGTAAAAAGAATGCTTTGATTGTGCTGGACAATGTGCAGGGCAATGTAGTAACAAACAATATGCGACAGGTACTTGCCAAAGTGCCGGGCATTCATATTTGGGAAAGCGACCCCAGCGGAATCCAGATTGGCATTGCAGCCCGTGGATTAAGCCCTAACAGAAGTTGGGAGTTTAATGTTCGTCAAAATGGTTATGATATTGCTGCCGACCCTTTTGGCTATCCTGAAGCATATTATAATCCGCAATTACAGGCTGTGCAAAGAATAGAAATTGTAAGAGGGCAAGGTTCTTTACAATACGGCCCTCAGTTTGGCGGGCTGATAAATTATATTCTTAGAAATGGTAGTGAAATAAATAAACCTTTTGAATTTGAAACACAGCAAACAGTCGGAAGCAATGGTTTATTCAACAGCTATAATGCAATTGGTGGAAAGAAAGGCAAAGTTCATTATTATACTTTTTTTGACCATCGTAACGGTGATGGCTGGAGACAGAACAGCCGCTATTTCACTAATGCAGGCTATGGTACTGTTACATATAACTTCACTACAAATTTTTCATTAACGGCTGAAGTGATGCGTTCACACATACGCAGCCAGCAGCCCGGTGGCTTGACGGATGCACAAATAAAACAAGATGCCCAACAAAGTTTCCGCAGCCGCAATTGGTTTGATATAACCTGGACAACGCCGGCCTTAATCGCCAACTACCAAATAAATGAAAACACCCGTTGGAATACGAAATTATTTGGCACTATTGGCGACAGAAACAGTGTTGGCTTTTTGCAATCCATCACTACCAAAGACAGTATTAACCCTGCTACGCTTAGTTACAACAACAGAGTAGTAAACCTTGACCAATACAGAAACTATGGTTTAGAAAGCCGCATTATTACCGATTATCGTTTGGGTAAAATGAAAAATACTTTATCCGGTGGTATCCGCCTATATACCGGCACTACCACAAGGCAGGCCGATGGGAAGGGAACAACAGGCACCGGATATGATGTTACCGTAACCGGTAATTATCCCCGTGATATTACTTTTAAGTCAAGAAACGTAGCAGCGTTTGCAGAAAACATTTTTCGTATCAGTGATAAGTTTTTGATTATACCAGGAATCAGATATGAATGGCTGGAAGGTTCATCTTCAGGCCGCAATGGTTATACTTCCGGTGGGGCAGAAATAATCTTACAAAATATTACGAGAAGCAGAAGTTTTGTTCTTGCTGGTATTGGAACGGAGTATCATATCACAAAGGCTACTGAACTGTATGCTAATATCTCACAGGCTTATCGTCCTATTCAGTTCGCAAATTTGCAGGCTCCGCCCACAACTGATGTAGTTGACCCTGATTTGAAAGATGCAAAGGGATACAATATTGATTTAGGTTACCGTGGTAAAGTGAAAAATTTTCTCCAGTTTGATATTAGCGGATTTTATTTGCAGTATGACAACCGTGTAGGCACAATTACTGTTAGCGGAACACCATCGTATCGTCTTATTACAAATGTTGGCAGCAGCACCAGCAAAGGTTTTGAAGGGTATGCAGAGTTTAACCCCATCAGGGCATTTGGAAAAAGCAAACATGCAGATTTAATTATTTTTGGTTCTTATGGCTATACTGATGCCAAATACAGTGGAGACCATAAGGATGCCAATACAAAAGGAAAGAAAGTGGAGAATGCCCCAACCAATATTTTCCGGGGTGGTATAACAGGCGGTTATAAAGGATTTTTATTAACTGCACAGGTGAGCAATGTTGGAAAAACTTTCAGCGATGCAAATAACACGGTTACACCAACTTCAAATGGTAATACCGGTTTAATACCTTCCTATACTGTAACCGATTTAACAGCTACATACAAATTTTCTAAAGGGCTAAACCTTAAAGCCGGAGTAAATAATTTGTTTGATGAAAGATATTTCACCCGCCGTGCCGGTGGCTATCCTGGGCCGGGAGCTTTACCGGCTGATGGCAGAACATTCTTTATTTCGGTAGGTGCAAAACTTTAAAAGAAAAAGCGGCAGAAATACTAACTGCCGCTTTTCTTTTTACGCAGATAAATTATTTATGGGATAATTAAAGATTTAATAAGCAAAAGTTATTCCTGCCCCAAAACCCATATCACTATCGTAATGCGTCCTGACAGACCAGTTGCGGCCAAGAATATAATTCAGGCCAACCATATATTCCTTATCTGTATTTACCATAAAAGCTGCCCGAAGTTTTTTTGCCACAGGTATATCTTCTCTCATTAATTGCAACCGTACATCTCCATTTGTAAAAACCTCAGATTGAAAACGAACCAGCATAGGCAAAGTATAATTGAAACCTGCACTAAATAAACGTCGGTTATCTTTTGTATTGGTTTGCCCAAAAAGATTTTTCTCCACTTCATTATGCCCTAATTTTCTATACCGCCAGTCAAAGCCGATAAAGGGCATAAACCATTGCATACGGCCAATAAACCTTCCAATATGTGTTTCTGTTTCGTAGCCGTGCATATCATTATAACCCAGCCGCCATTCGCTGCCAATGCTCCAACGGGTATTTTGTAGCATCATTTCTCCATCGTTGCCATTATTAGCAAAATCATTCTGAAACATGAAGTGCATTTTCCTGTCATCAGCAAACAATTTTCGCTGCGCCAATTTAGGATTTGGAATATATGGATTGGGCTGCTGGTTTTGATAACTGAAAACCCTGCCCATACCACTCATCATGTGGTACAAAATATGGCAATGAAAAAACCAGTCGCCATCAACATTGGCATTAAACTCCAATGTATCAGTTTCCATAGGCATGATGTCAATGATGTTTTTAAGCGGTGCATACTCACCCTGGCCATTCAAAACACGGAAATCATGCCCATGCAGGTGCATAGGATGCCGCATCATAGAGCCATTGTAGATTATCAGCCGAAGGTTTTCTCCTTTCTTCACTAAAATTTTATCCGCTTCACTTACTACTTTATTATCCATGCTCCACACATAGCGGTTCATGTTTCCGGTGAGTTCAAATTTTAATGTTCTTGTTTCAGCGTTGGGCAAGGTGGTTTTTTCAGGAGCTTTCAGCATGGCATAATTAAGCGTAACAATATCACCCAAAGCGTTTGCATTATACCTGTTGGGGTCATTGGTCATATCCATACCAGCCATTTTATCAGTCCCGGTTTTCTTTGCCTCTCCGGTTATTTCCGGGTACATTACCACATTCATGTCCATTTGGTTCAAGCTCATGCTCATTCCCATATCATCCAGTTGCCCATTCATCTTCATCATATCATTCATCATCTTCATGCCTTCAAAATATTTTAATCTTGGCATGGGTTCAATAAGCTGCTTAATTCCACTTCCCACATACAGCGAAGCTGAATTAGTTCTGTCTTCTGTTGTAGCCAATAATTCATAGGCCGTACCATCAGCAGGTATTGTAACAACAATATCGTATGTTTCTGATACAGCAATAATCAACCTGTCCACCTCTACCGGCTCTACATCATTGCCATCGTTGGCAACTACTGTTATTTTTCCACCTGCATACCGTAGCCAGAAATAAGAAGATGCTCCTCCGTTGGAAATTCTTAACCTTACTTTGTCTCCGGCCTTTAAAGGCTTGCCATCAACAGATGTTATTTCAGATTCAGGTTTTCCATTCATAAATATCTTGTCATAAAACACATCACTTACATCCATTGCCAGCATCCGTTTCCATTCGTTTTGCAGTTTGGTTTTAAAATGTCCGGCTTTTGCTGCTTCTGCATAACTCTGTACTGCATTTTTCTTTAAGGCAAACCAGTCAGTAGCATTGTGCAGCATCCGGTGTACATTTTCCGGTTTATAGTCTGTCCATTCACTTAATACAACGGGAACGGTTGGCAAATCATCCAAACCCGGCCTTTGTGTTGGGTCGTTGCTTTTTTTCAGCATCACAAAGTTTCCGTACATACCTATCTGCTCCTGCAAACCAGAGTGGCTGTGATACCAGTGTGTACCATGCTGGATAATGGGAAAGCGATAGATATGCGTTTCGCCTGGCTTAATAGGCATTTGTGTTAGGTTAGGAACACCGTCTTCCTTATTGGGCAAAAACAAACCATGCCAGTGCAGGGATGTTTCTTCATTCAAAAGATTGTGGGCATAAATTTCTGCTGTATCACCTTCCGTAAAAGTTAAGGTCGGCATCGGTATTTGGCCATTCACTGCAATTGCCCTTTTTGCTTTGCCTGTAAAATTTACAATGGTGTCTTTAATGTATAAATCATACCGGACAACTTTTCCCAAAGTGGCCGGTTTAGATTGTGCATTAACTATTGCTGCCGACAATAAGAGCATTGCTGTTAGTGGCAGCACTTTTTTACGAATAATTTTTTGTATAGCCATTTTAAAAATTTCATTTTTGATAATTACAAATAAGTTTAAACCAGGTATCTATTTTTTATTTACGCTTAATAAACTTGCATTGACAGCAACCACGACTGTACTTACAGTCATTAAAACAGCACCGGCAGCAGGGGTTAATAAAATACCCCACTTATACAGCACTCCGGCTGCCAATGGCAATGCCACTACATTATAACCGGTTGCCCAAATCAGGTTCTGTATCATTTTCCGAAAAGTGGCTTTACCAAACAGTATCAGATTTACCACATCCTTTGGGTTGCTGTTTACCAGTAAGATTCCCGCTGTTTCTGCCGCAATATCACTTCCGCTTCCAACAGCAATGCCAACATCGGCTTGTGCCAATGCAGGAGCATCGTTTACACCATCGCCGGTCATAGCTACAAATTCTCCTTTGCCCTGCAACTCTTTTATCTTTTCCAATTTTTGATGTGGCAATACCTCTGCAATAAAACTGTCCATTCCCAACCGTTCACTTACAGCTTTGGCAACAGTTGAATTATCTCCTGTTAATAAAATCGCTTTGATATTATTTTCATGCAGTGTTTTTACAGCTTCTGCTGATTCAGGTCTTATTTCATCTGCCAAAGCAATAGAGCCTGCTATATCATCATTCACCAATACAAACACAAGGGTTTCTTCTCCTTTTACCACATCATCTTTTGTAATAGAGGTGTTTTTTTCTTTTAAATAACCTGGACTGACTACTGATACATTATTGTTGTCAATATTACCAGTTATACCCTTTCCGGTAATAGCTTCAAATCCTTTAACGGCAGGCAGCTCCAGGTTTAATTCATTTGCTTTTGCAGTGATTCCCGTTGCTATCGGATGTTCAGAGTTTTGTTCTAATGCGGCAGCAAATTGTAAAACCTGTTCTTTGGTATATTTTTTATTGTGAGTAACATACCGGATGACCTGAAATTTTCCAACAGTAAGTGTTCCGGTTTTGTCAAATACAATAGTGCTGATTTTCCTTGCATTTTCAAATGCAGTCCTGTTTTTAATCAGCAGGCCGCTTTGTGCAGATAGCGCAGTTGACTTAGCAACAACCAATGGTACGGCAAGTCCTAAAGCATGGGGGCAGCAAATTACAATTACCGTAACCATTCTCTCCATTGCAAAGGCAAGAGATTGCCCTGTAAGATACCAGTATAAAAAAGTAGTGATGCCTGCAAGCAATGCGATAATGGTTAACCACTTAGCTGCCTTATCTGCTAATAGCTGAGTATTTGATTTTGCATTTTGTGCATCCTGTACCAGCTTAATTACCTGTGATAAATAAGAATCTTTCACCCCATGTGATACGGTTACTTTGATTGCTCCGTTACCATTTATTGAACCTGCAATCACTTTATCGCCTTTTACTTTTTGCACAGGTTTACTTTCGCCGGTAAGCATACTCTCATTCAGATAGGTTTCACCATCCGCAATAATTCCGTCTGCGGCTACTTTTTCTCCGGGCTTTATCAGAATTATATCTCCTTCATTAAGGGCTTCTGTTTTTACTTCTACTATCATCTGACCGGTAACCTTATGGGCTTCGGAAGGCATTAATTGTACCAGCAACTCCAACTCCCTTGATGCCCCTGCAACAGACTTCATCTCTATCCAATGCCCTAATAGCATGATGAGGATTAAGGTTGCCAGTTCCCAAAAGAAATCCATGCCCTGCAAACCAAAAACAATTGCCACACTGTAGATGTATGCAACCGAAATAGCGAAGCCAATTAAAAACATCATACCGGGATTCTTTGCTTTAGCTTCGTTTACCAACCCTTTCAAAAAAGGCCAGCCGCCATAAAAGAAAACAACAGAAGACAATGTGAGCAAAAGATATTTTGAACCGGGAAAATCAATATGAATTTTTAGCCAATGCTGAATCATTTCTGATAAAAGCATGATAGGAATAGTGAGTGCCAACACAACATAAAACCGCTTTTTAAAATCTGCAATCATGCCGGTATGGTTACCATGATTTTTGCCTGTATGGCCTGATGAAATTTTTTTTATCGGTTCCAATGTCATTCCACATAACGGACATTTGCCCGGCTCATCCTGCACTATCTGCGGGTGCATGGGGCAGGTGTATTTTTGAATATGATGCTGATGTTCCATGAATAATAATTTTAACCCTGTCTTCTTGAAGAATTATGGCTAATCATAATCAGCCATTGACCTTTCACTTTCTTTAATACTGATGTGGTAATACCTTTACGTTTTACCTCGGAATTGTCTTTAGCAACAACGATAGTATAGTTGTAAGATTCAGTAGTAAAAGCATAATTATTATCTATCTGAACTTCCACCTTATAATCGCTGAATGTAAAAGATTTAAACTCCTTTAATTCAGGTGCAAGGTGATGTTCCAGGTAATGAGCATAGCTGCCCTCACTGCTGCCCGATTCATATATTTTAGAATCGGCAGTAAAGAACCTCTCCGTGCCTGTTGCATCCAAAGATTCAATGGCGTTGTTATACCTTTTCAGTGCTTTCTGCACCAAATCAATGGTTTTACCTTGAATGAGATTGGGCATGGTGTCCCTGTTGCTCATAAATTGCTTTACAGCTTCCCTGTCGGTGCCAGCCTCTTTGCTTTGTGCAAATGATATGGCTGTGAGACAGAGCAGCCACATTGTTATAACTATTTTTTTCATTTTACTAATTTTTTTGAGGGCAATATTTAACTGCCCTGTACTGTTTTTGAAATTTTTTCCATGATGGAACTGTCAGAACTAAATTTGCAAATGGCATCACAGTTCTTTCTTAACTCTGAAAATAAAATGTACTTAATATTGATTGCTGAATTTTTTATTGCAGGTCTTGACAGTTGCAATACCACATCCTTTTCCCTGCTGTCGGGAATTATCAAATAAAAGACTTCATCGCCGTCTGCAATGCTGTAATGCAAATCGGTAAGCCGGAGTATGCCGGAGTAAATACTTGTACTTTTCTCCACCTCAAATGCACCAATAACATTGTTAGTGCCTTTTTGAAACCACAGTACATCAATAAGACGAATTGTGTTTTGAGTGTCTTTATCTGTGTTCAATTCCGGACATTGGGAAAGAGAAAGAAAAGAAAAATTGTTGCCGCAATGGTTTTTGCTCTTATCATTGTTTGCAGGTACTACATCATAACCTAATGAAGAGCCGATTTTAAGCAAATGATACTGCATTTCGGTATGCAGGTTTTCCTCCAGCTTTTCCTCCTGTATTTCTTTCTGCCTTTTTTCAACCGATTTTTCAAACTTCAATCTTTCTTCCTCACTCAGGTATTCATCTTTCCCAATCATCATTTTTTGAGTACCTATTTCAAAACATAACCCAGCAATAGCGCCCAAATCGTTTGATAGCTCTGCTTTATGTTTTGTATTGGTCTCAATTAATGTTTCCCTGATTTTCAGGTATTCACTCCAACTGCCTAATTTCTTCTTATCATTAAAAAGGGCATTGAATCCATTTACAATGGCAGTATTAAACGGCGGAAACAAAGAGGGATGCAGATAATACAAAATGCTGGCAACAGCAGGGCCAAGCCCCTTTATTTTTAATCCATCCAGATGAACAATCTCTTTTATTACCTGCTCCTGGTTTTTAGCATTTATGCAATTTTCAAGAAACTGACCAAAAACTATTTTGTTATCCTGGTTTTCGTAAATGTCAGGTATCCGTAGTTTAGGCTTCCAGTAAAAAGGATGTGCCACACCCACAAAAACCTGCTTTTGTTCTGCAATGCAATTCAATACAAATTCAAGACTGCTGCCTTTAAAATCATTGGGGAATGTTTTACTCTTAATATCCGCAATAACCTGTAATACACCCCTGCGGATAGTACGAAAAGCCTTTAGCCGCTGGTCGTTATCAACAAACCAGGTATTGTACACACTTTGTGTATCAGTTTTATACTGCTGAATGATTTGAGTAAGGTTAGTCATTGCTTCCTTTGAATATTCGTTTAATTCGTTTTGTTGATACAAACCAGAGCAGGAAACCACTTAATGTTGTTATCAATCCCAAGAGTGAAAAAATGCGTAAAGCCCAATTATTTATATTATCCCTGCCATCATAGTCCATTGTATGTGTCATCCACAAAAAATCAAACCAACGCCAATCCCTGTGCCGCACTGTTTGAAATGTCCCATCATTTGCTGACACATACGCCTTTACTTCTTTGCTGTGTTGGTAAGTAATTACATAGGCAGGCAGCAGCTTTTCCCTGTATTCATGTTGCTTGCCTATAGTTTCAATAAAGGAAATATCTTTTACCACAAGGTCTTTCCGCATATTACGGGTTGCAATAGCCAATGCCTCCTCTTTGGTGATTCCATTCTTTTTTGTTCCCGTTTGGGCATTGTACAATGCTTGCTTGTTAATCCAGTAATACGCCGTTCCGTTTATATCTCTTAACTCAACAGTTTTTACTGCTGTTGAATCTTCCAGCTTTGACGGACTGATAAGATTGTTGAATGAGGCAGGTTGTACTGTAAAGTCCCTGAACTGGTCACCATGTATATCATCAATATTTGTCCAGCTAAAATAAAGGCCGCTTGCTGTCCAGAATAGAAACTGGATGCCGAGGAACAAGCCCAGGTATCTGTGGGTTTTACGGATATAAAACTGTTTGCTTTTTATCATCTTAGTTGGTTTATGATTGATTATTCCTTATCAATAACCGTTAAAGCCTGTGGCCGCAACCTGAAAATCTCAACCGTACCTAATGTGGTGTTGAAATGCTTTACAATATTCACTGTATTAAAACCTGCACCCCGAATTATTTCAGGCAGCCTTCCTTTTACATTATCATTGGTGGTTTTATACCCATCAAGTAATTGTACAAAATGAAACATCAGCCGCATTAAAAAATTGGATTCTTTGCCCCAATCGGCTATATGCACTTCACCACCCGGCTTTAATATCCGTTTAAACTCCTGAAAGGCTTCCTGCTTTTGTTCGGTTGTGAGGTGATGAATTACAAGGCTTGAAATGACACGGTCAAAACTCCCGTCTGCAAAAGGCAGCTTACCACCATTGTATTTTATCAGTTCAACAGGTGCGTTGGCAGCTTCAATTTTTTTACGGGCAATTCTCAATATCTTTTCATCAATGTCAATTCCTTTATAAACTGCATTGGGGTTTGCCTGTGAAGCCATGATGGATAAAGTGGCCGTACCCACACCAAAATCCAAAACAGCATATCCATTTTGAATATTGGCATTTTCTATAACAGCACCCTTGAACTTCTTCTCCGGCATAAAAGTCCGTATCAGCCAGTCGTAAATTCCAGTAAGCCAGTTATACTTCAATGCAGGTATGTATTTTTCGTTACTCATTGCTATTGATTTTATTTAACCAGTTAATGAGTTGCCGCTTTTCATCCGTATTCAATTTTGCTGAAGTATGCAGCATTGTATAAGATTTCAATGGCATTTTGCCCTGCTGAACCTGCTTTGTAATTCTATCCAGTTTACTTTCCTGCTTACGTTTGGTATAATCTGCCCATTCACTAAAGTTCAGTTCTTTTTTTCCTTTCCGTATATGGCTCTCCACCAGCATCCTTGCAGGCTGTATATAATCATACCATAGATACTTGGTATTATTGCTATGGCAGTCGTAACAGGATGTGTGCAGTATGTTTTTTATACTGTCAGGAGCATTATTCACTGTTACAAAGTCCTTACTCAAATCCTGCCCGTTGCTTTTATTACGGGCAGGCTGATAGAATTGCAGCAGTATAAAACATACCAGCAAGGCGATGCCAATTTTTTTAAGCCGCCGCTTCATTAGTACGTTTTTTTAACGGAGCCACAGGTAAGCATTTGTGAACCATAAAAGGGATTCTTAATGTCTTTTACTTCACTAATCCAGATTGCCCCCTTGCCATCATCGTACATCGGACAAAAATCCTGATAGAGTTTTTGCGGCGCACCAAACATTTTTATCAGGTCATTTATGTCTTTGCTAAGAATTGCAAAATGTTCTCTCTGGTGGTCAATCTTTCCTGCATTAGCACCAATGTGTTCGCTATGCTCCTTTGCATCATCAGCAATGTCTGCAAATTCTTTTTTCTGCTTTTCATCTAATGATGCAACAGCAGCATTAGTAAAAGAAGTAAATAACGCCTTGCCTGCATTGGCTGCCCCGTTGGCATCGTCCTTCGTTAAAGCATTTTTCAGCTTCAAATAGTTACTTACAATTTCAGCAATGGCAAACTTGCTTTGAGTTACAGGTGCAGTAGTTTGTTTTGTAGCTGTGTCCGCTGTCGCATTCTCTGTTGCAGGCGAATTAACGGCAGCAGTTACTTCTTTTGTAAGTTCCATACCGCACTTGCTGCATTTATCGCCTTTCTTACCTGTTACTTCCGGGTGCATGGGGCAGGCATATAGTTTATTGCTGTCTGCTGCATTGGTAGTCTGTGCATTATTTGTTTCATCTGTTTTTTTGGCTTCGCCTGAATTATTGTTGCAGGCAGAAAGTATTGCAGTAAACAGAACTGCTGCTATAAATATCTGTTTCATGATTTTATTATTTAAGTTATAAAGCCATTATAATTTAATTGAAACCCCATTTGGTTTTTTTCCAACATTTATTGTTTTTAATACGGCATGGGTAGTTACATTAACTACAGATACTGTATTGGCAGTTTGATTGGTAACATAAGCGTAGTTGCCATAAAAGGCAATAGCATGGGCACCTGCTCCTGTAGAAAATTCACCATGCTTCATCCATGTGTTAGCTCCCATATCTAAATACCAGGCAACTTTACCGGCAGCAGGGTTAGTAACCCACAGTTCACCAGTACCAGAATGATGTGCTGCATAGCCAGGCTTAAAACCAAGATTTATTGAAGCAAGGTTTGCATTTGAGGCAACATCAATAACAGAAATGCTCTGCCCGTCTTCACAATCAACAAACATTTTTCCAACAGAAGACGACCATGCGACAACCGGGTTGCTGCCTACAT
>Ga0315902_10008494_pt1 | contig 13901 bp, 11 predicted proteins | sample LakEriMetagenome_9_FD_203523 | JGI IMG/M metagenome (GOLD analysis project Ga0315902, IMG submission 203523) | Freshwater fungal communities from buoy surface, Lake Erie, Ohio, United States - Buoy 12 MA117 | ecosystem: Environmental > Aquatic > Freshwater > Lake > Lake biofilm | place: USA... | reverse complement strand
GTTGAGACAGTATTGGTGCAGTTTTTTAGAGGTACAGGATTGCATGGATTGACAGGAATTCCAGCTATTAGAACACATCAGCAAAATCCACATGCCACAGATCATATCGATTTAATTAGACCGCTATTGCCTTTTAGTAAAGCAAGTATCAAAGACTTTGCAAAATTAAATGGGCTAGACTATGTAGAGGATAGTTCTAATGTAAAAAATGATTACACTAGAAATTTAATACGCAATCAGTTGATTCCACAAATGGAAACGATTTATCCAAATGTGAATCAACAAGTACTCGATACGATTTCGAGATTAAAAGAAGCAGAAGCTATTGTAGAATCCACCGTGTCTGCCTTTTGGAGAAAGCATATCAGTTTCCCTAAGGGAATTCCAACAATAGCTTTATCAAAATGGAATCAGCTAAATGGGAATGCAACTTATATTTGGGGATTGGTGCAGGCATATGGATTTAAAGCCACACAATTAAAAGAGATTCATAAAATAGCAGGAGCTACTAAGGGTGCTTTCATAGCATCCAATACGCATCGATTAATTAAATGGGACAATCAAATTCAAATTGTATCTAAACAAGAAGACAAGGTCTATGAGACTGTTTCAAAAGATCAATTGGTAGTAGATACTTTATTTGGAAAATTTCAATTGGAATGGATTGATAATGCGGGGGAACTAAAAATTGATACCAGTGCGAATATGGCTTATTTGGATGCTGATCAATTAAGTTGGCCATTGTTAAATAGATCATGGGTAGCGACAGACTATTTTTATCCATTAGGGATGCGTAAGAAAAAGAAACTGAATCATTTTTTAGGGAACTTAAAATTAAGTCCTGCAATCAAAGCAATGACAACCGTGCTATGTTCAGATAGTAAAATTGTATGGGTAGTAGGTCAAAGAATTGACGAACGTTTTAAAATTACACCAAACACAAAGCAGGTATTAAAAATTACATTCCTAAGTAAATCCTAATTTGCTCTACAAAGCTTGCGACTACATTAAACTGTGCAATAAAGTAAGCTGCCACAATCAAGAATACGACACCGTAAAGTGATCCCCATAGATGCGCACTATGGTTGATACCGCCTTGCCCTTGTTTTGCTAAATAAGCTGTAATGCCTAAGTAGATTGGCCCAAATATAAAACCAGGAATGATGGGAGGGATAATGAAAAATCCAATTTGTATCGTGGGCATTAAAAAGATACCTGCAAATACAATGGCAGATACAGCGCCAGATGCGCCCAAGCTATTGTAATTATAACGGTCTTTTTGTTGAAAATAAGTTGGGATTAAACAAACGGCTAAGGATGATAAGTATAGAAATAAATAAAGCAACTTCCCATTTTGACCAAATAGCATATTAAAGTATTGCTCCACATAATCACCAAACATATAAAAGGAGAACATATTAAATGCGAGATGCATAAAATCGGCGTGGATAAATCCACAACTAATAAAACGATACCACTCATTGCTTCTGCCTACGGAATAGGGATGGAAAATCAATTTGTCCATCAGTTCGGCATTGTAAAATGCTAAGACAGATACAATAACAGTGACAACGGTGATGTATAAAGTAATGCTCATTATTCGTGGTGGTATTTTTCGTTGGCTAAGATACTACAAGCGCGGTAGATTTGTTCAGCAAGCATTAACCGAACCAACATATGTGGAAAGACAAGTTCTGAAATGCTCCAGGTGAAATTGGCTCTTTGTTGAATTGTTTCATCTACACCATACGCTCCACCAATTAAGAAAATGATTTTTTGTGCACTCTGATTGGCTTTTTGTTGGATTAAATTGGCTAGACCAGGGGAGCTCAGCATTTTACCCTTTTCGTCTAATAGAATTAATACATCGGTTGGTGCCATCGCCTTTAAGATACTTGCTGCTTCTGCTTTTTTTATTTGTGTTGGATCTGTTAGTTTGGATGGTGTGATTAATTGCCAGTCTATTGGGTAGTAATGCCCAATTCTTTTTGTGAATTGTTCCACGCCTTCTTTGATATAAGATTCGTTGGCTTTGCCAACGGAGAAAATAGAGAGTTTCATGTTATTTAAAATAAATTTTAATCATTTCATATACTTTTTTACTGGTGGCATCGTCAATGGTACCAAGCATTTTAACAAGTCTAATTTTATCTACAGTTCTAATTTGATCTATCACAATTTGTCCATTTTTGTTTTGAAATGTACAATTGACCCTGGAAGGGTAATCCTTTAATTTAGAGGTAAGGGGGATAATCACTACACTTTTTTTATTATTGTTTGCTACATCTGGTGAAACAATAATGCAAGGCCTTGTTTTGTTTATCTCACTACCTAGTGTTGGCTCGAGTTTGGTCATCCAAACTTCGTTCTTTAAAACTACCATGTCCAGTCCTCCTCATCAAATTCATTTTCGAATGCCATCCAATCTTTATCTTCTTGTGTAAGGGTATGATCCATTTTTTTATATATTGCCTCCCATCCCGCTCTTGGATCTACCTCGATAGGTTTAATTACAATACAGTCTTCACGAAGTTCTAGTGTTACTTCTTCGTCAAGATTGTATTCTTTGATTAATTCATTAGGGAGTCGGATCCCTTTAGAATTGCCTATTTTGATGATTTTTGCTTTCATATAATTGTTATTACAATGTAATTACTTTTACAAATGTAGGGTATTATTTGAAATGGAGGGGGAGTATTTTTACTTGGATGGTTGCTTCGCAACATCCTCTTCGCAGTTGTCTTACTCAAAGCCCTGCGCAGCAGTACCTGCTGCTTGGCTTTTTTGCTTTTCGCATCCTTACAAGAGCGAGCTCTTGACGTCTGCTCAAAACAAAAAAGCCCGCACTGTTAGTGCGGGCTTTGTGACCCCGTCAGGATTCAAACCTGAAACCTTTTGATCCGTAGTCAAATACTCTATTCAGTTGAGCTACGGGGCCATTCCACTTACTAACCCAAATCAATAAGGGGTGCAAATATACCTCAAAATACCATTTTACCAAAGGAAAAGGGCAAATAATACTGCTAAAGCCACCAATTAATAATGCCAGCGAACAAAGGCTTCCATTGCTGCGTACTTAGTTAAACCAAGGTTTGCATACAAATTAGCCGTGTTGGCGTTGCGAATCTCAGCTCTTTGCCAGAACTCTCTTGAATCCGATCCTTGGAAAGGAACACTGTCTTTTTGAGATTGGTGAATGAATATGCCAAAGCGTTTTTTCATCACTTGGTCTGGGCTCATAGGAACAGCCATCTCAATTTCAGAAATATCCCATTCTTGCCAAGCGCCTTTATACAACCAAACCCAACAATCTTTTACCCAACTATCACCAGCTGCTTTTAATCTACGCATACTTTCAAATACCACATCTAAACAAACTTTATGCGTGCCATGTGGATCGGCTAAATCACCTGCGCAATACACTTGGTGTGGCTGAATTTTGCGCAATAGTTCCATTGTAATTTCAATATCCTTTTCGCTCAATGGTTTTTTATCAATCATACCCGTTTCATAAAATGGGAGATCCATAAAATGATAATTGTTTTCTGAAATACCTACATACCTGCAAGTTGCTTTGGCCTCACATCTTCTTATTAAACCTTTGATTGCTCTAATTTCTGCGGTATCAAGATGATTGGTTGCTTTGTTTGCCAAAAAAGCCCTTGCATTGGTAAGAATCTCTTGGCTCTTCTTATTATCAATGCCAAATAGGTCTTCGAATCCAACAGCAAAATCTAAAAATCGAGTTACGAATTCATCAGTAACTGCAATATTGCCACTTGTTTGATAAGCCACATGCACTTCGTGACCTTGATTTTGTAAACGCATGAATGTACCGCCCATACTAATGATGTCATCATCTGGATGTGGAGAGAAAATCAATACTTTTTTACTATGTGGTTCACTCCTTTCTGGATGTGCAGGGATTACTGCATTTGGTTTTCCACCAGGCCATCCTGTGATGGAATCACGTAACATATAAAAAACTTGCAAATTGATATCGTACACCGATGCCTTTAGTACCAATAAGTCCGACAAGCTATTCTCTTTATAATCATCAGACGTTAAGCTTAAAACCGTTTTATTTAATTTTAATGCTAAATCAATCACCGCTTTTTTTATCATTTGTGGTGTCCAATCATTCGCTCCAGTTAACCATGGTGCTTTATGCCTGGTGAGTTCTGTTGCAGCTAATTCGTCAATTACAAAAGTACAGTCATCATGGTTTTGTAAAATACTAGCAGGGATTTGTTCTGTGATCGATCCTTCCACAGCTTTGGCTACTATATCAGCTTTATTGCTCCATGCAAGTAGTACAATTTTTTTTGCTTTCATGATACTACTGATACCAACTGTGATTGCTAACTGAGGCACTTTATTTAAATCATGCCATTCATATACATTGGCCATTCTAGTTAATTGATCTAAATGGATCACTCTGGTTTTAGAATGAAAACTAGAACCAGGCTCGTTAAAACCAATATGTCCATTTTTACCAATCCCTAAAATTTGTAAGTCTATACCGCCTAATTTTTCGATGGTTTGTTCGTAGGCAACACATTTTTCTTTTAATTCATCTTGTCCCCATTCAGAACTAGGTAAATGAATATTTGTTGGATCAATATCAATATGATTGAATAGATGACGATGCATAAAGCTCCAGTAACTTTGGTAAGCATCTCTTGGAATAGGGTAGTACTCATCCAAATTCACTGTGATCACATTTTTGAAACTTAGTCCTTCTTCCTTATGTAATCGTACTAATTCTTTGTATAATAAAATTGGCGTGGCTCCTGTCGCCATGCCTAAAACACATGGTAAACCTTTAGCCTGTTTATCTTTAATTAATTGTGCAATTTGAGCAGCAACTGCATTGGATCCAGATGCGACATCTTTGTAAATTTTGACTGGAATTTTCTCAAATGATTCAAGCATATGTATGAATTGTAAATTTGAATATTAAAGTTATAAAAAAGGCCTCAATAAAGAAGCCCTTTGTTTAATCAACTTTGTTAATTTTAATCATATTAGTTGGTAAATGTAATTGGATAGGGGTGCTGCCTGTATTGACAACCACATCCCCCGTATTTACAAAACCCTGTGCTTTCAATAACTGAATCTGGTCTTTAATGATCTCATCTAAACTTTCTTCTTTATCATAGTAGAAAGCTTTAACACCCCAGCTTAATGACAATTGATTCACTAAACTTTTTTTCTTTGTGAAGATAAATAGAGGTGATTCTGGACGGAAGCTACTTAACATAAATGCAGTATAACCGCTTTGGGTCATACCTACAAGTGCATTTGCATTACTATCTTCTGATAATTTAGATGCATTGTAACAAACCGCATCACTCAAAAACGAAGGAGAGTGGGGCTGTGGTTTTAAATCTTCTGAACGATTGTATTTGTAGCCATTTTCTTCTACTTCAGAAATGATCTTACGCATAGTTTCAATCACCAATACAGGGAATTGACCAGTTGCAGTTTCACCACTTAACATCAAAGCATCAGCACCTTCAATCACTGCATTGGCAACGTCTGTGATTTCAGAACGGTTTGGTTTCACTCTATCAATCATAGACTCCATCATTTGTGTAGCCACAATGACTGGCTTGGCTCTATGAATACATTTTCTAATCAATTCTTTTTGGATCAATGGAATTTTTTCAACTGGTAATTCAACACCCAAATCTCCACGTGCAATCATAATGGCATCACTAGCAATAATAAGATCACGGATATTGGTCAATGCCTCTGGCATTTCAATTTTTGCAATAATTTTTGCGTTGCTCTTATGCTCATTTAAAATTGCTCTTAACATTTCAATGTCCGCAACACGCTTAACAAAACTTAATGCAACCCAGTCAAGCTCTTCTTTAATAATAAATGCAGTATCTTCTAAATCTTTTTCGGTCATTGCTGGCAATGAAATTTTTGTATCAGGTAAGTTGATTCCTTTTTTTGAAGAAATTATACCACCCAATGTCACTTTTACTTTCACGTCACCATTCGCTTCTACGCTGTGCACCATCACTTCGATCTTTCCATCATCAATCATGATTGTATTACCTACAACCACATCACCTGCAAGGTTAGGGTAGGAAACATATATTTTTTCTAATGTGCCAACACATTTTGTATTGGTAAACGTAAGGATATCGCCTTCTTTAACTTCTAAACGATTATTCTCTATTTCTCCTACTCTTAATTTAGGGCCTTGTAAGTCACCTAAAATAGCGACTGAACAATTTAATTCTTTATTGATACCTCTAATGTTGTCAATGATTTTCTTTTTGTCTTCATGGCTTCCATGAGAAAAATTTAATCTAAAAACATTCACACCTGCAATGACTAAATTTTTTAATTGGTCATAGGTTTCGCAAGCTGGACCAACTGTTGTAACGATTTTAGTTTTATGGTGTTTCTGTTTGTAAGTAGATGCGCTCATTGTGTAATTGGGGTTATTTGTTTGCTTGTTTATATATTAACTAGCTAAGATTTTTACAATCTTTAGCCACTCTTCTGAAATTTTTTGCTTTGCTTTTACTGCGTTGTCTAATGGTGTGTATTTCATTTTATTGTCTTCAATACCCACCATGACATTGTGTTTTCCATTCAACAAACATTCAACAGCATGATAGCCCATTCTGCTTGCGATCAAACGATCTAAACAAGTTGGTGCGCCACCTCTTTGTATATGTCCTAAAATGCATACACGGATATCTGCATTAGGAAGTTTAGTTTTTAAATAGTCACCCACTTGATTTCCGCCTCCAAATTCATCTCCTTCAGCAACAACAATAAGGTTCACTAATTTTCTACGCTTTTCTTTTTCGGTTAAATTAGCAACCAATGCTTCCATATCTGTTTTTGATTCCGGAATCAAAATGTTTTCTGCACCAGTCGCAATACCACTATGTAAAGCAATATATCCGGCGTCACGTCCCATCACTTCAACCACAAATAAACGATCATGTGCATCTGCCGTATCTCTAATTTTATCAATTGCTTCTACAGCTGTATTGACAGCCGTGTCAAAACCAATAGTGAAATCACTACCTGCAATATCTTTATCAATGGTACCTGGTAATCCTATACACGGAATATCAAATTCGTTACTAAATTTTTGTGCGCCTTTAAAACTTCCGTCTCCTCCAATAACGACGATGCCGTCAATGCCTCTTTTTTTAAGATTTTCGTAAGCAATCTTTCGTCCTTCTGGTTCAAAGAAATCTTTACTTCTAGCTGTTTTTAAAATTGTCCCACCTCTTTGAATAATATTGGCAACAGACTTTGAATTCATTTGAAAAATATCATCTTCAATCATTCCATTGTATCCTCTAGTTACTCCAAATACGTCTAAACCATGGTATAATCCTGTTCTAACGACTGCTCTGATAGCGGCATTCATTCCTGGAGCATCACCACCAGAGGTTAAAACAGCAATTTTATGTACTTTTTTAGTAGACATGTTGATTCAATTTGTCATTTAATGGATTGATTTACAACTATAAACCAATTGGTTACCAAAAGAACGGAGCCCCAAAATTAAACAATTGAAAGCAATTTTCCATTCAATTTATGAACAGTTTTGTTAGGTTAACATCATTTAATATTAAAGGGTAAAACCTTCTAAAGTGTATTCAATCAAAGCATTATAGGGCCTAATTCAATATTAGGCGGGGCTAAAATAGATTTCAGCCATCATACATCTTGTACTACCACCTCCTAAAGCTTCAATGGTAGGGATAGAAACGGGGAGGATGGGGTTGTATTTTTCTAAGTTTTTTACCTGAGCAGGATCCAAGGAACGGTGGGCTTGTTCCGACATGATTAAATGAGGTTTTTCATGCATATCGAATACTTGCAACATATTACCTGCAAAATGATTCAGTTGATCCTGGCTAATCGTAATGACTTCTTTGTTGGTTTGTAAAAAACATTCAAGCAAAATTTGCTTTTCTAGTTCATTAGGAATACTCTCTAAACAAATCACTACAAATTGATTGCCTACACACATCATGACATTGGTATGATAAATGGGTTGTGCTTTATCATCTACTGCTTTAAAAGTAATTGGCTTGAATTGCATTTTATGGGACCAATTGGTAAAAGCTGCTTTATCTAATCTCTCCGATAAACAACCGTAGGCTATTTTGTTTTGATGGTCTAAAACCATGCTGCCTGTACCTTCTAAAAAAGTTCCTTCTTTTTCTAATTCAGTTAAATCTAGTACATCTTGAATTTTATAATTCGAATGTAAAAAATTGATCACCGTTGATTTTCTTTCAGCCCTTCTATTTTCTGCAAACATGGGGTATAAACAAAGTGTTCCATTATGATGTGTAGACACCCAATTATTAGGGAAAATAGCATCTGGGGTAGAAGGGTCTTTTGTGTCTTGAACTACATTTACTTTTATTTGATGGGCACGTAATTGCTCCACCATCGTATCAAATTCAGCAAGGGCTAATTCATTGGCATTTTCAATATCGATATCAGATTGAAAAAAATTATTTGCTGCCGTTTGTTGATTAAAATAAAATTGGTAAGGTCGAACCATTAATAATTCCATATCCAATTTTTATAAAATAAATTTAACCTTTTTTATTTGCTTTCCAATTGCAATAAATCGTTAAATGCAACCTCGTATTCCTTGTTTATAGACTTAATTAATGCATTTTTATCCTGATAGCTTTTTTCTACAATATGGAATTTGGCAGGATCTGCATAAATAGCAGGGTTGGCCATTTCTAATTCAATGGCTGCCTTTTCTGTATTTAAGGTCTCTAAATTTTGCTCAATTTGTGCAATTTGTTTTTGTAATTTTTGCACTAATTTTTGATGTTCCTTGTCTATTGGGCCTGCTTTGAATTCGGCAGCTACTGGTTCAACTTTTTTTTCGACTTGTTTTGGAGCTTGCTTTGGAGCTTCAGGATTGGCAGCCTTTTGCTTTGCCATTCTTTCTTTCCATTCAACCCATTCAGTATAGTCTCCTTTGAACTCAATAATTTGTTCATCCTCTATTTCCCAAATCTTATTCGCTGTTTTTGAGATAAAATAACGATCGTGACTTACCAAAATAATGGAGCCATCGTATTTTGTTAGGGCTTCTGCCAATAACTCCACAGTGGCCATGTCTAAGTGGTTGGTAGGCTCATCCAGCATTAAAAAGTTTGCTTTACTAATAATGGTTTTAGTCAACGCAACTCTTGCTTTTTCTCCTCCGCTTAATACCTTGATTTTTTTATCAATTTCATCTCCACCAAACAAGAAACAACCCAACAATGCACGAAGTTCTAGATCTGTTTTCTTAGTACCACATTCTTGCACTTCTTGTAAGATGGTATTATTCAAGTTTAAAGATTCTAATTGATGCTGCGCATAAAAACTTTCATCTACGTTATGGCCCCAAACTCTTTCTCCTTCATAGCTTTCCATGCCCGCTACAATCCTTAATAGGGTAGACTTTCCTTTACCATTGGCACCAATTAAGGCAATTTTATCACCTCTTTCTATCTCTGCAAATGCATTATTTAAAATGGTTTGAGCAGGGTATGCTTTACTAACACCTTTTAAGTCAACTAAAACTTTTCCTGGTGTTTTATCAACAGCAAAATTGATCCTGATATTTGGTCTTTCAATTTGTACATCCTCAATCACATCTAAACGATCTAATCTTTTTTGAATAGACTGTGCTTGTGCAGCCTTAGATGCTTTGGCTTTAAAGCGTTCAATAAAACGTTCTTGTTGTCTGATATAGTCTTGTTGATTTTCAAATGCCCTTTGTTGAATCTCTACACGTTGCACTTTCTCTACTTCATAATAGGCATAGTCTCCGGTGTAAAAATTTAATTGTTGTTGGTATACTTCAACAATTTTATTCACCATTTTATTTAGGAAGTACTTATCGTGACTCACAATCACCACGCTACCTTTATAATGCAATAAATATTTCTCTAACCATTCAATACTTGGTAAGTCTAAGTGGTTGGTAGGCTCGTCTAGTAAGAGTACATCAGGTGCTTGTAAAATCATTTTGGCCAATAACACACGCATTCTCCAACCTCCACTAAATTCTTTGTAGGGACGTGTTAAATCTCTATTGGTAAAACCCAAACCATGTAATACTTCTTCGGCTTTATGTTCAATATTATAACCATCCAATACATCCAATTCATGTAAAGCATCTGTGTACTTGATCAAAATATCATTGTCTTCAGGATTGGCTTCCAAAGCGATGCCTAGTGCCTCAATTTCTTTCTCTAATGCACGAACTCTTTCAAAAGCACCTAAAGCGACTTCTGTGATGGTTTCACTTGTATCAAAACTCAATAAATCCTGATGTAAATAACCAATAGTTGTGTCACGGCCTTTTTCAACGGTACCTTTTGAAGGGGTGTATTGTCCAACCAAAAGCTTTAATAGGGTTGATTTTCCTGTTCCATTGTAACCAATTAATCCAATTCTTTCACCCGGCTGGATATGCCATGTGGCATCCGTTACGATCGCTCTAGCCCCAAACTCAAAAGTTACATTTTGTAATCCTATTAACATATTGTTTCAATTCTGTGCGCAAAGTTACAGAGATGTGGTGGCTATTTATGCATATTTTTGAAAAAAAATCTGTATGTCTAAATTGTTAATACCGCTTTTAATGTGTTTCATAATGGCTTGTGGAAACAAGGAAAATGAATCAATGAATAAAGTTGCGTCCAAATTTAGTGGGGAAAGACATGATCCCAATTTAGATCAACAGATTCAACCATTATTGAACCAATATTTTGCAGTCATGGCGCATTTGCAAGAAAAGGACAGTGCAGATCTGCTTTTATATGGCTCTAATATGATCATGCTTGTTGATAGCTTGATTCAACAAAATCTATCCCTTGATACAGCGACCCAAATAAGGGCTGTTCAAGGTTTGATCAATATCCAATACGAAATGACTGCAATATTAATGGAATCCAACCCAGCCGAACGTATCAAGGGTGCGCAAATGTTGAGCTTACAATGGATAGATTTTTTGGCTACAATTGGCTATCAAAAGCAAACCATCTATATCTTCTCTGATAATGAGGAAAGCCATTGGATGGGATTAAAAAATAAAGCGAGTAATCCTTTTATTAGCAGCGGGGATCTAATTTTTACACCAGTGCAAGTTTTACAGGAATTGAAATAGATCAACTAATCCTGCAAGGGTGGAGGCTCATATACGATCAATATTTTAGCATTGATTTTATTGGTAGAAGTAATGAAATATTCTTGTCTATTCTTACCATCTTTTAATAAAAGCAGGGCAGTATTTGGAGGTACAGTTCCCATATTATGTGCAACAATAATGACTTCATGTTCTCTTGAATTTTCAGTAAAATTAAATTCAAGGTGGATTGCTTTATAGCTTAATCTTTTCTTGTTAACCAATAATTTTTTATTGTCAAATACAATGATTGTATCGTTGTCAATGGTGCCATTATCAAATAAATCGATGCTAACCGTTTTACTATTTGTAATGATTTTTTTTACCAATTTATTTTCTCTACCCACTAAAACCCAAGGGAGATTAATAGGTTGATTCCGGATTGAATTTTGAGTAGTAGTTGATGTTGGGGTAGCTTCATTTTCAACAACCACTTCGTCGGTATCTGTCTCTATGATTGAATTTACAGTGGCTTGTATATTTTTCTTTTCAACAGAAGGTGGTATTTTATTGGCTGATATAGATGCATTCAATATTGTATTCGGCGCATCTATTTTTGTACTTTTTGAAGGCGTAGTTTTATTATTTGTAATTGTTTTTTGAGCAATGATTGCCTTCTTTTTTTGGGTATCTATATTTTTTGTATCAACCTTAGGATTATTTAAAGTTAGTAAGCTAGAAACTTTTTCTAAAAACACTTTACCACTTCCACAATTCCTTTGACCGCCAACAACAGTAGACATATAACTGCCTTCTAAAATTTCATGTCCATTTATGTTTTTATAGGTCAAAAAATTAGACATTAAACATGCTTCAAGTTCATTGGCAATTTTAATTTGTTCAAAACTTGTTTCTTCAATTTGAACTAATTGGGTGCGAATACTATGGGTGCCTTTAGCAAAGGCACTTGCATAAAATTGGTCTGCTCTTTTGGTAATTGTTTGTGCTGTAATTTGATGATTTGCATTTTCTTTAATGATCAGTTCGTAGGTGAAATTATTGATCACGGCATCCCCATTGGCAATAAAACTTCCTTGCCATCTTCCAGTTAAGTTTTGGGCACTTAAATGGACAGAAATGATGCACAAAAAGAGAAGTAGGGTTGACCTTGTCATAAATGAATTGGAACTTTAAATTTAAGTATTAATCTAAGTATAAACAAGCATCCTTTTTTTTGTTATCTTTGTAGCTATATATTTATTGTACAAACATGGTTCAAATTCAATTTCCAGACGGGGCAGTTAGATCCTATGAAAAAGGTATCACTGCATTAGGTATCGCTAAATCAATTAGTGAAGGCTTAGCAAAAAAAGTATTAGCAGCTTCTATCGATGGTGAGGTATGGGATGCAACGCGTCCAATTAACCAGGATGCTGCATTAAAATTATTGACCTGGGACGATGCCGATGGCAAAAATACGTTCTGGCATTCATCTGCCCATTTGCTTGCAGAAGCAGTAGAAATGCAGTTTCCAGGCGCTAAATTTTGGGTTGGACCAGCTTTAGAAAAAGGGTTTTATTATGATATCGATTTAGGCGGAAAAACAATTAAGGAAGAAGATGTAGTTGTATTGGAGCAAAAAATGAATGAATTGGCAAAAAAAGCCAATGATTATATCCGTAAGGAAATGTCCAAGGCTGAAGCAGTTGCTTATTTTACAGAAAAGGGGGATGAATACAAATTAGATTTATTGTCTGGTTTGGAAGACGGCACTATTACTTTTTACACTCAAGGGGGCTTTACGGATTTATGTCGTGGGCCACATATTCCAAATACCAGTGTGATTAAGGCCATTAAAATCACCAATATTGCTGGTGCTTTTTGGAAAGGGGATGAAAAAAATAAAATGTTGACACGTGTTTATGGTGTGACTTTCCCGAATCAAAAAGAATTGGATGAGTACTTATTATTATTAGAAGAAGCAAAGAAAAGAGACCATAGAAAATTAGGAAAAGAATTAGGCATTTATACCATGGATGATGATGTTGGACCTGGTTTGCCTTTATGGATGCCAAATGGTACCATCATTATAGAAGAATTGGAACGCCTTGCAAAAGAGACCGAAGAAGCTGCTGGTTATAAGCGTGTGGTGACACCACATATTGCTAAAGAAAGCATGTATATCACAAGTGGTCACTTGCCTTATTATCAAGATAGTATGTTCCCTCCAATGGAATTGGATGGCACGAAATATTATTTAAAAGCAATGAACTGTCCGCATCACCATAAAATTTTTGATGCAGAACCTAAGAGCTATAAAGACATGCCACTAAGGCTTGCAGAGTATGGTACTTGTTACCGTTATGAGCAATCTGGTGAATTATTTGGATTGATGCGTGTACGTTGTTTGCATATGAATGATGCACATATCTATTGCACTAAAGAACAATTTGCGCAAGAATTTAGAGCGGTGAATGATATGTACTTGAAGTACTTTAATATTTTTGGTATCGATAAATATGTGATGCGATTAAGTTTGCATGATCCAGCTAAATTGGGACAGAAATACATCAACGAACCTCAACTTTGGTTAGAGACGGAGCAAATGGTGCGTGAAGTTTTGATTGAAACCGGAACGCCATTTGTGGAAGTACAGGATGAAGGTGCTTTCTACGGACCAAAAATTGATGTTCAAATTTGGAGTATCATTGGCCGTGAGTTTACATTAGCGACCAATCAAGTGGATTTTGCACAAGGA
>Ga0315902_10008489_pt1 | contig 13905 bp, 10 predicted proteins | sample LakEriMetagenome_9_FD_203523 | JGI IMG/M metagenome (GOLD analysis project Ga0315902, IMG submission 203523) | Freshwater fungal communities from buoy surface, Lake Erie, Ohio, United States - Buoy 12 MA117 | ecosystem: Environmental > Aquatic > Freshwater > Lake > Lake biofilm | place: USA... | reverse complement strand
GTGAGCGGCCCGACGCCGGCGATCCGCATCCGCGACATGGCCCAGCGGTGCACGGCCACCACCTCCACGTCGCCGATGTTGATCCAGTCGGTGCGAATGTCTTCACCGGAAAACCCCAGGCGGTCATACCCCTTGCCCGCGGCTGCGGGCGTGGGCGGGACCGTGGCCGCGATCATGTGCCAGCCGGCGGCAGGGAGCACCGGCCTGAATCGCCGCTGGCCGTTCACGAAGAGCTGCGCGAAGTTCCACTCGCCAAGCGGCACCGTCGGCAACCTTGCCATCCAGTGGCCGCTGCCGTCGTCGGCCGGCTCCCAGGCATGGATCACGCGGCCGCCACTGACCACCGGCCGCGCCCCGGCCGCGGCCCGCACGATCGTGGGCGACCGCACCGTCCCCGAATCCTCGGGCACAAGCACGAGCGCGTCGGCCAGTTCGTGTCGGCCCGGGCCGACCTCGATCAGCACCGGCCGGTCGAGGTCGCCCAGCCGGCTGCGGAGGTCGCGAACCAGATCGAACGCCCGTCGCAGCGAGGCGACGGGACGGCCGGGCAGGCCGTCTGCGGCGTCGTTGCCATCGACGGTCACGAGCACGTCGGCCGCCGACGCGGCCCGCACCACGGCGACCGCCAGCACGAGACCGCGGACGAGCGATCGGCGGCGACGCGGCGGGATCACAGGCCCGCCGACCCGGTCGTCTCCTTCTGCCGCTGCTCCTTCTTGGCGGGGAACTCCACCACGACGAGCTTCTTCGCCTCAGGATCGAACGCGTATTCCTGGTAGTAGGGCAGCATCGGCAGCGAGACCTCGTCGGGCGTGCCCGGGGCGATGATCTTCGCCATGAACTCCTTGTGGGTGGCCGGAACCTTGTTGTGCTCCGCCTGGTAGAGCTTCATCTTCTGCTCCACGGCAAGGCCGCCGATCGTGGCCACACTGTGGCGGTAGGCCTGCGAGTAGGCGCCGAGTCCGCCCTCCTCCGCCTCCGCGGCGTTGTCGACCACCACGCCCCCCTGGGCCTTCGCATCGGCCAGATCGAGCACGTTCTGCGTCGTCTTGCCGACGGTCTTTCGCGTCTGGATGGGCGCGGTCTGGACGGCGCCCTGGCTTGCCGACGCCTCGGGCTTCGGCGCCGGATCATCACAACCGACGACGAACGCGATGAAGGGAACGAACGACACGACCCGCCAGCCTCGAGTGTTCATGGAAGCTCCTGCCTGAAACGCGTCCACCCATGAAATCAGGGCGACACCGCCCTCACGGCACCATGGTAGACGATCGGCAGCCCCGCATGGGCGATCACCCACATCCGGCTGTAGAATCCCAGTGCCGGATGGTGCCGGCTCATCCGCGCCGGGCTGACCGCAGGATCCTTGCCATGCCGCGAAAACGCGACGGCCACGACCGACCGCGTCCCCGTTCCTCCGCGGCGGACCGCGGCCGCGATGATGGCGTCGTCGGCGTGTTCCGTCGGGCCGCCGCCGGCTACGGTTTCGTCCGGCCCCTGGAGGCGGCCGCGGGCGACCGCTCGAACGACATCCACATTCCCGTCGTGTCCGCCCTCGATGCCGTCTCGGGCGATACCGTCCGGGTGCGGATCTCCAAGGCCCGCGACGCGGGGCGGCCGGGGTTCGCCGGCGAGATCGTGGAGATCGTGAAGCGGCGGACAACCCGATTCGTGGGATCCTACTTCGAGTCTGCCGGACTCGGCTGGGTTCAGGTCGACGGCACGGCGTTCGCGCGGCCGATCTCGGTCGGCGATCCCGGTGCCAAAGGCGTGCACCCCAAGGACAAGGTCGTCGTGGAGATGGTGCGGTTCCCGACGCACCTTCGCGACGGCGAGGGCGTGGTGGTGGAGGTGCTCGGCAAGGCCGGCGACGTCGGCGTGGACACGCAGACGGTGATCCACGAGTTCGGGCTGCCCGGCCCGTTTCCCGCGGAGGTGCTCGACGACGCGCGGGCGCAGGCCGACCGGTTCGACGAGTCGATCCCCGCCGGCCGCCGCGACCTGACCGATCGCGTGATCGTGACGATCGACCCGGTCGATGCCCGCGACTTCGACGACGCGATCTCGCTCGAGCGGGTTGAGCGGGGCCACTGGCTGCTCGGCGTGCACATCGCCGACGTGTCGCACTTCGTCCGCGAGGGCTCGTCGCTCGACCAGGAGGCGCGGAACCGGGGCACGAGCGTCTACCTGCCAGACCGCGTCATCCCGATGATTCCGGAGGTCGTCTCCAACAACCTCGCCAGCCTGCAGCCGGGCAAGGTTCGCTATGCGCGAACCTGCTGGATCGAGTTCTCGCCCGACGGCATCCCTGTGCACGCGGCGGTGGAGTCGACGGCCATCAAGAGCCGGCGACGGTTCACCTACGAGGAGGTCGACGTGTTCCTCGCCGATCCCGACACGCCCGCCGTGGAGATGCCTCCCGACGTGCGTGCCCTGCTCGGCCGGATGCGGGACCTGGCCCGAATCCTGCGGGCGCGGCGGATGGCCCGCGGAGCCCTGCAGCTCGAGATGCCGGAGGTGAAGATCGACCTCGACCGCGACGGCCGCGTGTCAGGGGCCCACGTGGTGGAGAACACCGAGAGCCATCAGATCATCGAGGAGTTCATGCTTGCCGCCAACGAGGCGGTGGCCGAGGCGCTCAAGGCGGCCGAGGCACCGTTCCTGCGGCGAATCCATCCCGCGCCCGATCCACGAAAGCTCCGCCAGCTCACGGAGTTCGTCTCCGAACTGGGCTTCGAGGTCGACTCGCTCGAGAGCCGCTTCGAACTCCAGCGGCTGCTCGACATGGCCCGTGGCAAGCCGGAGGAGCACGCGGTCCACTACGCCGTGCTCCGCAGCCTCACTCGCGCCGCCTATGGCCCGCAAGAGGACGGCCACTACGCCCTCGCCAGCGACTGCTACTGCCACTTCACCTCGCCGATCCGCCGTTACCCCGACCTCACGGTCCACCGGGCGCTCGAGGCGATCGCCCGCGGCCGGCGGCCCCCCGCCGACGGCCTCGTGCAGCTCGGCGGCGAATGCTCAGACCTCGAGCGGCGTGCCGAGACGGCAGAACGCGAGCTCGTAAAGCTCAAACTCCTCAACTTTCTGAAGTCGCGGGTGGGCGAGGAGATGGACGCCGTGGTGACTGGCGTCGAGCCCTTCGGGCTGTTCGTGCAGGGCCTCGCGCTGCCCGCCGAGGGCCTCGTGCCGCTCGACACGCTCCCCGACGACACCTACCGCTACGACCGCGCCAGCCACACGCTCTCCGGCCGGCGTCCGGGGCAGACCTTCCGGCTGGGGGACCGCGTCCGCGTGGCGGTGGCCCGGGTCGACACCGACCGCCGCGAGCTCAACTTCCGACTCGTGGGTCGCGGCCGGCGTCCCAAGGCGGGCATGCGCGACCGCCATTCCCAGTCCCGCGGCAAGGTCCGCAGCGCCCACCCGAAGCAGAAGCTCAAGCGGCAGCCGAAGGGCAAGCCGTCGAAGCGACGCCGGGGGCGGTGAGGCTTCTGTAAGTCCGAGGCCTGCGACGATTACCCTGGCCGCGTCGCACCCCGTCCTACCTGAATCACTCTGGTAAAAAAACGGAGAAGGGAGCGAGGGGCTGCCCGTGCCCGGGAGCCGGGCTTCGCCCGGCGACCGTAAGCCGGAGCCGACGCCGGGACGGCGGCGACGGCGCGACAGCCGATGGCCGAGGCGAACGTCCGGCGACGGGGCACGGGCAGCCCTCCGCGGCGCGGCCGGCAGATCGATCCCCATCGCTTACGCGATTGGGCTTCCTGAGGTCGAAGCAGCACACCACTGGCAGCCCGCGGCCTCACGTCGGTCGGCTTGAACAACACGCGATGCAGCGAGGGGCTGCCCGTGCCCGGGAGCCGGGCTTCGCCCGGCTCCCGTAAGCCGGAGCCGACGCCGGGACGGCGGCTCCGGCGCGACAGCCGATGGCCGAGGCGAACGTCCGGCGACGGGCACGGGCAGTCCCTCCGCGGCGCGGCCGGCAGATCCCCATCGCTTACGCGATTGGGCTTCCTGATACCGAAGCCGCTGCACGGCGGCAGGGCTGCCGTCGGCCGGTAGACTGCGTGGCCCCGTCAACACGAACCAGGACTTTCCCCATGACACCCACGCCGCTTCGCACGCCCCTCGCCCCCTGGCATGAGTCGCACGGCGGCCGGATGGTCGACTTCGCCGGCTGGTGGATGCCGGTGCAGTATTCGTCGATCGTCGACGAACACCTCGCCACGCGGCAGGCGATCGGGATGTTCGACGTCTCGCACATGGGCCGACTCGCGATCGAAGGCCCGGCCGCCCACGACTGGCTCGAGTCGCTCCTCACCCGCCGTGTGTCCGACATCGCCGTCGGGCAGGCCCGCTACACGCTGGTGACGAGCGACGAGGGAGCGACGGGTGTCACGATCCTCGACGACGCCCTCGTCACTCGAGAGGCCGACGCTCCCGACGGCACGCCCCGGTTCGCGATGGTGGTCAACGCCAGCAACCGCGACCGCGTCGTCGCATGGCTGCGATCGCGGCTGCCGACAGCGGGCGTGTCGTTCGCTGATCGCACCGCGGAGACGGCGATGATCGCCGTCCAGGGGCCGCTCGCCGTGGCGACCGTGTGCGTGCTCTGCGGCGACGACGACGCGGGCCGCATCTCGGGGCTGGGCAACTACCGGGCCACGCGGGCCTTCGTGGCCGGCCAGCCGGCGGCGGTAAGCCGCACCGGCTACACCGGCGAGGATGGCGTGGAGGTGGTCGTGCCGGCCGCCGTGGCGCAGGATGTCTGGCAGGCGATCCACGACGCCGGCGCTCCCCGCGGACTCAGGCCCTGCGGCCTCGGGGCCCGCGACACGCTTCGGCTCGAGGCCGGCATGCCGCTCTACGGCCACGAACTCGTGGCGACGAGCGACCCGTTCGCGATCGGCCTCGGCCTCGCGGTGAACCTCGACATCGTCTCAGGCGGGCCGCGGCGATTCCCCGGCCGAGACGCGCTCGCCCGCCTGAAGGCCGCCCCGCCGGCCAGAGTCCGCGTCGGCCTCGACTTTGATTCGAAGCGGGCTGCCCGCGAGGGCAGTCCCGTCGTGGCGGCAGGCCGCGCCGTCGGCAGCGTCACCAGCGGCAGTCTGGCACCGTCGCTCGGCCATGCCGTGGCCATGGCCCTCGTGGAGCGCGACGCGGCCGCAGCCGGCACCTCCCTCGAGGTGCTCGTTCGCGACGTGCCGCAGGCGGCACAGGTCGTGCCGCTCCCGTTCTACAAGCGTCCCATCGCACGCGGCTGACCGCATTCGTTATCCTTGCATCGAACCGCGTCGCGGCGAATCGATCGACCCGAGGAGTCCACTGCCATGGCCGAGATGAAGTTTGCGAAGTCGCACGAATGGGTCCGCCCGGAGGCCGGTGGTCTGGCCACGGTCGGAATCTCGAAGTACGCCGTCGAGGCGCTCACCGACCTGGTGTTCATGCAGCTGCCACCGGTGGGCAGGAAGGTGAAGGCGGGCGAGTCGCTCGGCGAGATTGAGAGCGTGAAGGCGGTCAGCGACATCTACGCCCCCATCTCCGGCGAGATCGTCGAGGTCAACGCGGCGCTTCCCAACCAGCTCGACACGCTCGGCGCCGATCCCTACGGTGCCGGCTGGATCGTCCGGATCAGACCCGACGACCCGGCGGAACTGGCGGGCCTGCTCGACCAGACCGCGTACGACGCGATCGTGAAGTCGTGATCTCAGGCGTCCTGCCCGTCTGGTGGGACACCGCCGCCGACGGGCCGACCAACATGGCGGCCGACGAACTCCTCGCCGAGGAGGCTGAGCGTCGCGGCGGCCTCGTGATCCGCCTCTACTCGTGGGCCGAGCCGACGGTCTCACTCGGCGCCTTTCAACGGCTCGCCGAGGCTGAGGCATGTGACGCAATCTCCGGCCTGCCGATCGTCCGCCGGCCGAGCGGCGGCGGCGCCATCCTGCATGGTTCCGACCTCACCTACGCGGCGGCGGTTCCGAAGTCGCATCCCTGGGGCGGCACTCCCCAGACGCTCTACGATGCCATGCACGCTGCGATGGTGGCGGTGCTCGGGGAACTTGGCTTCGACGCCCGCCGGCACGTGCCATCGGCCGACGATCCCCCGGCTGATGCCCTGCTCTGCTTTGCCCGCCGCTCACCCGGCGACGTCGTCATTCGCCGGCCGGCGATGCCTGCAACGCCTGCCGATCCCAAGGTGATGGGCAGCGCCCAGCGGAGGCTCGGTACGACGGTCCTGCAGCACGGCAGCCTGCTGCTGGGCACCTGCCCACGAGTGACCGGCGCGGGTCGGCACGACGGCCTGGCCGAACTCGCCGGCCAGGCGATGGACTGGACGACGAAGTCGCTGGCTGACCGCTGGACGGCCCTGGTCGCCGAGACCCTCGGATTCAGCAGGGAGTTTCAGCCGGAGGCGTTCACGTCCGGACGGGGGCCGCACGTTGCCTCGCGAGCCAGCCGGTTCCGCGACCGATGCTGGACGGCCCGCCGCTGACCGCGGCGGACGCAAGGCTGGCCTCCGACACGGGGATATTGGTATGATCGAGTCGTTGACATGGTTCGTTGACCACGGCCTACCCTCCCCGATCGCCGGTGCCGGTTTCCCTCCCTCCGGGCCCACCATGATCGTCAAAATGATCGTCGCATCCGGCAAGAGTGCCGGCCGATCCATCGCCATCAAGCGAAACAAACTCCTGATCGGGCGAGCCGAGCAGTGCGACGTGCGGCCCCTGAGCGAAGAGGTGAGCCGGAGGCACTGTGCGATCACCGTCGGACCGACGGAGGTCTGGGTCGAGGATCTCGGCAGCCGTAATGGGACCTTCGTCAACGGGACGAAGATCACCGAGCGGACGAAGGTCGTGGACGGAGACATCGTCCGCGTCGCATCACTCGAGCTCAAGGTTTCATGCACTGCGCCCGCGCCGCAGGCGGGCGGCTCCGAGGACGACGTATCGAGGTGGCTGATGGCTGACGATCAGCCTGCCGGCATGTCCGACACGACTCGGTCGATGACGCCTGCGAACGATGAAGCGTCAGCCGACGGCAGTTCGAGCAGCATTCACGCCGCGAGTCCTCAACCTTCCTCCGACTCGACCCTCGACGGCTCGTTCGTCTCGGGGATCGATGCCACGCCCAAGGACGAGTCGGGCTCTGGCTCGAGCCGCTCGGCGCTCGAAGCCCTCAAGGCCGCCGGCAACTCGAAGCCGAGCGGACTGCCACAGGGTGCCGGAAAGAAGGCCGCCGCCGATTCGTCTCGTGATGCGGCCGCCGAGGCCCTCAAGAAGTTTTTCGACCGGAAGTGAGGGTCGTGCGGGTCGTGCGGCCCGCGGACCTTGCCGGACCCGGTTTCTTTCGCCGACCGGTACCGCTTCGCCAACCGTCATCGGCCATGCTTCCGGCAGACCTTCGCGGCGATCCCGCAGCGCTGGTCGTCGGCCGGTCCTCGTCATCAGGAGTCCACGCATGTCCGCCACCACCGTCACGTCGCCCCGCACCGCCGCTCCCCGCCCCCGCGTCGCCGAGGGTCGCACGGCGGTCCGTCATGCCCGTCGCCGCATGATCGACCCGACCACCTGCGAGCGCGAGTACGGCCCGGAGGAGATCGAGTTCATGCAGGCGCTCGACCGTTACAAGCGGACCAGCGGGAGGATGTTCCCGACGTGCAGCGAAGTTCTCCAGGTGCTGCGGTCGCTGGGTTACGAGCGGGTCGTCGCGGGCTGAGACAGGGCATGCGCCTCGCACGTCGTCGCGGCACCGCAGCCGGCAGCTCAGCCTTCCCGAATCACATGCGAGGGGCGATGGGTTGAGCATCAGACTGCCGACAGCCCGCGGCCTTACGGCCGTCGGCTTTCACGACGTTGAGATCAGCGAGGGGCTGCCCGTGCCCGGGAGCCGGCGTTGCTTTCTCCGCGCAGCCCGGATGGCGAAGCGGAGAAAGCATCGAGCGAGCGAAGACCAGGATGCCCGCAGCGAGTGTCCGGCGACGGGCATGGGTATCCCCGAGCCCAGGAACGCAGACCAGGTAAGGCAGGCGATTCGGGCGGCCTTGCTCCGGCGTGGCCCGTCCCTTTAGGCTCCCGCCCCCGCCGACCGTCTCGCTCGCGGGAACCGGAGCCTCTGCCGTGCACATGCTCGACCGCGCCCCGAGTTCTTCGGCGGCACCCTTCTACCGCTTCGTCGCCGGGGTGCTGGTGGCCGCTGCATGCTCGGGCTGCGGCGGGATGGCCAAGACCGACAACTCCGAGGGCGTGAAGCTCTACCAGCAGGGGAACTACCTCGGCGCGGTCAACTCGTTCCAGCAGGCCCTCGCGAAGCAGCCGGGCAACCCCGACACCTTCTACAACCTCGGCGCCACCTACCACCAGCAGGCGAAGCTCTTCGGCCGTGAGGCCGACCAGCAGACCGCCGAGCAGTACTACCACCTCTGCCTTGCACGAAATCCGAGCCACGAGGCCTGCCAGCGGGCGCTCGCCGTGCTCCTGGTGGAGGAGAAGCGGAACGACGAGGCGGTCGCGCAGCTCAACGCGTGGGCCCGCAGTCAGCCGACCAATCCCGCCCCCCACATCGAACTGGCCCGGCTTGCGCAGGAGCACGGCAATGTCCAGGAGGCGGAGAACCAGTTGATAGACGCCCTCGCGGTCGATCCCAACAACACCCGCGCCCTGGTCGCTCTCGGCAGCCTTCGGGAGTCGTCGGGAGACCAGGCACAGGCCCTCGCCAACTACAGCCGGGCACTCGCCGCCGACCCGCAGCAGCCGACCGTCGCCGCCAAGATGGCGAGTCTCCAGGCCTCGCAGGCCGCCGCCTACCGCACGGCGGCACTGCCGCCGTCGCCACCCCCCATGGCGGTCGCTCCGCCGCCGGCACCGCCGGGGAACGCGGGCCGTTGACCCTCCGCGCGGCGACTCCTATTCTGCCCCGTGAATCAACAGGATTTCCGGGTGCCCGCCATGACGGATCGCGTCTTCAACTTCTCCCCCGGACCGGCCGTCTTGCCGGTCGAGGTGCTCGAGCAAGCCCGGGACGACATGCTCTCCCTGCCGGGAGTGGGCATGTCCGTCCTGGAGATCAGCCACCGCAGCCCCGCCTTCGACCGCATCCTCGAGGACACCCTCGCCGGCCTGAAGCGGCTGCTGGGCATCGGTGACTCGCACGAGGTGATCTTCCTGCAGGGCGGAGCCAGCCTGCAGTTCTCGATGGTGCCGATGAACCTGCTCCGGGGCCAGTCCGCCGCGGCCGACTACGTGATCACGGGCACGTGGGGTGCGACGGGTGCCAAGGAGGCCCGCCGCGAGGGCAAGGTGCACGTCGCCTGGGACGGCGCCGCCACCAACCACGACCGGTTGCCGACCGACCGCGAAATCGCGCTGTCCCTGCAACCTGCCTACGTCCACATCACGAGCAACGAGACGATTCAGGGCGTGCAGTGGAAGCACGACCCCGACTTCGGGCCCGCGCCGCTGGTCTGCGACTGCTCCAGCGACTTTCTCTCGCGGCCGATCGACGTTTCCCGCTACGGCCTGATCTACGCCTGTGCCCAGAAGAACGCCGGGATCGCCGGCGTGACCACGGTCATCATCCGCAAGGATCTGCTCGAACGGTCGCGGGACGACCTTCCCACGATGCTCGACTACCGGACGTTCGTGAAGAACGGGTCGCGGCCCAACACCCCGCCCGTGTTCGCGATCTACATCCTCGACCTGGTCTGCCGGTGGATCGACGGCCGGATGGGTGGCCTCCAGGGAATGGCGCGACACAACGCAGCCAAGGCCAAGCTGCTCTACGACACGCTCGACCAGTCGGGCGGCTTCTACGCCGGCCACGCCCGCCCCGAATGCCGATCCGACATGAACGTCACCTTCCGGCTGCCCGACGAGGCGACCGAGAAGGCCTTCGTGGCCGGAGCGGTGAAACGCGGGCTGATGGACCTCAAGGGCCACCGTTCCGTCGGCGGTATCCGGGCCAGCATCTACAACGCGATGCCAGTCGCCGGCGTCGAGGCGCTTCGCGATTTCATGACGGATTTCCAGCGCGAGCACCAGGACTGACCCCTCCACCCCCGCCTCCCGCAGCCTTTCGGACCGCCGCCCATGCCCTCGATCATCGTGCTCGACACGCTCAGCCCCGACGGCCTCGCCCTGCTCGAAGCGGCCAAGCCCCACGGAATCACCTACGAGGTGAAGACCGGCCTCTCGGGTGACGCCCTCCGCGACGCGCTCGCCCAGCACGACGGCGCGATCTGCCGCAGCGGCGTGAAGATCACCGCCGACGCGCTGGCGGGAAACCACCGGCTCCGGGCGATCGTGCGGGCCGGCGTGGGCACCGACAACATCGACAAGGAAGCGGCGACCCGGCTCGGGATCGTGGTCATGAACACGCCCGCCGGCAACACGCTGAGCACGGCGGAGCACGCCTTCGCCCTGATCCTGGGCCTGTCGCGGAATGTGGCGGCCGCCGACGCCAGCCTGCGGGCCCACAAGTGGGACCGAAACAAGTTCATGGGCGTGCAACTCGCAGGCAAGACGCTGGGCATCGTGGGGCTGGGACGCATCGGTCAGGCGGTGGCGGAGCGGGCGCGGGCCTTCGACATGCGGGTGCTCGGCTACGACCCTTTTCTGTCGCCCGACCGTGCGGCAGAACTCGGCATCGAACTGGTCGACAGCGTCCGCGGCATGCTCCCCGAAGTCGACTATCTCACCGTGCACACGCCGCTCACCGACGAGACCCGCCACCTCGTCGGCATGAAGGAACTCGACATCCTCAAGCCGGGAATCCGGCTGATCAATTGTGCCCGCGGCGGCATCTATGACGAGGCCGCACTCTCCGAGGGGCTCACACGGGGCGTGATCGGCGGCGTGGCCCTGGACGTTTTCGAGAAAGAGCCGTGCACCGACAGCCCGCTGTTCGGCATGCCGGGCGTCCTGGTGACGCCGCACCTCGGCGCCAGCACCGAGGAGGCCCAGTCGCAGGTCGCCGTCGAGGGCGTCGGCCTGCTGGTCGACTTCCTGACCACCGGCTCGGTCCGCCACGCCGTCAACTCGTCGGCGATCGACCCTGTCGCCCTGGAAGGCGTTCGTGGCTTCCTCGACCTCGCCTGGCGGCTCGGCCTGCTGCTGTCGCAGCTCGACTCGGGTGCCCCGCGGTCGTGCTCGATCGCCTACCGTGGCGAGATCGCCTCGCGAAACACGCGGCTGGTCACCGCCGCCTTCGCCGCCGGCCTCCTCGAGGGCTCGATCGAAGACGTGAATATCGTGAACGCCGAGATGCTGCTGCGGGAGCGGGGCATCGAACTCGTGGAGCAGAGCCGTACCGACCCCGGCGCGTTCAGCTCGGTGGTGGCGGTCGACCTCGTTGGAGGCGACCACGTGCACCGCGCGGCGGGCACGCTCTTCGGCCACTCCATGCCCCGAATCGTGCAGCTCGAGGGTCATCGTCTCGAAGCCTACCTTGACGGCATCCTGCTCGTGTTCACGCATCAGGACGTGCCGGGCATCATCGGCCGCGTCGGCACGGCTTTCGGCCAGTCGGGCGTCAACATCGCCCAGATGACCGTGGGCCGCTCCACGCCGGGTGGCGACGCGATCGGGGTGCTGAACCTGGATCAGGAACCGTCGCCTGAATCGGTCGCCGCGGTGGCGGCCTGCCCGGGTGTGAAGTCGGCTCGGGTCGTCAAGCTGCCGGCGGCCGGCCAACTCCCCGCCTGGCTCGCGGCCTCGGCGGCGTCGTCGCGTGGCGCGCGGCGGGGCTGATCCGGATCTCGTGTGACGCTCGCGCGGCTCAACGGACGCATGCCGACGGTTTGACGGCCTCCTGAGACCGCCCCACAATGCAGGGGTGTGCGTCGTTGGATCCTCCCACCCGCTTGTTCGCCCCATGCGCACGGCTCACAGGGCTCTCGGCCTGGCACTCGTCGCCCTGCTCACCCTGTCACCCGCGTGCGGCGAGTCGTTGAGCGAGCGATCCACGCGGGCGCTGCTCGATGGGCTCGACGATCGCCAGATGCCCGACGTGATGCTCTGGGTGATCGAGCGGGCTGCGGCGGATCCGTCGATCTCGGAGGAGTTCAAGGCTGAACTGCCGTTCCGGCGTGCCGGGGCCCTCGTCGGGGTCAGCCGTACGGAGGGCGACGCCGCGAAGCGGGCGGCGTATCTCGACGACGCCGAGAAGTCGCTCGACACGTTTCTCGCGACCTCGCCTGCGGGCGACCTCGCGATCACCGCCTACACCCAGAAGGGAACCCTGCTCATCGATCGGGGGCAGAAGAAGCTCGACCAGGCCCAACGCCCCGGCCAGGACGCAGCCGGGCTTTCCGCCGAAGCACTGGCCTTCTTCGACGCCGCCATCCGGTCGCTCAAGGGCACGGTGAAGCCCGAGCAGAAGGAGATCACGGCTGTCACCAATGCCGAGGATGCGATCATTCAGGCCCTCCGAGAGGTCGACGCGAAGATCGCTGCACTCACGCCGGCGGATACCCCGAAAAAAAAGCCGCTCCCGAGAAGGCCGGCGGACCAACAGAAGGCGTTGGATCGCCTCGAGGAGTCTCAGAGGAAGTACCAGGGGCAACTGCTCGCGACGCGCATCCTCGTGGGTGCGGCGTTGTTCGAGAAATCAAAGGCCTGCCCGCCCGGATCCAAGGAGGCGGCCGCGTCGCGCACGGAATCGACGGAACTCTTCAAGGGCATCGCGGAGAAATACGCCATCTCGGCGCCCACGGCGGCCACCTATGCCCGTTATTACTGGGGCCGCAACCTGGCCGCGGGCGGCATGCACGAGTCAGCCGCGGACATCCTCGCCCCCGTCGTCGCCATCGACGACAAGTCACCGGTGGCGGTCGGCCTCAAGGCGAAGGCGGCAAACACGAGCCTCGAATGCTGGCTGGCCATGGTTTCCGCCGAGAAGGATCCGGCCCAGGCCCGCAAGATCCTCGAGCGAGTCGATGAAGGCCTCCGCCGCTTCGTGCTCACGCCGGCCGAGAAACTCCCCGGCCGCAGTCTTGACGGGGAGTGGCTCGCCCTCAAATACCGCGCGGCCACGGCCCTCGCTGCCCTTGCAGACCGAGTCGACGTGAAAGAACGGCAGGCGCGGGGGTTGCTGCAGCGGGACGCCCGGAAGCTTGCGATCGAAGTGGCCACGGCGAACAAGGACTTCGCGAAGGAGGCTCGCGAACTCGCCGGACGACTCGGTAAAGAACTGCCCGATGGAGAAGACGAGAAGGACGTGGCGGCGATCGTGGCCGACGCCCGTGTCGCCTACGCGACCTTTCAGGAGAAGCAGGCCGAGGCAAAGCAGCTCCAGGCGACCGGCAAGGCTGCCGAAGCCTCCGCAAAACTCGCCGAGTCGGCGGCCGACCGCGATGCGGCGATGACCTTGTTCGAACGGGCCGTGAAGATCGGCGAAGCCGACCCGAAGGCCGAGATGACGGCGGTCAATACGGCGCGATCGATGCTCGCCTTTCTGTACTACGACGCCAAGCGGTACGGCGACGCCGCCGCCGTCGGCACGCTGCTCCTGGAATCGTATCCCAACTTCTACGGCAGCAAGCAGGCCGCCAGAGTATCGCTCGCCAGCCTGCAGCAGCTGGCACTCCAGCCCGACCCCACGGCTGCGGCCCAGGCGAAGCAGAAGCTGGTGACCGTCGCCACCAGCATGGGCCGGACCTGGCCAGCCGAGCCGGAGGGGGCCGATGCCTACTCCGTGCTGCTCAACGCGGCGATCGAAGCGCATGCCCCGGCGACGATCGAGGAACTGCTGGCCGCATTTCCGACGGCGTCGCCGCGGCGGGCTGAGCTTGCGATGCGGGCGGGAACGGCCCTGCGACGCGAAGCGCAGGAAGCCCGCAAACGCGAGGCCAACGCCCGCCCCCCCGATGCCGACGTCGAGCGGTGGAACTCGGCGGCGCGGACTGCGATC
>Ga0315902_10008488_pt1 | contig 13906 bp, 19 predicted proteins | sample LakEriMetagenome_9_FD_203523 | JGI IMG/M metagenome (GOLD analysis project Ga0315902, IMG submission 203523) | Freshwater fungal communities from buoy surface, Lake Erie, Ohio, United States - Buoy 12 MA117 | ecosystem: Environmental > Aquatic > Freshwater > Lake > Lake biofilm | place: USA... | reverse complement strand
TCTACTTCATTTGGATCTGAAGAGCACGAATCGATAGTAAATAGATAATAACCAGGAGCCTTTGACTTGTCTTTCATTATTACTTCGCAACGTGCATTTCTCAATCTTTGCTTTTTTATAACAGATATATTGTATGAAAAACAGTCCCATAACTGTAACCAATCTAGTGGGTACATATTATTTCTATCTATATCTGTTTTCCAAACAAAAGCATGGATAGGAAGCTTATCGTATAAAGCCCCGTAATCGTGTAAGAACGACTCAAAATATAAAGCCTGATTGGGTATTGATTTTGTTGTTATCCAGTGAGCTGATTCGTACTCATTTTCACCTAACAACTTATTTTTACTGTCTTTAGTAAAATCGTATAAAAACTCTTTACGTATAAAAACTTCTATTGGTGGTATACTAGCTACTAAATAAGCCATTATTTATTGAGTATTTAAATCAATTTATATTCTACCACTTTCTACAAGACCAATATCTAGCTTTCCATCTAGGTCCTGGATTAGTATCGCAATGATGTCTTGCTCTGAAACTTTTTCTCCTTTTAGGATTAGACTTCTTTATCTTCATGTTAGGATCGCCAAAGTTAACCTTAACAACGTTTCCTTTGTTATTCTTAACATATACTTTGAACTTCTTAACGTCGCCTCTCATAGGTTTACCTAGAGGCACTTTGCGTCCTTGATATTCTGCCTCTTCAAGTGGTTTGTCCCAGCATTCTTTTATATACTCTGCTAAACATTGTGGGCAATATTCTCCTTCGTTTAACTCTTCAAGGCCTGCCTTCTTTAATTTATCGTAGTATTTAGGATCTTCTTTGATATGATCCATAGCTATTTTTAAAGCCATTTTAGGATCATCAGTATGCTCCATTTCAACTTCGATGCCTTTCTTTATTTGGGATAATAAGGCCTTGTCCATTAATGTAAGAATTTAAGCTTATACTTAGTAGACTCTACAAGATTAACTACGTTGTCAATCTCATTCTGGATATACGAATCTTGTGGAACTTTTGTCCTAATTGTCTCTACAAATTTAGAAAGACCTTCAAAATATAAAGTAGGATTATCATCTTCTTTTATAGTACCTTCCATTTTATATCCTCTCAAGATACCATAACGGCCTTGATAGGACTCAACTAAACCATCGATCAAATCAACGATCTCATCGTAGTAGTCATTCAATGCTTTATGTGCAGCAAATGAAGTAGTCTGTAAATGGTAGATGTGAGCCTGATTACGACTTTGCATCAATGTACCAATAAATAAAGCGTATGGTTCCATTATTTTTATAATTTAGATACTCCTTCTAGATCTTTTTTAGCATCATCAATAGAATTATATCTTATATCAGCTTGTCCTCTATTCATTTTTTTGCCATTAGCAAAAGTATAATCTTCACTAACAAAATATAATATTCTTACTGGAGATCCTTCATAGTCCTTAAATAACGATATTTCATGCGTGTTTAGATCATCTGCTTTTTTCTTATACGTAGCTTTTCCAGAAAATCCAGCATCATCTCCAGCAAATTGATATCCATTTTTTATTAGAATATCTTCTAGAGGTTTTAATTCAGAGTGTTTTGTATTTTCTTTTAACATTGATTCTTTTAACTCTTTTTTATCTTCTACTTTCTCAACGTTTTTCTTGCTCTTCTCAATTCTTTCCATCTTACTCATAAGATCATCAATCTGAGTGGCAATCTTAGCAATATGTTCTTTGTGCTTAGAAGCATTCTTAGGATCTTTTGTAGCCATATCAACATGAGCTTTTCTTTGCTTCTCTAGATGGTTAATAGTTTTTTTCAACTTATCACCTACTTTTCCTTTCTTTTCTTCAAGTTGGAAAGCTTCATCCATGCAAGACTTGTAAGCTTCAGCAGCAATTCTTTGTGCCTCTTCATGGTCATGATGTACACTATGAACATCGGCCATTCCTATGCCCTTCTCTTGAATACCCATCAAAGGATTAAATTCAACAACCAAATCTGATTCTTTCATATCTGGACGAGCTTCTCGTACCACATACATAGAAGCTACACCCATATTTTCTTTCTTAACTTTCTTAGGAAGTCCTTTATGCTTGGTTGCAGCAAAGTCTTTTACATCACTTTTTTTCATTGACTGAGCCATTTGTTTTGCTTGGCCTGATGCTTGGGAAGGCTTCATATCACCTTTTTGGAGGGCGTGAACTATGCCCATTAACTTTTGCTGTTGTTTAGATGCTGCTTTTTCTGATACGTTATGCATTGTAAGATTCTTTTAGAATTTACTAATAAATATCGGTTTTCTTTAGTTTTTCCAAGTTAGCTTTGATCTCATCATACATCTTCTTCTTATCTCCACCATTCCAGGATTCTATGTCTCCAGCTTCAGAAACAAATGTATCCTTATCTTCCATCCAAGAATCAACTGCTTGTTCAAACTCTTCTAGACTTGCATTCTTATTTGAGTTCATAACATTCTTGGCATATTCATCCCACTTTCCTTCTAGTTTGATCTTGGCCTCCATGTCTATAACACAATCAAGACACATCTTGTGTATATTATACATCTTCTTATTTAGATCATTTATCTTCAATGGCTTCTTACAGCATGGGCAAGATAAAGGCATGATGGCAAGACTTTTAATCCTGTCCATCTTAGTTATGTTCTGCTTGATATTGTTTTTAATTGTCCAAGTACGACCATCTTCTTCCCAGATATCACCTTCTTTATGATCTACTTTGTGTTTTTCCCAACCTCCTAATACTTGAGTTCTATCACCAGTTTTACCAGTGATAATGTTTCTCATCCTTTGAACGTCTCTTTGCTTAAACTCTTTTTTTAACGTAGACTCTTTTGGTACCATAACATTATTTTATTATTTTATTTCAATCTTTTTTAATACTTCTGGATTGATATATCTAGGGAGGATCTGCTTATATATTCTACTTCTTTTTTCAGATGTTCCTTTAATTATAATCTTATTTATATCTTTTTTGTAATCGTAATAAAACTTATTGATTATACTAGATACTGTCTCAAGAATATTTTTAGCATCTCCCTCACCAGTCATTTGAAATGTATCTATTTTATGAAAGTCTCCTGTATCTAAACCAAATGACACTTCAAAATCTCCAGCCTTTTCCATTGAAGATATTTCAACTCTATACTTATTTTCTTTTGTTTTAAAAGTATACTCAACAGTTATCAGACTATTATCTTCCTCATCACGAACAACATCATGTTTTGAGGAAGGGTAACTAATCTCATTTATTCTAAATTTGCTTAATATGTCTTTAGTCTTATTTATATCTTTGTGCATTATTGCAATACCGCCTAATGCTTTCCAAGGGGCTAGGTTTGGCCAGTAGTCGTCTATCAACATAGAGTTTTTAGGATCTGAAGTCATCATAGAATGCTTATCTCCAGTCTGAGCAAACAATATCTTTTTAGGTTGAGGATTTAAGTTATTCTTTATCCACTCTGCCTTCCCTTCTTTTGCATATTGGAATTTACTAGGACTAGTTAGAATATAAGGATTATATTTACCTATGATAGACCATAGTTCTTTACCTCCTGGCATCCAGTCCATCTTAGCCCAGAAGTCAATACCGGCTTTATTTACAGCCTCTTCAAATGCTTTGGAACCTTTCTCTCCATAGTATTCTCTTGGTAAAACACCATAGAAGTGTTCAAACCTTGCATCAAAATCACACAAGACTCCATCCATATCACAATAGATTTGAAGTCCTCTAGAGTTCTCTACTTCGTATATCTGTTTAAGACTTGGTAATAACGATTCATATATAAGGTCGTTGATGTTTCCAAAGTCTCTCATTAACATACCTGCCATAGCATTAGCCTGATTCTCTATAGGAGATCCAGCTTTACCTGCTCCTACATATAGCTTACCTAACTCGTTTTGCTTGTGGTGAACTAATTCATGGCCTAAAGTCCTAAGAGTATCAGCTAAATTACGGTTACCAGTATATACTTCAAGTGCATTTCTTTCTGGATCATATTGGCCAAAACTATGTCTTTCAACTGCCCAATCACGATCATTTGTATATTGAATCTCAGGTAGTTGATCTATGTCTAGCTTTGTTTTACAAAACTGTATGAACTCTTCTATTATATTTTGCCTTTGTTCAGGTGTCATTTCATTATTTTCAACAATCTTCCAAATATATCTTTAGCTGCTCCTTTGTTATAGGCTGAGTCAGGTACAAACTTTGCGAACTCTTCAAAGTTGCCAGTCTTAACAGCAGCTCTCATCTGGGTTGCAGATATCCTTCCGAACTGGTCAGGTATTACTTCTTTTCTGACCTTGTTAGGGAATCTTTTCTGTATAGAATCAAAGTATCCTATGCCTTCAACTTCTTCTTGACCACCTGCAACATAGATTGGATCAACATCTCTATTCTTGTCCATAAAAGAAAAGATGTCTTTTATAGGAGTGGACTCTTTAGAAATTGATACACTAATTTTAGGATTTGGTTCTGCAGCCAAATACTCTTTCCATATATTGAGAGAGTCTTGAGGAGTAATACCAAACTTAGTAACGTTAGAAATAATAACATATACTTTATTAATATAAGGTTTAGATGCTAAGTATTTTGCAGCCTCAAAATGACCTTTATGTGGAGGCTTGAATTTACCAGGATAAAAGCAAGGTCCTACATCAGGTGATGCTTCTTTTAATAAGTCTTCTACGACCTGTCTACCTATTTTTTGTGCGTCTATCATGACTTGATGAATGATTTTGCTTTGTTAACAACACTAGAAATGTCTTGTGATTTTAATTGCAAAACCTGCTTCTCTATGTCTCCAAACTGGTCAGATAGAGTATCAATCTGCTTATCTACTAAAGCTTTAGACTTGGCTATCTCTTCAGGAGTTTTTTGTTTGGTAGGATCCTTTTTGAATGTAGACTTAAATTGTCCAGAAGATAAAAGCTGTTCAAAGAACTCTTTTAACTTACCAGACTTATAAGCCTGTTCAAAGTCACCTACCATCTTGTTTTCTTCATCAGAAAGGCCTGTTTGTACCAAATAGAATTGGTCTCCAAACATTTTCTTATATGTAGAAATGTTTTTATATACATTATTCCAACTAGAAAGAACTCCTACTGTTGGCACCTTTCTCTCTCTTTTGAAGTTACGAAGGAAGCTAACAATAGGATTAGTATATACCATGACCATCATTATATCATAGCCAGCATTTTTAATGCCAGTTATTCTATCAACGTTAGTTCCAGTGGTATCATACAAGAAGTTGTCTCCTGATTTTATGGCATTAGGAAGGTCTTGTTTGTCAATCTGGATAGAAGCCTTTGCCAGATTGTTATACATAGGACTGTCTTTGTCCTCTACATATTTATCTGCATTGAGTTCTGTCCAGCCTGATTTTTGTAGGTCTGGTTTGATCTGTCTTACAAAAGTAGATTTACCTGCTCCAGCACCTCCGGCCATTATAATAGCCTTCTTGCCAGACTCGGCTTCCAATAATAAGTCTAGTAGCTTTATCATACTACTAATAAATATTAATTACCCAGTTTAACGGTATTAGGAAGAGTAAGTAGTTCTATCTCTGCCTCTGGATGCATGATCTTATAGGTCTCGTACGTATGTAAGAACATATCAAAGTACTCATCGACAGTCTTTTTACCTTCAATTATTTCCCATCCTGCGCCTTGCATTTTTTTGCCACTTTTGTCTGGGCCTCGTTTTGTAGATTTGAGCCATATGATACCGTTACGATCCACTTTTTGGAGATATCTTTCTTCATAGGCTTTAGTGTAGGCTGACATTTGTAAGTAGTAGCTTTCATGAACTGAGTTTGATGTTTTAATATCTAATAACCATTTCTCTCCGTTTATATCAACTAGAAGGTCTAATGTTCCAGAGTACTTGTGAGTATCTGAATACATGAACTCTTCTGACAAAAGAAGTGTAGGTTTGTATGTGGTCCAAAAATCTGTAAAGCCAAGGATCATCTTCCATACGTGAGTATGATAGTTTACCTTACCATCTGGTTCGATCCATCGTATCTCCTCACCTCGTAAGAATTTTTCAACGGCGTTGTGGACTTGAGTTCCCTCATCGCCAGCGCGACGCATAACAATATCAGCATTATGCCCCATATCTTTAAGCCAAGTTTCAAAGAAGTGTCCCTTAGGGAAATAGCCAAGGATAGTAGTGACCGAAGGGTAAAAGACCCCAGGCGATCTTTGATAATATCTCGCATCATGTAAAGTGATTTGTCTAAGTTCAGGATCTGTTTCTACAATTCGTTTTAAGAACTTGTCTCGATAGACGTTCTTATGTTGCTCAATCATATTAGTTGTATTTTCTTGAGAAGTAGATCACTAAACGATAGTGGCTTCGCATGGTGTAGTAACTTAGTCATGTTTTCAAAACCAAGTTCAGAAGGATCTTTCCCTTCTAGTTCAATTAAATATACTTCCTTCCCATGATTGAGAAGGTTTTGTGAATAATCTAACGCTTCTTTCAAAGCATCTTTGTCTAATGCTAAATATATAGTTTTTACTTCAGACTCTACTAATTTTAACATGAGTGACTTAGGAATAGTCTTACCAAATAAAGGTACAGCATTTCTACGAATAGCAATCGCATCAAACATACCTTCACATAATATCACAGGAACAGACCAATTAATGAAGTACTCTAGTCCTATAATCTCTGTTTTATTGCAGCTTGGAGCATCGTATTTACGAGACGGATCCTTTTCAAATGATCTAGCAATGAAATAGTTTACATTGCCGTCTTTGTCATAGGATGGTACCACAATGCGATTCCTATACCTACCTGTCTTACAATAGCCTATATTATATTTGACTATGTCGTTTACAGATATACCTCTTTTCTTTAAGTATGTTAATGCGTGTCTAGTCTCTAGTGACTTATCTGGGTTTGCTAGAGATAAGAACTCTTGAGGTAGACTTACTTTGTCTGGTTTAATGGTATCAATCTTAGTATTGTCTCCTTGAAAGTAGTTCTTCATCTCGATGATTTTCTCTGTAGGAGCATCTATCTTCTTTAAGAGTGATACTGGTGTTTTACCTTTTGTAGGAGGGTGGCAAGTCCAACAATTGTATTGTCCTGACTTAATATTCACTATAAGCTTAGGATTATGATGCTTACATACTGGACAATAAAAAGCGTAGTCCATTGTTGTTTTAGAACCTTTGCCTTTACCCAGAACTGTTTCCAATAAACCTAGTACTAGTAATTCTTTATCCATTATCTAAATATAAGACAAAAAAACGACATAAAAAAATATTTATTAAAAAAAATTTTTCTGTTTCAATAATTTGTTGTATATTAGTTCCATACTAATGCTGTATACTCAGGCTCTATGCCATAGCTTGGTTAAATTCCATGAGTGAGTTTTAGAATGAGTAACCAATGCAGCTACCAGGAGCTAAGACTAAGCACAATGCTTCAGGTATATAAATATAATTGACAGATAAGTTTTAGAATAATATCGGCCATATCCGACGGTTTAGTCCGCTAAAGGGTTCTAAATATAAACTGCCAATGAGAAACAAAGTCAATCACACTATAAACAAAGGCGGAATACCTTTAAACTAGCCTATTGTATGAATCTAGAAGATATTGAAATAGATGAAAACAAAATAACCGAAGAGCAATTAGAAGCGCTATATATTTATTTGTCAATGACTTACGATACCATGAGTGAAGATGAAAAAAAAGTTTGGTATCACATAATGGAAAAAATAGATAAAGAATTTTATGAGCAAAATTAAATTGTTATTACTAGAAGGTTGTAGTAAGTGTCAAAAATTAAAAGAAGCTTTAGGTAAAAATTACATTCACTACGAATACGAAATTTGTAAGTCCGATACCATTATATGTGACTCTATTGAAGATTTAACAGGCTGTTCTAATTATCCTGTGGTATTAAAAATAATAAATAAATCTTTTATAGAAGAAGTGGCATATATAACGGACAAATATGAGGATGTTGGAAAAACATTACAATTAAATAATCGTGTAAGAGGAAAAGCATTTTACTCTATAGATAAATTGATAGAGTACGTAATAAATTTGTAAATTAACATAATGAAATATAAACAGTTAATATTAAGAAAGATTTTTGAATTAAACAATTTAGTAAATTCACAAAGAGCTTTAGTCTCTACTGCTAGATCTCAAGAAGAACTTCATGCTCAATTAGATAGAGTGAAAGCTAAACTTGAAGAGATAGAAGTGTTAATAAATAGTGAATCTGAATTTTAAAAAATAAGTTATGAAACAATTAAGTCCTGAACAGATTTTAGAGAATCTGAATAAGTTCTATTCTATTATCGATAAGTATATTACTGGAGATAGAAAGGATAAACTTATAGATTTGTATAAAGGTATTGAAGAGACTCTGGCTATATCTCCTGCCTCTACCCGTATTGGCCACCATAATTGCTTTGCTGGTGGTTATGTTGATCATGTCATTAGAGTTATTGAAGCATCTTTGGTATTTGAAAAGGTTTGGGATAGATTTGGCCAGAATAAAGACTATACTACTGAAGAATTAGTATTCTCTGCTATTAACCATGATTTGGGTAAATTAGGTACAAATGAACAACCTATGTACTTACCTAATGATTCTCAGTGGCATATTGAGAAACAAGGTATGTTATATAAGTACAATCCAAATATAACTCATATGAGAGTAGCAGATAGAAGCTTATTCTATTTACAGAAAGCTGGTATAGAAGTCTCAGAGAATGAGTTCTTAGCAATCAAGTTACATGATGGTCTTTATGAAGAGTCTAATAAAGCTTATTATATAACTCATAATAAAGATACAGAATTAAAATCAAATATAACCTATATACTTCACCAAGCTGATTTGATGGCTAGTAGGGTAGAAAATCAAATTAAATAATTATGACAACAATTATTGCATCTATATCCTTATGGGTATTTACCATACTAGGATATGTTATCTGGAACCTTTTCCAGAAAAATAAAAAGTTAGAACAAATGGTTTTGTCTCAACAATTTTTTATCAATGGAGTAAAAGATTGTATGAAAGATATTAATAAAACAGCAGATCAGATTGATGCCAAGATTTGGGTACAATCAGACCCTGAGTTCCTTTTATTAATGGAGTCGGTTAAAGAAATGCAGACAAAGATGAACCAATTCATAGAAGAATAATATGATAGAAGTATTAGGAACAGAGGAAGCAGTCTTGCTAACAAAGAAAGGTGAACCTAGGAAAAGAAAGCCTAAAGTAAAAAATAACTACTTTACATCTGATACTGAGGATGCTATTCTAAGATATAGGAATAGTAAAAGCTTGGCTGAAAGAAATAAGATATATAATCAGCACATACATTACGGATTTTATAAGCTAGTTGAAAATATTATCCATACCTTTAAGTTTTACTATACAGAAGTAGATAATATAGAGGATCTTAAGTACGAAGTAATCTCCTTTCTCCTCCAAAAACTAGACCTTTATGAGCAGTCTAAAGGTAAGGCTTATTCATACTTTGGTACTATTGCCAAAAGATATTTGATCATATATAATCAAAAGAATTATAAGAAGCTGGTATCTAAAGCCGAGATTGGTGACCAACAAGATGACGATGCCTTAGTTAATAGCCTAATAGTAAAAGAACCAGAGCCAGAGCTAGATAAGCTAGATGTGGTCGAGCTTTTTATCAAATACGTAGATGACAATCTCCTTGAATTATTCGAGAAAACAGATGAGATAAAGGTCGCTGACGCTATCCTTGAGATATTCAAGAAGAGGGAAAATATAGATATCTTCAATAAAAAGGCTGTCTTTATCTATGTAAAAGAGATGACAGACGCTCAGTCAAATACAATCACTAAGGTGATCAAAAGACTCAAAACTATATATAAGACTATCCTTAATCAGTATCTTGAAAACAATGACTATTAATATTTATTCTAAAAAGTCATGGAACTTGACAAGGAAATATTTAAAGGGAAAACAGTTGCTGACCTAGTTGAAGAGGTCTATAATAAACATAAGAATCAAGATTCTACCATAAAACAGGAGATCATGAGACTTGCCGATATGATTGAGACTCCTGGTGATGCTATTGTAATTGTGCCACTTTTGAAAGGGTTTATGGACTCTAGTCTAAAAAACGACGAGGTTCTTATGAAACTTTTGGCCTTATTCCAAAAAGCTTCGGCAGAAGCCAAGAAAGGAGAGGCTGAAGATTCTGGTGTATTGACAGAAAAGGATATTGCCCAGTTGTTCAGTGAGGTTTCGAATATTAAGACAAAAGATCCTAAACAACTACCTAGTGCATAATGGCATACGAATTAATAACTCCCATTAATGCAGCAGTTGGCCAATTACATGGTCAATACTTTATTATTGGTAGAGTTAAGAAAGTAGTCATGGGTCCTTTTATAGGAAACACCAACAAACCTGATCCTGACTATACCAATCCTGGGGATATAGGTAAAATTAAATACGAGTTACTTTATTCCCCTCTTGCCACTTCTAAGGCTAATGAAGTATCTGAACCCGCCTTTCCTATTTTCTCTTTTATTAAGCAGTATCCTGTAGTAAATGAGATAGTATTAATATTAGGTGGACCTACCGAAAGATTAAACGATAGTTCTCAGAATCAACAATTTTTTTATCTTCCTCCTTATTCTATATGGAATAGTTCTAATCATAATGCTTTTCCTAACATGTATGAATGGCAAGACTTTCTAGCCAACTATTCAAATAAGCCAGGATATCAAGGAAATGCTACAGACATCCCTAAACTTCCTTTAGGCGCTACATTTAGTGAAAAAGAAACTGTTAGAAACTTACAACCGTTTGAAGGAGATAGTATTATCCAATCTAGATTTGGACAATCTATAAGATTTGGTAGCACTGTTCCTGTAATGAAAAAGTTTAATACCTGGTCTACTTCTGGTGAAAATGGTGATCCTATAACTATTATCTTGAATAGTCAAGGTAAAAGAGCTGGATTAGGTAAATTAGATAATCTAGTAGAAGATATAAATAAAGACGGTTCTGCAATATACTTAACATCTACTCAAGAAATAGTTATAGAAGACTTAAATAGTTTTCCACTAGCTTCTTTTGGTGTAAGTATAAATCCACAAACTCAAGATGTTGTAGAAGTTCAAAGACCTCCTGTTTCGAATGAGTTTACTTCTGCTCAATTGCAAGACCAAAATAGTATAGGATGACGTTTGAACCGAAGTTTCCATATAAAGGTAATCAACTAATACTATCTTCTGATAGAGTATTATTGCATTCAAAATCTGATGCTATATTCCTTTTTGGTAAGCAAGCTGTCTCTTTATCTTCTACTAAGACTATTAATCTAGACGCATTTGATAAGGTTTTAATAGATTGTAAAATAATAGAATTAGGATCTAAAGCTCAAACATTAGGCCAACCAGTTGTTTTAGGTAGAAACTTAAATACTCAACTTACTGTATTATTGACTAATTTGGCTAATGCTGGAACTTTAATGGCGCAAGCTTCTGAAACAGATTTAGGTGCTAGTATGCAATTATTAGCTAATGCAGGGCAGATAATAAATGAAGAAGCATCTAGATTAGTACAAGTATTGAATAGCGGAACTATATTATCTAAAAACACATTCACAAGATAATATGATACCAGTAATTAATCCAAATATAGCAAGCACAATAAACAAAGTAGCTAACGATCCTAAAGTTAAAGCTGGATTTGTTAATTTAGGAAATAATAAATTAAATATAAATACTACTACAGCAAAAGGTTTAGAAAAAGCGATTGGAGTTATTGCTAGGTTTATAATGAAGGCTCAAGCAAAAACTAATGGTATCTTCTATGGAGAGTTTAAACTAAAGCAAGAAGAAGGAAATCCTGTTCAAAGAGCTTTAGATAGAGGTATAGATAATTTATTAACTGACTTTGCTAGTGTTGACTTTTGTAATCTTCTTAACTACGCGCTATCTCAAATACCTGGAGGAAAGCCTTTCAATCCAAAAGATGATCCTCCTTCTGATCCTATATCAAAAGCTAAATATAATCTACAAAATACAGCTTTTAAAGTACAAACTAAAATAGATCAATACTATGCCAGTTATGGTGATGCTAGTAATCCAGAAAGTAAATTAGGATTATCAACATTAATAAGACAGATAAATGATCTATTTTCTTCTGTACTTTCTCCTGATACAGGCATAAACGATCCATATCTTTTACAAACTTTTCCTCAGCTTTCAACTGCTAGTAATTTTTTACAAAATGCTTTTAGTTTATTTGGCCAGTATAATGATGTTAGAGATATCCCTAATAATGATGTTATAAAAATATTAAATACAATAGATAAAGTAAAATATTATTGTATAGCTATTCAAGGATTAAATACTCCTGCATCATTTGTTAACTTTGCAGATTCTGTATTAGATGGAAAAGTTCAAGAAGAGATTGCTAAAATAAGTAAGCTAGTTCCTCTTAAAGACATATCTAAAGTACTTAAAGCTATATTAAAAGTAGCAAATAATATAAATTCTGTAGGACAAAATTCTATAAAATATATTAATACTGCAAGGACTATAATAAAGATTGCTGTATTAATAATAAAAGTATTTAATGTAGTCAAAGCATTTATAATAGCTTTAGGTATACCCAATCAATTTACTACTGTTGGAGTAACAACTAAATTTTCAGATACGTACCAACAAAAATTAACAGAGTTAGGACAAAAAAAATTAATAAAGAGGCTTAATCAAATAAATGCCGTATTAAATTTAATGACTATATTTGTTACTAGTTTAGTAGCTGGTATGGGTAGTATTATAGGAAAGCTAAACTTAGTATTGCTTAATATAGAAAATTGTAACAACGTAGATCCAGAATTAAAACAAGATCTTATTGATACTATAACTAATCTGACTAATACTGCAAATACACTGCAAGACTTTTTAGATAAATCTAGCCAAGCTACAGAGAGTAAAAATAAAAGATTCGGAGAATATACAATAGAAATAGTAACAGAACAAATTACTGATGAAGGAATTGCTATTAAAAGAAGATATGGTATAGCAAGAAATAGTAGCGGATATATTGTTGTAGAATCTACTCCTACCTTTGCTTCTCTAGATCTTATCATAATAAATGAAGTAAAGGTTCTTTTGGTATCAAAAGGATTGGTTAGTGCAAATGTAGGAAGTTTATCTTCTGAGGATGAAGTGACAATTATAGATTCCCTTCAGTATTTGGAAAATGATGATCTTAATATAGATAATATTTCTCTTAATGAACAAGATATTGAACAATTTAAACAGCAAGATCAGGAATTAGGTTTGTCTACATTTGTAGATAATCTTCCTGGTGGTAAAGCACTTCGTAGGAAAGTAAGGTCTTTATTGACTAAACAGTCTCAACAATTAAAGACCAATCTATCAAATACAGACCCTCAAGGAAGGTATTCTAATTCTATATCTGGAGTATCATCCTTTACAGGTGGTTTTGTAGGGTCTCAAACCAGTTCTAATCAGGAAGAAATAACTCGTTTAGAAAAAGAAAAACAAAAATTACAGACTAGTTTAATATCATCAGCAACTAATCCTATACTTTTAGCTAGTACAATAAAGAAAATAAAGGATATAGACAGTCAAATTAAACAACTTAAAAATGGCTAAAAATAATATTTATAAGATATGGCACAAATAGATGCACTTAGAAAATTAATAAGAGAAGAGCTTAGGGCTGTTCTTAAGGAAGAACTTCCAAAGATATTAAAGGAAGTTAAATCTCCTGTTATGGTAGACCAAAAGAAAAGTCTCCAAGAACAGGTTAAATCAAAAATCCCAGGCACATTAAATACTTCTGCACCAAAACCTATTAAGTTCGCTGGAAACAATC
>Ga0315902_10008486_pt1 | contig 13907 bp, 11 predicted proteins | sample LakEriMetagenome_9_FD_203523 | JGI IMG/M metagenome (GOLD analysis project Ga0315902, IMG submission 203523) | Freshwater fungal communities from buoy surface, Lake Erie, Ohio, United States - Buoy 12 MA117 | ecosystem: Environmental > Aquatic > Freshwater > Lake > Lake biofilm | place: USA... | reverse complement strand
CCGCCACGTCGAGGCGGCACCAGTTCGCGACGGCCTGCCGCAGCAGCCCGCAGACTCCGATGAGGAACTCGGCTGCGGACTCGACCGCGGCCAGGCCGCCGGCCGCCGAGCCGCCCGGCACGTCGACATCGATCATGCCGCCGTCCACGCCGTCGTCGGCGGAGTCGCGCCACACCATCGACTCGTAGGCCGCGGCCACGCTCTCCTCGCTGTCGGGCTGGTCGGCAGCTTCGTCGGCAGGGTCATCGTCCGTCCGACCCCGGCGGTCGCCCGGCTCGCGGCCCACCGCGACCGTCTCGATCAGGTCCACCACGCCGCTGGTGTTCGCCTCGACGAGTTCCAGGAAGCGGCGCACGCGGCCGCGGCCCACGGGCGACGTGTCGGCGGAGGCGAGCGCCATCCAGCGGGACGCCGCCGCGAGCCAGATCGGACCCGACCGTTCGAGTGCCTCGCCGTCGAGGAGCGACGCCCAGTGCACGAGCAGTCCCGTGGCCCCGTCGAGGTCGTCCTCCCTGAGCAGGGCATCGGCGGCCTCCGCGTGCGTCCGCGGTGAACTGAAGGCCGCCACCTCGCGCCGCCAAAACCCGGGCGGCGGTGCCGCCGATCCCGACTCGCGGCGCCGGCTCAGTGAATCGATCACCTCACGCGCAGCGTCGAATGCTTCACGGCCCGAGAGATGAGGCACGCCGGTGACCGTCGTGGTGGCGAAGCGGTCCCACCAGACGGCCAGTCGCTCGAGGGCGGCCGACGCCCGGGCAGCGACCTGGCGGGATCCCGCCAGCGCGGCCTGCCGCCAGGCGGCGGCGTAGCCGTCCACAAGCGCGCCGGTCGCGTTCACCAGGTCTTCGACACGCGGATCGGGCAGGCTCTCGCCGCCCGGCTCGTGCAACGGGAATTGCCCGGAGAGACCGAGGATGTTCCAAGGATCGACCGCCGCACCGCAACCGACCGCGCGGAGGAGCAGGTCGGCCGCGGCGTCGAAATCGTCGAGGGCACCGGCTGCGTCGCCGGCCCGCCGCAACGACTGCTGGCCGGAAACCACGCGGCCGGTGATCCGGGCCAGCATCCGGGCCGAGGCCGCCGGCACGGCCGCCGCCATCCGCTCCGCCGCCGCGGAGCGGCCGAGCCGGGCCAGCACCGCCGCCAGGGCCACGCTCTCCACCTGGCGGGCCCGCCGGCCGGCCAGCACCGAATTGATGTGCCGGCGGACGCCACCGAACGGCTGCCGCATCCGCCGCGCCTCCTCCTCGAGCCGATCGCGGTGGCCGTCGGGCAGCCGGTCGAGCAGCCAGCGGTAGAAGCCGTCGCGATAGCCGGCGATCCGCGGCAGCAGTTCCGCCAACGGCAGGCCCGCCTGGCGGGCCCCGGGACCGTGCCCCGACAGACCCGACGCCATCAGCAGCACGCCCGCCAGCACGGCCGACGCCTCCCAGCGAAGTTCCGCCGGCGGCGCGGCGGCCGGCTGACTGCCGGCGGCCAGCGGCCAGGAGAGGATGCCGTCGAGCGTCGCCTGCTGGACGACCATCCGCCGATAGTTTCCCTGTTCGTCGATGCGTCCGGGATCCCACAGCCCGAACAGGTAGTTGGGCCGGCTGGCGGCGGGGTGGAGAAAATCGAAGGCCCGGGGATCGATCGCCAGTTCCTCGAGCAGGTCGAGGTCGAAGTCGGCCTGGTGCAGCAGGTCTGCGGGGGCGTCGCGCAGGATGTCGATGGCGCCGGAAACGAGCCCGCCGTAGCGGCCGTGCGCCACGCCCGCACCGGCGGCATACAGCGGCACGGGCCGCACCCGTTCGTGCGCGTAGGGCTGCGACAGCCGGCCGTTCTCGAGCACGGCCACGGGCCGCCAGCCCACGTAGTCGTTGAGCACGTCGACGGCCCGCATCACGGCCGCGGCGGGGTCGTCACCGGCGCCACCGCCCGTCGCCAGCACCGCCTGGGCCGCCGCCATCACGAAGAAGGGCCGCTCGATTCCGCCGGGCGGCTGGTGCTCCAGCAGGTCGGCGTGGAATCGCCGGTAGCCGGGCAGCACGTGCTCGCACAAGGTTTCCAGTACCCAGCGGGCCTGTGTGGCGTCGCGAAAGGCCGGCTCGGCCGGCTCCAGTTCGGCCAATCGGCCGGCCAGCAGTGCCGCCAGCCGGGTGGCCGCATCCGCAGCCTCTCCGACGACGCCCGCCGCGTCCGCATGCTCGAAGGTCGCGTAGAGATCACTGCAGGCCCGCCAGGCGGCGGCGTCGAAGGCACCCGACGAGAAGTTCAGGTAGCCGAGGACGATCGCGGCGGGATCCTTCGAGCGGGCCAGCTTCACGTCCGTCGGCATCTCGGGTCGGGCGCACGTCGCGGGGCCGGCGGTGCGACCGATCGCACCGCCGGGAACGGGCCCGATCGTAGCATTTTTGCAGCCCGTTTTTCGTGAACTATCCTTGTGCCGGTCGGTTGGCGTGCCCCTGCTCCGTTCGTCTTTCCCGTCCGGGACTGCCAATGCTTCCCGATTCCCGTCTGCGTAGCGGCTGGCTCGCCATGGTGGCGACGCTGGCACTGTCCGCCGCAGCCCATGCCGATTGCGGCGGCGGCTGTGATTCTTCGATCGCCGGCACGCCGGCGGACGAGTTCGTGGCCGCGCGGATGGGTCTCTTCCGCGAGTGGGTCGTGCAGGTTCCCCTCGATTCCACCCGCGGGGGAATCGAGCACGTGGTGGTCAACGACGGCCTGGTCGTCGCACAGACCGGCGACGGCGGGCTGCACGCCTTCAAGGCTGGCGGGGCCAAGGCCGGCAGCGGGCCTGCAGACGGCGCGGCGCTGTGGTCGCAGCGTCTACCGGCCGACGCCGGCCCATCGACCAGCCCGGGCATCGGGCCGCGGCTGGTCACGGCCACGCGGGGCTTCGATCTCTTCGCGCTCGACCGCGATACCGGAGCGGTCCGCTGGCAGCGGCGGCTCGAGGCCCTGCCGGAGGCGGGAGCCGTCGAGATCGGTGACTGGGTCTACGCGCCGCTCGGCGGCAGGGGCATGGCACGGCTGACCTTCGATCCGTTCCAGCCGACGGCGGAATCCGTCGCCGACCGACCGGCAGCGGCGGCCAAGGAACCCCGGGCGGGATCTGGCCGCCGCAAGCAGGCCGAGCCACGCAGGCCCACGGCGGAGAGCCTCAGGCCCCGGACGTTCGACGGCGGCGGCATCGCCTCCCGAACGCCGCTGCCACTGGGCAACGGCGTCGTCTGGTCCACGGCCGACGGCATCCTCGTGGCCCTGGTGCCCACCGAGCTGGGCTGGGAGCGGCCCGAGTTCGACCTCAACACGCCGGCGGTGGACGCGCCGCTCACGCGGGATCGGTCCGTGTTCGCCGCGACGCGGGCCGGCGACCTGGCTCGCGTCGATCTCGTCGATGACCAGGGCCCGAAACTGCGGCTCGGATGGCACACGGTGCTCGACGCCAGGCCCGATGCCGGGCCTTTCCTGTCCGGCGACACGCTCGTGGTGTCGCTCGGCGACGACGGCCTCGCAGCCTTCGCCGCGGACACCGGCCTGCCGCGATGGCGGGCCGCCGTCGCGGGCCGGGTGCTCGCCGTGGCCGGCGACCGCGTGTGGATCATCGACCGCACGCAACGGCTCGCCGGCATCGACCTGGCGACCGGCGCGATCCGCGAACGCCTCTGCCTCGCGGGCTTCTCCGTTCCCGTGGCCAACGCGGGTGCCGATCGGCTGGTGCTCGCGTCCGCGGACGGCCTGCTGGTCTCGCTGGCGCCGCGCCGCCCCATCCCGCCGCCGGCCGCTCCGCCCGCAGCCGCTCCGCCCGCAGTTCCACCGGACGCACCGCCGGCCGAAGGGGACGGGCCGAAAACCTGACACGCGGCTCAGCGGCCACGATCAGGCCGCGTCGGCACCCGCGCCTGAGGATCCTGGCACCAGGCCTCCCGCAGCAGTCCGTACAGTTGCCGATCGTGCCGCAGCAGTCGGTGCGGGTCTTGGAAAAAGCATTCGCTCGCCACGGCGAAGAACTCGGCGGCGCTCTCGGCGGCGTACTCGTCGAAGGCCGTCGAACGGCCGTCGTCGAGGGCCGCTTCGAAGCGGTCTCGGCAGTCGGCAAACGCTGCCACCCATGCCGCCCGTGCCGACCGTGACGCCAGCGGCGGCACGCCGTCGATTTCGCCGTCGAGGAGATCGACGAGGTGGGCGCATTCATGGATGACCACGCTCCGCGGGCCGTCCCGCAGCCGGCCGCCGGCGACCACTCCCGGCCAGGAGAGCACCATGCTGCCGCCGGACCAGGTCTCCCCCACCCGCGCCTCCCGCCACTCCAGTTCGCCGCCGCCGGCCAGCGTCGTCGTCCGTGGCACGAGGTAGTCGCCGGGGTAGACGAGCACCGACCGCAGGCCGTCGAAGTGCTCGGCGGCGAAGCCGAGCGCCACCAGGCCGGCCTGGCCGGCGACGGCCACCCGGATCTCGTCGCTGATCTCCAGGCCCCCACAGCCCTCGAACCGCTTCTCGCCCAGAAACACGAGCATCCAGCGCCGCAGCCGGTCGACCGCCGCCGCGTCGAGCCACTGCACCTGCTTCACGAGCCGGACGAGGACCTCGTCCCAGGCCGCGGGAAACGGCCGCTCGGCCAGGGCGCGGCGGCGGCGGGCCCGAAGCCAGGAGAAGAGCATGGCGTGCGCGACCGCCGCAAGCCGGCGGCCTACAGCTTGGGTGGCAGCAGGGGCAGCCGGCGCGAGAACAGGTCGAGCGCGAGGAGCAGGCAGCCGACCGAGATGGCCACGAACGACAAGAGCAGCATGGCCGTGTACACGTTCATGGGCGGCCGGGAAGATTGCGAGGAGTCTTTTGCCATGTGGCGGATCCGGGTCAGCTCTTCAGCCGCGTGGTCACCTTGTCGCCCCGCTGCACGATGCCGCGGGCATACTCGCGGAGAATCACGGCCACCGCCCGGTCGGGCTTCACCGTCTTCACGACCGCCCGGCCGAGGTACTGGCCGTCGCGGTACACCTCGAGGGTATGCCCGGCCTGCAGGCCTTCGTCGCCGCCCAGCGACACCTCGATGGCGTTGTCAGCCACCGCCAGCACGTCGCCGTCGAGCGTGGGCACGCGATCCTTGGGCGGGCTGTCGAGCGACAGGCCCTGCTGCTGGAGCAGCAAGCGGGCGTTCGCCACCTGCTTTTCCAGCTGCTCCTTCCGCTCGTTGGCGATCTCCAGGAACGACTGGGCCTCGTGCAGTTGCTGCGCTTTCTGGGCGACCATCGTCACCGCATCATCGACCTTCTGCTGCTGATCCCGCACCTCCTTCCGCAGGCCCATCACCTCGGCAACCGTCTTCTCGAGGTTGTCCTGCGCCACCTTCAGGTTGGCGATCGCCTCGTCCCTGCTCTTGACGTGCGTGTCCTTCTCGCCCTGCAGTCGCCTCAGTTCGCCATCCTTCTCGCCCAGCGCGGTTTGGAGTTTCGCGATCACCTGGTCGCGGGAGGCTTCCGACTCGGCCACCTTTTGCATGAGTTTCTGGATCTGATCCTCGAGCTTCTTCTTGTCGTCCTGGACCGCCTTGAGCTGATATTTGAGGCCGACCTTCTGGCCACCCCGCACGTTCTCGGCCGTGCGGTTCACCTCCTGCTCCCAGTTGACGTGGGAGGAGTAGATCGCGACGGCGAAACTCATGAACACGAGGCTCATGACGAACACCGCGAACACGAAGATCTTGCCGATGATGTTCATGTCGCCTCCGGTCGCACCGGGCCCGTGGAGCCGTCACGCGACCCCATCATCCCGCCGGGATGCCCCCGGGGGCAAGTTGTCCACGGCCGCCCGGCCCACATCCGTTCTAGGGATCGGCAGCCGGGCCGCCCCGGCCTCACCCGCTCCCGGCCGGCCGGTGCAGACGGCCCCGGCGGCGGCGGGCCAGAGCCGCCTCGAGCATCACAGTCCCCGCCACCGCCATGCATGCCGCGGTCGGCAAAGTCCCCGTCACCAGCCACGGGCTGCGGCGGCCGTCCGGCTGCAGCCGGGCGCGAAGCGTGGCGGTCGCCCGCCGCGGCCCGCGGTCGAGGAGCCGGCCGCAGCCGTCGATCGCCGCGGAGAAACCGGTATTGGCCGCGATCGCGATCGGCGTCCGCACCTCGACGGCCCGGAAGATCGCCGCCACGAGGTGCATGTCGAGTTCGCTCGAGCCCCAAAACCAGCCGTCGTTGGTGAGGTTGACGAGCAGGTCGGGCCGCTCGCCGCGGGCCCCCAGCCCGTTCACGAGCGACCGGACCGCCCCGGGAAGCGCCGTCTCGTAGCAGATGTTGACCGCCACCCTATGCCCCGCGATCTCGACGGCCACGAGTTCCGTCCCGGCCGTGAGCCCCGCGGGCAGCGGCGTGAGCCGGTAGAGGAACGGAAACCGATCGGCGAGCGGCACGTATTCGCCGAACATCACCGGGTGCAGTTTGCTGTAGCAGGCCAGCGGGGAGCCGGCGGCATCGAGGAACAGCCCGCAGTTGTAGTGGCGGGTCGCCCCCGGCGCGATCACCTGCCTGTCGAGGCCCACCAGCCATGGCCCGCCATACCGCCGCGCGAAGGCGGCCAGCGCGTCGAGCCGCTCCTGCTCGAGCGCCCGGCGGCAGCGGGCCTGCCGCTGGGCCCGCACGGTCGCATCGGCGGCGGCCGGCGCCGGCCCCAGCAGCCGTTCGACGGTCGGCTCGTCGAGCGTCTCGGCGGGGTCGATCTCCAGCAGCCCCCAGCGCCACATCGTCTCCGGCCAGACGACGAGGTCCGGCCGGGAGCCGGCGGGCCAGGCGGCCAGGCCCGCCACGGTGAGCTGGTCGTAGTGCCGGGCCACGTCGGTCGCGGCGTCGGGGTCGTGCTTGAGTTCCGTGTCGATCGAGCCCTGCACGAGCAGCAGCTCCAGCGGAGGCCCCTGGGCCGGTGGTGCGGTCGCCAGCCGCCACTGGCCGTAGGCCAGCGCCGCGGCCAGCAGGCAGCCGGCCGTGGCGACGTTCGCGAGCGCCGGCCCGGCGCGGCGTTCGCCGCCACGGGGCAGGCACGCCACGAGCAGGCCGGCCGCCACCGCGACGACGAGGCCGCTGACGCCCACCGCCCCGCACACGTCGGCGGACTGGATGAGGGTCGTCCAGCGCCACTGGGTATGGCCCAGGCCGGCGAACGTGAAGCCGCCGCAAAATTGTCCGCGAAACTGCTCGCAGGCCATCCAGGCCAAGGCGGCCGCCGGCACCACGGGCCAGCCCCAGTGGTGCACCAGCCGGCGACCGAGCCACACGAACGCGGGCGTGAAGACCGCCAGGTAGGCCGACAGCGCCACCCAGCCGATCGCCGTGGCCGGGTGCGGCAGCCGCAGCCAATGGATCGTCGCCAGCCAGTGCACGAACCCGCAGACCCACAGGCACCGCCACGGCCGCCGCCCCGGCAGGGCATCGACGGCCACGAGCGCCAGCCAGGGCATCGGCGCCAGCCAGGCGGCCCACCACGCATCGACCGGGGGCTGCACGAGAAACAGCGCCCCGGCCCCGCCCAGGGCGAGCGTCCACAGCCGTCGCTCGTTCGCCGCGGCCTGCATCATCGGCCCCGCATCCCCGTCGCATCGTCGGGAGCGAACTCGGCGAGCACCGTGCCCGTCACGACCGGCGCGTCCTCGTCCACGAGACAGGCCGCCAGCCGCCCCGTGACCGGCGCCTCGAGGTCGATCGTCACGCCCCCGGCGACCAGCTGCACCACGCGATCCCCCTCGATCACCGCGGCCCCCTGCGGCACGAGCCACAGCGACACGGCCAGCGGCACGTCGAGCCCGAACTCGGGCACCACGAGCCTCTCCCGCGGCGGTCCGGGCGCGGGCGCGGCCATCGGCTCACCGCTGCTCCCGCAGCCAGGCGAGCAGCACGCTCCCCACCGCCTCGAGCGACTCCGCGGCGCAGTTCGCGGGGATGTCGGCGGTGGTGTGCCAGTGCGGGTAGTCGAGGTCGATGATGTCGCAGGCCGGGATGCCGCCGATCTCGCGCAGGGGCACGTGATCGTCCTCGACGTCGTACTTGGGGCGGGCGACGAACTGCCGCACGCCCAGCCGCCGGGCGACGCCCCAGATCGACTCCACGACCGGCCGCGACTCCGGCCAGGAGACGCTCTTCTGCTCCTGCCAGATCTCCAGGTCGCGGTCGGCGACCATGTCCACGACGACGGCACAGCGGTAGGCGTGGCCGAGCCGCCGGGCCTTTCGCTCGGCCGCGTACTGCCGCGCGAAGTAGGTCGAGCCCAGGCAGTAGGGATCCCGCGGGTGGACGACGTATTCCTCGGCGTCGAAGAGCACGAAATCCACGCCCACGGGCCCCGGCAGCCCGGGCATCGCCGCGGCCAATTCCATCAGCACCGCGACGCCGCTGGCGCCGTCGTTGGCCCCGATGAACACGCCCCGCGGATCGACCGGATCGCGGTCGGGAAACGGCCGCGTGTCGAAGTGGGCGCCGATCAGGATCCGCTCCGCGCGGTCGGGATGCCACGTGACGACGAGGTTCTCCATGTGCACGGCCCGGCCCGTGTGCCGGTCGCGGATCTGGAACGCCTGGCCCGCGACCTGGGCCCCGGCCTTGCGGAAGTGATCGACGAGCAGGGCCCGCTGCTTCGTCATCGCGGCCGAGCCGCTCGGACGCGGCCCCAGGTCGCAGATCGCCCCCAGGTACTCCATGGCCCGGGTCCCGGAGAACCGCGGCGGCTCCGCGCCCCGCGCCGCGGCCGACGGCAGCATGAGGACGACGGCAACGATTGCCTGCATGGTGTAGAGGAAACGCATGACGAATCCAGCGGACGGCACCGTGCGACGTGCGAATGACGGCCAGTCGTGAAACCGCATCCTCCGGGCAAGGGAGGCGGGCGGGTCGGCGTGAGGATCGCGAGCGTTTCAGCCAGCGAACTCATGCCAGCCCGTGAGCCGGGCTGGGCCTCACGAGGACCCCCGGTCGGATCCTCGTGCAGTGTAGGGTAGACTGCCGGTTTTCGCGTCCCCGATCGCCCCGGGTCTGCCGGCCATGCGCCACTTCCGCGTCGTCTTCGCAGGCCTGCTGGCCGCCACGCTCGCCGGGCCGGTCGCCAGGGCGGGGGGTGGGCCGGAGAACGTGCTGTTGGTCGTGAACCCCACCCGGGCCGACAGCCTGGCGGTCGCCAACGCCTACGCGGCCCTGCGGAACGTGCCGCCGGGCAACGTGCTCATGCTTCCCTGGCAGGACGGCGACGAGGCCGTGCCGATCGACCGCTTTCGTGCGGAGATCCTCCAGCCGATCCTGCGGGCCATCGACGCCCGCCGACTCTCCTCGCAGATCGACTGCATCGCCTACTCCTGTGGCTTTCCCTGGCGGGTCGATTTTGCGGCCGAGATGCCGGCGGATCTCGCGAAGCAGCCGATCTACAAGTTTCCATCCGGTTCGCTCACGGGCATGACCATGCTCTACGTCGCGGTGCAAAGCGGCAGCCCGAATTGGCTCGACCCGGCGAGCAACCGCTACTTCCGCCCGCCCGGCCCCGACGGCGCACCGCCGGCCACGGTCGGCTTTCGGAGCTGGTACGGCTGGAGCGAGCAGGGCGATCCGCTCGACGTGGGTGGCAGCCGCTACCTGCTGGCGACGATGCTCGGCGTCACGGCCGGACGGGGCAACAGCGTCGCGGAGATCGTCAAGTCGCTCGAGGCGGCGGCCGCCGCCGACGGCACCCGCCCCCGCGGCACGATCTACTTCCTCACCAGCGGTGACGTGCGGAGCAAGGCCCGCAGCGGGCCGATGAAGGGCACGGCCGAGGCGATCGTGGCCGCCGGCGTGAAGGCCGAAATCCTCGAGGGCAGCCTGCCCCAGGGCCGCCGCGACGTCGCGGGCCTCGTGACCGGCACGCCCGACTTCGACTGGCGGGCGAGCGGCAGCGGGCTTGTGGCCGGTGCCATCTGCGACAACCTCACGAGCTTCGGCGGGGTGTTCACGCCCGATGCCGGGCAGACACCGCTCTCCGCCTTCATTCGCGCCGGCGCGGCGGGCGCCTGTGGCACCGTGGTCGAGCCCTTCGTCATGCTGCCGCCGAACGCCGGCAGCTCGCCGGCGGCCTTCCAGCCGAAGTTTCCCCATCCTGCCGTGCAGCTGCATTACGTCCGCGGCGCGAGCCTGGCGGAGGCGTTCTACCAGGCGGTGCGATCGCCCTATCAGTTGCTCGTCGTCGGCGACCCGCTGTGCCAGCCCTGGGCCCTGATTCCCGAGGTCGAGGTCGTCGATGCCGCGGACTCGCGGCCGATCGCCCCCGGCGCCAAGCTGTCGGGAAAGGTCGAGTTCGAGCCGCGGGCGACCCTTCCGCAGGGCGGCGTCGCCGACCGCTTCGAACTCTACCTGGACGGCCTGCGGGTGGCCCAATGCGGGCTCGGCGAGCGCTTGCCCCTCGACACGACGCCGCTCGCCGACGGCCATCACGACCTGCGGGTCGTGGCGATCGCGGCCACGGAGGTCGAGACGCAGGGCCGCAGGATCGTGCCGGTCACCATCGCCAATCACGGCCGCTCGCTCACGCTCACGGTGGAGCCGCGCCGCGTCCGGCCGGCCGACACGGTGCGGGTGACCCTGGCGGGGAGCGACGTCGAGTCGGGGGTCGTGTTCTGCATGGGCCGCGTCCTCGGCCGCACCACGGCCGGGGAGGCGACGATCGAGGTGCCCGCGGAACTGCTCGGCCGCGGCCGGGCCGTGATCCGCGCCACCGCCCGCACGGGCCCGCGTCCGACCGACGCCGTCAACGCCGCGCCGGTGACCGTCGACGTCGTGGACTAGGTTCTGTCTGAAAACTCGGCAGGCCGGCGCGGAAAGCGGCGGTCAGCCCAGCTCGCAGATCGAGTAGCAGATCATGTGCAGGACGTTCATCTGCGCGTCCTCGACGCGGCCGTAATGACCCTCCTCGATCACCAGCAGGTGATCGGCCAGCGGAGCCACCGCGCCGCGCTTGCCGCCCACGAGCGCGATCGTCTCCAGGCCGTGCTCCTTCGCCCACCGGCAGGCCGCCACGAGGTTCGGCGAACTGCCGCTGACGCTCGTCACCAAGAGCAGGTCGCCCGGCTGGGCATGGTTGGTGAGCTGGCGGACGAACACGTCTTCGAACGCGAAGTCGTTGCCGATGGCGGTCATCCACGACACGTTGTCCGCCAGGGAGAGGACGCGGAACGGGCTGGCCGAGGCGGCCGAGGCGTTCTTGCCCAGGTCGGTGGTGAAGTGCGCCGCGTTGGCGGCGTTGCCGCCGTTGCCGCAGACGAAGATCCGCCGGCCCTCGCGGCCGGCCCGCTTCACCACATCGATGACGGCGGCGATGCGGGCGGGATCGACGGACCGGATGGCACGGTCCTGGGCGGCCACGTAGTCGTCGATCCAACGCAGCAGGTCGGTGGTGGCGGGCATGGTCAGGTCTCCTGGCATGGCGGCTCCTCGCCACCATTTTCGCCTGCCGCGGCCGCCGATGCCACCGGGCCGATCGCGGCCAGGTGGGTGGTGTCGTTGAAGGCCCGCAGTTCGGGCCCCGGCCACTCGAGCACCGACACCGAGCCATTGTCGAGCGCCGGCAGCCGCGTGAAGGGCCGGGCGGCGGCGGCGAGGAGCAGCGGGTGCCGCCCACCGAGGAGGCTGCCCAGGGCCGCGGTGAGGAGGCCGCCGTGTGCCACGACGATCATGCCGCGGACGTCCCGGGCCGCCAGCACCTCAAGCGCCGCCCGGCCACGGGCCGCGAGCCGCGCCCGCGACTCGCCCCCCGGGATCGCGTAGTCGGGGTCGCCCGACCGCCAGCGGACCACCTCCGCGGGGAAGCGGGCCTCCAGGTCGGCCCACAGGTGCCCCTGGAAGATGCCGGCGTGCAGTTCGGCGAGTTCGTCGCAGACCTTGAGCTCCAGCCCGAGCGCCGCCGCGATCGGCGCGGCCGTGGCCCGTGCCCGCTCGAGAGGGCTCGACCAGAGTTCGATGACCTCGTCGGCGATCGCCCCCGCCCATGCCGCGAGCGTCGCCGCCTGCCGCACGCCCAGCGACGACAGCGGCACGTCCGCGCGGCCCTGGACGCGGCCTTCCGCGTTGGAGACGCTCTGCCCGTGGCGGACGAGATATTGGCGCATGCCTTCAGCGGGCAGTCACGGCCGGCGGCAGCGTCGCCTGGTCGGACCGCACCGCGGCCCGGCCGGGTGTCCCGGAGGCCGTGGCCGGCCCATGGGCCGCCGAGAGGTGATCGACGAAGTCGCGGCTCGCATCCTTGAGCACGTAGACCTCGCTGGCGTTCTCGGGGGCGCCGTGGGGGCGGACGATGCAGATCACCTCCGCCCGGCCGCCGTGCTGCCGCACGTGGTCGAGGAGGGCCCGCTCGCCGGACGACAGCTCGCCCCGCGGGTTGGCCCCGACGGGCGGGTCGCGGTCGCCGGCCGGCGCCGTCGAGGCCGTGGGCAGGGCTGCACCGCGGTCGCGGCGATCGAAGGCGACGGCCGGCATATCCGCCGGCATCGCCGGCACGTGGGCCGGCCCGCCGGGCACGGCCGCCGCGACGGCGTCGAGGCCGCCGCTGGGATAGACGTTGCGGTAGACGAAGGCCAGGCCCGCCTCCTCGAGCTGCTCGTGAATGGTCGGCAGGGCGGCGAACAGCCCCTCGTTGTCGGCCGGGTCGGCCGCGTGGCAGACGCCGATCAGCGTGCCGTCGAGGGCGAACAGGCCGCCACCGCTGCGGCCTTGCACCGGCTGGCCGGCCACCTGCACGTTCGCCGGCCCCAGGTACTTGTCCACCGCCGTGATCCGGCTGTGGTGGATCGTGGGCTCGGCGCCGCCGTCGCAGCCCACGGTCACGACCTGCTCGCCCGCCGCCGTGCCGCGGTCCACGCCGCCGACCCGCACCGGTTCGATGGCCGCGTCGGTGAAGATGCTGACCAGCGCCAGATCCCGCTTCAGGTCCCAGGACACCACCTGGCCGGCGACGCCGCGCGGACCGTCGGGCCCGAAGAGATCGACCGCGACGCGACCCGCCCCCTGCGAGTCGCGGAAGATGTGGCCGCAGGTGAGGATCAGCGCCTCGCCCTGGCGGCAGTCGATCACGGTGCCGGTGCCCCAGGCGCTGCCCTGGGAGTCCTCGACCTTGAGCCGCACCGTCGCGGCCAGGAGTCGGCGGTCGAGCGCGGCCGCGGCCGCGACCGGCAGGGCCGCAGGTGCGGCGGCGGCCGGCGGCCGGGATGTCCGCGCCGCGGCCGGCGGGCTGGCGGGCTGGGACGGTGCCGGCGTGACGTTCGCCGTGGCCGCCAGCGCGGCGGCCGGCGTCCGGGTCCTGGTAGCCGGCTCGGTGGCCAGCGGCGCGGCGGCCTGGCCGCCGGGCAGGGGCATCCCGGCCGGGGAACGGACCGCCGGCGACACGGCCACCGGCGGCGGGGCCCCCAGCGGAGCGGCGGCCTTCGCCAGGAGTTTTTCCAGTTCGCCCCGCGTCGTGGCGCCGTTGATGCGACCGACTTCGGTGCCCTTGACCAGGAGCACGTAGCACGGCACGCCGCTGACGCCGAACCGGCGGACGACGTCGAGTTCACGGTCCACGTCGACGTGCCGCACGACCCAGCCGGCCGCGGCGACCTCGTCGATCACGGGGGCCATCTGCCGGCACGGGCCGCACCACGCGGCGGAGAAGTCGAGCAGCACCGCCTCGCCCGCCATCGCGACCGCCGCCGGGTTGGCGCGGGCCGCGCCGGCCGTGGTCCACAGGGTGAGGATGGCAGCGCCGCAGGCCGACAGGGGTGACGATCGCATCATCCTCGGGAACTCCACGCATGCACACGATGCCCACGACCGGGCCTTCGGCGGCCGGAAGGGGGCGGGATAGTGCCGGGGTTCGGCGCCGACGACAAGACCACTTTGCCGCGGCCGGCCCTTGCCCAATCGGCCGTGGCGGCCGCTGTTTCCCCGGTCGCG
>Ga0315902_10008483_pt1 | contig 13911 bp, 7 predicted proteins | sample LakEriMetagenome_9_FD_203523 | JGI IMG/M metagenome (GOLD analysis project Ga0315902, IMG submission 203523) | Freshwater fungal communities from buoy surface, Lake Erie, Ohio, United States - Buoy 12 MA117 | ecosystem: Environmental > Aquatic > Freshwater > Lake > Lake biofilm | place: USA... | reverse complement strand
CAACTTGGTCGCGTTCCTCACAATCCTTACGGGCGGTTCATTCCGTCATTGGTAGGGCATCGGTCTACGGAACCGAAGGTTGAAGGTTCGAGCCCTTCCGGGTGTAGTAGCGACGTCCAGTCGGCCGCCGGGAAGGCGGCCTCTCGAGAGCCGGCGGAGGCCGGCCAAGCAAACCGAGGCACGATGCCGAGGGTTTGCGGAAAACCGCCCCGAAGGTTGAAGGTTCGAGCCCTTCCGGGTGTAGTAGCGACGTCCAGTCGGCCGCCGGGAAGGCGGCCTCTCGAGAGCCGGCGGAGGCCGGCCAAGCAAACCGAGGCACGATGCCGAGGGTTTGCGGAAAACCGCCCCGAAGGTTGAAGGTTCGAGCCCTTCCGGGTGTCGTTGCCGCTGAAAAAGCGGTTTCATCTAGGTTTCCCGTGGATCGGGCATGCCCCTGCCGTGTCCTCGCACCTACGCACGTGCCGGATGAGACGTTGTAGCGGCGGTCTCTGACCGTCGTTTCCACGCGTTCGCCGCCCGGGCCACGCCCTCCGCGGATTCGTCCCCTTTCAAGCCGGATTCGTCCCAGGGCCGATCGCGTGCCGCGGATTCGTCCCTGCTCGTGCCGGATTCGTCACATTTTCGAGCCGAGCGCGTCCGGTTTTGGATCCGTTTTCCGCCTTATTCAATGAAGGGTGTTCAAACCCGCCCACGTGGCTGGTTCCGCTCGCAAATGGACACGTGACCGTACGAGGAAACCGGATTCATGCACACACGACGGAAACACAACACAGGGACATGCAGCCGCATGGGCCAATACGCCTCACTGATTATCGCCGCATTGCTGGTGGGCACAGTGAACGGTGTAGGTTCCGCACGGGCCGACACTGTCTACACGAGCAATATCTTCTACAACACCGTGCGTGCAGTCACGCTTTCGGGCTCCAGCAGCGTTTTCGCCACCTTGCCCACGCTGACTACCGGGGGTGGGAGCGGATACGCCTGGAACTACGGGCTGGCCATCGATTCTTTCGGCAATTTGTACGGCGCGCAGGCCGCCAACCCGGATCACAACCCACGAATATTCAAACTTGACGCGAGTGGTGCGTACAGCGTGATCTCGACCGGCACGGGATCACGGGGGTACAACGACGTGGCCGTCAATCAGGCAGGCGACATTTTCGCCTCACTGCCTGGCACCGGTGTAGTCAAGGTCACGCCGGACGGGACGCGCAGCGTTTATTCCTCTGCGCCTGTGTTCGGCCTGGCCATTGACCCGTCCGGAAACCTGTACGGCTCTGCCGGCAGCACCATTCTGAAGATTCTTCCCAATGGCTCGACGCAGCAGATTTACGACGGGCTCAACCAGCCTTTCGGAATCACGACGGATTCGGCGGGCAACATCTATGCAGGGTCAAACGGCATGAATGGCCTCAACAATTCGGTGATTCGCATCACGCCTTCCGGTTCAGCGACGACGTACGCCACTGGCTTTGGCACCGTTGTGTCACTCGCATTCGGATCGGGCGGAAAACTCTTTGTGGGTCAAGCGTTCGGTGACAACCAACTCTCGGTCGTCGAACCCAACGGTACGCACGCCGTGCTTTCGACGGAAAGCCTGAATCCCTTCGGCATGGCCGTGCGGCGTGGAACCAGCCTCGGCACCGTCAGCAGCGGGAGTTTCACCGTCACCCCGGGCCAGCAGTACAACGTTACCAATGCCTCCGGCGGGTTGATCAACGCCACCGCGGGCATGGCCCAAGTCGGCACGCTCGCCGGGGCCACGCTCAACACCGGCGCGAGCGGGGCCACGGTCGCGACACTCACCTCGGGCACGATCAACACCGCGGGCGGCAGCGTGACCACGCAGGGCGGCACGTTCACCGGCCAGATCACCGGCAACGGCGGCCTCACGAAGACCGGCACCGGCACGCTGATCCTCAACTCCGCCAACTCGTTCACCGGCAACACGGTCATCAATGCCGGCACCGTCGAGATCGCCGTCGGCGATGCGCTCGGCACCGGCTCCGCCCCTATCCGGATCGCCAACAACGGCAAGTTCAAGGCGCTGCAAGGCGTGGCCGTGACCAAGCCCGTGGTGATCTCGAGCACCAGCGCCATCTACGAGCACGTGCTCGGCGCGTCTGACAGCCTCGCCAACCTCGCCCCCATCAGCAACGCCATCACCACCGCCGACATCGTGGCGGGAGACTCGGCCGCCACGACGTTCACGTCGAACTTCAACGGCAACGGCTCGATCTCGCTGCACGGCCTCAACGGCACCAAGTTCCTCATGGTCCTCGACATGGAGGGCTACATCCCCGAAGACGCCACCGTCGCCGACTACTACCTCGGCTGGTGGGACGAAACGGCGAACAGCGGCACCGGCGGCTGGGTCAACGCCGTGGCGGGCAACATCGGATCAAACGGTTCCCTCGCCGGCGCCTACACGTTGGGCTACCAGCAGTTCCTCACGAACAACGGTGGCTGGAACGGCACCACCATGCTCGGCGCCTACGGGCTCGATCTCGCCAACCAGCAGGTCTGGGCCGTGATCGACCACAACAGCGACTTCGGCGTCACCAACAACGGCATCCTCGTCGTCCCCGAGCCGTCGTCCTACCTCCTCGCCGGCCTCGGCATCGCCGGCGGATGGTGGCGGCTCCGCCGCCGGCGGCGTGCGTCCGCAAACGCGGCGGCGGCCTGACCGTCATGGCTGCGGGGTCGGCGAGGCTTTCACGCGCCGTGTGGTGCGGTACCATGGTGGTCGCAGGCCTGCTGCTGACGGCCTGCCGACGCCCCGACCGCCCGGTTCGCCGCCCCGCGACCGCCGCGGTGCCGTCGCCTGCAGCCGCCAGCGGTGCCGCCATGGACGCCGATTCGAAGCCCTCTCGCTCGACGGCCGCGGCGTGGCCGCAGCCGTCGGCGGTGGGCACGTTGCTGGCCGCTGCCCGTGACGGGTGCCCGACCTCGCTCGGGCAGGTGTTCGAGGCCCTGCGAGCCCAATTGCTCGCGGTCGCCGACGAGGAACTGCCCGAATCGCTGCGGGCGAAGGTCGGGCCCTCGGATCTCGTTCAGGAAACGGCGATGGACATGCAGCGGAACTTCGAGCGGTTCCGTGGCAGCACCGCCGAAGAATGCTTCGCCTGGCTGCGGTCGATCCTCCGCAACAACGTGATCGACGCGGTGCGGCACTTCGAAGCGGCCCAGAAGCGCGACGTCGGCCTGGAGTTCAGTCTCACCGCCGGCCCCCTGCCGGATGGCTCTGGCCTGCCGGTCTGCCGACACCTGCCCGACGGATCGGCGATCCGCCATGAAGACGCCGCCCTCGTCAACCGGGTGGTCGCACGACTGCCCGCGGATCAGAGCCGCGTGATCGAGTTGCGGTACTGGCGCGGGATGTCGTTCGCGGCCATCGGCGCCGACCTGGGCCGTTCGGAGGACGCCGTGCGGAAACTCTGGTACCGCGCCGTGGAGCGGATGCAGGTCGAACTCGCCGCCGCCCGCGACACCGCGGCACCGTCGTCTTCCCCGGCCACGACGCACCCCTCCTGATCCGGGAGCGCCATGGCCGACGCGTCGCCCCGCCCTGGCACCGGTTTCTCCGCCGCCCCGCCCGATGACCACGACACGGTCGTCGAGCGGGTGGCCGCGATCGACGACTACCTCGCCGGGTTTGCCGATCGCGAAACACTCGATGCCGCATCGCAGCCCGGCCTCGATCCAGGAACCTTCGGCGGCCTCCTCGACACGCTGCTCCTCCTCCGACAAACGGCGGCCGCGGCCGGCGTCGTCCCCCTGGCGGCCCCCGACGCCCCCCGCCATATCGGCCGCTACGAGATCGTCGCCCGCGCCGGCGAGGGAGGCTTCGCCACGGTCTGGGAGGCCTGGGATCCCCTGCTCCGCCGCCGCGTGGCCCTCAAGGTGCGGCGAACCGAGGCCCTGCTCTCCGCCACCGCGCGGCGGCGATTCGTCCGCGAAGCGGAGATCGCCTCACGGCTCGTGCATCCGCACATCGTCACCATCTACGAGGTGGGGATCGAGGACGGCCGGGAGTTCATCGCCCAGGAGTTCTGTGCCGGCGGCAGCCTCGCCGACTGGCTCGCGCGGCATCCCACGCCGCTGCCCGCGCGAACGGCGACCCGGCTCGTCCTCGCGTTGGCCCGGGCGATCGCCCATGCCCACGATGCCGGCGTCATGCACCGCGACCTGAAGCCCGCGAACGTCCTGCTCGCGCCCGTCAACACCGGAGACGGCGAGCCGCCGATCCTCGCTGGCGACGAGTCCACGAACGCCCCGGCGGCCGGCGGGTTCACGGTGAAGGTCGCCGACTTCGGCCTCGGCAAATCGCTCGACACCGACGCGAGCGACCCGCTCTCGCAGCTCACGCGCACCGGCGCGAGCCTGGGCACGCCCGCGTGGATGGCGCCGGAGCAGATCGATCGCTCGTTCGGTGCCGTGGGCCCGACGACCGACGTCCACGGACTCGGCCTGCTGCTCGACCGTCTGCTCACCGGCCGCATGCTCCGCAGCGGCGGCACCACGGCCGAGACGTATCGCCAAGTGCTTTTCGATGACGCCCGCCCCGCCGATCGGGTCGCCGCGGGCGTGCCCCGCGATCTGGCGGCGATCGGCCTCAAGTGCCTGGAGAAGAAACCAGCCGCCCGCTACGCCACCGCGGCGGCGCTCGCCGACGATCTCGAACGCTGGCTCGACGGCCGCCCGACGATCGCCCGCCCCCTGTCGGCAGCCGCCCGCCTGGCCCGCCTCGTCGCCCGACGGCCGCTGTTCACCGCGCTGACGGCGGCGGCGCTGGCCGCGGCCATCCTCGCGGGCTGGGCGTTCGTGGAGCGCGGCCGCGCGGCCCGGCGGGCCGTCGCCCAGCAGGAGGAGATTGCCCGTCGCGACGCGGCGGCGGAACTGCGGCGCGGCTTCGAGGCCCTGCGCGGCGGCAACGTGGCGGCGAGCCTGGCCCATGCGAAGGCGGCCCGCACGCTCGATCCCATGCACACGGATTCGCTCGCCAGCCGCTGGCTGCAGCGCCGCCTGCACGGCGAGCGGGAGATCCTCCTCGCCCCCGCGGAACCGACCGCGGCCAACCGTCCCCGCGACTTGTATGGGATGGCCCTGGCGCCCGATGGCCGCGCCGTCGCCCTGGCGGGCGCCGACGGCAGCATCCGGCTGGTGCGCGGGATCGACGGCCCGCCGAAGACGACGGTCATTCCGGCGCATGACGAGGTCAACGACGTCTGCTTCTCGACCGACGGCGGGCTGCTCGCGTCCGCCGGCCAGGATGGCCGCGTTCGGTGGTGGCGCATCGACGACGACACGCTCGTCGCCGGCGGCGAGGCCCGGCCCGGCAGTGGCGCCCTGTATGCCGTCACGTTCACGGCGGACGGAAGGAGCCTGGCCGTCGGCGGCGAGGACCGCGTGATCCGGCTCGTGCCGCTGGAGGCCGCCGACCAGCCGCGCGAGTTGTACCGCTTCGCGCCACCGCCCGGCAGGACGCCGGAGGTGGAGTCGCTGGTGGCGGTGTCCGCTGCCGCGTTCGCGGCTGCCTGCGGCGACACGATCGTGCTCGTCGATGCGGCGACCGGAACCCTGATCCGCGAGTTCGAACGGCCGCAGAAAGGCAACCGCAACGCCGTGTTCGGCAGTCTGACGGTGTCGCCCGACGGCACGCGGCTGATGGCCTGCGGCACCGACGCCAAGGCCCACGTCTGGGAAATCGCAACTGGGAAGCTCGTGGCCTCGCTTCCCAGCCACCCCGGCTGGGTGCAGGGCTGCAGTTTTTCCAGCGACGGCACACAAGTGGCCACGGCCTGCCGCGACGGCGGCGTGCGGGTCTTCGCGCTCGACACCGCCGCGCTGCTCGGCCGGTTCGTGGGCCATGTCGGCCGCGTGTGGTCGATCGCCTTCGAGCCCGAGGGCACACTGCTCACCACGGGCGCCGACGGCACCCTGCGCCGCTGGGATCCGCGGACCACGCCCGAGATGACGGCCATTCGCGAGGTCGCGGTGCCGGGCCGAAAGATCACCCGGATGGTGGCGGGACCAGCGGTGGCCGGCGGTTCCGCCAGCCGCTCGGTCGTGGTGGTTGATCCGCTCGACTCCACATGGCGGGTGGACCTCGCGACGGGCAGCGTCGTGCCGCTCTCGCCCACGGCGCGAAGCGTGCTCGAGGTCGCCTACGACCCGCCCCGGCAGCGGCTGGCCACGGCCGGCAGCCAGCCAAAGCCCATCGAGGTGACCACGTTCGCCGGCGGTGTGCCTGCCGCGACCCGCTCGATTTCCCTGCCGCAGACCGCCGCCCCCCTGACCTCCACCCTATGCTGGACGCCGCGTGCTGACCTCGTCGTGGCCGACGGTTCCGGCTCGGTGTTCGTCTGGCCGCCGGCCCTCGATCGCGTCGCCCCCCTCGCCACGCTCGCGGATCCCGTGCACGCACTGGCGGCCGCGCCGATGGTGCCGCACCGGGTGGCCGCCGCGGGCCGGAAGACGGCGATCATCCCGCTCGACGCGGCGCGCCGGCCGGAACCGCTGTGGCTCGAGATCGGCGAAGACTCGTGGAGCGTCGCCTGGTCGCCAGATGGGAGGCTGGTCGCCGTGGGCACGCGAACCGGCCGCGTGCTGCTCTTCGACGGCCTCACGGGCGCCGCCCGCGGCGCACTGACTTCGCACGAGCGGCTGATCGAGGGCCTGACATTCTCGGCCGACGGCCGCTGCCTCGTGACCGCCGACATGGGCTGTATCCGCATCTCCGACGTGGCCACGCTGACGACGTTCGATGAGCTGCGTCCGGGCTGGCAGGTGCTCGCCATCGGTCTCCTGCCCGACGATGCGGCCCTGGTGATCGCCGGCAGCGATGCGGAGACGACCCGCAACGCGGTGGCCCGGCTGGCCGTGATGGAGTTCGACCGGCCATGACGCCCGCGTGCGGGATCGCCCCGCGCCCCCGCCGGCCCGGTCTGACGCTCGTCGAACTGCTCGTCGTGATCGCGGTCGTGGCTGTGCTGGTGGCGCTCCTACTGCCGGCCTTGCAGTCAGCCCGCGAGGCTGGCCGCCGCACCGCATGCAGCATCAATCTTCGCCAGCTCGCCTTCGCCTGCCTCGCCCATGAGCGGGCCCATGGGTTTCTGCCTACGGGCGGCTGGGGCGGCGCCTGGACGGGCGATCCGGATCGCGGTTATGGGGTGCGTCAGCCCGGTGGCTGGGCGTTCAACGTCCTGCCGTTCATCGAGCAGGCCACCCTCCGCGATCTGGGCAGTGGCCTCGCGGACGCCGAGGCCAAGGCTGACGCGGCGGTCTTGCGGCTGCAGACGCCCGTGCCCGCCTTCACGTGCCCGACCCGCCGTGGCCCGACGACGTGGCCGTTCGACGCCGGCAAGAACACGCGGCCTCTCAACGTCGCGGCGGTGCCGGCGGACGCCGTGCGGCGGCCCGCGGCGGTGGCCCGCGGCGACTATGCGGCCAACATGGGCAGTGGCACGTTTCCCACCAATCGCTACCGCAGCGGCGGCTCGCCCTCGAAGACCGCCGAGGGCGACGCCATGACCGACGACCAGTGGCAGGCCGCCTACGGCCCGCCGCCCGATGGCCTCGTCTTTCGCCGCAGCCGCGTGCGGCTCAAGGACGTCAGCGACGGCGCTTCCGGCACGTACCTCCTCGGCGAGAAGTACGTGAACCCCGCCGGGATGGCGGCCGGCACCTCCGACGACGACGACCAGTGCCTCTTCTCTGGGCACGATCGCGACGTGCTCCGCGTCGGCCTCGACCCGCCGCAGCAGGATCGCCGCGGCTTCGACCCGCCGTCAATCGCTTTCGGCAGCAGCCATCCCGGCAGCTGCGGCCTGGCCTTGGCGGACGGCTCCGTGCAGGCCGTGGACTACGCGATCGACCCGCTCGTCCACCGGGCGCGGGCGTCGCGGAACGACGGCGCCCGATAGCACCGCGCCAGCACGAGCACCGCGCAGGCGCCGGCCAGCGCGAGCGTCGAGGGCTCGGGCACCGGGATCACGCCGCCGGTGGCCCCGCCCAGCGCGAGGACCTCGCCGGCCGAAAGCGCGTCGTCCCGAAACTGGAGGTTGGCGACGAACGTTTCGCCCACCTCGCCGGCATTGCTGCCACCGTCGTTGAAGAGGAAGAAGGCCGACGTCGAATAGAGCGGCAGCTGCCCGCTGCTGATCTGGCCGAGCGTGTAGATGGAGAACCGCCCATCGGTCTTGAGACCACTGCCCATCGGTGCGCTCGGGTCCACGAGATCGAGTTTCACACTGTCGTTCGTGGCGGTGCCGCTCGTGTACAGGTCGTCCCACACGAGCGCGGCCGCGGGCTGGCCGTCCACGTAGGTGGTGAACCGCGGCTGATCCGTGGCCGCGTCGAGCGAGGCGACCCAGGCGATGCGGTGCCACTGGTCGGCGACGACGTCGCCGCCGTAGACACCCGCCACGCCCAACGGACGGTCGGCGCCCGGCAGCCCGGCCTGGTCGCGGACGTCGATGAACAATTCCGCGTCGGAACTGGCTGCGGTCTGAAAGAGCCCCATGAAGCGGCCGCTCGATCGTCCGTAGACCGCTTCGTAGGCCGACTGCCGCACGAGCACGTCCATCACGATCGTGTAGCGATTGAGCGAGTTGGCTGTCGCGTTCGTGATCCGCGGAAACTCCGCGATCAGGCCCCCCATCGGCCCGTAGCCCGACTGGTTCGGGACCCGCATCACGGTCTGCGGGGCGGCGCCGGGCGCGGCGATGCCGAGCGCGCCGGTCGAGACGAACTCCACGGCGGGGATGTTGGCCGAGCCACCGTACACCGTGTAGTAGGGCTTCGTCCGCAGTTCGGACAGGGCGATCGTCCCGGCGACCGGACTAAACGAGCCGGCGGAAAAATCCCAGTTGCCGATCACGCCGGCGAAGGCACCGGGCGGGCCGCCGCCCCATGCGCCGAGGGCCACGGCCACCACGAAGGCCGACGACGCACGACACTGCGAAACGAGCTGCATGCTGGCACCTGTGTCGCGCGGCAAAGGCGCGGCCACTGCATGCGGGCGGGCCGAAGGCGGGCGTCGCGGAGCGATCCTGACGCGGGGCAAACCACCTCCCCGCGGACGGCCCGGCGTTGGGCCATGTCACCATCCCGGGACCGAGGCCCCGGAACTGGAAACGTGGGCAGCCTGCCGGCAGGGCCGGACGGTGCCACACGATGCTCCGAACGGTCGCCTTCGGGGATTGTGCCCCGCAGTCAGCGACCTACGCCTTCACGAGCGGTTCCTGGAATCGAAAGAGGTTGATGAACGAACGACCGCGGGCGGCTAGGCTGAACCGGCTTCGCGATCGGCAGTGGCGAGGCTACCCCTCCGCGGGAGCGGCGTCAACGAACGGGCTCGGCTGACGCGTCTCCCCCGGGCGCCAGCGACTTCCTCACGGATTTTTCACGATGTCCACGCTCGACGGCCAGGAAGGTTTCCCGTCGCTTGCGCCGCGATTTCCACGGCGGGCTTTCCTCTCCACGACCGGGGCGGCGACGGCCGCCGTCGCAGGCGGCATCGCGCGGTCCGGCCGCTCGGCCCCGCCGGCGCTGGCCCCCGCGCCGGCTCGGGCCGCCAATCCGCTCGCCGACTACGTGCGGGCGATCGACAAGACGACGCGCTGGACCAGGATCGCCGGCGGCGAACTCGGTGCGGGGCGGTTTCTCGCGGCCGACCTCGTCAGCCAGACCTGGCGGGGCACCGCGTGGCGGCATCAGTGCGCCATCTATCTGCCCGCGAAGCTCGCCGTCGAGCGGCCGCCGCTGGTGCTCTGGGTCGACGGCGGCAGCACACCCGAGGACGCGGTCCAGCCTCCCGCCAAGCAACTGCCGATCCTCGCCGCCATCGCCGACGCCGCCGGGCTGCCGGCCGCCGTCGTCCGGCAGGTGCCGAACCAGCCGCTCTATGACGGTCGCCGCGAGGACGACCTCATCGCCCACACCTTCGAGCAGTTCTTTCTCACCGGCGACCCGACCTGGCCGCTTTTGCTGCCGATGGTGAAGACGGTGTCGGCCGCGCTCGATGCCGCGGCCGACCTCGCGCGAACGGAGTGGCAGGTGGAACTCGAAGGCGCGGTCGTCGCCGGCGCCTCGAAGCGTGGCTGGACGAGCTGGCTGGCGGCCGCCGTCGAGCCGCGGGTGCGCGGACTCGTGCCGATGGTGATCGACATGCTCGACCTACCGCGGCACATGCGGCTGCAGGTGGAGAGTTTTGGAGCGCCTTCGGAGGCCCTCCACGACTATGTGTCGCGCGGCCTCCACCGCCTGCTCGAAACGCCCCGCGGCCGCGAACTGATGGAGATCGTCGATCCCGTGCGCCATGCCGCCGCGATCACGCAGCCCAAGATCCTCGCCCTGGGCACGAACGACGAATACTGGCCGCTGGAATCGCTCGCCCTCTACCGGCCGCAGCTCCAGGGGCCGACCTGGGTGTCGTACGCGCCCAACGCGGGCCACGACCTGCCCCCGCTCCGCGTCGCGCCGCTCGTGGCGGCGCTGGCCCGCCACGTGGCGGGCGTCGAGCGATTGCCGGATTGCACGTGGGAGTGTGACGCGGAGGCCGGCACCTGCGCGCTCGCCATCGACCCGCAGCCCGCCGCGACGACGCTCTGGACGGCCGCGAGCGACACCCGCGACTTTCGCCAGGCGACCTGGGCCTCTCGGCCCGCGACCCTGGCCGACGGCCGCTGCCGGGAACACCTCGACCGCCCCGCCGCCGGGTTCCGTGCGGCCCTGCTCGAGTGCCGCTACGACCGCGGCCCGCTGCCGCTCTACCTCTCGACCGCGCCGCTGGTCGTCGCCGCCGGCTGACTGCGGCGGGCGGCCCGCGACCGGCGTCGCAGCAATCCGGCCGCGATGCCAACGCCGCCGAGAGCAAGCACGACCGCCGAAGGCTCCGGCACGGCGTAGACGAAGCCGTCCTGTTGGACGACGCTTAGCGGCTGGCCCGACAGGGCCACGATCGCACCGCCGCTGATGTACGCGGAGAGCGTGGAAGCGTAGCTGTCGGGAAGCTTGAGGGCCCACGCACCCGGGCCGCCGACGCCGTCGAAACTGTCGAGCGTGAGCAGGCCGCCGTTCATAATGTTCAAATCCGTGAGCGTCAGGCCGCCGCTGCCTGTCGTGGTCAGGAAGCCGCCGTTGAGAAACAGCGAAGCGATCGAGTCGGTGCCGGCGACGAAGCCAAGGCTGGCTCCTTCAGCCAACGACAGGCCGCCCACCTGGTATGCCGCGCCTCCGGCACGATTGACCAGCATCGTGCCGGATACGGCGAGCGAGTTCGCGACTGCGAACGTGCCCGACACCAGATCGAGCGTACCGCCGGAAACAGACACTCCACCAACCGTAACGTTGGCATCGCTCCGAAACACGCCACCGTCGCCTACGGAGAGCGCGGAACTCCCAGTACCGCTGATCACGAGCGGTGCATTGGCCATGTAGGTGGCGGCCGCATCAGTCCCGATATTTTTCCCGTACACGGTCACCTGGGCGAGCGTCTGCGGCCCGGCATTCGCCGCGGTCCCGCCCCAGGTCACCGTGAGCGTGGAACCGGTGAAGGAATCATTCGCTTCCATCGTGAACGAGGCGAGGTCGCTGATGCTCACGGCCGTCGCCGGCGCCGAGATCACCGACGCCGGCGCCCGGGTGACACTCGCCGCGGAGCCCGAGACATAAAGACTTTCACTCACCGCCAACGTGCCCGTGACCAGATTGAGCGTACCGCTGACCACCGAGACACCGGGAGCCGTGACGTTCGCATTCGCCGTGAATACACCGCCGTACCGGACGTCCAATGCGGTCGTGAACTCGCTGCCGGTGAGCGTCAGTGGGGCGTTGGCCGTGTAGCTGGAAGGCGAGCCGGTGTCGTAGGACGTGGCATACACATACACGGAAGCGAGCGTCTGCGGCCCTGCGTTAGCGATGATTCCCCCCATCGAAGCGGTCACACTCGAGCCGGTGAAGTCGTCGCCGGTCTCCATCGTGAAGGTGCCCTGTTCGTAGGCAGTGATTTCGGCTCCGGTGGCCGTGATCGTCAGGCCCGGCGACGCGCGGAGGACGCCGACATTCGCGCCGTAAACTTCAATGCTCGGGTTCACACCGTCACTCGCCGCAAGGACGAGGTTTTCCGTGAGGGTGACGGACGTCGGCAGGTCGTCAAAGCCGTCATTCAAGCTGATTCCGCGAGTGACTGTGATTCCGTCACCGATCGTCAGATTCGCCCCATCAGTGACATAGACGGTTGGAGTCGTCACGGTGAACCCGTTCCGCTCGAGCGTGCTCGTCGAGCCGCGGAGGGCCAGTTGTCCGTAGGTGCCCGCGAGCGTGAGATTCTTCTGGATGGACAGCGTGCCCGAGGAGTTGATCGAGGCGTACTCGGTGATGGTGTCGCCGGGTCGATAGGCGAGTTTCTGGCCGGACACGGAGACCGCCATGACGTTGTACGACGCGTCGGCCAGGCCGACGATGCTGCCCCCCCTGCCAAGCCCGAGGTACGTCAGGTTCAGCGTCGTCGTGCCCGGTGCGAGCGTGATCGTGCTTGGGGCCACCGGATCAGTGACATAAAGTTCGCCGGCGGAGAGAGAGCCTGGCGTGTCACCGGCGATGAGAGTGAAGTTGGCACCATCCGTGGCGCCGATACTAACGCCGCTGATCGTCTCGGTGCCGGTCGCACGCAGGACACGCGACCCGGATCCCGTGAGGTAGATCTCTGTGCCCTCTGGAGCGACGAGGTTCGTTTGCAACTCGAGCGTGGCCCCCGATGAGATGCCAATGAACGACGTACCACCCCCGCTTCCCCAGACGTCCCCGGCGGTGTACGTGACCGTCGCCCCTTCGCCCAGGCTCAGATAGTCGATCGCCCACGCGGCGCCCGGCGCCCGCTGAAATGCTGCCGTGCCCGACAGTTGCAGGTTGCGTATCTGAAACGTTCCCGAGAGCAGATTCAGCGTGCCGCCATCTCCTACCGTTCCGCTCCGAAACGTGGCCGCGGTGACGTTGGAATTGACATTCATCAGTCCTCCGTCCGTCACCGACAGCACCTGATAGTCGTAGCTCGACTCGTCCCCCAACTGGAGCGGCGCGTCGATCGTGAGCGTGGACCGCTCGCCCGCGGCTCCCGTGCCGCTCACGCTGACGGTGGCGTACGTCCCGGAGGCGTAGGTGCCCGGCACGCTCTCGACCGTGCCGCCGGTGACGGTGATCGAGGGCGGTTGCGCGGCGGCCAGCCCGGCCAGGAGAACACACCCACAGAGTGCGGCCAGAGCCGCGCTCCAGAAACGACGGGATGCCAGAGGGCGATTGCCGATCGCGTGCATGCGAAACTCCGGGGCTGGAACGCCCATGGCCGGCCGCGACCAGTCGAAACCTGGACGCAACCCACTCGGACATGGGCCACAACGCTATTGGGCAAACGTCGTGCCACGCGGCACATAGTGGGCCTCATAACTGCGTTTTCCGCAGAAAAAACGATCGCAAGACGAAGCGGTGAATCCTTCCTCGCTCCGCATGGCTGGACTCACCAATCACTGAACCTGCGATGCGTGTCGCAGAAGCCGAGACGACCATCCCAGCCCCTGCGATCGACGACCCCCTCTCACGAAGGACGCCTCCGCGGATTCGTCCCTGCTCATGCCGGATTCGTCACATTTTCAGACCGGGCGTGTCCGGTTTGGCCGTTGTTCTCCGCCTTACTCTGTGGGCAGGCCGCCGCCTGCCAGCACCGACACCATGCTTCGGGGCCAGGAACTCATGGGCCTTTTTGCCAGCCGCGCACAGACCGGCCGCCTCGCCGGCACATCCCCGCCGCCGGCCCTCGAGGCCGCTTCGGCTCCCGCCCGTCCGTCTGCCCGCGGCCGTTGGCCGCGGCTGGTCGGGGGGGCGACGGCCGTGCGCCGGCTCGAGGCCGCCATC
>Ga0315902_10008482_pt1 | contig 13913 bp, 13 predicted proteins | sample LakEriMetagenome_9_FD_203523 | JGI IMG/M metagenome (GOLD analysis project Ga0315902, IMG submission 203523) | Freshwater fungal communities from buoy surface, Lake Erie, Ohio, United States - Buoy 12 MA117 | ecosystem: Environmental > Aquatic > Freshwater > Lake > Lake biofilm | place: USA... | reverse complement strand
AAATGCAGGGCACGGAGGGACCGGGACGCCGTGTGTTGATCACGCTGCTGGTGTTCTGGCTGGTGCTGGTGCTCGGAGTCACGGCTTGGAACTCGCTTTCCCGTCGCGGCGCGACCTCGGCAGCGGTGGAGCGCTGGCTTTGGCGGCTGCCTCTCATCGGATCGGTGCGGCGGCATTGGGCGCTGGCCCGTTTTGCGCAGGTGTATCATGCATGCCTGCTGGCCGGGATGCGCATGACGGAGTGCATGCGGCTGGCCGGTGAGGCATCGCACAGCGGTGTGCTGCGGCAGGCCGCCGTGGCTGCGGAGAAAAAGATCGCCTGCGGCGAACTCGTCGCGGGCGCGATGGCGGACGTGCATGGATTTCCGCTCATTTTCGTCCACAGCGTCGCCACGGCGGAGGAGGCGGGCCTTCTCGATCAAGAGATGAATTCCTGGGCCGCGGCGGAGATGATCGAGGCACGCGAGTCGCTGCAACGCGCCACCGAATGGCTCCCGCGTTTGTTCTATGGCCTCGTCGTGCTTTACGTCGCGTGGCGGATCATCGCGATGGTGGCGCATCATTACAGCGAGATGGGCCGCATGATCGAAAACCTTTGATCAGGGCCGCTCCTCAAACTCGTGGATCCAGGCGGCCTCGCCTGCTGCGGAAAGGCAGATCCAGCAGCGAGTAAATGACGAAGCCGAGTACCATCGCGCCGCCATTGTGCCAGGGCACCGGGCCGAGATGATCAAACAGGCTCGCATGCGCCGGCTTGGCGCATTGGAAGGCGTAGTTCGTGCCCAGCGCGGCATTGAGCGCGGCAGTCACAGCATACCAGGCCACAGAAAAGGCAAACACCCGCACCACCGCGCCCGCACGTGGCGGTCGTTGCATGGCGGTCACCACGTAAAACGACGTGATCGGCACCGCGCCATGCAGGGTGAAAAAGAGAAAGTAGCGCGGGTCTGGTGCCTCGTAGATCAGCGCGGGGGTGATCAGTCCCTGCAGCGTGCCGGCGATGCCGAAGAAATACACCACCTCGCACCAAAACGCGCGCTGCGTCCACAGGGCCAGACCTCCAGCGATCGCGGCCACATCGCAGTATTGGATCGGGAGGGCGGTTTGGGCCGTCAGGGAGCCGCATTGGTGATGCACCAGCAGGGACAAGGGGTAAAACGCGAACAACACGCCGCCTAGCAACCTCTCCGCCAGCTCTTTCCATCGGGTCCGGGCCGCGAGCACCATCGTCAGCATGCCGAGGGCCGCTGCGGCGAGCGCCACCTGATGGGAAAGTCCCCAAGGGTGAAAAACAGGCACTTCAGGCATGGCTGGCGCGGGTGGCATGAGAAAGCGATGCCGCAGGTAGGTCGCAGCGGGTCTCCCGCAAGCAAGGGAAGCTCGGACGGCCATTTTTAGCGCACTGCGCCGTCACCCAAGGCCAACTTTTTGAAATTAGGGGTCTGAATTTTTGATAAATTTTATATTTTCTGCTTAATTTGCAAAAAGTCAGACCGCCATGACCCCGCTTCCTCTCCAGACCGAAACCCTTTCCCAGCCACCGCACGTGGCGCAGTTGGAAACTGTTCGCCGCGAGCTCCTTCAGCTCCAATCCAGCCTGAATAGCCAGATCGAGCAGCACCTCGAGCGCGTGAAGCAGGTGCTCGGCACCGTTCCCGCTCCCGCCACGCCTGCTCCGGTCTCCCAGGCTCCCAGCGCCCCCCTCCCGCTGAAAAAGGCCAGTTCCTCCACGAGTGTCACCCTGACCGCCGCTCAACCCGAGGCGATCGACCCCGATCTGGAAGAAGCCACGCTCGCCGAACTCAACACGGCCCTCGCCAGCGCCTTCAGCGAAATCGCCGCCCGCGGCGGAATGCTGATCAAGCCGTAAGCCGACTCACGCGGTCTTCATGCCCGGTGGCGTGCGAAACAGCGCTGCGATCACAAAGGTCACCAGCGTCCCGCAGGTGATGCGCCACGGGAAAGACAGCACGAAGGGTGTTTTCACGCCCAGATGATTCTGGATGCTCAGCACATTGCTCAGATAAGCCACCGCTAGGATGCCGCAGACCATCGCGATCACATTTCCGAGATCATTTCCACGCGTCTTCGTCAGCACCGCCAGCAGGAACACCGCCAGCAGCGAGCCAAAGGTGAAGCCCAGGATGCCCAGCACCAGCGGCAGGATCTCCACCTTCGGATTGTGGGCCATGTAATAGGCCGTCCACACGCCGATGCCGATGATCAGCACCGCAAAGCCCACCGTGCTCCAGCGCAGCACCGCCATCTTTTCATGCTCGGCCGCGTCCGCCTTCATGCGCGGCAAAATGAAGTCACGGCTGAAACTCGTCGCCAGCGCGTTCAGCGCCGTACTCAGCGAGCCCATCGCCGTCGCCAAAATGCCCGCCGTCACGAGTCCGCGCATGCCTGCGGGCATTTCGTTCATGATGAAAAACGGAAACACCTCACGTGACTCCGCCGGCAGCGCCACAGACGGATGCGCCGCGTAGTAGGCCTTCAGCAACACGCCGATCAAGATGAAGGCGCTCACGATCGGCAGGTCCACGATGCCGCTCAGGATCGTCGCAAAGGCGCTCTGACGGCGGTTTTTGGCCGTCAGCATGCGCTGCACCGTGTCCTGATCGATCCCGTGCGTGCTCATCGTCACAAAGGTGCTGCCGATGATCGCCGCCCAGATCGTGTACTCATTCGTCAGCACGTTTTTGATCCAGGCCCACACGCCCGGATCATCCGCAGGCTTCGCGAAATCAAAAAACACTGGCGACTTGATCACCTCCGTCACCGCGCCCCAGCCGCCGGGGATTTTCGAGAGCAAAAACGGGATCGTGAAGCCTAGGGAGGCCACCAGCACCCCCACCTGGATGAAATCCGTCCAGATCACCGCGCGGATGCCGCCCACCGATGTGTAGATCGCCGTCAGGATCGTCACCAGCACCACTGCGCCCGCGTAGAGCCAGAATTTCGTATTCGCATCCACCGCGCCGCCCTGCCACATCGCCACACCGATCACCATGATGATCGCGGAGACATACAGTCGCGTGCCCATCGCCAGCACACGCGTCACCATGAAGGTGATCGACGCAAACTTCCGCGTCACCGGCCCGAAACGGCTGCCCAGGAACTCATACAGCGAGATGACGTTGTGCTTGTAGAAAATGGGGATGAACAAAAAGCTCACGATGATGCGCGCGAGCACCGTGCCGATGGCAAACTGCGCGTAGCTCCAGTTTTGACGGCTGTAGCCCGATTCCGGTGCGCCGAGGAAGGTCGCCGCGCTGATTTCCGCCGCCAAAATCGACGCCAGCACCGCCCACCATGCGATTTGGCGGTCACCGAGGGTGAAACCTTCCACGCTGTCGCTCTTGCTGCGCTGCGAGAGGCCGATGCCGAGGATCACAGCGAAATAGGCCAGTAGAACGAGTGCGTCGATGAGGAAGGGGGACATGCGGCCGCGAGATTAGGACACAGGACGCACAGCGCCAAGAGCAAAGACGGATCGAAGCAGCGAACCGGGAAGGGCTTTGACGCCCCGGCCTTCCTCGCCAAAGAAGCCGCTCCACCTCTCCTCTCGTGAACTCCCAACCCAAAACCAAACTCATGTCCACCTGGCTCGTTTACGCGCTCCTCACCGTGCTCTCCTGGGGCGTCTATGGCGTCATTCTTCACGCCGCTCGCTCGAAAATGCCCATGGGGCCTGAAACGCCGAATGCAGGCCTCAAAGCCTTCCTCTTCGTTTGCATTGCGTATGCCATCATCGGCATCGTCGCCGCTGTGGTGCTCAAAGTGCGCGGTTCGAACATGAGCTTCACCGGAGATACCGGCAGCGGCATCCCGCTCAGCCTCATCGCAGGCATCGCGGGTGCGCTTGGCGCGCTCACGCTCGTGCTCGCCCTCGGTGCGGCGGCCACGCCGTTGCTCAAAGGCGGTGGCGGATTCGGCGTCGCGGCCGCAGCGGCCGTCATGCCCATTGTTTTTGCCGGCGCGCCCGTCATCAACACCATCACCGCCATGGTCGTGCATCCGCCGGAAGGCGGCTGGTCCAAACTGCCGCTGCCCTTCATCCTCGGCTGCGTTATGGCCGCCTGCGGAGCCTTCCTCGTCGCCAAATTCGCCCCCTCGAACACCGGCACGGCCGCGCACGCTCCCGCTCCTGCTGCTGGAGCCGCGAAACCGCACTGAAATGAAGAACCTGGGCGGAACTGAGCCCATTCGACATTTGTCATTCTGAATTCGTCATTGCTACCGCATCCATGCCCAAGCTTTTGCTCTTCGACATCGACGGCACACTCATCGATAGCCACGGCGCGGGCGGTGCGGCCATCTTGGATGCCGCAGAGGCCTATTTCGGGGTCGAACGCGCCGCGTTGCCGAAACTCCAGCTCGCCGGCTCCACCGATCCAGCCATCGCCATGGACGTTTTCGGCCATCTCGGTCGCGAACACTCGCGTGAGGCCATTTTTGCCTTCCTCGACCACTATTTGGCCAATCTTCAGCGCCGCCTGCATGCGCCGGATTTCACCGGTTTCATGCTTCCGGGCGTGAAGGAGCTGCTGGAGGCCCTGCGCGGCGAAAAAGACGCTCATCTCGCCCTGCTCACCGGCAACATCCGCCGCGGCGCGGCCATCAAACTCGGCCGTCACGGCATTTTCGACTATTTCATCGATGGAGCCTTCGGCTGCGATCATCACGACCGCAATCAGCTCGGCCCTATCGCGCAAAACCGCCTTCAGGCCGCCACCGGCACGACTTACGACATCGCGGACATCATTGTCATCGGCGATACCCCGAAGGACATCCGCTGCGCCGCTGCTTTTGGCGCCAAATGCCTCGCCGTCGCCACCGGCGACTACAGCGTCGATGAACTCGCTCCGCTGAATCACTGGCGCACCGTCGAATCCTTCGCGGATTTGCCTGCGACCGTCGAATTGCTGCTGCGCGGCAAATAGGAAATCTGAAGACCGAGTTGGAACGAACTCCCGGCATCGTCATGCCACCAGCATGCGCAAGGTGGAGGCGCTGAAGGCGCGGCGGAGTTCTTCGATCACGGCGGGCGGCTGGCCTCGCAGGGCAGGCGGGAGTTTGGTGCTGCCGGTGAGGAAATGGCGCAGGGCGCTGAGGAAGATCGTCGGCTGGTCGTCGAGGTCGGCATCGAGCGTGGCGGGGAAGACGGCGTCGAGCAGCTCCACACCATCCTCGGTGAGCACGGCGAGCTCCTGTGCCCAGCGCATCACGGTTTCCACCGGCGCGGGCTTGGCGTAGCGGCGCTTCACCAGCGTGAGGAGGTGCTCGCGCGTGGGGGCATTCATGAGCAGGGCGAGGAAGAAGCGATGCTCCGGCGCGGCGATGGTGCTGCGCATGTTTTTGATGAGATCTCGGCGCAGTCCCTCCTCAAGTGTGAGCGGCACACCACTGGCGAGCACGCCGTGACGCTTGCGAAAGAGCTTCAAGGCCGCGGGCCACTCGCCGCGATCCCGCAGCGCGGCCATGCTGTGCTGAAGGATGAAAAAGCCGCGCTCAAAATCGAGTGTGCCGAGCATTTCCATCACGATCTCGGCATAAGCGGGGTCTTCGCCCTGCTCCATGACATCGAGCAATTGCTTCCGTCGCATCGTGAGCGTGTCCGCGTGCATGGGATCCACGGCGACATGCGGCGGGAGGTAATTGAACTGCGGGCCGGTGCCGGGGTCGTTGTGCGTGCGCACGACGACGGTGACGGAGGGGCTGTCGAGATGGAAGAGGGAATGAATGCAGCCGGGCCCGGAGACGATGGGCACGGTGCGGCCGGTTTCGAGCAGCTCGATCTGCTTCATTCGCACGTCCCCCACGCGCAGATGCGGCGTGACGGAGCGGGCGTTTTCAAAGGTGTAATGCGCGTGGATGCTGGAGCCATGCATGACGTGAAACGCGCCCGAGAACTCGTGCTGATGGATGTCCGTGGTGCCATCGAGCCAGAAGAGCAGCTGGATGTAGAAGCGCGGATGCTCGTAAGCAATGAGCTCCGGCTGCCCAAAGCCGGACATGGACTGCAGCGGCTGCTCGTCATTGAACAAGTACTCGCGCATCAGCTCCGCCAGCGCGACGTGCTGGCTCGGAGGGCGTGCTTCGAGAGCCTTGCGGGCGATGGCGGGGAACTTCTCCAGCGAGAAGTTCACCTGTTTCCACTGCGCGAGCACCTGACGGCCCAAATCATTGAAGAATGCGTTCATCGCCCTTCTTTGGACTCAACTGGCCGCAGCAACAAGGCTGAACTCCTCATGCTCCGATGGCGAACCAGTTGAACTCGACGGCGTAAACGCGTGATCCGGCCCAGGTCCACACTTCGGCCTGAAAACCGGTCTCGGTGATTTGCGTGGCCTTCAAGCTGACACGCGCGGAGTAGCGCTGATCCACATCGAATCCGGTGAGTCCGAGTTGCACCACCGGCACCGCCGAAAACGGTGCAGCGAAGGCGACATCCACACGAAAGCAGCGCGATTCGTCACCTGCCGTGGTGTCGGCGACATCCAGATTCCAACCCTCCGTCAAAATGCCGAGGCCGAGCTGGGAGGAGAGAACTTTCCAAGGAATGGGGGATGGGATCATCGCGGTCCTTCAAAGCAGCATCCGGGCCGCTGAATCATCTTCTTCTGACCGGAATGCGACTCGATGGGGAGGAAAGGGTAGGATGATTGAGGGGAGGATGATTTTGAATCCAGAGATGAATGCTTGAGGTGCGGCTACGGTCCGTTGGGCGTCGCTGCCAAGAGGCTTTCCTGCAGCTGTTTGATCCTCCCCTTAATTATCCTACCCAACTCGAACCGCGCGCGGAGTGCGGTGTCACTTCCCGGTCAGATGCTTCTCAATCGCGGCGGCTTGCTCCGGGGTGTCCACGCCGGGGCTGAGCTCGTCGGTGAGGACGACGCGGATGCGCGTGCCGTTTTCCAGGGCACGGAGCTGCTCGAGGCTTTCGGTTTGCTCGAGTCGGGAGGGCGGCCACGCGACGAACTGGAAGAGGAAGCTGCGCTGGAAGCCGTAGATGCCGAGGTGGCGGTAGCTGCGCGGCCAGGGATCCGGATTGCGCACGTAGGGCAGGGGACTGCGGCTGAAATAAAGCGCGTCGCCCTGGGTGTCGAAGATGACCTTCACGACATTCGCATCGCTGATTTGCGCAGCGTCTTGGATGGGCGCGGCGGCGGTGATCATCTTCACGGCGGGATCATCGCGCAGGGTGCGCGCGAGCTCATCGATGAGCGCGGGGGAGATGAGAGGCTCGTCGCCCTGGACATTGATCACGACGCGGTGGTCAGGGAAGGACTTCGCGGCCTCAGCGATGCGATCGGTGCCACTGGGGTGATCGGGATCGGTCAGCACCGCTTTGGCCCCGAAGGACGCGGCGGCCTCCGCGATGCGTGCGTCGTCCGTAGCGATGATCACATCGTCGATCTCCCGGCACTCCTGGCAGCGCTCCCACACATGTTGCACGAGCGCTTTGCCGGCGATGAGGTGGAGCGGCTTGCCGGGGAAGCGGGTGCTGCCCCAGCGGGCGGGAATGGCGACGAGAGTGCGTGCGGAGTCGGTGGAGGCCACGGCGGCGATGGGAAAAAGTTCGCGGCAGATGGAACGGCACGCGGGAGGGCGCAAGCGCGAGTTGCCCCGCGGTCTCAGGCCATGCGGCGTGCGGCACGGGCCCGGCGCACCTGAAAAAGCAGGCCCGCGAGGCCCAGCACGACCGCTCCAGCCGGCTCCGGCACGGCGTGGGTCTGCAATTGGAAGGCCGTGAGCGGCGCGGTGAAGCTGCCGCCGCCTTGCGTGTTGTTCACGCCGCCCCAGATGGCCACCGTGGCGGTGGAGAGCGCGAATTCATACGGAAAGCCGAGCGCGGGCGAGGGCAGCAGCCAGTCATCCGCGGCATTGAGGTCGCTGGCGTTGTTGGTGACCAGCGCCCACTCGAAATTCGAGTTCAAAGCCATGAGATCATAAACCCAGAGATACACGCGCTCTCCCGCCGCAAAGGGCTGCACCGTCAGTCCTTGGTCAGACTGGCCGTTGTCGAGGAAGATGCCTTCTTTGTCGAAGTAAGAGACCGCTGAATTCCACCCGTCCGTGAAGGCTGGAGCCTGGGCGCGGGCGAAAGGCTTCCAGTTTCCGGCCCAGGAGAAGATGTTGGCGGCGGTGGGCTCGAACGAGGTCCCGAAGGTGCCGAGCTCAAATTTGAAGCTGTTGTCCAGCGCAGTCACGCCATCGGTCTGGAGCAGGGCATCACCGGGGGTGTTGTGGAAATTGATCGTCACCGCTGCCGGGGCAGTCGCCACCAGCCCGAGCAGGAGCAGAGCTGGTAAATAGGGGCGGAAAGCAGGGGGAAAGGGCATCGGAGCAGGGGGAATTGCTTCACCTTACCGAATTAACCCAGTGAAATCAATATAATAACTATAATCTCAGCCTTCCAGCCCTTCACCCAGCGCCGGAAGTCGTCTTGAGGGTCAATTGGAGGCCGCAGCGCTCACTTTGGGCAGCAAAATGGGGATTCCCGCGTCGATGACGAAAAACCGGCTGCCATCCTCCACCGCCAGCGCGGCCGAAAGGCCCTCCCGGGCGCATTCCTCCGCCGTCGCCCGGCGCAGAGGCCGTCCGGTGTCCGGGCAGCGCATCACGGGCAAAAAGTCGTCGATCCAGTCGGACTTGGGGGAGGGATTCATGAGTTTGGATTCCTGATTCCTGATTTCGGATTCGGCAAGAGCGGAAACCGCGAACTGCCAGCCGAGGACTCAATACTCCGGCATCTTGGGATCGATCTCGCGCGCCCAGGCCGTGATGCCGCCGGAGATGTTCCAGACGTTGTCAAAGCCGAGCTCGCGCAGCTTGGTCACGGCGCGGGCGCTGCGGCCGCCACTTTTGCAGTGAATGAGGATGCGCTTGCCGCGTGGCAGCTCGCCGGTGCGGTTTTCCAGCTCGCCGAGCGGGATCAGCGTGGCGCCCTCGATGCGGCAGATGGATTGCTCATGTGGCTCGCGCACATCGAGGAGAAAATGGTCGTCTCCGGCGTCGCGGAGCTGTTTCAGTTCATGAACGGTCATGGCAGGAAGGTCGTTGGCAGGCGCTGCGGCGGTTTTCAGACCGCAGAAGCCCTCGTAATCGATGGGTTCGGTGATGGTGGGATTTTCGCCGCACACCGGGCAGTCCGGATCGCGGCGCAGATTCAGCGTGCGCGTGCGCATCGTGAGCGTGTCGATGTGCATGAGGCGGCCCAGCAGCGGCTCGCCCGTGCCGGAGATCAATTTGATCGCCTCCAGCGCCTGCAGGCAGCCGATCAGGCCCGGCAGCACGCCCAAAACGCCGCCCTCTGCGCAGGAGGGCACCAGCCCCGGCGGCGGCGGCTGCGGGCACATGCAGCGGTAGCACGGCGCGCCCAGATGCGGCGCGAAGACGCTCACCTGCCCGTCGAATCGCAGGATGCTCCCATACACATTCGGCACGCGCAGCCACACCGCGATGTCATTGCTCAGATAGCGCGTGGGAAAATTGTCCGTGCCGTCGATGATCAAATCGTGGCCCTGCGCGATGCGCATCGCATTCGCCGCGCAGAAGAGCTCCTCATGCAGCGTCAGCTCCAGATGCGGATTGATGTCCAGCAGCCGCTCGCGCGCGGCCTCCAGCTTTTTGCGGCCGAGATCCTTTTGTCCAAACAGCACCTGACGCTGCAAATTCGTCACCTCCACGACATCCGCGTCCACCAGCGTCATCGCGCCGATGCCCGCTGCGGCCAGATACATCGTCACTGGCGATCCCAGGCCGCCCGCGCCGATGCACAGCACGCGCGCCGCCTTTAGCCGCCGCTGCCCCTCGATCCCGAATTCGGGGATCGCGAGATGCCGCGCGTATCGGCGCAGTTCGTCGGCGGAGAGGTCGGTCATGGTCGGGGGAGCGCTGCTACTACGCTGGAGAAACGTGTTTTGCAACGCATCGGGCCAAATCCGCGCACGGGATCATTTGATGGGGCGTTTTTTTCCGCTCTCAGCCACCACGCGATGCGTCTCCAGCGGCAGCACGGCCGCCAGTTGCGGCGCGCGTGCCAGATCGCGCGGCGTGATCATCACGCGCTCCAGTGGCAGGCCATGCGCGATCTGGCGGATGACCAGCTCGTGAGGTTTCCAGTCCAAATCGCCCAGCTTCACCAGCTTGCCCATCTTCTCGCCCGTTGCGGCCAGCCAGCCTTTGTAGATCAGCTCCGAGCAGTAGATCTTTTCGTCATCGAGTTCGTATTGGATGTCATACGGCCGACCGAGAAACTTCCGCGCCTCCGCGATCATCGCCTCCACCTTCGGCTGATGCTTTTCCTTCAGCCGGTAAACCGAAAACTTCTTCTCTCGGCCCTGCGCCACCCAGCGCACCAGCGGTCGCTCCATCACCGGCCCGATCGCCTCCAGCACCTTCCAGCCCTCCGCGGTCTTCACCACGATCCCGCAGTGCGAATAAGGCGAGCCTGAGCAGCCCTCGATCGCATCGATCACCGGATTGTGCGCCAGCGATTGGAAAACCACATCGCCGTGCTGCGGCGTGTAATCCTCCGCGTGTGACAGGCTCGAAAAGACCATCGCGGCCAGCAGGCTGAAAAAGAAGCGCTTCATCCCTGCACCATCCCGGATTTCGGCGCGGCCGACAATCTTCTTTTTTCATCCGCTTTGCCATCCGTCCCGGATTCAGCCAACGTCCGCCACTCATGATCCCGCTCTCCGCCGATGCTTTGAATGACGACGCGCTCCCGTGGCGCGTGCGCGTCTTTGACGAGCTCGGCTCCACCAGCGACTGGCTGAAGCAAAACGCTGCCAGAGAGCCCGTCGGCACCGTGGTCTTCACCGAGTCCCAAACCGCCGGACGTGGCCGCCGTGACAACCGCTGGATCGCGCCGCGTGGCAAGGATCTGATGTTTTCGCTCCTTTTGAAGCCAAACGCATCGCTGGAGAAATGGCCGCGCATCACCACGCTCGCCGCGCTAGCCATCTGCAAAGCCATCGAGGCCGAATTGCCGCTCCAGCCGCGCATCAAGTGGCCGAATGACATCTACCTGAGCGATCAAAAAACGAGCGGCCTGCTCGCCGAGACCGTTTCGAGCCGCGAAGGCCTCGTTTTGGTCCTCGGCATCGGTTTGAACGTCAACACACTCGACTTCCCGACCGAACTCAGCGCCACCTCGCTGCTGCAAAAGCTCGCATCGCCCGTTTTGCGCGAGATCGACCGCAATGCGCTCGCCAAACGCCTGCTCGAATGCCTTCACGCCGAGTTTCAGCGCCTCGATGACGACTTCAGCGCCGCAGTCGCCGAGGTGCGCGAGCGTAGCTGGCTCCTCCATCGCCAAATCCGCGCCCAAGCTCCGCACGGCGAAGTTTTCGGCCGCGTGCTCGATCTCGATGAAGAAGGCCATCTCCTCCTCCAACTCGCCGATGGCACCGTGCAAACACTCGCCAGCGCGGATCATGTGAGAGCGGTGCATTGATCCAGTCTTGCTCGTGCTCTTGCTCTTCATCTCCACTCTCTACGACCAAGAGTAAGATGAAGAGCAAGAGCGAGAGCAAGATGGCAAAGCGCCGCCCGTATGCCATCACGCTCATGCGTGGTCTCTTCGCAGTTTTATTCGTGCTCACCGCGTCCCTCCACGCGGAGCACTGGGCCTTCCAGCCGCTGAAGCCCGGCAAAGCGAACAGCATCGACGCCTATCTCCAAACCACGTCCGCCACTCGCGCCGATGCCCGCACGCTGATTCGCCGCGCTCACTTTGATCTCACCGGGCTGCCACCTCAGCATTCCGATGCGTCCCATGAGACCTATGAAGCGCTCATCGACTCCCTCCTTGCCTCCCCGCACTACGGCGAACAATGGGCCCGCCACTGGTTGGACATCGCGCGCTACTCCGACACCAAAGGCTACGTCTATGCCCGCGAGGAAAAGAACTGGGTCCATGCCGCAGCGTATCGCGATTGGGTCGTTCGCGCATTGAACGACGACATGCCTTACGACCGCTTTTTGCTCCTGCAAATCGCCGCGGATCAAGTCGTGCCGCCAAACTCGCCGGATCTCGCCGCGATGGGCTTCCTCACGCTCGGGCGGCGCTTCCTCGGCGTCACGCACGACATCATTGATGACCGCATTGATGTCGTCATGCGCGGCACGCAGGCGCTCACCGTCGCCTGCGCACGCTGCCACGATCACAAATTCGATCCCATCCCCACGCGCGACTACTACGCGCTCTACGGCGTCTTCCAAAGCAGCGCCGAGGCTCTCGTGCCTTGCGCCAGCGGTGAAGACGCCGAACTCGCCGCGCTGATCCAAAAGAATCGCGAACTCATGAAGAAACGCCGTGAGGAGCAGATGAAGCGCACGCGTGATCGCGTAGCCGATTACCTCCAGGCCACGCGCGACCTCGACAAGTATCCCGAAGAGGTCTTCGGGCAGATCCTCGAAGCGAACGACCTCAATCCCTTCATCGTCCATCGCTTCGTCGCCTGGCTCGACAAGCATCCCGGCGTCGATTTGACCGAAAAAGTGCTCCAGCAGCCCGATTCGCCCGCCTTCGTGCCCGACGAGCACATCGCGAACATCGAGATGTATTTCCCCACCGGCGTCACCACCGAGTTGTGGAAGTCGCAAGGCGAGGTGGATCGTTTTGTCATCAAAACGAGCACCGCGCCCGCCCACGCCACCATTTTAAAGGATCGTGCGCTGCCCAGCACGCCACGCGTCTTCACCCGCGGCAATCCACTCACGAAGGCTGAAGCCGTGCCGCGACAGTTTTTGAGCCTCTTCGGCACGCAAAAGCCTTTTTCCATCGGCAGCGGTCGCCTCGAACTCGCCCAGGCCATCATCGATCCGCGCAATCCGCTCACCGCCCGCGTGATGGTGAATCGGATCTGGCAGCATCACTTCGGCAAAGGCCTCGTCAGCACGCCGAGCGACTTCGGCAAACAAGGCAGCCCGCCCACCCATCCCGAGCTCCTCGACTGGCTCGCATCCGAGTTCATTCGCAGTGGCTGGAGCATGAAACACATGCACCGGCTCATCATGTTGTCGGAGGCGTATCAGCAAAGTTCGCTTTCCCATCGCCTTAGCTTCGAAGAAGCCCGCGATGCCTGGCTCGCTGCCGCAGGCCGTCTCAGTCCGCGCCTCGGCGGCCGTCCTGAGCCGCTTTTCGCCGCCAGCAACACCCGCCGCACGCTCTACGCCTTCGTCGATCGCGAAAACCTGCCCGCCGTCATGCGCACCTTCGATTTCGCGAATCCGGATCTCTCGATTCCGCAGCGCACCGAGACCAGCGTGCCGCAGCAGGCCCTTTTTGGTCTGAATCACCCCTTTCTCGTCCAGCAGGCCAAAGCGCTCGTGAAACGCGTTTCGACCGAAAAGGCGCCCGAAGCCCGAATTGGCCTGCTTTATCGCTATTTGTTCCAACGCAGCCCCAAAGCCGACGAACTGGCCTCCGCGCTATCCTTTGTCTCCGTCGATGCAAAGCCCGTTCTCGCCGAAAACGATCACGCCAAGGCCTGGCAGCATGGTTTTGGCGAGTGGGATGAAAAAACAGGCCGCGTGAAGGCCTTCACGCCGCTGCCACACTTCACCGGCCATGCCTGGCAAGGCGACGAAGTCTGGCCGAACGCCAAACTCGGCTGGGCGCAGCTCACCGCCGAAGGTGGTCATCCCGGCAACAACCGCCAGCACGCCGTCGTGCGTCGCTGGATCGCTCCTGCCGATGGTCGCTACGATCTGCGCTCCACCTTGATCCACGAACCCAAGGTCGGCGATGGCATCCGCGCCTTCGTCGGTCACTCCCGCCTCGGCAAACTGCTCGGCACCAAGCTCCACGGCTCCAAAGCCGACCTCAGCCTCGCCGCCATTTCGTTCCGTGCAGGCGACACGCTCGATTTCATCGTCGATATCGACATCGGCCT
>Ga0315902_10008477_pt1 | contig 13915 bp, 16 predicted proteins | sample LakEriMetagenome_9_FD_203523 | JGI IMG/M metagenome (GOLD analysis project Ga0315902, IMG submission 203523) | Freshwater fungal communities from buoy surface, Lake Erie, Ohio, United States - Buoy 12 MA117 | ecosystem: Environmental > Aquatic > Freshwater > Lake > Lake biofilm | place: USA... | reverse complement strand
TTCCCCGCAGCAGGTAGGCCTCCTCCCGATCAGCCATCGCCCGCAAAATCTTGTTGTGCAGCAGCCAGGCCGTGTCGACTTTCACGCCCAGGTGGCGGCTGAGCTCCAGAGAGGAGATCCCAGTCTTAGCCTAGCCGATCAGATAGAAGGACAGAAACCAGGTGGTCAGTGGCAATTTGGTCGCCTGCATGATCGTGCCCGCCGTGAGCGTGGCCTGATGGCCGCAGTTGCGACTCTGATAGCGCTTCAGCCGGCGGCCATAAACCAGCCCATGCGCATGGCCATTGCAGCGGGGACAGCGGAGCCCATCGGGCCAGCGCGCCTTCTCCAATGCAGCCTCACATTGCTCCTCGGTGCTGTATAGCCGCTGGAACGCAGGCAGGGAGAGACCTTTCTGGAACTGGATCGCGCTGCGGGCCATGAACAGCTGTTATCCATGTACCACTCTATGACCCCAGAGCGACCGCCGCGGGGCGAGCTGGGTAATCAGGTAACCGAATGGAGTCAAAAACTGAACGTGTGTCAAAACCAACGCATTTCCAGGGCGTTGTGCAACAACAACGGCCAGCAAATTCATCAATTTCCGAATCCCGACCTGACTTTTTCGCTTTTTGGCAGTAACTGGCTGCAACGCGTGGCTGGGTGCCCGGTGGTCTTTGTGATTCTGTCCACTTGACGTTGCCAGTCCGGCGATCATTCTGGGCTACTTGCTCGAATCGCTTCTTTCTTGGCGAGCAGAAACGAACACGCCCCCATGACCTCACCAGGCAACAGCGCATCAGGCAGTGCACCGGCCTACATCGACCCCCATCTCGCCATGTTGGTGAGGGTGAGCGGACGCACCCTGCTACTCATCTTCCTGGTGGCTGTTGCGGCCGCCATCGTGCCCTTCAACCCGCGCTCGCTGGATTGGGGCACCCAGTTCTCCAGCCGGATCGTTGAATCCCTCTCCTTTGCCTTTGTGGGCATCGCCTTCCTGCGCTTCGCCTCCTTCCTCGTCCCATCCCCCGATCCCATCGAGGAGCCCGAGCAAGCCATGCGCCTGGCGCGCCAACGGGACTCGGCCATTCGCCTCTGTCGGCTCGGCATCAACGCACTTCTGCTGCTGAGCCTCTGACAGGGCGTGCTGTTTCTGCAAAGCCTCAGCCGCATCGACCAGGAGCGCACCGCCCTCTCCAACAACCTCAGCCAGCGCATCACCCAGACGGAGCAATCGATCAGACAAGCCCCGGCCGGCCTGATGGAGCAGGAATGGCAACGCTTCAGAGCCGCCCAACCGCCGGCGCGCTCCCAGGGCATTTCAGGACCCGAGCAACAACGTGAAGCGTTGCTGAAGGCCCTCGATGAGGAACAGAAGCAGATCAGCCAGAACGTGAGCCGGCAATCGGGCCAGAAGTTGTTCGGCGTGGTGATCACGACAGCTCGCCGGTTGGGCTTCTGCCTGGTATTCATCCTGGGCTTCCGGGCCTTGAGCAAGCGTCTGTATTGAGTGCCTGCGCGGCTCTTGGAGGGCCTTGCGGATCATGAGCCAAAGCCCTGGGCAGTGCAGCAGTTCCGCGGCACTTGATTGCCGCTTCTGCAGTGCAGTGGCCGAACCATCAGCCCTGCTGAAGGATGGGGTTTTCCCCAGTTGTCAGCGCTTTCCCCCCGAAATGGGAGGGTTTTCCCCAGGTCTGGCGCACAAGACCCTTCAAGGCGCCGCCGTTTCGGGCTGCTGGATGGGGAAAACGGCCGTCCCCTTGACGGCCCCTGTCCAGCCTTTCGCCCCAGGGCAGAGACGCTGCGGGAGCGGGGCAAAAGGGCGCCAGTCCTGCAGTCTCACCTGGAGACCGGTCTTTCCCGGAGTGGGTTTGCCGCTTTAACGGAAGCCCCCTGGCTGTGGATTGATGGGGTGGTCAACGCGAGCCGTGCATGAGCCAGATCCCCGACCATCTCCCGGCCCACGTGAGCGTCGTCAACGAGTTCCCGGAAGACCTTTACCAGGCGATGGGGGAGTTCATCAGCAGCCGCCCCAACTGGGATCAGTACCGCCTGCTGCAGGCGGCGGTGGCCGGCTTCCTGTTCCAGCACGGCTGCAGCGACCGGGCTGTGAGCCGCCACTATCTCGACGGCCTGTTCCAGCGCGACGGCGGGGCCGCTGTGCAGCCGGTCGGCGGGAGCTGATTCCCCCTCAGCTGATCGCCTGTTAAGTGATTGAACCTGGCCGACTGAGCCGGCGGACGGATCCTGCCAAAACGGAGAGGGTGGGATTCGAACCCACGGAAGGTTGCCCTTCAAACGATTTCGAGTCGTTCGCTTTCGACCACTCAGCCACCTCTCCAGGTGGTGCGCCCCGCCCGGCCCCGGGACTGACCTGAGCCGGTGGCAAACGCTACGTCACTTTACGGAGTGGTCAGCCCAGGGCCTGCTGCAGGGAGCCGCTGCCGCCGCTGGCACGCCAGCTGGCGGGCAACTCGCCGCTGGCCTCGCCACTGATCCACACGCGCGGCGGGGCCTGGGCCTGCAGCCAGCGCCGCTCCCGGGCCCGGGGCCGGAAGCCCAGCCACACCCCGTCGGCCTGCAGCGGCACCTGCTCCTCCTGCCAGCTCCAGAGGTCCTGGGGGTCGGGCAGCAGCAGCCAGCGCCGCCGGCCCACCGCCAGCTGCAGGCCGCGGCTGGCACTGGCGAACGGCTCGGCGCTGAGGCCCGCACTGGCCAGTCGCTGGCCGGGATGGATGGGCAGGCTGCCGTCAGCGGAGGCCAGCACCAGGCCCGCCTGCTCCTGCCAGCAGGCCGGTGGGGAGGGGGCGAGCGGATCGAGCAGCAGCACCCAGTCGAAGCGCGCCACCCCCAGGCCGCTGGCCAGTTGGCGGGCCTGGTGGCAGCTGAAGCCATCGGCCTGGAGGGCCACCAGCGCCGCCCGGCCGCGGTGGCGGGCCAGCAACAGGTCGCGGCCGCCCTGATGCACCAGCAGCAGCTGGTCGGCCCCCAATGCAGCCAGGTGCAGCACCGCCACCAGGGCGATCGCCGCCGGAGCCAGCCGCCGCCAGCGCCGGCCCAGCCCAGGCAGCAGCAGGGCCAGCATCCCCGCCGCCAGCAGCAGCACCAGGGCAGGACTGGGCCGCCCCAGCTGCCACTGGGCCATCGGCAGGTCGGCCACCAGCCGCACCACCACCAGCAGCAGCCCGGCCAGGGCGGCCAGGGGCGGCAGCAGCAGGCCCAGCAGCGGCGGCAGCACCACCGCCAGCAGGGCCAGGGCCATGGCGCCGAGGGTGAGCGGTGTGAGCAGGGGCGCCGCCAGCAAGTTGGCCAGCAGGGCATAGATCGGCACCACGCCGAAGTGCAGCAGCTGCAGCGGCAGGGTGTAGAGGCAGGCGGCCAGGGGCACGGCCACCGCCGGCGCCAGCCAGGGCCCGCACCAGGACGGCAGCCAGCGCCGCAGCCCCTGCTCCAGGGGGCCGGCACTGAGCACCAGGGCGGCGGTGGCCACCACGCTCAGCTGGAAGCCCACCGCCACCAGCCAGCGCGGCCAGATCAGTAGCAACAGCACCGCACTGGCCAGCAGCACCGCCAGGGGCTGGGCGCGCCGGCCGCACTCCAGCGCCACCAGGCTGATCGCCCCCATCAGCACCGCCCGCAGCACCGAGGGCTGGGGCCCGGCCAGCAGCACGAACAGGCCCATCGCAGCCCCCAGCAGCAGCAGGCGCGGCAGCCGCGGCAGGCGCCGGGCCAGGGGCAGCACCGCCCCCAGCAGCACGCTGAGGTGAAAACCGGAGGCCGCCAGGGCGTGGGAGAGGCCGGAGGCCCGGAACAGCTCGCGCAGCTCCGCCGGCAGGGGCACCACGGCGCTGCCCAGCACCAGGGCGGCCAGCACACCACCGCGCTCAGGCCCTGCCCGCTCGATCAGGGCGGCGGCCAGGCGCCGGCGCAGGTCGGCAACGGGGGTGGGGGGCCGCCCCAGCACCTGCCACTCGCTCACCCGCAACTGGCTGGCAACCTGCTGCTGGCCCAGGCGCTCAGCGGCACCGGAGAGCAGCGGATGGGCCGCCGGGGTGGGCAGGCGCAGCCGCCCCCACACCCGCAGCTGCCAACCCTCCTGGGGCGCGGGATCGGGGCAGGGGCTGAACTGCAGCTCCGTGCGGCCCACCGGCAACTGCAGCAGGGCCGTGCAGCGGCTGCCATCGGCGCTGGCACGGGGGTCGGCCAGCAGCCAACCCTGCAGGGCGAGCTCCGGCGGAGCCGCGTCAGCGGCCAGCAGGCGGGCGGGATCCCCCGGCGCCAGCGGCAGGGGTTGGCCACTCACCAGCGCCGCCCGCAGCAGCACCAGGGCGAGCAGCAGGGCCCAGAACCCGGTCGCGATCCAGCCCGGCCTGGCATGGGGGGTGCCATCTGATCCGCCATCCGCTCGCCCCATCACCGCCATGCCCGTGACGTCTCACTGGGGGCAGGGTTGCCACCGGCAGCCCGTCTGCTAGAAGCGCGGCAGCTGCAGCAGCAGCTCGCAGAGCTGGGCGCTGGGCATCTCCTGGCCCAGCAGCGGCGCCACCAACGCGGCCACCGGCCGCAGGCGGCAGGGCCAGAAGGCACGCTCACTGAGGCGGCCCAGCTGGAAGCTGCCCAGCAGCAGCACCGCCAGCAGCACGACGCGGGGGGCCTTGGCCATCAGCCGGGATCAGCCGGCGAAGGCGCCGGCTCGCCCTTGAGCAGCGGGAACCCCAGGGCCTCGCGCTCGGCCAGCCAGGCCTCGGCCACCTGGCGGGCCAGGGTGCGGATGCGGCCGATGGTGGCGGTGCGCTCAGTGACCGAGATCACGCCGCGGGCCTCCAGCAGGTTGAAGGTGTGGCTGCACTTGAGCACGAAATCGAGGGCCGGGGCCGGCAGCTTGCGGGCCACCAGATCGGCCGCCTCAGCCTCGTAGAGGGCGAACAGCTGCTGGAGCCGCTCCGGATTGGAGGCCTCGAAGTTGTAGGTGCACTGACCCTTCTCGAACGGCAGCCAGATGTCGCCGTAGGAGCGCTCACCGTTCCAGCTGAGCTCCCAGATGCTCTCCACGTCCTGGAGATACATGGCCAGGCGCTCGAGGCCGTAGGTGATCTCGATCGACACAGGCCGGCAGTCGAGGCCCCCGCATTGCTGGAAGTAGGTGAACTGGGTCACCTCCATGCCGTCGAGCCACACCTCCCAGCCCACGCCCCAGGCGCCGAGGGTGGGAGATTCCCAGTTGTCCTCCACGAAGCGGATGTCGTGGTCGGCGGCGCGGATGCCCAGGGCCTCCAGGGAGGCCAGGTAGGTCTCCTGGATGCCGTCGGGCGACGGCTTGATCAGCACCTGGTACTGGAAGTAGTGCTGGGCCCGGTTGGGGTTGTCGCCGTAGCGGCCATCGGTGGGGCGGCGGCAGGGCTCCGGGTAGGCCACCGCCCAGGGCTCGGGGCCGATCGCCCGCAGCACCGTGTGCGGGCTCATCGTGCCGGCCCCCTTCTCGGTGTCGTAGGGCTGCAGCAACAGGCAGCCCCGGTCCGCCCAGAAGCGGTTCAGGGTGCCGATGATCTCCTGGAAGTGCATGGTGGCGGCGCCCGACGCTGCCATTGTTCCAGCGCACCGGCTTCAGGGAGCCGACTCCAGGGAGCCGACTCCAGGGTGCCGACCAGGATCAGGCGGCGGGGATGCGCAGCTTCTGGCCGGGGAAGATCAGGTCGGGATCCTCGATCACCTCACGGTTGGCCGCGAAGATCTCGGTGTAGCGGGCGCCGTTGCCGTAGGCCCGCTCGGCGATGCCCCAGAGGGTGTCGCCCTGCTCCACCAGGATGAAGGTGGACTCGCTGCCATCGGGTTTCTGCAGGGAGGCGGCCTCCACCTGGCCCACCCCCTCCACGTTGCCGGCGATCAGCACGGCCTTTTCAAAGGCGGCCTGGTCGGCGGCGTTGCCGGCGATCGTGACGGTCTCGCCGTCCACAGCCACCTGCAGGCCCTGCACGCCGGGATTGTTCTTCTCCACGTGCTGCTTGAGCTTCTCGGCGGCCTTGGTGGAATCCTCGCCGCGGTTGAACACCTTCTTGCCGATGTTGCCGGCGAACTTGAACAGGGGGACACCCATGAACAGCAGGGGAGACTGCAGGGAGGCTAGGCAGATGCGGCCGATCGGGCCACCGGTTCAGGGGCCTCGCCCTGATCGAAGCACACCACCCGGTCGCGGCCCTCCCGCTTGGCCCGGTAGAGGGCCTGGTCGGCCCGCAGCAGCAGCTCCTGATCCGTTTCCCCCGGCCGGTAGGTGGTGACCCCGCAGCTGATGGTGGGGGCAGCGGGCAGGTGAACGGGCGCGCTGCGCAGGGCCTGGCGCAGGGCTTCCCCCCGCTCGATGGCCTGGGCCGCGCCGCAGCCGGGCATCAGGATCAGAAACTCCTCGCCGCCCCAGCGGAACACCCGATCACAACGGCGAATCGCCCGCTGCAGCCGGCTCGCCACATGCTGGATCACCTGGTCGCCGAGGGCGTGGCCATGGGTGTCGTTGATGGCCTTGAAGAAGTCGATGTCGAGCAACAGCAGCGCCAGGGGCTGCTGCCGCCGGATCGCCTCCGCCACCAGCTCGGCGAACAGGGGATCAAAGGCCGTGCGGTTGAGCAGGCCGGTGAGCTTGTCGGTGTTGGCCTGCAGCTGGAGCCGCCGCTGGTAGCTGCCCACGGTGGCGTTGGCCATCAGCAGCACCACCGCCGAAACCAGCAGGGCGATCAGCAGGTGCCGCCAGAGGATCGGCAGCAGGGGATCCTGGCGGGGATCGCTGCGCTGGAGCACCACCAGCACCCAGCCCAGTTCGGGGATCTGGCGGCTGTTCACGAACAACTGGCCCTGGCCCTGGCCGAGCTGCAGGGAGGCCCGGGGCTCCCGCAACAGCCGGGCGGCATGGGCCGCCAGGCCCGGCACCGCCTCCAGGCTCTTTGGCGCCGGCGGGCCAGGGGGGCCATCGGAGGCGAGCAACACCTGGCCATCCCGCCCCACCAGCAGCACCCGGGCCCCATGGCGCTGCTGCTAGGCGCCGAGCTCTCGCGCCAGCTCGCGCACGTCAATCCCCAGGCCGATGGCGCCGAGCAGTCGGCCAGCCTCATCCTCCACCCGGAAATTGGAGAAGGCGGTGACCCGGGAGGGATCGGCCGTGTCGCGGTCGATGTTCACCTCAAAGGGAACGGCCGAGCTGCGCAGCCGGTAGTACCAGCGGTCGCCGGGGTCGCCGGCGGACACGGTCTTGAGCACCCCGTCGGGGTGGTAGTACTGGCCGCTGCGCTCGGACACGAAGAAGGCCGTGGTGACGCGGTACTGGCTGAGCAGGTCGCGCAGGTACTCCACCATCTCGGCCTCGTCGCGCTCGCCCTCCTCCACCCATTGGCGCAGGAACGCGTTGCGGGCCATCGAGGACGACACCAGCACCGGCCGGGTGAGGCTGCGCTCCAGATCAGCGGAGATCGCCTTGGCAGTGAGCGGCAGGGTGGAGTTGGCGAGCTGGCGGTTGAGGGCGCCGCGCAGGCTGAAGTAGCTCAGGGCGCTGGTGCCACCGAAACCGAGCAGCAGCAGCAGGCCCATGGTGGGCAGGAAGGGAAAGCGCTGCAGGGGGGCCAAGACGCGAGGGCTCGCTGGAGGGGAGGCGCTGGGCTGGGCATGCACGGGATGGCATTCACCACGCATAGCCGGGCAAGCAACGCCTGAAACGGGGTTCGCTAGACGCTTCCAACCTAATCGCCGTGCCCTGACGAGCCGAAAAGATCAGCAGTAGTGCGGAGCCGGATCAGGCCACGAGCTGCAGCACGCCCATCAGGCCGGCGGCCAGGGGGCGGTGGCGGGCCTCACGGAAGCCGGCCTGCCGGGCCAGCGCTTCCTGTTCAGGGCCGCTGGGGAAGCGCCGCAGGCTGGCCTCCAGATAGGCGTAGTGCTCACTCACGCCGAAGCGCTCGGCCGTGGGCACCACCAGCCGCCGCAGGTAGAGGCGCTGAAAGCTGGCCACGGGCTCGCCGGGTCGGTTGAAATCGAGCACCGCCGCCCGGCCGCCGGGGCGCAGCAGGCGGCGCAGCTCCTGCAGGCCGGCGGCCGGATCGGCCAGGTTGCGCAGGCCGTAGGCCACCACGGCGCCGTGGGCCGAAGCGGCGGGCAGAGCGGTGGCCAGGGCATCCCCCTGCTGCCAGCGCAGCGGCAGCCAGGGCTGGAGCCGGCCGCGGGCGGCGGCGATCTCCAGGGGCTCGGCGGCCGCATCCAGGCCCAGCACCGTGCCCCCCGGCCGCACCCGGGCGGCCAGCAGCAGGGCCAGATCGCCGGTGCCGCAGCAGAGATCGAGCAGGTGCTGGCCGGCAGCGGGCCGGATCCAGGCCACGGCCTGGCGTTTCCAGAGGCGATGGAGACCGAGGCTGAGCAGGTCGTTGAGCTGGTCGTAACGCGGGGCGATCTGATCGAACAGCTGCCGCACCGCGGCGGGATCGCCGGGGCTAAAACTGCCCATCCCAGGGCAGCTCGAACGAGGCCGGCAGGGAGGCGGGCAGATCGGCCTCAGCCAGGCCGGCGGCGTTCAGCGGGCTGGCGGGGGACCCCAGGGACGCCCACTCGGGTCCGGTGAGGGTGATCACCATCACCGTGGCCAGCCCCACGGCCGCCGAACACACCATGCAGCCGGCGAGCATCAGCGAAAACTCCTGGCGGTCGTTGGCGGCCTGCATCAACTGCAGGGCCCAGGCCACCAGGGCGATCACCGCCACCACCAGCAGCAGGGCGATCAACGAGGGCAGGGGGGCATGCAGGACGGCCAAAACGGCGACAGACAGGTTTTGACTGAGAACAAGGTAACGGCAGGTAACAGCCGGCCGCGTCAGCGCCCTGGGCGGGGCGTGGGTTCCGGCGTGGCTCACCCCTGCGTAGCGGTGGTGAGCGGCCGGATCGGCAGTCCCCGGGCCAGCAGATCGGCCTTGATCTGCTCCACCGAAAGAACACCATCGTGCAGGAGGGAGGCCAGCAGGGCCGCCGCCGCGTGGCCCCCGGCCGGGCCTGGATCCAGGGCCACGGCGATGTGGTCGATGCAGCCGGCGCCACCGGAGGCGATCACGGGCACGTCCACCGCATCGGCCACCGCCCGGGTGAGGGCCAGATCGTAGCCGGCCTGGGTGCCGTCGCCATCCATCGAGGTGAGCAGGATTTCGCCGGCGCCGAGGGCCACCACCCGCTCGGCCCAGGCCAGCGCATCGAGGCCGGTGTTCTCGCGGCCCCCCTTCACGTACACATCCCAGCCCCCACTGGCCCGGGCCCGGGCATCGATCGCCACCACGATGCACTGGCAGCCGAAGCGCTCGGCACCGCGGGCCACCAGCTCCGGATCGCGCACGGCGGAGGAGTTGAGGCTCACCTTGTCGGCCCCGGCGCGCAGCAGCGCGGTGATGCCCTCCACGCTGCTGATGCCGCCGCCCACGGTGAAGGGGATGGTCACGGCCTCGGCGGTGCGGCGCACCAGCTCCACCAGGGTGCCGCGGCCCTGGTGGGAGGCGGCGATGTCCAGGAACACCAGCTCATCGGCCCCGGCGACGCTGTAGCGGCAGGCCAGCTCCACCGGATCACCGGCATCGCGCAACCCCACGAAGTTCACCCCCTTCACCACCCGGCCATCGGCCACGTCGAGGCAGGGAATGATGCGCTTGGCAACCATGGGCGTCTGGCGGGCGGGGAAAGGATGGGACTGGGGCGGGGTTGGGCAGCGACTCACTGTTAGGGTTGCGCCACTTTTCAGTCGCGCCGCCCCATGGCCCAGGCTGCCACGATCAACGTCGGTTCCAAGGTGCGCATCACCCGCGTGCGCGACCGCATCCCCGCCGACCTGGTGTCGGCCCTCAAGGCCGATGCCAGCGGCACGGTGAAGGGATTCCGCACCGTGGACGGCAAGGGGATCGGCGTGGTGGTGGAGCTGGCCGGCGGCCAGACCGCCTGGTTCTTCGACGACGAAGTGACCCCCGCCTGAGACCCGGTTTGACCAACACCCCCAACCCCGAAGCCAGCAGCGGATCGGCAGCGCGTCAGCTGCTGGGGATGAAGGGTGCTGCCGGCACCAGCAACATCTGGAAGATCCGGCTGCAGCTGATGAAACCGGTGACCTGGATCCCGCTGATCTGGGGGGTGCTGTGCGGCGCGGCGGCCAGCGGCAATTTCCACTGGACCCCCAGTGAGGTGGGCGCCTCGATCGCCTGCATGCTGATGAGCGGCCCCCTGCTGGCCGGCTACACCCAGACGATCAACGACTACTACGACCGCGAGATTGACGCGATCAACGAGCCCTATCGGCCGATTCCCTCCGGGGCGATCCCCCTGGGCCAGGTGAAGGCCCAGATCTGGATCCTGCTGCTGGCGGGTCTGGGCGTGGCCTACGGCCTCGACCGCTGGGCCGGCCACGGCACGCCGGTGCTCTTCCTGCTGGCCCTGGGTGGCTCGCTGGTGAGCTTCATCTATTCGGCGCCGCCGCTCAAGCTCAAGCAGAACGGCTGGCTGGGCAACTACGCCCTCGGCGCCAGCTACATCGCCCTTCCCTGGTGGGCGGGCCAGGCCCTGTTCGGCCAGCTCACCTGGACCACCGCCCTGCTCACCCTGGCCTATTCGCTGGCGGGCCTGGGCATCGCCGTGGTGAACGACTTCAAGAGCGTGGAGGGCGACCGGGCCCTGGGGCTGCAGAGCCTGCCGGTGGTGTTCGGCATCGAGAAGGCCAGCTGGATCAGCGCGGCGATGATCGATGTGTTCCAGCTGGCGATGGTGGCGGTGCTGATCGCCATCGGCCAGCATTTCGCCGCCGTGCTGCTGGTGCTGCTGATCGTGCCCCAGATCACCTTCCAGGACATCTGGCTGCTGCGCGATCCGGTGGCCTACGACGTGAAGTACCAGGCCAGCGCCCAGCCCTTCCTGGTTCTGGGCATGCTGGTCACGGCCCTGGCCATCGGCCACAGCACCCTGGTGGCCTGAGATGACCGACACCACCGTCAGCCGCCCCCGCACCGTTCGCCGGCGTGAACCTCGCAGGGGTATCCCGGTGCTGCCGGTTCTGGCGGCCGCGGCGATCGGCGGTGGCGCGGCGGTGGTGCAGTCGGTGGTGGTGCGCGGTTTTGACGCCCTGCTGCCCGATGCCCGCGGCATCAGCCACTTCAACCGCCCCGGCACGCTCACGATCCTGGCGGCCGACGGCTCGGTGGTGCAGAAGCAGGGGCCGGTGAGCCGCGAGAAGCTCAGCAGCGGCGCCATCCCGCCCCTGGTGGAGCGGGCCTTCATCGCCGCCGAGGACCGCCGCTTCTACAACCACGATGGCGTGGATGTGTATGGCATCAGCCGGGCGATGGTGCGCAACATCTCCCGGGGTTCGGTGGAGGAGGGGGCCAGCACGATCACCCAGCAGCTGGCCCGCACGGTGTTCCTCAGCCAGGACCGCACCCTGCTGCGCAAGCTGAAGGAGGCGGCCCTGGCCGGCAAGCTCGAGCGCCAGCTGGGCAAGCGCCAGATCCTCACCGAATACCTCAATGTGGTGTATCTCGGCTCCAGCGCCTATGGCGTCTCCGATGCGGCCTGGGTGTACTTCTCCAAGACCCCCGAGCAGCTCACCCTGCCGGAGGCTGCGCTGATCGCCGGCCTGCCGCCGGCCCCCTCGGTGTATTCGCCCCTGGTGAATCAGGATCTGGCCCTGCAACGCCGCCGCATCGTGCTGCGCCGGATGCGCGAGCAGGGCTTCATCACCGCGGCCCAGGAAGCTGAGGCCGCCAATGCCCCGCTGGCCCTCAAGCCTGCGGATCCCAAGTATTTCGACAGCACCGCCCCCTGGTACAGCAGTTGGGTGGCCCTGGAGCTGCCCCGGGTGCTCACCAAGGAGCAGCTGGAGGTGGGGGGACTCACCGTGCGCACCGGCATGGACCCAGCGATCCAGGCTGAGGCCCAGAAGGTGATCAATGCCCGGGCCGGCAGCATGGAGGGGGGCCTGGTGGCGATGGAGCCGGGCACCGGCCTGGTACGGGCCATCGTGGGCGGCAAGGACTTCAACCGCAGCCAGTTCAACCGGGCGGTGCAGGCCCTGCGCTCGCCGGGCTCCACCTTCAAGCTGTTCGCCTACACGGCCGCCCTGGAAGCGGGGATGACGCCTGAGGACACGGTGAACGACAAGACCCGCTGCTACAAGGAGGGCTGGCCGCCCAAGCAGTTCTGCATCAAGGGTGCGGGGCAGATCAGCATGGCCCAGGCCGTGGCCCAGTCGAAGAACTCAGCCGCGGTGGGAGTGGCCGAGAAGGTGGCCTACCCGCGGGTGGTGGATGTGGCCCGCCGGCTGGGGATCACCGGCACGGTGGGGGAATACCCGGCCATGGTGCTGGGCTCCAACGAGAAAACCATGCTGGAGATGACGGCCGCCTTCGCCGCCATCAACAACCGCGGGGTGTATGTGGAGCCCACACCGTTCGAGGAGATCCTCGGCCCCGATGGCCAGCTGCTCTACAGCCGCCGCACCGACGGCAAACCGCCCAAGCGGGCCGTGAGCAGCGATGTGGCCGATGCGATGACCTGGATGCTGCAGAAGGTGGTGAGCAGTGGCACGGGCACCGGCGCCGGCCTCTACGACCGCCCGGTCGCCGGCAAGACGGGTACCGCCGAGGGCGCCCGCGACCTGTGGTTCATCGGCTCGATTCCCCAGCTCACCACTGCGGTGTGGTTCGGCTACGACGACAACATCAAGACCGGCAGCAGCAGCGCCCAGGCTGCGGCGGCCTGGGGTGCCTTCATGGCGGGCATCAGAAAGAGCTTCCCGGTGCAGGAGTTCCCGCCCAAGCCGGTGCTGGAAGGCCGCTTCGTGCCCTACGTGCCGCCCAAGGAGAAGAAGAAGCCTGCCGCCGAGCCCGAGCGCCGGGAGCGCCAGGAACCCTGGGAGCCGCCCGATGTGATGGCCCCCGACAGCCGCTGGGAGCCGCCCGCCTACGAGCCCCCGAGCTGGGAGCCGCCCGCTGAGGATGGCGAGCCCCGCGCCCGGCGCCGCTCGGAGCCGGATCCGGTGTGGAACGACCCCGCCCCCAGCTGGAGCGAACCGCCGCCCCCGGCCCCGCGGCCCCGGCCCCAGGCGGCTCCTGCTCCTGCCCCGGCGCCGGCACCCGCCGCCCAACCGGCCCCGGCCGCAGCCCTGCCGGTGGCTCCACCGCCTCCGCCACCGCCGCCGGTGGAGCCGCCGCCGCTGCCACCGATCCCCTGAGCAGAGCCCCTGGGCACATCCCTCAGCCAGCCGTGGTGGCCAACACGGCGGCATAGAAGCCATCCCCAGCGCCCGGGCCCGGGCCCGGCCACCACTGCCTGCTGAAGCGCAGTCCCAGCTGGGGATGGCGGGACAGCAGGGCGGCGATCAGCTCGCCGTTCTCGACCGGATGCACGGTGCAGGTGGCGTACACCAGCAGGCCCCCGGGCCTGAGCAGGGGCAACAGAGCCTCCAGCAGCTGGTGCTGCAGGGCAACCAGCCCGCCGATTGCCGCCGGCTCGATCCGCCAGCGGGCGTCGGCATGGCGGGCCAGGGTGCCCAGGCCCGAGCAGGGGGCATCGAGCAGCACTCGATCGAACACCCCGCGCCATTCGGGCCGCTCCACCGCCAGCTGGGTGGCGTCCGCCACCAGCTGATGGATGCAGCCCAGCCCCAGGCGCTCGGCGTTGCGCCCCAGCCGCCGCAGCCGCGCCTCGGCGCGGTCCACCGCCCAGATCTCGCCCTGGTCGCCGAGCAGCTCGGCCAGGTGGGTGCTCTTGCCCCCCGGGGCGGCGCAGGCATCGAGGATCCGCTGGCCTGGGGCGGGCTCGAGCAGGGGGGCGATGCGCTGGGCGCTGCGGTCCTGCACACACCAGTGGCCCTCGGCGTAGCCGGGCAGCTGGCGCAGGTCGCCCACCCGGCCGCTGAGGGCGATGGCCTGGGGTTCGGCCAGGG